>WNFC01006590.1_pt1 | contig 12772 bp, 7 predicted proteins | sample 5400541 | NCBI WGS metagenome assembly WNFC01 (sample SAMN13153342, study PRJNA577476) | soil metagenome | isolation source: 120 cm saprolite under Douglas fir tree site 2 hole 2 replicate 1 | place: USA:California | collected 2015-04-18
GCTCCTGCACCAGCGGAACGAGTGGCGTGAGCGCCTCGACCGGGACCGCCGGCATCAGCGGCGCCAGCCGCGCCGCGAGCTCGTCGGGGGTGAGGCGGCGGATGAACTGGCCGTTGAGCCAGTCGAGCCGCTCGAGGTTCGCGACCGCGGGGCTCGCCTGGATCTTGCCGAGGTCGAAGGCCTGGATCAGCTGGTCCATGGTGAAGATGTCCTGGTCGGTGCCCGGTGACCATCCGAGGAAGGCGATGAAGTTGTCGACGGCCTCGGGCAGGTAGCCGGCGTCGCGGTACTCGAGGACGTCTTTGGCGCCGTGGCGTTTAGCCAACGGCTTCTTGTCCGGTCCCAGCACGAGCGGAAGATGGGCGAACGCCGGCGGCAGCCAGTTGAACGCCTGGAACAGCAACAGGTGCTTGGGCGCGGATGGCAGCCAGCCGTCCCCGCGGATGATGTGGCTGATCCGCATCGCGTGATCGTCCACGGCGAAGGCGAGGTGATAGGTGGGGAAGCCATCCGACTTGAGGAGCACGTGGTCGTCGAGCGTGTCGTTGCGAAAGGTGACGGTGCCCATCACCAGGTCCTGAAGGGCCGTCGTCCCCTGCGTGGGCATCGCCTGGCGCACGACGAAGCGCTCACCGGCGGCGGCGCGCCGCTCGGATTCATCGCTGGGGATGGAGCGGCAGCGGCGATCGTAGCGTTCCGGCTCGTGTCGGGCCCGTTGCTCGGCCCGCATCAGCTCGAGCCGTTGCGGCGTGCAGAAGCAGCGATAGGCCGCGCCCGATTCCAACAGTCCAGCGGCGGCCTGCTGGTAGAGCGCCTTGCGCTCCGATTGGACCAGAGGGGTCTCATCCCAGGTCATGCCGAGCCAGCGCAGGCCCTCTTCGATCTGTTGCTGGCTGCCCATCATCAAGCGGGCCCGGTCGGTGTCTTCGATCCGCAGCAGGAACTGCCCGCCCTTCTGCCGGGCGAACAGGTAGTTGAAAAGGGCCGTGCGGGCGCCGCCGAGGTGCAGGGCACCCGTCGGGCTCGGCGCGTAGCGGACACGGACTGCCTCCTTCACCTGTGCCATCCGCCAATCGTAAGTCAGCGGAAAATCCCGGCCCCTCCGTCACACCCTCGATGCCTCGATACGCGCTCGGCTGCATCAAGGACCCTTACGACCACCGCGATTTCAACATGGCCACCTTCCTGAAGGCGGCGCCGCTAGCCGAAGAGGTCGACCATTCGCCGGCGTTGCCGCCGGTGTTCGACCAGGGCCCAGCCGGGACGTGCGTCGCGTGCGCCACGGCCTACTACGACAAGACCTTCCAGAAAGGGCTCGAGCATCACTGGACGCTCGACGATCCGCAGCACCAGTTCTCGCCGCTGTACATCTACAGTCAGCGGCGCGAACAGCCACAGGATTTCGGGATGACGATCCGGGAGGCGATGAAGATCATCCAGGACCAGGGTGTCTGCAGCCTCGCCTGCATGCCCTACGTCGTGGAGCGTATCAACGTGCCACCGACCGCGGAGCAACGAAAGGCGGCGCTACCCTACCGGGCGAAAAGCTACGCGCGCCTCAACAGCATCGTCGAGATGGAGGCGTACCTGATGACGAATTGCTTCATCGCCGGGGTGATGGTGCACGAGCTGTTCATGGATGCGCCGGGCGGCATCATCCCGATGCCGCAGCCGGGGGCAGAATTCCTCGGCGGCCACGCGATCTGCATCGTCGGCTTCGACCGGCGCAACCGCATGTTCAAGTTCGCCAACAGCTGGGGCAGCCAGTGGGGCGACCGCGGCTTCGGTCACATCGGCTACGCGACGCTCCAGGCCCTCTTGATGGATGCCTGGGGCATGGTCAACGCGCCCGACGGCGATTGAGCGGCGGCGCCTTAGGGGTCATGGTAGACGCCGATGATGCCGGCCGGCTTTGCGGCCACGTAAATGAGGTCAGTGGTTGGGTCCACGGCCAGCGTTGCGGCTCTCCGCCCGGTGCCGATGACGCCAAGGGGTTTCAGCGTGACGGCATCGATGACGGACATGTAGCGGCTGCCGCCGTCGGCCGTATACACGTGGTGGGTGTGCGCATTAAAGGCGATTTGATCGGTCCCGTGCCCGATGTCAACCGCGCCCAGACAGCGGTCGAGAAGGACGTCGATGATTGAAAGTTGGGCGCTCCCAGCCACGAAGAGCTGTCGCCGGTCGGCATCAAAGGCGACGCCGCTCGGCTTTTGGATGTTGCACCCTTTGAAAGTCTTGATGATCGCGAGTGCGACCGGGTCGATGACGACGACGGCATCCTTATCGTTGATCCCGAGGTAGATGTTCCCGGTGCTCGGATCGACCGTCGTCAGGGCGGGATCTCCCGGCAGGGGGACCTTACCGACAATTTTCTGAGTTTTCGCATCGATGAACGCGACCTGCTTGTCGCTCGACTGGGCGACCGCGACGAGGTCGTGAACCGGGTCATAGTCAATCGCATCCGGGCTGCCGCCAACGCTGATTTGCTGCTTGACGGTGAGGCTCGGAACGTCGACAACCGAAACATTGCCGCTCGATTCCGACGTGTAAACGATGTTCGGGTCGTGACTGAGGGCAATTCCTTTGATCCCGAGCAAGCCCTTTACGCTGCCAATCACTTTCGCTGCGTGGACATCGATCACGTCCATCGCGGCCATACTCGTGTGCGCAACATAGAGCCGGCCGGCTCGAGGGTCGACGGTGAGGAGGTCAATTGACGGGATGACCGTGTCCTTGGGGAGGGTGATGTCCCCCTTGGGGGTCACGGGCTCCGGGAAAGGCGTCGATCCACAGGCGGCCACAAGACCCGCTAGGGCAAGGCAGACGAGGAGTCTTCTGACGCTGCGGATTCCCGAATTCTAGCGTAGCTGGGAACCCGGCTCCAGGCGCCCGAACTCAAAATTGGGTGGCGCGAGTATCAGGTTTCGTGCGTGGCTATTGACAGGGAAGGCCACCAACACTACTGTTAGTGGATATATACGACTGTGCACCATCCGTCACGGTGCTGGTCGAAAAGTGAAGACGTTTTTTTAGGGAGAGTAGTGCGGCGGGATAACACTGGCATCCCCATGTAGTAGGTACCGGGAGGGAAACAAAAAGTGGCCATCGATCCAACATATCTACGTACGGCTGCCTACCGAGATGATGAATCCGAAGTCCTCATTACCAAATCGACCTGGACCCTGAAACTATCGGGAATCGCTTTCGGCGTCCTCCTCGTGATCGGCCGCTCCGCGAGCTACGGCGCGATCACCTGGACTCCTAGCTTTCACCAGGCGAGCTCTCCCCTCATCGTGATCGAGACCGCAAAGAACTCCCCGAATCCCGCTCCCCTTCCAAAACTTTTGCCGCAGATCGACGCCAGTGCTCTCAGCAAGCGTGCCGCGGCGTCTGAAGTGATTGCGTTCTCACCCGGCAAGAACTCCGAAGGCACTAGTGGTAACGGAGACGATCCCACAAACGAAAGTCCGAATACCGCTGGTTCCGGGCACGGCTCACATCAAGCCCAGGGAAGCGACGGCGACGTAGGAACTGGTCACACGCCGGGCAACGGCAGCAGTGGAAGCCACGGCAGTGACGCGGCGGCCCATGGTACCGGCCATACGGCAAACAACGGCAGTACCGGCAGCCATCAGAGCGACTTCGCCGGCGGTGGCACGGGCAAGACCGCCGGTAACGGCAGCACTGGTAGCCATCAGAGCGACTTCGCCGGCGGCGGCACGGGCAAGACCGCCGGTAACGGCAGCACTGGTAGCCATCAGAGCGACTTCGCCGGCGGCACGGGCAAGACCGCCGGTAACGGCAGCGCTGGTAGCCATCAGAGCGACTTCGCCGGCGGCGGCACGGGCCATACCAACGTGATTGGGAGCACGGGCTCCGTCGAGCAGGGAGGCGTCTCAGCCGAGTCGACGGTCGTTGGTTCCACCGGTTCGGTTGAGGCCGGCGGTGTATCGGCAGAGTCGACGGTTACCGGATCAACCGGCTCCGTGGAAGGCGGCGGCGTGTCGGCTGAGTCGACGGTGACTGGGTCAACCGGCTCGGTCGAGCAGGGAGGCGTAAGCGCCGAGTCGACGGTGACCGGCTCAACAGGTTCCGTAGAGGGCGGCGGCATCAGTGCCGAGTCGACCGTCACCGGCTCGACTGGCTCCGTGGAGCAGGGTGGCGTCTCGGCGGAGTCCACCGTTCAAGGAAGCACGGGCTCGGTGGAGGCCGGCGGCGTCAGCGCGGAATCGACCGTCCAGGGCAGTCATGGATCCGTTGAAGCGGGTGGCGTGAGCGCCGAGTCGACGGTGACCGGCTCGACCGGTTCGGTGGAAGGTAGCGGCGTCAGCGCCGAGTCGACCGTGACGGGCTCGACTGGCTCCGTGGAGCAAGGTGGCGTCTCGGCGGAGTCCACTGTTCAAGGAAGCACGGGCTCGGTGGAGGCCGGCGGGGTTTCCGCGGAGTCGACGGTGACGGGCTCGACTGGCTCCGTGGAGCAAGGTGGCGTCTCGGCGGAGTCCACCGTTCAAGGAAGCACGGGCTCGGTGGAGGCCGGCGGGGTCTCCGCGGAGTCGACCGTGACAGGTTCAACTGGCTCCGTGGAGCAGGGTGGCGTCTCGGCTGAGTCCACCGTTCAAGGAAGCACGGGCTCAGTGGAGGCCGGCGGGGTTTCCGCGGAGTCGACAGTGACCGGCTCGACTGGCTCCGTGGAGCAGGGTGGCGTTTCGGCTGAGTCCACCGTTCAAGGAAGCACGGGCTCGGTGGAGGCCGGCGGGGTCTCCGCGGAGTCGACTGTCCAGGGCAGTCACGGATCCGTCGAGGCGGGTGGCGTGAGCGCCGAGTCGACCGTGACCGGCTCAACCGGTTCGGTAGAAGGTAGCGGCGTCAGCGCTGAATCGACGGTGACCGGGTCAACCGGCTCGGTGGAGCAGGGTGGCGTGTCCGCGGAATCCACGATTGTCGGCTCGACGGGCTCAGTGGAAGGCGGCGGCGTCAGCGCTGAGTCCACTGTGACCGGCTCAACCGGCTCCGTGGAGCAAGGTGGTGTGAGTGCCGAGTCGACGGTGACCGGCTCGACGGGCTCAGTGGAAGGCGGCGGCGTCAGCGCTGAATCGACGGTGACCGGGTCAACCGGCTCGGTGGAGCAGGGCGGCGTGTCCGCGGAATCCACGATTGTTGGTTCAACCGGCTCGGTGGAAGCTGGCGGCGTCAGCGCCGAGTCGACCGTGACCGGGTCAACCGGCTCCGTGGAGCAAGGTGGTGTGAGTGCCGAGTCGACAGTCATCGGGTCAACCGGCTCCGTGGAAGGCGGTGGCGTCAGCGCCGAGTCGACCGTGACCGGGTCAACTGGCTCGGTGGAGCAGGGTGGCGTGTCCGCGGAATCGACCATCATCGGTTCGACCGGCTCGGTGGAAGCCGGCGGGGTCAGCGCCGAATCCACGGTGACCGGGTCAACCGGCTCGGTGGAGCAGGGTGGCGTGTCCGCGGAATCGACCATTGTTGGCTCGACCGGCTCCGTGGAGCAAGGTGGTGTGAGTGCCGAATCGACGGTGACCGGCTCAACCGGCTCGGTGGAGCAGGGTGGCGTGTCCGCGGAATCCACCATTGTTGGCTCGACCGGCTCCGTGGAGCAAGGTGGTGTGAGTGCCGAATCGACGGTGACCGGGTCAACCGGCTCGGTGGAGCAGGGTGGCGTTTCGGCGGAGTCCACTGTGATCGGCTCGACCGGCACGGTGGAGCATGGCGGCGTCTCAGCTGAGTCCACCGTGATCGGTTCGACGGGCTCGGCGGAAGTTGGGGGTGTGTCTGCTGAATCAACCGTGGCAGGCGCCAATCAAGGCGGGGCAGCGGGACAGTTGGCCAATACCGGGGCCGGCCCTCTGGCTGCCGAAGGTCTCCTGGGTGCTCTGCTCGCGGCCCTGGGAATCGCGCTCCTCAAGCCGAGGGACCTTCTCCGACGGATCATCCGGTAGCCGACCTCGACAGACCGCCGGGCGACTCGCCCGGCGGTTTCTTTTTGGCTCGGGGGCTGCAAAACAACCCATTGCGATTGTCAGATTATGTATAGCTCTGGTTGACAAGACTCCCGCCAAAAGGTTAGGCTACGAGCACGCACGAACTGCACATTTGTTAGTGGGCGTTTCACAATTCGTGGCGGGACCGAGGGGGGAGTTCCGGGTCTTGGAGGGAACAGAAATGACGACATCGACAATAGTGGTGCGTAGCGCCACCTACTGGGACGACAGTACGGAAGTCCTTATTTCCAAGTCGACCTGGTCGCTGAAGGCTTCGGGTGTGATTCTGGCCGGCCTGCTTGTCCTTGGGCGGTCGGCAAGTTATGGGAACGTGACCTGGACACCAACATATCATCCGGCTGCTCCTCTGATCGTTGAGACCGCCGGTCAGCAAAAGCGAATTCCTTTGGCGCCGAGCATCCGCAGCATAGATCCGGCCGCACTCAGCAAGAAGAGCGCGGCGCAGGAAGTCATCGCCTTCAATCCAGGAAATAGTGGCGACGGAGAGGATGGCAAGGACCAGGGTGGCGGTCATAAGGCCGGGGACAAAAGCCATCAAGACGACCACGATGCTGACGCCAACGGGTCGGGTCAAACGGCGCAAGGTAGCCACGGCTCCAGCGCGGCCTCGGCCGCCGGTGCGAGCAAGACCAGCGTGGCGCAGGGTAGTACCGGTTCAGGGGGGGCCTCGGCCGCCGGTGCGAGCCAGACCAGCGTGGCCCAGGGTAGTACCGGCTCCGGTGCGGCCTCGGCCGCCGGTGCGAGCCAGACCAGCGTGACGCAGGGCAGTACCGGCTCGGGTGCGGCCTCGGCCGCGGGTGCGAGCAAGGCCAGCATGGCGCAGGGCAGTACCGGTTCAGGTGCGGCCTCGGCCGCCGGTGCGAGCAAGGCCAGCGTGGCGCAGGGCAGTACCGGTTCAGGTGCGGCCTCGGCCGCCGGTGCGAGCCAGACAAGCGTGCCGCAGGGCAGTACCGGCTCGGGGGCGGCCTCGGCCGCCGGTGCGAGCAAGGCCAGCATGGCGCAGGGCAGCACCGGTTCGGGTGCGGCCTCGGCCGCCGGTGCGAGCAAAGCCAGCGTGGCGCAGGGCAGTACCGGTTCAGGGGCGGCCTCGGCCGCCGGCGCAAGCAAGAGCAGCGTGGCGCAGGGCAGTACCGGTTCGGGGGCGGCTTCGGCCGCGGGTGCGAGCAAAGCCAGTGTGGCGCAGGGCAGTACCGGTTCAGGGGCGGCCTCGGCCGCCGGTGCGAGCAAGACGAGTGTGGCGCAGGGCACCGGTGGTAGTGCGAACGGCGCAGAAACCATGAACGAGACCTCGACCTCCGTTGGCGGTGGTGGCGGCGGCGCTGGCGGGACCGTCACCGAAACGGCGACGTCAGTTGGCGGTGGTGGCGCCGGAGCCGGCGGGAAAGTGATGGAGACGACCCAAGCTGGAGGCGGGGGCACGACCGCGGGCGGCGGCGCTGGCGGCGCAGTCGCGACCACCGGGGCCCAGGCTGGTACTCTGGCGAATACTGGCGGCGGAGTACAGAAGGGCGCGTCATCCTTCCCGGTTGCCGGCGGGCTTCTCGCCGGGCTCGTGGGCCTTCTCGCCGCCGCTGCTGTCAAGCGTCGCGAAATTCTTTCGAAGTTCGTCCGGTAAGGGATTACCGAAAACCGTCGAGTTGCCTAGCAGCTCGGCGGTTTTCTTTTGTAAGGTTGCGGATAAGGAGCAGGGATGACGGTCAGCTACTCAAGGATCAAGGCGCTTTCAGAACCAGACGCGATGGCGGAATTCTTATCAACGGAGCTAATTGGTCCGGTGTTGCCATCGGTCCAGGTAAAGAAGGTCCGAACCAAGCAGGGGAAGCGTTTCGAAGCACCCCGGATCCTCTGGAATGTGTACGAAGTGACGCTGGAGTTGCCCGGTGGGGTCGAGGCCAAGAAGCTGTTCTGGACCAAGGCCTTTTTTGAGGACGGCGAGAGCGAGAAGTACCGCGCTCGCCTAGCCCGTCTGCTCGAAAGGCAGAACGGTAATCCACTGGACCCCGCGGGCTACGCACGATATTTCGAGGACCTCAACTTGTTCGTCTTCTTCTTTCCCGTAGATCCAGCCTTTCCCTCGTTTGGAAAGTTCTTTGATCCGGAGCGGGCGTTTCCCGTCCTGGCTCCTCATTTCGCGCACCTGCGGCCGGACCTGAGCGTTTCGTCACTGTCCTGCGAGCGCGTCAAGTACCTTCCCGAAATCTCCCTGATCGTCCGATTCGACGGGGACATCGGTGACCAGAGGCCCCTTCGTATCTATGGAAAGTTTCAGCACAGTCGCCGCGGCGCCTTCACATACGACGTTATGCGTGCTCTCTGGGAACTGCCGGCAAGAGCAAATGGCGACCTCATCGTGGCCGAGCCGTTAGCGTATTACCCGAAATATGATCTGCTTCTCCAATCCGAGATTCCGGGCGATGAGATCCCTGGGGACCGGCATTCGGATATTTTCATGGCCCAATGTGAGGCAGCTGGTCGAACTCTTGGCCATATCCACGAGTCGGGGATCTCAGTTGGCACGCCTCACACCGTTGATGTGGAGATTGGACGGCTACAAGAGCGTCTCAACGAGTTCAAGATGTCCGGGCCCAAAGTCTTCCTGGCCCTCCGGGACCTGCTCAAGCAACTGATCACTAAGGCCGATCGGGTTCCACCCGAGGCGACCGTCCCCTCTCATGGAGACTACAAGTACAACCAGTTTCTTTATGACGGATCCCATTTCGGTCTGATTGATGTGGAGTATTTCGTTCAGGCCGAGCCGAGCTTCGATCTGGGCAAGTACTGCGGGCACCTGGTTCCGTCAACGCCCAGCCATTGGTCTGACACGGCGCAGGCAAATGAAGCGCGGCGTGTCTTTCTCGATGCGTATTGCACGGTTCGTCCCGACTATCGTGGAACACGGTTTGCGCTGTACGAGGCCCTTTCGCTTGCCACCAGGGCATTGGTTGTGATGTGGTCGCAGCCGAAGAATTGGGAATACACGGCGGAAACCCTGGTGGCGATGTCCTATGAGCGTCTGAAGACGCCTTGGGGAGAGTAAGCGAAGGCCGCCCAGAAACTTGCCTTGCTAGCATGAAGGCTGGCAGTGCCCCCATCGTCTAGCGGCTAGGACACGGCCCTTTCAAGGCCGGAACGGCGGTTCGATTCCGCCTGGGGGTATTGATGCCGGCAGTCCTGTCCGGGCAAGTCGGATGCCCGCTGGGCGTAAGCCTATTGGGCGTGCCTCAGGCAGTCGACCATCTACCTGCCCAACGTAACCACGGCTCGATATTGTTAGGCAATCGACACCACCGATATGACGCGAGGTCGGCGCCTGACCCGAGCCAATGCGGCAACCGTTGCGATGGCTTGGGTCGGCGGTCTCATCATCCTGAGCAGCCTGCCAGACATCGCCTTTCGCTCCGCGACCGGTGCTCGGTTCAGCCCCATCTGGATCCCGACCCTCGCCCTTCTTCTCCTCCTTCTGTCTTTGGTCGTTGCCCGCCAGTGGTCATCACTCGAGCGACTACAGGGATATTTGCTGGCGCTGGTCGCACTTGCATCGGGCTATCTCGTGGAGTTCGTCGTCGAACAGTCGAGTGTCTGGGTTTCCTGGAATCGCAGCTTGGCCCCAGGTGTCAGTTTCGTCCTGGTCAACTCGGCAAAGCTGATTCCGGTCATGACGTTGGCGGTGAGCTTGATCGGGAGCGGGCTTTCGCGTGCTGACCTGTTTCTCGCGGTGGGCGACCTTCGCGCCCTGTTCATCCGGATCGGGCGGCGCATCCCCCTGTCGTGGGGTTGGCTGCTGCCGATCGCCCTACTTCTGAGCGTTGGACCGGTGGTTGCGAATGTGGTCGCCGCTCGCCATCCTGACTTTGGGACGGCGGCCCGCCTCCTCCCGTTGGCTCCGCTGATCGTCAGCGGCGCAGCCATCAACACGTTTTCGGAAGAATTTCTCTTTCGTCAGGTGCTGCTGGCCCGGCTTATTCCCGTGCTCGGCGTCACTCAGGCGGTCTGGCTGACCGGGTTGCGTTTCGGCGTGGGCCACTGGTTCGGCAACCCTTCCGGTCTTACGGGCGTCCTGCTGGCGACCATCTTCGGCTGGTTTGCCGCGCGATCGATGCTCGATACGCGAGGGTCAGGCTGGATTTGGTTGGTTCATTTGATCAACGATGTCGTGATCTTTTCGCTGATTGCCCTGACGACGGCTCGCTGGGTCTAACCAGATCCCCCGCAGGGGACCGGTATGCCAAGCGTCCAAGCTGGTATGCGGGGCGTTCTGCTGGGCGCGACGTTGCTCTTGCTGCTGGGCTCGCTCCCTGCCTCGGCGGCGACCCCGGCCGAGAGCCCGGTCGTCACGCCGGTGCAGGCCGGTGGCATTCTCGATGAGGCGTGGGGCCGCCGCGAAGACGCGCTCGCCCAGCGACACCGGACGGTCATTGCTGCAGTCGATGAGGGTCCGGCGCTTGCCAATGACCTGGCCTGGCTGGACGGCCTGGTTCCTGACCGGCCTGGGGGTTCGGGGCGGCGCGGGCTGGTCGGCCAGACCCTCCTCGTGCCCCGTCAACTGAGCTACCCGGCGTTCTTTGTTGCGGCGACGCGAGTCACCAACGCACCAGACCCAACCGGGCGTTACGCGTTCTGGACTGCCCTGGTCGTGATGGTTCGCGATGACGAGGCGTCTCCGTGGCGGATTCGGCTGGAAAGCTGGACCCCCGGGCCGCCGGAGGCGCAGCGGCTTGAACAACTCCTGACCGCCGATTCGCCCGAGCTCTTTGCGCCACCGGCCGATCCAATGGGAATCTCGCCGGAACAACTTGCGGAGCGGCTCAGCCGCCCATACCGAGACCTCGCTCCGCAACCGGTCGATCCCCTCAATGTGTTCGCGATCGGGCTCGCGAGTGGATCGCAACTCGTGTGCTTTGGGCGCCAGCACGTTCAGCAGGAAAACCCGCCGTGGTGGAATCCCGCCAAGGCGACGGCTAACGACCCCCGCGGGATCGCCGAGGGCGCGTATCGTCAGCTGACCTCGACGTATCAGGAGCAGCGCTGCGCCCTGGCCGACCCGACCGCGGGGGCGGCCGTTGCCACCGTCCTCACCAGGGAAGGGTCATTCGTCTCCCATCAAGAGTTGCCCGCGACGCCGCCTCCATGGCTGCCGATCGCGCTCGTTGGCATCGTCCTCACGATCGGCCTCACCGCCGCCGTCTGGCAATTGCGCCCAAGGACGCCTTCCGGCGAGGTATCGAAGCCCGAGGTCGTCTCGCTCAGGGATCTCGAGCGACAGACGGTGCTGGCCGCGGGCCTGCGCGCCCTGATGGTGGCGCTGATCGTCATCGAGGTCGAGCGATGGCTGATTCCCCGATCTCAGTTCCTCGCCGCAACCCTGGCCCTTATGGTCGTGGGCCAATTTGCCTGGCGCCTGATCCCGCGCATCCGGACGCTGACCTGCTCGGGGCGCATCCTGGTGCGGCGACCGCTGGCCGAGGTCGTCGACTTTGTCGGCGATATGCGCAATGAGCCGAAGTGGCAGCCCTTGATGGTGAGGGTCGAACCGTTGCCGGCGGAGAGTTCCGCGTCCCTGCGAACCTACCGCTCGACGCAGCGCGTTGGTGATGGTCTCGTCCTCGAGTACGAGAGCCGTGTCTCGCAGACCGGCGGTCCACGACCGATCATCAGCGCCGATCTCCTCGGCAAGTGGTTCCCCGACCGCGCCGAATGGCGATTCAACACCGTTCCCGATGGCACGGTCGTCACGCTCACCCGTCGAGTCGAGCTGGGTCCACTGCGTGCCATCTCCCTCGCGAACCTCGACAAACCCCGTCAGATCAACCGCGCGTTCACCATCGGCGACCTGAACGGACTCCAGAAGGCGATGAGTGGCGAGTCGCCGTCACTAGCTGACTATGTACCCCGGCCTGAATTGTACCGTGAGTACAGCTGGATGCGGCGCCTCCCGGTGATCGGGCAGTCAGACCTGGCCATCTCGATCGCCAGCTTCATCGGCTGCTGGGTGCTCTATTCGCGCGTGATGGGCGACTGGTTCGCGACCGGCATCATGCTGATGCTTCTCGTGCACGAGCTCGGCCACTATGTCGAGGGGAGGCGTGTCGGCTTGACGACAACCCCACCGGTCTTCGTCCTGTTCGGCGCCTTTGTCACGGTTCAAGGCAGCAAACTCGACGGTCTGACGCACGCCCGGATCTCCATTGCCGGTGGGCTTGCCGGCGGGCTGGCGACGGCAGTGACACTCGCGCTCTACGTCCTGACCGGCTCGCCCCATTTGCTGCCCTGGGTCGCCGCCGGCGCCGCCGCGAACCTGTTCGGCAGCCTGCTCCCCTTCATCACGGTGGACGTCGAGGCGATCTTGCTGGTCGTCGGGCGCTGGCTTCCGGCGGTCGGGGCGTTCGCCGCCCTTGCCGCCGCCGGGGCCGCCGCGGGGCTGGGGGTAGCCGACCCGCTGATTCCAGGGATCGTGTTTCTCGCCTTCGTCGTGCTCCGGCTGCGGTACCCGGGCCGCTGGCAGCGAGATCAGCGGGCTCTTCCGACCCGGGCGCGCCTGGTGATCGCCGCAGCTTGGTTCACGCTCGTCGTCTACCTGTCGGTGGTCTTCTTCCTGACGGCCGGATGGCTCGTTTGAACCTGCGATCGTTGGTTTAGGCGTCGGCTAAAGCTGGTACACTCGTTCGTGACCTCCCAATTCTGAGGTCGCCCGCTCTCGGTTCTCCTCCCCGTTCCTAAACGGTGTCCTGAAGATCGCGGCCAACACAAAGATA
>WNFC01011600.1_pt1 | contig 12772 bp, 13 predicted proteins | sample 5400541 | NCBI WGS metagenome assembly WNFC01 (sample SAMN13153342, study PRJNA577476) | soil metagenome | isolation source: 120 cm saprolite under Douglas fir tree site 2 hole 2 replicate 1 | place: USA:California | collected 2015-04-18
GGCCAAGTTTGATCCGACCGCGGGGCTCAAGCTGGTCGGCCTCTACGAGTCGCGGCGTGATTGGAACAGCGCCAAAGCGGTCGCAGCGGAGCTCAGTGTGCAATTCCCCCAAGACGCGGACGTCCTCGCGACGCGGGGGCGAACCCAATTCGAGTCCGGCGACGCGAAGGCGGCTATTTCGAGTTACAAGCTCGCCCACCAGCTCGCCCCGGATTCGGCCCCGATCCTGTCGCGTTACTTGGCCTTGCTTCGGCAAGCAAAGTTTTTTCGCGACGCCTGGGACGTGCTCCAGCAGGCGGTGCCTCGAGATCCGAAGAACACGTCCCTGAAGGCCGATCTGATCCGGGTCGACGCGGAAATCGACGGCCTGGAAAGCGCCGTCCGCAGGGCACGGGAATTTGCCAGGAGCGATCCGGATAACAGCCTCTACGATCTGGTATCCGCCGAACTTTACGAAAAGGCGGGACGGGCCGCGGACGCGGTTGCTCTGCTCGAGAAGGCGCTCGCGGCACGGCCTGCCGACGATGATCTCACGGTCGCTCTTTCCCGGCTACGCACGCGGATGGGCGATCTCGGCAAGGCCGAGGCTGTGCTGACCGCCCGGTTGAAGACCGACCCGAAGGACATTGCCGTAAACTCCGCCTTGGCGCCGTTATATCCGCCTTGGCGCCGTTATACCTGATGACGGGTCATCCGGATGATGCCAGCAGGGTTTATAGTGATGTCCTGTCGCAGCGGCCGAATGACGTCGCCGCCCTTTACGGCCTCGCGGACATCTCTGTCGCGGAAAAAAAGTGGCCAGAGGCGATGGACTACATAAGCCGCGCGCGCACCGCCGCACCTAATGCCCCGGCGGCCGGGCTCCTGCTCGTCAACATGTACGGGGTGCGGCAGGACTGGAAGAACGCTATCGCGACCGGGCGCGAGCTGGTCCAGAAATTTCCTGGAAATGTCGATGTGATCGACAAGATCGGCCGAGTCCAGATCGCGGCCGGCGACACTGACGGCGCGCTTTCTACCTACAAGAACGCCTACGAAATCGCCCCGGATTCTACTCAAATCTTGTCCATCTATCTGGATTCTCTAAAAGCGGCAAAGAATTTTCCCGAGATGCTGACAGTGTTGCAAACTGCTCTCCGCCGCGATCCTCAGAACGCATCCCTTAAAGGCGATATGATCCGCGTCGCAGCGGAGATCGATGGTGTGGACGCGGGCTTGGCGGCGGCGCGCAATTTCGCCGCGACCGACCCGGAGAACAGCGTGTATGACGTGGTTTTGGCCGAGCTCTATGAGAAGGCCGGACGCGGCGACGAGGCGGTTGATCTGCTCGAGAAGGCAGTCGCGGCGCGGCTCTCGGATGGCAGCCTCACCACCGCTCTTTCTCGCCTCTACATTCGCCGGGACATGCCCGCCAAGGCGGAAGCGATCTTGAAAGCCCGGCTGAAGGCCGACCCAAAGGACGTCGCCGCCCGCTCGGCTCTGGCGTTTTATTATGTCGGGCAAAAGAGGGATGCCGCCGCTATCGCCGAATATTCGCGTGTGGTCGACGACCACCCGGCCGATGCGGCCGCGTTGAACAATCTGGCTTACCTCTACCAGCGACAGGGTGACCTGGCGAAAGCGCGCGAATTGGCCCAACGCGCGTTCGCAATCGCTCCGCGTGATGCAGGCGTCGACGATACCCTTGGGTGGATCCTGTTGAGCCAAGGCGAAGCCGATAGGGCGGTCGCCTATCTGAGTGCGGCCAATCTCTCGGCCCCTCGCGACCCCGACATCCAATATCACCTCGCAGTGGCGCTGCATCGCGTTGGCCGGGCAGCCGATGCCCGGGCGATGCTCGAGGGCCTGCTCAGCTCCGGCGGTTCGTTCGCGGACAAGACCGAGGCGGAAAAGCTGTTGCAAGAGCTCAAGCGCGGTTGAGCGCAGATCGGCTTCCGATGACGCCCGGGCGTCGGATTTTCGTACACATCGATGGGCATCGACCAACCCCGCAATTCTTCGAGAATCTTGAACTGGTGAACTGCCGCGAATTTGCGAAACGGCGGCAGCTTGTCGGAATTCTTTACACCCCGATCACGGCTGTTTGGGATCCCGAAACCTGCGTTAACTTTCTAACCCTTTCGAGTAAGTGAACACTAGAGAAGGGTCGCGCCGGCGTAATCCGGCGATCCCCCGTCGGAATTTTTTACACTTTGATCCCCCGTTGGCCCAGCAGGACCGAAATTAAATATTTATTTCCTGGCAAACTGGCGTGTGGCCCAGGACTTGCACGGATTGGTCGAACCTTAGAGGAGTATGCCAACGTGCTGGGCTTGAAATACGTTCCCGTTCTTTCCGTCGTGGCGGCGGTGGGTGCTTTCGCGCTTGCTCCGTCGACCGCCCATGCGACGCTCACCGAATCGATCAGCGTCCCGAATGCCGCAATAAGCGGATTCACCGGACCTTACGCCTCGGTGTCCATCACCCGGGTCGACAACAATACCGCCAATATCGTGTTCACTTCGTTGACCAACGGCGGAGACACCTACCTGATGGCCGATGGCGGAAGTGCCGATCTCAACGTCAACGGGGCCTATACGCTTGGCACTGTCACCCCAACCGGCCCGGCTACCGGCGGGTTTACAGCGCCGACTTTCGTCGATAACACCCCTGGCCAGGTCGACGGGTTCGGCGTTTTCGACCTCAGCCTCAACCTCTTTGACGGATATACCAGAGCCGCGAATTCGATCAGCTTCCAGATCACTAATACAACGGCGCTGTGGACCTCCGACGCGGCGGTTGTTACCAATAACGCCGCTGGTGCTAATGCGGCGATTCATGTTTTCGCCTGCGCGACACCTTGCACGGCCGACGCGGGGGCGCTGGCCACTGGGTTCGCCGCGAACGGTGGCACCCCACCCCCACCCGTGCCCGAGCCCGCAAGCTTGGCGCTGCTCGGCACGGCTCTCCTTGGGCTCGGCGTAGTGTGGGGCGGCGCAACAAAGTGTAAAGAAAACCGACACCCCTGAGACAACGGGCGGCGCCTTCGGGCGCCGTTCGATTATGCGACTTCTGGAAACCCTTGTTCCGAAAGCGTCTCAGTCGCCCACCGGCGGCGGCAGGCTGCAGAGCGTTTCAGACGGATCGGTACGATACTGGCCGTGATCCCTCTAGTATTCGCCGTCGAGGTTTGGTCAAGCTGGATCAGTGATAATGCGGTTCTCAAGGAGAGGGCGCTTGCGATCACTGCTGGGCTTACCAGCGACTCGGCACGTATCAGGATCATTAACGACTGGGTCTACCATAACCACGGGTTTGGCAAGAACAACCAGTTCTTTGTCGTGCCGGCGCTCGGACCCACCCCGGTTCAGGTGTTGGAGACGGGTGGTGACTGCGGCGATAAGTCGAGGCTGGTCTCGGCGATGCTGCGCGAGCTTGGGATCCAGTCGGGCCTCGTCATGATTTTCTCGTGCCGGGATTGCATGCCGATCCACACATTAGTCGAAGCCCGCTATGAGGGCGGGCGTATGGTGGTCGATCCGATCTGGGATATCGATTATCCGGCTGCAGACGGCAGGTTTCTCGGAGTTCGGGACCTCGCCGGGACGAGCCTTGGTCGCGACCGCCTCGCGCAGCTGCAACTCCAGCGCGGAACGGCCGATAAGATCCGCTGGATGCCCGAAAACGAGGCGACCTTCGACTTCGCCAAACCGTTAAATTGGGACAAGAACCTCGTAACCCGTTTCGCCGCTTATGGCTTATCACTCTTGGGTTACGATCCGGGGCAGCTGTTCAGACCCCAGTTTCTCGAAGACCCGAAACTCGCCCTCACCCTGGCCCTGCTCGCTGTTGCGGCGATGATTGTCGCTGCGAATTTCGTCGTGCGCGCCATTTCGGAATTATGTAACAAATACACCTAAGTCAGCGGCGGCAGCCTTTGGTTTCCCACCGATCCTTGGCCTTCGCCGCGGCGGTCGTTTGCCATTGCAGGTTCGCGACGCTATCAGGTCCGCCGCAGGCGAGCGGGACGACATGATCCTTCACGTAACCGGGACATGCGCCGGTCGGGCGGCCAGTCGAAGGGCACGGATGTTGCCGCCTCGATCCTGCGCAACGACGACAGGCGATTGCGGAAGAACCGCCGCATCAAACGTCAGAAGCGCCGCGACGGGAAATAGGCGTTTGTTTTTGCCGAGCGATGGCGAGTGACGGCGTCGCTTCCTGGACCTTCGACTGATCCCGAATGGATTCTAACGATTGATCAACCATCCTCTGGCATACCGAGCGCATGCCAGACGAAGACCAGCTGTATTTTCATCCTACCGACCCAGCACCTGTTTAGCGAAATTGTGGTATCGGTGGGTGATGTCTTGTTCCGGGAATTTTCATGAAAGCTTTCGCGTTTGGTTTCCCCTTCATGCGGCTTTGGGCAATTCGTGCTATCCGCCAACGGGCCATCCTTGCGCTTGGGCAACTCGGCGAATTGTGGCCGATCCCCGGCGCCCTGCTTGCAGATTCCTTGCAGAAACAGGAGGGCAGCAGGCGGGGGACCGTCGCGCCGGCACCCGCGAGGACCCGGCCCTACGACGCGAGACCGGCCCGCTCTGCGGGGTCGGCTCGGCACGGCGCCCTCAGCTGCGCCATTCGAGGGTGCGGGGCTCGACTGGGTTGGCGAAGGGCCTGTCTTCGGCGCGAGCGCGGCGGTACTCGCGCTTCAGCCGGTAGTACCATTTCGCCTGGGTGTCGGCGTCGTCGATCAGGGTCAGCGGCGGGTCGTAGCGCAGACCCTGCTGCTGGCGCTCCATGATCGCCCGGTCCTGGCGTAGAAAGGCGCGCACATAATGCCGTAGAAAGGGCTTCAGCGCGGTCAGCCAGGGTGCCGTCCAGTAGACGCAATGATTGATCTCGGTCATCCGTTCATCGATCGGGGTGATCGCGGTCAGATTGCCGACGCGATGATGGCCGGCGCGGGTGTGCTCGACCCTGATACTCGGCAGCCGGAAGACGATCTCGGTCTCCGGCCTACCGCCCAATAGCCGGTAGGCGCGCGAATTCGCCGAGGGCGCGTGGCGGCTCATCGTGAACCCGAAGGGCGAGGGAGCAAAGGCCTTGGCCTTGGGCCGGATCGAGCGGCGCGAGCGCCACCACCAGGCCTGATGCACAAAAGGACCGTGCGCCGGGTCCATCAATCCGACGACGGCGTGGTCGATCGCGGCGGCGAAGCTGACGCTTTCGAAGAGGTCGGGCGCGCTTGTATCAAACCCGTCGAGCAGCGGGATCTCCGGCGCTGCAGCGGGATCGTCGCCAAAGAACACCCAGAGGTTCCCTTGCACCTCGCGCACCGGATAGGTGCGGACATGGATATAGCTCGGCAAAAAGGCCTGGCCCGGCACCAGCGCGGGGATCATCGTGCAACGCCCACTCGTGTCGAACCGCCAGCCGTGGTAGCAGCACTCGACCTCGTGTCCGTCGAAACGCCCGGCGGTGAGCGGCATGCCGCGATGCGGGCACAGATCCCGCAGCGCAAACGGGACGCCCGCCGCGTCGCGCCCGATCAGGATGGGTTCCCCGAGCATCACCTTCGCCAGCATCGCCCGATGCCGCACGCGCCGGCTCGGCACCGCGTAATACCAGGCCTCGCGCAACGGTGCGGCAGCGTCCGTGATGCTCTGCCTTTGCTCGGGGGTCACCGTGTTCCCGGCGGCGCAGATGCCTCGGCCGCTACCGCCGGCAGCGCCGGTCGGGGTGCGCCGTAGCGATCGGGGCGCGCCGTGGTTCCACGGTGGTCACGGCCTCTCGCACGATCACAGCGCCTTCCGAAAAGTCAGATTGACGCGGCACCGGCCGGTCAGCGGATCCTCGCCATCGGCGAGCGGGGCGACGCCATGGTAGCTCAGCCGCGCCGGGCCGCCCCAGACGACGACATCGCCACTCTCCAGCCGAATGCGCCGCGGGCGGTCGCCGCGGCGCTTGCCGCCAAATAGAAACATCGCCGGCAACCCGAGCGAGACCGACACGATCGGCGCAGCAAAGTCGCGCTCGTCTTCGTCACGATGCAGCGACAGCCGCGCTCCCGGTTGGTATCGGTTGATCAGGCAGGCGTCGGGCTCAAAGCCGGCGAACCCGGCTGCGGCTGCCGCGTCCGAGGCAAGCTCTTGGAACAAGGCGGGGATTGCTGGCCAGGGACGGCCGGTCGTCGGATCGGCGGGCTCGTAACGATAGCCGGTCATGTCCGTCACCCAACCGGCGCGGCCGCAATTGGTCATCGCGACCGACATCCGAAAGCCGCCGGGCGTCATCATATGGCGAAAGGGTGCGCCTGCGGAGATGTCGCCGACCGCCGCCAGCAACGCCGCCGGCTCGCACCGCGCGAAGCCGCGCAGCACCACTGCTCCCTCGGCGAGCGGCTCGACGCACTCGCCCGACGCGGCGCCGTCGAACAGATCGGCCAGGGCCGCGGAGCGCGTGGTCTTCACCCGAGCGGGATCGCACGCAACGCCGTCGTGTCCTGGCGCGCGCCGGCGAGCACGTAATTGACGTCGGTGCCGGCGATGACAAACCGCGCACCGAGGCGGATCAGCTCGCCCTGCAACGCGACATTGTGGCGGATGCCGCCGACACCCAGCACCTTGCCGTGCGTGCGGCAGGCGTCCGCGACCCGCTCATAGGCTGCGCGCAGGCGCGGGTGGTCGACCTGCCCGGGAATGCCGTAATCCGTCGTCAGATCGCCCGAACCGATCAGCAGCACGTCGATCCCAGGCAAGGCCGCGATTGCGGCGGCATTGTCGACGCCCTCGGCAGTCTCCAGCATGACGATTAGCGCGGTATCGCGGTTGAGCCGGTGTTCAGCTCGCCGAGCGGCGCCGCAACATAGCCGAGCGCCGGTCCGAGCCCCATGACCGAGCGTCGGCCCACGGGCGGGAAGCGGCAGTGGCGCACCACCGCCTCGGCCTGGCTGCGGTTGTCGACATGCGGCACGATGACGCCTTGGGCACCGCCGTCGAGCACTCGGCTCGCCCAGTGGGCACCGTGGCTCGGCACCCGCACCAGCGGCGTGATGCCGATGCCGAGGGCGGCGGCGCAGATCGTCGAGGTGGTCTCGATCGAATAGGGGCTGTGCTCCATATCGACATAGAGCGCATCGTAGCCGCCGGCCTTGGCGACCATCGCGATGTCGACGCTGCGCGCCAGCCGCAGGTTCATGCACAGCACCAGCTCGCCGGCGGCGAGCTTCTGCTTCATCGAATTGCGGATGTCTTCGGCCATCGGCTTGTCCATTGTGGGTTGCCCTCACCCCCCCCGCCTGCCAGGCTGGGGGGTGAGGGGCAGCGATCGCTAGCCGCAGGCGACCGCGTAGAGGTCGAGAACGCCCTCCGGCAGCCGGTGCTCGCGCCAGGTGCGGCCGCCATCCTGGGTGCCGAACAGCTGACCGAAACGCGAGACGCCGTAGACCTGGTCCGGGTCGCGGGGGTGCACCGCCACCGCCATCATCGTGGCCTCGGCCTTGATCCCATGGTCGAACCGCTTCCAGGTCTGGCCGACATCGTCGCTGCGATAGATCGACCCGTCGGTGCTGCGTGCCGCCGGGCTGAGGCAGGCATACATGACCTTGGGATCGTGCGGCGAGACGCGGATGTCGCGGCCATAGGTCAACGGCGAGAACCGGCTGATCTCCATGTCCTGCCAGTGCGCGCCGTGGTCGTCGCTGCGGAAGAGACCCATGCGGTTCGCCAGGAAAACGGTGCCCGGTGCCGCGGCGCTGACGGCGAGCGCATGGCCGTCGAGCATCCCCTCGATCTCGGTCTGGCTGCCGATGCGGCTCCTATATTTGGGCTCTTCGCAAAAGCGGATCAGATCGGCGGTGCAATCCTCCCAAGTCTCGCCGCGGTTGCGGCTGCGCATCGTGCCGTTGGCCTCGAGCGTCGCATAGATGTCGTCGGGAGAATTGGGATCAATATCGAGACGCATGACCCGGCACGGGAACGCCATATGGACGCGATCGGGCAGTCCGGGATCGGCCATCTTATGCCAGCTGTCGCCGCCATCCTCGCTGCGATAGACCCCGGGCGGCGAGGCGCCGGCATAGACGACGCTCGGGTTTTTCGGGTGAATGCAGATCGACCATATGTCGGCGTCGCCATCGGGCAGGCGGAGCCGGTCCCAGCTGTCGCCGCGGTTGCTGCTGCGATAGGCGCCCTTGGTGCTGCCGACATAAACCACATCGGGGTTGTCCGGATGCACCGTGATCGCGTGGACATCGGCTTCTTCCGGCAAGCCGTTGGTGAGATGCTCCCACCCGGCCTCGCCGATGGCTTGGCGGAAGACGCCACCAAGCGTTCCGCCCATCGACCGGGCCGCGCCGGCGTAAACATGTGACGTAGCTGCCATCGATATCCTCCCTCAGGCTGGATTGCAGCCGGGATCATACGCTTCTATTAGGGCTTGTCACATGGCGATAAGTCAGACGGGGATAAGGAGAGATCGATGAGCGGCACGGCGGCTACGGAGCGGCGCAGGCTCGGCAGGATGGGACCGGAGGTCTCCGCGATCGGCCTCGGCTGCATGTCGTTGTCGGGTGTCTACGGCACCAGCGATGACGAGGCGGGGATTGCGCTGATCCACCGGGCGATCGATCTCGGCGTCGATCATTTCGACAGCTCGGACATGTATGGCTGGGGGCAGAACGAGGAATTGCTCGGCCACGCGCTCAAGGACCGGCGCAGCGGCATCGTCCTCGCCACCAAATTCGGCCAAACCCGGCGCCCGGGCGGCGCCAACGGCGTTGACGGCAGCCCCGCCTATATCGCCCAGGCCTGCGAGGCGAGCCTGCAGCGGCTCGGGGTCGATGTCATCGATCTCTATTATCAGCATCGGGTCGATCCGGCGGTGCCGGTCGAGGAGACGGTCGGCGCTATGGCCCGGCTCGTCGAAGAGGGCAAAGTGCGCTTTCTCGGGCTGTGCGAGGCGAGGCCGGAACGCATCCGGCGGGCCCACACGACCCACCCGATTGCCGCGGTGCAGGGCGAGTTCTCCTTGCTCTACCGCGAGGAAGCGACCGAAACGCGAGAACTCACCCGCGACCTCGGCATCGCCTATGTTGCCTACGCCCCGCTCGGGCGCAGTCTGCTCGCCGGGGTCGTCCCCGACTTCGCCAACCTCTCCGAGGGCGACACGCGCGGCCGGCACCCGCGCTTTGCGCCGGATAACTTCCCCAAGAACCGCATATTGGTCGAACGCATGGAGGCGATCGCCGAGGAGAAAGAATGCACCCCGGCGCAGCTGGCATTGGCCTGGCTCCTGGCTCAGGGCCCCGACGTCATCCCGATTCCCGGTACCAAGCAAATTCCCCGGCTCGAGGAGAATCTGGGCGCTCTGCGCGTGCGGCTGACCGCGGCGGAAGTCGAACGCATCTCCGCCGCCATCCCGATCGGCGCGGCGGCCGGCCTGCGCTACCCCGAGGGCGGAATGCGCGGGGTGTATATTTAAGACACGAGCACCCAAACAGAAGATTCCGCAGCGTACCCTCACCCACCCAGCCCTCGAGGGCTGGGTCCCCCCTCTCCCGCATTGCGGGAGAGGGGCTTTGAGAGGCTACGCCTTACGCCTTTGAGCCCCTCTCCTGCATTGCGGGAGAGGGTGCCGACCCCCGGATCACAGTCCGGGGGGAGGCGGGTGAGGGCTCCACTTGGTGTGAACAACTACAATCACAAATTGAGCCGCGATATCGGCCGCCGCTGCTCCTGCAGCGGGTCTGCAGCGGGGCTCTCGGTCAAATTGTAGGACCCTCCCTCCGGCAAACCTGCCCCGCCGCTTTAACGCGAGTCGTTTGCCGATCGGTACAACCCCGGCCCGTCAGACCCGCCACGAACCCGAAGTATGGACCGCGAATACGGCAAATTTTGTGCCGTCATCACCGCCGCAACAAAGCCATTCCGCCGGGCGGGAAGAATCAAAGCAGATCGACGATCTCGATCCAATTGGGCTGCTGGCCCATCGGGTATTGCTGGAGACCGGTCAGGGCACCCGATTGCGGGTCGATCCGGTAGACTGTCATCGCATCCGAATCGAGCCCGACCGAGAGCAGGAAGCGGCTGCGCGGGTCGATCGCGAAGCCGCGCGGCGTCTTCTCGGTCGGGAAATGCCCGATTGGCGACAACGTTCCGGTGTCGGGATCGATGCGGTAGCCGGCGAGCGTGCTGGTTCTGCGCTCGCTGCCGTAGAGAAAGCGGCCGTTGGGCGTAACGTGCAGATCGGCGGCGGCGGGTTGCTCCGTGAAACCCGCCGGTAGCGCATCGACGAATTGCAGCTCACTCAATGTCCCGGATGCCGGGTCGATGGCGTAGGTTCCGATCGTGTCGGTGGTCTCGGTGATCAGATAGAGGAAGCGCCCGTTCGGGTGGAGCGCCATGTGCCGCGGCCCGGCACCGGGCTTGCTGCGGATCTCGCCGGGCGTGTTCGGCGACAAGGTCCCGCCGGCCGGGTCGAATTTCCACTCCATGACGATGTCGGCGCCGAGACTCGTCGCGTAGCAATACTTGTTGGCGGCGTCGACCAGGATGCAGTGCGCCTTGGGCTTGTCCGGGATGATCTGCGTCGTCTTTCCTTGAACCTGACCATCTTCGTCGATCGGGTTGATCGTCAGCTGGGCGCCGGGATAGGAGGCGCCGAGCAAAAACCGGCCGGTTCGGTCGGTGACGATATAGGCCATGCTGGCCGCCAGCGGTGCAGCGGAGAGGTGCCGCAGCCGGCCGGTCTCCCGATCGATTGCAAAGCTCGACACGGAAAAAGGCTCGCTGCGCAGCGCTGCGTAGAGAAACGGGTTATCCGGCGTTACTGCCAGGGGCATGCTCGTCGGCGACGGCTGGTCAGTGCCCGGCCCTGGCACCGGCACCTTCTCGATCAGGCCGAGTTCACCGCTTTCGCGGTTCATCGCGAGAACGTGGATCTCCTTGTCGCCGGCGTTGGAGACGTAGGCCACGGTACCTGGCGCAGTGTCGACCATCGCTTTCCCTCCTCCGATAGCGGGGATTGTCACGCGGCGAGCGCGCGATATGCCGGGGCCCTTGCGGCGCCTACGCTCGGCACACCCCTTCTATTTTTAATGTACAACGCCGCATCGCCGAAGCCGGCACCCCTTGGCTCGCGTCAATACCCCTCGCGCTCGAGCCGTTTTCGCAGCGCTTTGCGGTGTCGGCGGATCGCCTCCGCCTTCTCACGCACTCTTCGCTCCGACGGCTTCTCGTATGCCCGCCGCCGCTTCATCTCGCGGAAAACGCCTTCGCGCTGCATCTTTTTCTTCAATACCCGCAATGCCGAATTGACGTCATTGTCGCGGACGAAAACTTGCATCAGCACCGATCCTATTGTTGCGATTCACAGGTCAACCCGCATCCCCGTTAACTTGGCGAACGAGTACTTCTTGATCGGAATCCGCTCAGAGTTTACCTGCCCCGGGCACGAGCCACGGACGATGCGGCTGTTCATCCGGCGCCACTACCCACTCATTGACGTCCGGAACCACGACGACACCACCCTCACCCATTCCCGCGCGGGCTCTTTCGCTCCTCTTTAGCTCCTGACCCTCCGACCATTTCCTAAACCCGCTTGTACTATTATTTATATGGAGATCCATGATTATCGTCCTCCTGAAAGATTGGTTGGCTGTATATAATGACGATTTCAAAATTCGCTAGGCTTAATTACCCTGACTGCAAAAAGATTTTACTCGATGCGAGGGGCGGAATAAACCCGGCTTTTATTACAGTCGTCTCTCCACTAAAAATCTTCGTCAACCACGGTAGCTTTATTCTGATTTTTCGGCTTCCAGTTGCCGGCGAAATGCTTCGCCCTGGCAAGTTGCGCCGGCGTCAAATGCGAAGAAATACGCTCGTATCCGGATTGAGCCCTGTGGCGGTGTATGCCGCGCAGGCTCGTCGTTCCCAAGAGGAACCAAGCACACGCGTTGATATAGTCTTCAGGCACATCCTCGCCATCAGCGTACATCTCGGCGAGTTTGCTTTGAGCCCGCGGCAGCCCCTGTTCGGCGGCAGCCAGCAGCCATTTCATAGCCTCAATTCGGTTGCCCTCGATGACGTATCCATTGTCATCGAGACGACTGTCGTAGAGGACAGCAAGATTGAATTGCGCGGCGGGGTCGCCGCCTTCGGCGGCGAGAAGAAGCTGCTTTACCGCGCTGCTTTGCATTAGAGGCATCCTAACCGCGGTTACCTGCCGCTGCGCAGCGACATAGCGGGCGCGTTCGGCTCCGAGCGGTGGGCTCTGGATCGGTAACAGAGCTCGATGCGACGACGACGTGTCGCAGGATCCTAGATGGGGTTCACCTTTTCAAATGCAATAGACCTCTCTGGGAAGCCGAAAGCAAAACTCAGAAAAATGATCACTGAGTTTGTCGTTGCAGCAGGTGTTCTTCAGTCCCATATGAACTACGATTGCGCGCAAAATACTTAAAATCCCTTAGGCTCTTCGCGCGGAGCCGCTACACGCCTGCGGGTAAGCGCGATGCGAGGTCCGTCGCGTCGAGACCCCGCGACTTCTTTTTACCGGTTGCCTCGGATCGCGAAACTGGCGATAGCGCAAGCGGAAAGGAGCAAAGGACTATGGCGGACACCCCGGTCGAACTCGACGAACATCGCGGCATGGCCGCTCAGAAATCGACGGAGATTCGCCGGCGGCGCCACGAGGTCCAGGCCGATCAGGTAGCCCTGCAACGCCGCCAACAGGAATTCGAGCGCTATGCAGTGGCAGCTCCGTCGACGACTTGGCGCGAGGTCGC
>WNFC01015845.1_pt1 | contig 12771 bp, 12 predicted proteins | sample 5400541 | NCBI WGS metagenome assembly WNFC01 (sample SAMN13153342, study PRJNA577476) | soil metagenome | isolation source: 120 cm saprolite under Douglas fir tree site 2 hole 2 replicate 1 | place: USA:California | collected 2015-04-18
ATCTGTTTGGTTCAACCACCGGTGAAAGCGAAGATGTAAAAGGCGAGTGCGACGTTCTTCTTGCCGCGGAAGTCATGCAGAGACACCGGGTTACGATGGGTGTCCATGAGGGTAAAATCCGGCGCCATGTCCCCGACCTTAACGGCGGGATCGGGCAAGACGTCTTTTTTCTCCGTTTGTCCCCACAGCCGATTGGCGGCCGGTGGTGCACTCAGAGCAAATATCCCAAACAAAAGGATCGCGATTCCTTTGCGCATGCGTCCTATCCTCCTTCGATATTCTGTCGCGGGGCCCGCGCTTGGCGCAAGCCGCAGGCGCGATGATAGCAGCCATGAAGGCGCGCGCACACGTTTGTTTGATCGCTGAACCCTGGATTCCGGCAGACTCCAGAGGCAGTGGAATAGTTGGAGGGCGCGGAAAGGCATGATAGAAGTGGGCAGTGAAACGGAGGGGAGGATGGTGAAACAGGACAAGGTGAAGTGGGGAGTGCTGGGGGTGGCCTCGATTGCGACGAAGAAAGTGATTCCGGGGATGCAGAAGGGAGAATGGAGCGAGATCGCGGCGATTGCGTCGCGGGATCTGAAGAAGGCGGAAGAAGCCGCGAGGAAGCTGGGAATACCGAAGGCGTACGGATCGTATGAAGAGCTGTTGGCCGACGCGGAGATTGAAGCGGTCTACAACCCCCTGCCGAATCACTTGCACGTGCCGTGGTCGATCAAAGCGGCAGAGGCGGGGAAACACGTGCTGTGCGAGAAGCCACTGAGCCTGACGGTGGCGGAGGCAAGAACGCTGCTGTCTGTGCGAGAGCGCTGCGGGGTGAAGATCGGCGAGGCGTTTATGGTGAAGACGCACCCACAATGGCTGAGGACGCGCGAGCTGATTCACAAAGGCGTGATCGGGGAGTTGCGAGCGATCATGGGCACGTTCAGCTATTTCAACCGGGATCCTGCGAACGTGCGGAACAATGTAGAGTGGGGCGGCGGCGGCATGATGGACATCGGTTGCTACCCGATTACGACGTCGAGATTTATTTTTGGAGAAGAGCCGGCGCGCGTGGCGGGGCTGATCGAGCGAGATCTGAATTTCAAGACGGACCGATTGGCGTCGGTGATTCTGGAGTTTCCGTCGGGGCAAACGGTGTTCACGTGCAGCATGCAAATGGTGCCCTATCAACGAATGCAGTTTTTGGGAACGAAAGGACGAATCGAGATGGAAATTCCGTTTAATGCGCCGAACGACAGACCAACGCGGATTTTTATAGATGACGGACGCGATGTATTTGGCGGAGGGATTCGAACGGAGACGATTCCGGTTTGCGATCAGTATACGGTGCAGGGCGATGCGTTTTCGCGGGCGATCCGGGAAGGGGCCGAGGTACCGGTGCCGCTTGAGGACGCGATTGCGAACATAGCAGTGATCGAGGCGGTTTTCCGCGCGGGGGAATCGGGGAGGTGGGAAAAACCGTAAGATATTTCAACGCAGAGTGCACAGAGAAGAGGGGGAGAGCGGGAAAGGCAAAAATACTAACGCAGAAAGAAAAAGACGAATATGGCGATGAGGACGATTTTGCAATTGGGGGACCCGGGGTTGCGCGAGGTGGCGAAGCGCGTGGAAAATCCGGCGGCGCCGGAGATTCTTGCGCTGGTGGAGGACCTGGCGGATACGCTGGCGTACTGGCGGAACACGACTGGATACGGACGCGGGATTGCGGCGCCGCAGATTGGAGCGAAGGTGCAAGTTATTTTTTTGCGGCTGCCAGGTGAAGAGCCCTGGCCACTCGTAAATCCCGTGATCACCGAACGGAGCAAAAAAAAAATAGTGGTGTGGGATGCATGCCTGAGTTTCTTGTCGATTTTCATGCAAGTGGAGCGTCACCGGGAGATCATCGTGGCGTATCAGGATCTGAGCGGGGCGGTGCGCGAAATTCACGCGGGGGAGGAACGGAACCTCTCGGAACTGCTGCAGCACGAGATCGATCATCTGAATGGGATTCTAGCGCTGGACCGCATTACGGATATCCGCACGATGTGCACGCGCGAAGAGTTTGAGAAGAGATATCGGGCGCAGAGTCCCTACAGGGTTGAAACAAAGTCTGCATGAGCAGAGGGCGAGTGCAGTGGGCTCGAAGATGCGGACCGAGCGAATCAATGAGGAGAAGGAAAACTCAGGCGGCGTTCGAAGGAGACCGGCCGCGCGAGCCCAGGCGATAGAGAAGAAGCCCGAGGGCATTGGCGCCGATAAGAACCGCGGCCGTCTTGATGGCGTAAGTGGACTCGCTCTTCACGGAAATGATGGGAAAAATCGAGAGAAGAACGAAAAGAAGAGTGACGAGGAAGCCGGAAGCGGCGGCAAATCGCAACCACGATCCGGGGCGGATGCCGCGCTCTTTGCGGGCCAGCAGCGGGATGGCGAAGAGGGCCAAATAGGCCAGGCCATAAAACGTGAAACCCCAGATTTGGAGGAGTTCGAAAGCTTCCTGATCGCTGACGTCAGCGAGAACGACGACGCTGGTCGCGATGGTGATTCCGCCGAGAAAAAAGATGGAGTTGACGGGCGTCTTGTATTTGGCGTGGAGACGCGTGAACCACTCCGGCAAAAGGTGGTCCCATCCGGCGACCATGGGGAGGCGAGAGTTGGCGGTGAAGTTGAGGCAAAAGGTGGAGAGGTAATTGGTGAAGAGAAGAAGGACGGCGGCGGGAACGATGACTCGAGCAAGGCCAAGCCCGGAGAAGGCGCGGCGGAGCGCTTGCGGGATCGGGCCGACGACATCGACGGAGTCCGGGGATACATAAGCGAGGATGGCGCTGGTGCCAAAGATATAGAGAAGGGCGATGAGCGGAGCGGTGATGAGGATAGCGCGTTTGAGGTGGCGCGCAGGATTACGGGATTCGCCTGCAAAGATGGCGGCGTATTCGAATCCGCAGAGCGCACCGAAAGTCATTTTGCTGAAAACGCTGAGGCTGAAGAGCGTGAGCGGCGGAGTGACGAGGTGCAGCGGGCGATATCCGGACAGCGAGCCGCGCCACCGGTGAATGAATGGCATGAGCGCGAGGAGAGCGATGATAAGTACGGTGAGGAAGCTGCCTGCATTCGTGACCCACTTTCCAACGCGCAAGCCGAGCCGCGCGACAAACATCAACAGCCCGATCATCACGACGGAAGTAACGAGAACGATCCAGCGATTTGTGGCCATGCTTGCGGCGGCGGGACCGATGGCGTAGCCGAGGTAGTTGACGGTGACCAAACCGGTGGAGGCGACGTAGAGGACCACGTAGAGCCAGAGATTCCAGGCCACGAGGAAGCCGATGCCGTCGTTGAAAGCCAGGCGAGTCCATTCATAAAGGCCGCCTTCGAGGGGCATCAGGCGATTCAGATGGGCGACGACGAACGCCTGCGGAATGAAGAACAGAAGAATGGCGAAGAGCCAGAGAACGACGTGAGCGGAACCGGCTTTTACGGCGGTGCCGAAGAAATCAGGGATTACGACGAGGAGGATGGAGGCAAGAACGAGGTCCAGGTAGCCGAGTTCCTTGGGGAGGGCGGAGCTGCGCGTGTGGAGATGCGCTTCTGTTGCGGCGAAATCCGCGCTAACGCTGGTAGCCAATGTGCTCGGGAGCCTCGGGATTTGCGGCGCGCGTGATGGGCCGAAACCGCAGGCGATAGTGTGCCCTGCCGTTAAATCAGAAGCAATTCATTTCCGCAGGTAAAGCTGAAAATGGCGAGGGGGCGCGTGGTGGCACAGGGTGCAAGCGACGAGCATTGACGGAGCGGGCGGAAATTTTTTCCCGGCGTAAATAAAAAGTAAAGCCCCGCCGCGAGGGCGGGGCTTTACGGTGCGTGAAAATGAGAAGACGGACTCAGTGACGATTACTTGCCGGCGAGTCCGAAGTCGGAACCGACACCCGTGCAGAAATCCCAGCCAACACGGGCGAAGTTACCGATGTTCAGACCACAATTGCCGAAGATGATGTCTCGAAAATCCGCGCGGTCCGAGAACAAATGCCTGTAGATCAGGGAATTTTCGGCCTGGCTGGAAGCGGCGAATTTACCGGCTGCGTTGAGGATGCCCGCGAGCGAGGGAGAGGAAACGCTGGTGCCGCCGACGATAAACCATCCGCCCGGCCCACCCTGGAACAGATTGGTATCCAGTACCCAGACACCCGTGTTGGGATTCGCGTCGAAGGAGAAGTCCGGAGTGCCTCGGAAGTCGCCGACAATATTCGCGATGCGGTCCTGGAAGTGCGGACGGGATTCAACTTGGCTCGGGCCGCCACCGGCGTCCTGCCAGGTATTCTCCAGGAGAAACGTTCCCGAGTTCGGATCCCTCGAGAGGGTCGTTCCACCCGCCGAGATCACATTCGGCGAAGCGCTGGGCCAACCAGCACCTGGGCTGTCTCCTGAAGAAGCGATGTACACAACACCGGGGGTTGTGAAATTCCCATCGTGTTTCGTCTCATTCAGGAACTCGCCGGAGCCCCAACTCATGGAGACTTCGCCGCCGCCGTTTGTTGCGACCAGATTCGAAGCCACGAGCACCGCTTGGAACAGATCGAGGAACCTATTCGAATTCGCCTCAACCAAAAAGATTTTGGCATTGGGGGCCATGGCATGAGACCACTCGATATCCAGCGACGCCTCCAATTCCCAGCCGCCGCTCGGATCCAGAGCGGGCTGCGTGCCGGAAGCGTAGACCACTTGAAAAACAGCAGGTGGCAAACCGAATTGTGCGGAGAAATCCGCCAGATCGGCCGCCGCGTTTGGAGTGTCAAACGCGTCTACGATCGCGATGGCACCAGAGCCGCCGGTGGGATTGTCCGTCGTTTCGTTGGGATTGCAGCCATGCTTCGAATGCGGTACGAGACGATAGATGCAAGCGATGGACGCCGGCGTCTCAAAGAAATAGCCGGGAAACGGAGGCAATTCGCTGGGTTGCGGCGTGCCTGTGAAGACGCCGCCTTCCGGCATCATGATTCGAAGGTGAGTATGGGCCATGACACCGTTGTCTCCCGTCCGTTCCACGCTGGATTCCGGGATAACGACGTGCCCTTTCCGGGATTGATTTTGCGCCGCGCTGACCTGCGCGAAGCCAAGCAATGAAATAGTTGCTGCAATTGAGATTGGCCACCCCGAACGTCTCATCCGACCTCCTTATTTAACTTGTTCGCCTTAGGATTGGAAACCATTCGCACCTACGTCTGTCCTTGCGTTTCCGCGGGGTACAACCACGCGGATGCAAGGTGTGGGCCGGATTGGGCGTGTCCGGGAGTCTATGCCTTGTGCTGTCACAGAGACAACGTCTTTTTGTTAATTCCGTTTGAGGAGCAACGCGGAATAGTGGCCGGTTCAGACTACGGATATCTCCTGGACCCCATAGCGTCGAGTGAAAGAAGCCGCAAACAAATCCACGTCAAGCGCTAACTTCCACGAATGAAAGGGTATCCGTCGACAGGTCCCGGAAAGATCGAGAGGCACGCCCAGTTGCGGCGATCGTATTCATTGCGAAAGGACGGCGGAGGTGAAAGCAAGTATTGCCGTGGCCCCGGAACCTTACTTCAGGCGTTAGAGTTCGCCGAAGTCAGAAAAGAGAGAAACAACTGCTCGTACGGGCGCGTGAAATGCCAAGAGGAGCAGAGAAGCGAGAGCGTAAATGAGAAGCCGAGGTCTCATACTTGTAGAACACGGCGGCGCACCAAATGTTGCGGCGCTGAAGTAAGCAGGATGACCTAGCGGGTTTGGTGGAGAGCATCCTCCCCGACGGAGCGGAACAACCAGCGCAGGCGGAGAACAACGGCGATCGAGGCAATTGATCCCCAGGCTGCTATGCCGGCACCAGTAATCCAGGTGCTCGTCCAGCCATTGTGGAGCATATGCCAGATTCCAAAGCAAATGAAAAGCAGCGATCCGACCAATGCGACTACATGAACTATCCTCGAAGTTCTCAAAACGGGGATAGTACTTGATGAAGGCAATAATCCTCGACGACGGTCATACCAGCGGCCAATTAGGAACCACTGCCCGAAGACGAAGGCGGCAATGTAGAGAATGCTTGCAGCCTCGTGCCACGTCGCTCGGGACGCATGTTCAAAGCCGCCCGTTGCAAATTCGAAGAGTAGGTCAACGGGAATGGCGGCGATTCCGGCGGGGATATTAAGCGCCATTGCGATCTCTATGGAGCGAGGTGGGGGACCATCCCTGGGACCATCCCAATATCCTGGCTCGATCCCCCGTTGCTGTAGACGTCCTACAAAATAGAGCGCAGTGGTCAGCATCACAGCGGACAGGGGAAGTACATAGCGATAGGGGATTCGAATCATGGAGGTGTCGATACCTTACGCTATTAGACGCCCCATAGAGGATCCCTGTGCCCGCATCATAGGAATTCCAAGTACTCGGAGGAACCGCCGGCGATGGAGGGGACGAGGAGGACGCGGTCGCCTTCCTTCAGGGTGCAGGATTCGCCGCCGAGGAAGCGGATGTCTTCTTCGTTGAGGTAGACGTTGAGGAATTGGCGGATCTGGCCCTGGTCGTCGCGGACGTGGCGCCCGAGATCGGGGAAGCGAGAGGTGAGTTCGTTGAGGGCTTCGGCGATGGTGGCTGCGCTACAGTCTACTTTCGGCGCACCGTTGGTGAAGCGGCGGAAGGCGGTGGGGATTTCGATGGTCACTAGCATGTTTTACTCTCCTTGGCATTGCAAAGGTTTTCAGTTCTCAGCTCTCAGTTTTCAGTAAAGAACAATTTTGAGCGATAGAGGTAGGGTGGTTTTTCAGGCAGCGACCGAGTTCCCTGGGACTGAGTTTGCCGCGACTGAGATTACTGCCACTGAGTTTGTTGCGACTGAGTTTGCTGCGGCGAATCTTCATCTTTGTTCACGCTTTGGCGCTGGCCGCGGCGGTGCCAAGATGCGCGTCGAGGTAAGCCTCGAAGGCGTCGAGGCGCGGGGCGATAGCTTCGGTAGCCGGGAATTCGGCGGCGATGGCGTCGGTTGTCTTGAGGCCGTTGCCGGTGATGCACACGACCGTTGTCTCGTCCGGCTTGATGCGATTTTGCGCGATGAGTTTTTGTGTGACGCCGGTGGTCACGCCGCCCGCGGTTTCGGTGAAGATGCCTTCGGTTTCGGCGAGCAGCTTGATGGCGGTGACGATCCCGGGATCGGAGACGTCTTCGGCCCAGCCGCCGGACTCAAGAATCTGTTTCACTGCAAAAGGTCCGTCGGCAGGATTGCCGATGGCGAGCGAGCGCGCGATGGTATTGGGCTTCTGCGGCTCGAAGCGGGCAAGGTTGCGCTTCACCGCATCGGAGATGGGCGAGCAGCCCGTTGCTTGTGCGCCGAAGAATTTTACCGGTTTCGGCTCGACCCAGCCGAGAGTGACCAGTTCGCGGAATGCTTTCGCAATCTTGGTGATGAGCGAGCCGCCGGCCATGGGAACGACCACGTTGTCCGGGAGCGTCCAGCCGAGCTGTTCGGCGATTTCGTAGCCGTGGGTTTTCGAGCCTTCGGAGTAGTAGGGACGCAAATTCACGTTGACGAGGCCCCACTGGAAGCGGTCGGCGATCTGCGCGCAGAGGCGATTGACGTGATCGTAGTTGCCGTTGATGCGCACGATGCGCGCGCCATAGACCGCGGTGTTCAGCACTTTGGCGGGCTCGAGGTCCGCGGGAATGAACACGCAGGCGTCGAAACCTTGCTGCGCGGCTTGCGCGGCGACGGCGTTGGCGAGATTGCCGGTGGAGGAGCAACCAACGGTGGTGAAATTAAAGCGGCGCGCAGCGGAGAGAGCTGTGGCGACGACGCGGTCTTTGAACGATAGGGAAGGGAAGCACACCGCGTCATTTTTGAAATAGAGATTTTTCAGGCCCCATTTCGCGGCGAGTTTGCGCGAGCTAACCAGCGGCGTGCCGCCAACGGCGTTTGGACCAGTGAAGTTTTCGGGAAGAGGGAGAAGCTCGGAATAGCGCCACATGTTGAAGTCGCGGCGCGCAAGATTCTCTCGGCGGGCGATTTTCTTCAGAGAGTCGTAATCGTAGGCAACTTCGAGAGGAGAGAAGCAGTCTTCGCAGAAAGAGCGGGGAACGTTGCCCCAGGTCTTGCCGCATTCGCGACATCGGAGTTCGTAAAGCGTGTTAGTGGACATGGTGCAATTTCCTCTGTGTTTTCAGTCTTCAGTGATCAGTTTTCAGTGTTCCGTGAAAACCGCCAGCAGCGCGCACGGAGCAACCAAATCGCCACATCGCGACGACAGATCGGTTGAGATCCTTCGCTTCGCTCAGGATGACAATCGTCCAGATCGTGGAATTCCGATTAGGGCAGCAGGGAGGGGAGAAACGAAAAACCCTCCGTGCCAAAGTGCTCGGAGGGTCTCAGAAAATCTTCTGGGAAACTCGAAAAGCTCTTTAGCAGTTTTTTACGTGGAGCAAGTTGCCCTAAATCGCCACGTTCGCGGGGAGGGCGCAGGGATGCTGCGCCCCTGCCCGCGAGCGGCCGATAGGTCCTTTACTAAATCGATTTAGCAAGCTAGTTTTTGGCCAGAAGTTGGGACATGGTTTCGGTCTGGGGGCCGATGAAATGGCTGGCAAGGTTCTGGGCCAGGAGCGGATCGCTCTTGGCGCCGGCGATGGCTCTTTGGGCGTGCTGGCGGTGTTCGTCCTGCGGACCAGAGAGAGTGATCAACGCGGCGGCAAATTCCATCTGTGCGTCCGGGCCGCGCAGAGAGAGCGCCTTTTTCACCAGGGCGTAGCCGTCGACACCTGCGGCTGGATCGGGGTCCAATCGCATACCGTCCGTCATGTGCGGCAGGTTCTGTCCGATCCATTGTTTGTAGGTTTCCGCTAGATAGCCGGCGTCGAACCAGGCCAGCGCGTCGGAGTGGCCCGAAGACTCTGCGGAAGTCGCGCGAGCATGGAGCCGCGCGAGAAGTTCTTTCGCCGCGAGTGGGTCTTTGCGCGCGTAGAGAGTGGCGCGGCGAAGGGTTTCCATTCGAACGAGGACGGGCGCGTCCGGCGCGAGGATTTCCAGCGTGTCGCGGACGAGGTTTTTCGTGTCGTAATTTTCGCCGCCACTGAGGTTCCAATCGTGGCTAATCCATGGCAAGGACTTGGCCTGGCCGATTTCAATGGTGTGGCAAATGAGTGGCGGGCCGGCCTGCGCGACGTTTGCGAAACACAATGCAGCCGCTACCAGAACGATGGCGAACCGCGGGGAACGAATCTGTTGGAGTGTCATGGATTTTCTAATCTCCCTTCGGAATTGTTGCAACCTACAGGAGACAAGACGCCCGGTGATGGAGGGGTGTTAACAGACGGAAATCGTCTATTTCTTTGTCTGTTCTTCCAATTCCTTGACTAAGCGCGCTCCTACACTGTTGAAACCCGTGAGCAGGCCGCCCCAGCGGTGCGAATCACTCCAAAGATTTTCTCCTGTCTTGGGGTCAATGACCGTCAAATACGCATAACGAACGGGAGCCTGCTTATTGTAATTAGGAATCGGATCGACATCGATTTTCCCGTGAACGTCGATGGTGCCAGTCTGCCCTCCAGACATGATGATGTAGCCTCCCTTATACTGGTCGGCGGAAAGCAGTAATATTAAGTCGGCCATCTTACGGTCTTGAACGATCTGAAATCGTCCCCACTTCTTAATCTCATTCAATGCCCTCTTGACTACGGCGTCCACTCCAGTCCGGTCGTCAAAGTAGATAGATTTAGCCGACATAATCCTCGGGGATTGAGCTAATTGTTTCTGGGCTTGAACTGATATTGGGAGTGGCAAACTTGCAAGGATGAAAACCGCGAGGAGGTAGGCAGTGGTGCGCATTTGCGCCTCCGAAAGTCTTAGCGAGAGATTACACCCTGCTCTTGCAAGGGTTCAAATGAAAGCCGGACCGAAGCCCCACTTCAATCCTTAATCTTTAGCATTGGGCGGGCGCTGAGACCAGTCGCGTTCGTAGGTGCGCCACAAGTTGATGTCGCCGAAACCGAAGGAACTCCACCAAGCGTCCAGCATGGGGCGATCGAGGCGCAGGATGCCTTCGCGCGATACGCCTGCTGGGGGCGGAGCGAGCGAGGCGAGGCGGTCATAGACACCGGGGCGATCCGCATCGCTGACGCGAGAGAGCAAGTGCCAAAGAGTGAGAGCGTCATTCTTGCGCGCGTCCACGAGAAGGATACCTAACAGGGCATTGCGCTCGGCCGGCGTGGTGGATTCAAAGTCGAAGCGAGACAAAGCGTCCCGAAAAGATGCGGGCGCATCTTCCATGTACGGCGTGCCGGGGCCGATCTTCGGCCGTGTCTGACAGATGGCGCCAGCGGGAATGAAGGATTCGTGGCCGTTGAGCTTGAAGCCGACCCAGCCCATGGTGGTGCGCAGGAGTCCGGCGCCGGAATCGTCCACATGCAGGGTGTAGACGCAGCCGAGATCGACGGCGACGGCGGAAGGCGTATCCACGACAAATTCACCGGGAGGCGCCCAGATGACGGCGTGAATGGTGCCGCGCTCAAGGGAGAGGCGCTTGCGGCCGGGGCCATTTGTGACCAGGCGGAGACGCGACCCGGCGTCGACTTCGACGCTGCCCGTTTCATCCAGCGTGATGCTGGCACGCGAAGAGCTATCGGTCACAAGCGTTTGGCCAATTCCCAGTTTTCCCGGCCCGGACTTTTCGCCGAGAGAATGCCATCCAATCCGGGGCGTACCTTCCAAGCGCGCGACATCCCACGATTGCCCGGAGTCTACGGAAGGATTCGGGCGCCGCAGGAAATAAAACAGGGTCGCTGCAATCACGACCGTTGCCGCTACGGCGGCCAGTCGGAATGAAAAACGGAGATTGAAGAATCGCATCCGTACTTTCACGGGACGACCCTCAGCCACCCGATCGAACGCGGGCGCAGGTTGATTGTGGCGATACCGCCCTAACGCAGTTTCGAGTTTTTGGACTTCCGGGTCAGGCTCCCCTGAGCCGTCCCACAAGTAATCGTCGTTCATAAACTATTCCTTAGGCTCGTGATGCGCCTCTTGCCGTCTCCGCCAGTTTCCCGCGGAGCAACTGCATGCCTCGATAAAGATTGACGCGAACCGAACCATGCGTCAGCCCCGTGAGCTCCGCGATCTCCGGCCCCGTCATCCCCTCCACCAGCCGAAGGATGAGCGGTTCGCGATAAGGCTCCGGAAGGGCACGGACCAAGGCCAGAATCACGTCAGCCTCCATCTCGGCGGCGTGGTTGGTTGTCCGGCTTTCGGCCTGATTCTCGGAAACGGGCTCGGTGGCTTTCTCGACAGGAATCGCCTTGCGGAAGTAGTCATTTGCTCGGTTCCGCGTGATGGTGCCCAGCCACGCTCCGAAACGAGAAGCATCACGGAGCGCATGGAGCCGCCGCAGCGCCAAGAGGAAAACTTCCTGGACGAGGTCATCCACTTCGCGCGGGGGGACTCGAGCGAGAAGGATGCCGTGGACCATGCGGGCATAACGGTCGTAGAGGCGCCCGAAGGCGGCGCGATCACCATCGCGAGCGGCGCTGACGAGCGAGTCCTCCTCGCGCGGTTCGGCGACAGGCCGGACGGTCACAGCCTGACGTTCCATGCTTGAGGTCCGAGAGTCAATGCTGTATCCCACGTCTAAGCCATCGAGAGGCAATGTCCGTTATGAGAGTTAAGACGAGAGGAAAGAGGAAAGTGTTAACAGCGGCCCTCCCACCTCGATACGCCACCGCGGCTTAGTCGTTGAACCGCCAACGGTTACGGCAACGCTCATCGGAGATTTTACCGCGTTGACAACAAATTTAGGGTTTCCTGCGTCCAATGGAGTGGAGAACAAAAACCGGAAGGACCCCCGGCCACTGGGACAGTTATTGCTTCGCCAAGCTATTTGCCCGGGAGCAACGCCATCGGAGTAGCGGTGTTATACTCTTGAAGTTGGGCTCCGATCGGATCGGGGCTGGCGGAAGAGGACGTTCAACTGAGACGAAGAGGGCTGCGGGGGCCGGACTAGAGGAGCAACCGACATGGGAGAGCAGGTAAGAGAGCTTTTTAACTGGGCGCGGCGCCGCAAGATACTCGCGGCGGTATTTGTCGCGTTCACGCTGGCAGTTGGCATCCTGATCGGGTCGGTCGTTTCCGGCCGCGTCTCAGCGATGAAGAGTATTGGATTTTCAGGCACAACGGCTACGGCTCTGGCGGTGCCGGACCCGATACCGTCGTCTAGCTCCTTTGCAGGGATCGTTAATCGAGTGGAACCCGCGGTGGTGAACATTGCCACGACACAAGTGATGGAGCGCAAGCCGAGTTCGAAGAAGCGCCGCTCGCAGCCGTACGATCAGGAAGATCCAATGCAGGACTTCTTCGACCGATTCTTCGATGGGCGGCCGGACGGGCCGCCACAGGCGGAGCGAAGCCTGGGCTCGGGCGTGATCGTGGACAAGCGCGGGTACATCCTGACGAACAACCACGTGGTCGAACAAGCGACGAAAATCCAAGTGCAATTGAACGGGGATACCACCAGGTACACGGCCAAGCTCGTCGGCGTAGATGGAGATACGGACCTGGCGGTGATCAAGATTGATGCGAGCAAGGAACTGCCCATCGCGAAGCTCGGGAATTCGGACGGCGTGCAGGTTGGCGACTGGGTCCTCGCGATTGGCAGCCCCTTCGGACTGCAGGCCACGGTGACCGCGGGAATCATTAGCGCAAAAGACCGCGGCGGAATCGGGCATCAGTTCCAGAGATTTCTGCAAACCGATGCAGCGATCAACCCAGGGAATTCGGGCGGACCGCTGGTGGACCTG
>WNFC01006593.1_pt1 | contig 12770 bp, 15 predicted proteins | sample 5400541 | NCBI WGS metagenome assembly WNFC01 (sample SAMN13153342, study PRJNA577476) | soil metagenome | isolation source: 120 cm saprolite under Douglas fir tree site 2 hole 2 replicate 1 | place: USA:California | collected 2015-04-18
GCCTTGCTGGTCGAACAACTCTTTGCAACTTCCTGGGGCGGAAAGACAGGCCGACGATCTTCGACTCCTTCGAGTGCGCCCTCACGGTCCCTGCGTCGGACGAGGGTTCGCTCTGACCATCGTCCGGCCTTCTATGCTAAGGAACGATTCACTGCAAGCCATAACAGCGGGCGGCGTTGTCACCCATTATGTTGCGCTGCGATGACTTCGGCAATTCGGGGCAGTGCTCTCGTAATTCCTTCACCGCGCCTGGGAATACGCAATCGTAATGGGGATAGTCTGAAGCCCACATCAGGTATTCATCGACGCCCAGGGCAGTGGCTGCTTTAAGTGACAGATCGTCAGGTTCGCACGAACAAAAACACTGGCGGCGGAAATACTCACTCGGCTTCACTTTAGCTTTCGGCACCATATACCCGATTTTTTCGTAAAATTCGTCCAGCCGGCTGAGCCAGTAGGGAATCCATCCTCCGCCCGCTTCGAGGAAAGCAACCCGCAGCCGAGAGTATCTATCAAGGACGCCACCACAGATAATATCCATGCAAGCCATCTGCTGCTCCAGCGGATGCGAAATGATCATGCGCTGGAAGAAGTCATGGTAACGGTCGAAGCCCGCGGTCGGCATGTCGCCGGTAACCGCAGCATGCAACGCGATGGCACAATCGAGTTCCTGTGCTGCGGCCCAGAAAGGATCGTAAGCCGGGTCGCTGAGACGGCGATTGTTGTATGGATTGGAGCGGACCAGCACCGCCTTGACACCGTGTTGCTTGACCACCCGCCGCATCTCCGCGACGGCGAGCTCGACGTCGTGCAGCGGAACCGGCGCAACGCTATAGAGCCGATCGGGCGCGACGCGGCAAAAGTCCGCCATCCAGTTGTTATAGGCGCGGCAGCCGGCCGCCGAAACTTCAGGATCCTTTATGCCGACGAAACCGATGCCGATGGATGGGAACAGAACCGAGATATCGATCGTCTCGACGTCCATGTCGGCTAACCGCGCGTGCGGGTCGTAGCTGCCGGGGCGCAGATCGTCCCAGCTCAGCGTACGCATCAACTCGGTATTCGCCATCCCGCCCGGTATGCACATTGCGGCCGGCGGGTAGATACTGTTGGAGGAGATACGGCCGCCAAAAGCGATCCGGTCAATTCCATTCGCATCTTTGGTGATGCGCGGCAACCGTTCCAGGTATTTGGGCTCCACATAGTCCTGCCAAAAGGTGCGTGGCTCGACGATGTGTCCGTCGGCGTCGATGATTTTCGTCATTTGCCGTAAACTCCATAGAAGGTTGAGCACCCCACGATAATTCAAAATCATAGCACCATATGTTCGCAGGTAAGCTAGCGCTGGTGATCGCCGCGGTCTTCGCAGGTGCCGCCTTCTACATTAACTTCGCCGAACAACCCGCGCGGCTGGAGCTGGACGATCGCGCGTTGCTGGCTGAGTGGAAACCGGCCTACAAACGCGGCTTCGTAATGCAGGCGCCACTCGCGATCATTGGGTTCGTGCTGGGGGTCATAGCCTGGTGGACGAGCGGCAGAGCGGCATTCCTAATCGGCGCGATAACGCTTCTGGCAAATTGGCCGTGGACGGTACTCGCCATCATGCCCACCAACCGAGCGCTAATGGCGACCGCATTGGAAGCGGCAGGGCCACAAAGCCGCGCCCTTATTCTCGAATGGAACAAGCTTCACGGCGTTCGGACACTACTGGGGTCTCTTGCGGTTGCCGCTTTCCTCATCGCGCTCCGCACTGGTTGATCCGTTTTGAGGAGGCGACGAGCAGGCGGTTTCGACTTTCCTGACTGAAAGCAGCTATGCTGTTGGCTAATGCCCAAGCCACAGGAGGAATAGCAATGCCAGCGTCCCATTTTTTCGTAGAGCGCTTGGACGAGGTTGGACTCAATCCTGACAAAGTACAGGCGCTGTTCGACCGCGCCGAACGTGAAATCAAGGAAGGACTCTTGCCCGCCTGCCAGCTCGCTATCGCGCGCCACGGCAAGATCGGCGCGATGCGCACCTATGGCCATGCGACTCAAGGCGGCAGCGAGAAGACTGCCAGTGACCAGACATTCTTTATCATCATGTCGTGCACCAAGGCGATCACATCCGCCGCGGCCTGGCTCCTTATGCAGGAGGGCAAGTTGCACCCCGACGATCGCGTGGTCAAGTTGGTGCCGGAATTTGGCGAGCACGGCAAAGAAGAGGTTACCGTCAATCACCTGCTGACGCATACCTCGGCGATTCCCAACGCGCCCGGCTGGCAGAAAGAGTTTGGCGACAAAAAACGCCGGCTCGAACGCCTGGCGCAATGGCGTCTCGACCATCCGGCGGGCGCGCAGTTCCGATATCACGTCGCGGCTAATTTCTGGCCCATCGCCGAAATCATCGAACGCATCAGCGGCCTCGATTATCGCGAGTTTGTGCGTACTCGAATCGCAGAGCCACTGGGGTTGCCTGACTTGAGGGTAGGCATTCACCGCTTGCAGAATGACCGCGTCGCCGATGTCGTATGGGTAGGGGAACCGGCGAAGGCTGAAGAATACCAGAAGCTCGGGATCGCGCCGCCGCGGGTCTCGATGGGAGCAATTAACGAAGCGGCGATAGTTGAATTCAATGAACTCGAAACCCGCGAGGCGGGTTCACCAGCCGGTGGCGGGATTACCACCGCGGCTGATCTGGCGCTATTCTACCAGGCGTTGCTAAATGAAGGCCGCGCCTATGACGGCAAAAGAATTTGGCAGCCTGAGATGCTGGGCGAAGCATTCAAAATTCGTACTGGCACCATGAAAGACCCTGATCGTGGAATGTCGGCGAATCGGGCGCTTGGCATTGTGATTGCCGGCGACGACGGCAAGGCCAACCTGCGCGGCTTCGGCCGGACCAATTCGCCACAGGCGTTCGGCCATCCCGGCTTCGGCGGTCAGTGCGCGTGGGCTGATCCGGCTAGCGGCATTTCCTTCGCTTATGTGACCAACGGCTTCGACCGTAACGATCTGCGCGAAGGACGGCGTAGCGTCGCGCTCTGCAGCCTCGCCGGCGCATGCGCATCATGATGGTTTGACAATCGAAAACTGCGAAGCGCAGGATTTACTATCTAGCAGGGTGTTGAGAAGGAGTTACCGATGGCATTTCCTGGGAGCTAGCTCAGCCTCAACACCCTGCGTGAAAGCTGGCTTCTTTCCTTTAGTTCTCTCCCGCACTGTGGGGGAGATTACAGAGGGGGAGGCAGGCTGTGAAGATTTTTTCAACAGCCTGCAAGTGGCACAGGCTTCCAGCCTGTGTCGCACCGCCTGAGGGTGGTTGCATAAAAGGGAGCACAAAACATGGCAACCGAAAGTGGAAACGGCCTGTTGGTCGTATGGACTGATATAGCGCCCGAAGCGGAGGCGGAATTCAACGAGTGGTACAACAACGAGCATATTCCACAGCTCCTCGGAGTTAAGGGGTTCGTGAGTGGCAAGCGCTATCAGGCGGTCGATGGCAAGCCCAAGTATGCAGCTATTTACGAGCTCGCCGACGAGAACGTAATGAAGAGCGACGCCTTTCGCCAAGTACGCGAGAACCCGACTCCATGGACCAAAAAGATGGTGCAGTTGTTCCGCAACACCCAGCGGGGAGTATTCCGGAAGATCTTCTCTCACGGGGAACGCCCGCCGAAGGATGCGGAATTCGTCTTGACTGTGCGGCTCAACACGCCACCCGAGCACGAGAAGGACTTCACCGCGTGGTACAACGAGGACCATATCCCGGCGCTGGTGGGCGTCCCCGGAGTCTATTGTGCGCGCCGCTATCTCGCAGTTGAGGGCGATCCTAGATTCCTGGCGGTGTACGAGATGCGCGACGGTGGGATTCCAAAGACCCAGGAATGGGACAAGGCACGCAACTATGGACGCACGGCCCAGCTCCGTCCGTACCTGCAGGACCTGCAAGGCGTGGTCGCCAAGCGGATTTACCCGGCGTGAACAAAATCGCGATTCTGTGCGCAAGGCCTTAGAGTGCGCACCCCTCGCCCTTGTCAAAAAACGGGGGAGGGCTAGCGCATAGAAGGAAGCAGGAGCGAACATCATGACGGCTGAACAGAATGCCGAATTGGTACGCGGAACGTGGCAGGACCTGATCGGCGGCAAGGTCGACGCGGCGCTCGCTAACATGTCCGACGAGGTGAGCTGGCTGATACCAGGAAATGTTCCGAACGTCTCCGGGCTTAAGCGCGGCAAGGAGGAAGTTCGAAAATTCGTGTCGGGGTTCGGCCAGGCCTTTCCACAGGGGCTGCAAACCGAGATCCGCAAGACTCACGTGGCCGGTGACACCGTAATTGTCGAGCTGACGAATCGCGGCAAGGCCTTCAACGGCAAGGATTACGAGAACGAATACTGCTTCGTCTTCGAACTCGAGGGCGGCAAGATTCGCCGGATTCGCGAGTATGTAGACATGCACAAGGTGGTGCAGACGCTTTCGTGATTGGCGGCGTCGCGCGGCGCAGCCGGGGGAGGCACGGAGCAGCGTGACGTTCGTAAGGGCGGCTTTCAAGCCGCCCCTTGGCTAATGGATGAGTTTACAATCCTCAAAGTCGGCGACATCGCTCCCGACTTAGCCGCGCCTGATAGCGACGGTACAGAGCAGCAGTTATCCCAACTTACATGGGAACGGCCTTGCGTCGTGGTCTTTTATCGCGGGCACTGGTGACCATTCTGCCTTCGCCAGTTGGCGGATTACGCCAAAAGTTATCAGCTTTTCAAGCAGGCCGGGATCGAAGTAATCGCGGTGTCGGTGGATCCGCCTGAACGGTCTGCGGCAATGCGCCGCGATCTGGGAATCGAGTTCCCCGTTCTTTCCGACATAAGCCGTGAGATAATCACTAGTTGGGGTCTTCTCAATACCGGCGAAAAGGGTGGGATCGCATTTCCAGCGACGTTTCTGATCGACCGCGGCCGCATCGTTCGTTTTTCCACGGCTGAGCACACGTCCAGGCGTGTACCTGCAAGTGAGATGCTTGCCTTTGTCAAAACAATGAAGCTGGAAGGGGACGCATCAGCTCCGATTAAGCAAAGCATCAACCCCGGCATTATGTTCCTTCGCGCCGTCGTCAACGCCTTTCGCCATGGCGTGCGCGTCCGACGCGGATAAAGCTATTCCTTCAACCACGCCGCCTGACGGAGCTCCCATTCGATGTCCCGTGCCGATGATTGGCCGGTGGCGATTTCTGTCAGCGCCTGCTCCAGCTCCAGTATCGAATCGCACGAATAGGTAGCTCGAACGAACTCGCTCTCCTTCCAAGACCTCAGGTTTAGCCCGAACATGTTGGCGGCCTGGCTGTTCCGAATGGACAGCGGACGCACTTCACTCGTCATTGGTTTAAGGTCGCCTTGGAAATGGAGGCTCGCGACCAGGCGACCGGCGTAAAGGTGGTTCGACTGGCCGGCCAGCATTGCTTCGACGATTCTCAGATACCGCGCGAACACTGGCTGCGCTGTGTGAATCGCCTCCGTCTCCTCGAGCAGCAGAAGCCCGCGATGTTCCAGCTGGGTTGCCCATTTTGCGGCCACCGCAGCCGGATCGCGTAGATGGGTCAACAAAAAGCACGAGAAGATAAGGTTCGCGCATCCGCTGGGAAACGGTATGGCAGTGATATCGTGTTGAACGAACGCCATGCGTTCACCGTCCGTTGCACGCGCCAGCTCGATGAACCCAGCCGACGCGTCGAGGCCGATTAAACGCTCGCATCGCAAGGTGTTGGCGATGAGATGGGTAGTGAAGCCGGGGCCGCATCCCAGGTCTAAGACAAGGGGGAAACGGGTAGAGCCCGCCGCTGTGGCGAGGAACGCGCGGGTCGATTCTTGAAAGACGTTCGCCAGCAGGCGCCAAGCGCTGTGTCGCGGTATCGCTGTCTCCGAAAAGCCAATCGGGCTGGCTCACGCGGCCCTGGTCATGACTTGGCGAATTGCACTGTGGCGGTGCCGATTACCAACTTTTCGGCGTCTTCGTTTTCGATCCAGATATCCATTTCGGCAGTACGCTCGGCATCGTTAGTGAGTGTCACGAAGCCTTGCAGAACTATCGTATGGTCCGGCAGAACGGGCTGGCGGTAAGTGGTGCCGACGCGTACCAGTTTGGCGTCACTGGCGCCGAGCCAACCGGTTACCAGTTTGCTCAACAGCGCGAGGCTCATGTTGCCGGGTGTGATCATTCCCGGCAAACCTTCCTTGCGCGCGCCCTCGTCGTCCGTGAAGCGCGGCACCCACATCCCGGTTGTCCGCGCATAGGCGCGTACCTGGTCTTTGCTCAGAAACATCTCCTCGGGACCGAGCGCGTCGCCAATCTTGACGTCGTGATAACTTCTTTGCGTTTGCGGCATGATCACCTAAGGCCGGTTCATAAAACGATGGTCGACGTGAGCGACGACTTCATCGTTTTGGTTCTTGAGGGTTGAGCGGACGACGACGAAAACCATCGAGCCGGTGCGTCCGGTCTTCTCGTAGATTTCCTTCACGTGTGAACTGAGTGTGATCGTATCGCCCGGACGAATCGGCGCCACGAACTCGACGTCTTTGCCTGCATCGAAGCCTTGCCGGCCGAAGCGCGGAATGTGCTCAAAGAATTGCCGCCCATTACGGAAGGTGATGGCGTAAGACGGCGGGGCCACGATAGTGCCATAGGGACCCTGTCTGGCCGCCGCCTCGTCGGTGTAGAGTGGGCCTGAATCGCCAGTAGCTTTACAGAACTCGGCGACCATTTGCGCGGTCACCGGCACCGGGTCGGTGACCTCGAAGACGGCGCCGATAAGGTTGGGATCGTAATCGACCATCGCTCATTTCACCTCGACTGCGACCGCATGCTGCACCGGCTTGCGGCGCGGACGAAAATCGACTGGCTCATAGGCGCCGCCTTTCAACTCGTTTACGAGGTGTTCGACAGTGCGCACATCGCCTTCGAAGCGCGTGGCGCAGAGTCCAATCAGGCTGACAAGATGACTGTCGGAACCGCCAATCGCATTATAGCCGAAACGTTCGGCGAGTTGCTGGCTACGCTCGTCCTCGCCCTTGCGCGAGCCCCCGTTGTATACCTCGACGGCGACGACATTCTCCAACGGAGCTTTTTTCGAATAATGCTCGAATAAACCAACATTTGGCCGGCCCGGGTGGCACGGGATGACGACGCCGCCCATCCGCGCAATTTCGTCGATGACCTCCTGCGCCGGCAGATGGACGTTGGCGAAATCGAAGCGGTGGGTCATTTCGTCGGTGACGCCAAACACCAGCATGTGGCCGTAGTCGGTCTCGACCTCGGAAGCCTTGAGCACCAGGATGCCGGATTTATCCTCCAGCGCGCGATAATCCGCATTCTTATTGAACTGCCGATGTTCAGTCAGAACAATGCCGTTAACCGGCCGATCGGCGCGGCGCAATTTGAGCCAATTCAGGTAAGCCTCCAACGGCGCCCGGCTGTCCTCCGATGCTTCGCTGTGGCTGTGCAGGTCAAGGATGGTACTCACTCGGGCATGAACCTCTTTTTATTATGCGCACCTCGCAGACTCGTTTGCTCGGCTCCGCTTCGCTTCGCCTGGTGTTATACGCATGTCACGGACTCCTTTACTCGGCTGCGCTTCACCTGGTGGCTAGTGTCACCTCGCCGGGCGAAACTTGAGCAGAGTTACCGCAGGCGTCACGTCGTCAAATACGGCCTCGACAGGCATTCCTATTTTAACCTGTTCGGGGGGGCAGTCGACAACGTTGGTCAGCATTTTGACGCCTTCGTCCAGTTCCACCCACGCCATTACGTAAGGCAGTGACTCGCGAAAGCCGGAGGCCTGGTTCTGATAGGTCACGGTGAAAGTATAGATTTTCCCGGTTCCCCTAGCCGGCATCCATTCCGTGCGCGAGGACAAGCAACTCGGGCAGACCGCGCGCGGATGAAATCGCAGGTCGCCACAGTCGCGGCATTTCTGCACATAAAGTTCATGGCGCTGCAGCGCCTCCCACCACGGGCGCATCTCCTCGTCAATGTGGGGCAAGGGCTTACGATAGGCCTTGGCATCTCTTGCTTGCGGCATTGTTTCACCGACCTCCCTTGATTCGCACCTCGCGGACTCGTTTGCTTGCGGCGGCCGAAGTGGTCTCCGCTAGTGGCTGGCGCCGCTGCTCCGATGTCGCGGCTCTGCTTTACATGACCGGCGCGGCGCCGAATCGCGAGGGAATCGGCTCCTGTCACTGATTGGTCAAGATCAAGGTGGCGCCTGAATGCCTGGTGCCAAGGGCGCCCCCCGTGCCATGGGCCAGCGCGATTTTGCAATCCTTGACTTGGCGCGGTCCGCATTCGCCACGTAATTGCTTCACCGCCTCGATAACCAGGAAAATTCCACGCATACCGGGATGGTTCGAAGAGAGTCCACCACCATCGGTATTGAGCGGGAGGTCGCCGTCATAACGCAAACGGCCGCCGGTGACGAACGCGCCGCCCTCGCCGTGTTTGCAGAACCCGAGATTTTCCAAGGTGGACAGGACGGTAATCGTGAAAGAGTCGTAGACCATCGCCATATCGATGTCTTGGTGCGCGACGCCGGCTCGCTCGAAGGCCAGACGGCCGGATTGATAAGCCGCGATTTCGAGGAAATCACGCTGGCCGCGCGCGGCGTGGCGCACAGTTTCGCCCACACCGAGGATATATGCGGGCTGCTTTTTCAAGTCGCGCGCCCGCTCGGCCGAAGTCACCACCAGCGCGCCGCTACCGTCGCTGATGATGCAACAATCGAGCAAATGCAGCGGCGATGAAATGACACGCGACGCCAGCACGTCTTCGACCGTAATCGGATCGCGGTACTTGGCCACTGGGTTCATCGATGCGTGATGCCGCATGGTGACCGCAATTTCGGCCAACTGCTCCGGCTGGGTGCCATATTCGTGCATGTGGCGCTGCGCGATCATCGCGTATGCGCCGACCGTCGTGGGACCGTAGGGGAACTCGTACTGGTCGCAGGGATCGCCGCCGCCGCCTCCGCCGCCGGTGCCGATCGCGAAGCGCGCCGACGCCGCCGTCGAGCCGTAGGCAATCACCGCCACATCGCAGAGTCCGGAATTAATCGCCGCCGCAGCATGCGCGGTATGAGCGACGAACGAGGCACCGCCGATATTGGTGCTGTCCATGAAGTTGGGCGTCAGATTCATATAATCGCAGAATCCAACGACCCCCATCGCACCCATCCCCATCCCGGCCGTGCATATACCGTCGACATCCTTGATCGTCAGGCCCGCATCATCGAGCGCGCCGCGGATACTCTCGGCCATTATCTGGTACATGCTCTTATCGGGCGCGAATCGGCTTGGATGTTCATAGACGCCCACGACAGCAGTCTTACGGCTAAGACTCATTGTCCACTCCGTTCATTGTGGGACCGGCGTTCCACACGGTTAAGTTCAACTTGCTGGCAAGGCACTCCCACGTCTTCAATCTCAGCGCAACTCGTCCAGGAATTGCTCTATCGCGGCATTTACGGCGTCCGGACGTTCGGTGGTCAGACGGTGTGCCGCGTCGGGAACAACCTCCAGGCGCGCGCCCTTAATCCGGCTTTTGAGGAATTCAGCATCAACCGGCGGCGTGATGGAATCATCGGCGCCAGCAAGGATCAAAGTGGGCTTGTCGAGCCGGCCTATGCGCTCGCGCAAATCAACCTGCGAACAGGCGACCAGGTCGCCCCAGCGCACCCTGGGGTCAGTTTGGATCTGCTCGCCCCATCCTTCGCGGATTATTTCGGGTTTGTTGGCGATGGTCTTAGGCGAGTAACCGTCATTGTTGAACGGCTGCGACGCGCGGCCCATCGTAACTCCGCGCCAAGTCTCGATGCGTTCCTTCGGAATTTCAAATTTTGCCCCAGTCGCAATCAGCACCAATGCCTCGACTCTGGTTGGATGGCGCAGCGCGAGTTCCATCGCGACCGCCCCGCCCATCGAATGGCCGGCGACTACCGCGGAATTGAGCTTCAGGACATCGAGGAATGCCAGCGTGAAGGCGGCGTAGTCTTCAACCGTCCGCAATCCTACCACTCCCGAAGAGCGGCCGTGCCCTGGCAGGTCAAGCGCAATTGGGCTGTGCCGGTTACCTAGATGCTCATATTGATAATGCCAGGCGTGCCCGTTCGAGCCAGCGCCGTGCAGCAAGACGAGTTTCCGCCCGCTGGAGAACGCCGGGGCAACGTCGGGCAGCGTGGTCTTGCCCACGTAGTAGTAATACGTCGCGTAGCCGCTTACATCGACATACTTGGTCGGCATCGGCACCTCTCAATCGAGCGGGAGTCACCGGCTATTTGGAGTGGGAGGCCTCAGCACACCCTGTTTCAACGGGCGAGCCATAGCTCGTCCTATAGGGAAGTTGCGCAGGCGTCCGTGCCTGAGTCCGACGCGCGAAACTCTCGCGATCGAAGAATCAGATCGGCTGCAAGCTAGTCCCACAACAACTGCCCGTTAGCTATTCGCTTGCAGGGTGATTTGTCAAACGACGCAAGACAAATCGAGGCAGGAAAAGCGAAGAATGGGCGCTCGAAAGTGAGAACGAATGAAAAGAATCGAGAAACGAGGGGTCAGAGCCGATTACGACTCACGGCATGTTCGGCTCAGACCAGCGAGTGCATCGGCATTCGTCTCGGCCCTGTATCTACTCGTTACTGTCACCTCTTTTCTCGCTTTTATGACGGCCCCGCCCGACCGGTGGTTGCGGTTCCGAAGCTTGTAATTTCTCCCATTGCTCGATGGCCGCACGATTGAAGCGCCAATTACTGCCGACGCGAAAGCCGGGGAGCCGGCCTTGACGCAGAAGCCGGTAAATGGTGGTCGGATGAACACGGAGGTGTTCCGACAGTTCCTTGATAGTGAAGATTTCTTCCTCGGAGGCCATTGGGATCCTGCCGCCGAAGCCATACAGAAGCTTCGGCTGGCTGAGCGCTGCACAAGCTATCACTTCAGCTTCCGAGAGTAAAAAGCTAGAACGAAGTAAAGTGAGATATATACTTCACTCTTGAAATCGTCGTGGCCACACTGTGACAAGTTAAGCAATACCTAGATAGCTCTAGGGCCGCCTTTGCACTGTAAGACTGAAGTTCGGGTCTCTACGACCGCGACGCTGTTGGCGGCCAAAGAGCCGGTCGCGCGAACGCTAGCAAGCTGCGGAAAAAGGCCTTCCGCAGCCTTGCTTTCCCTCCCTGTAATCTCCCCAGAGGGGGAGAACTAAAGGAAAGAAGCCAGGTTTATCGCAGAGTGCGGAACGATTTTTCATAAAGAAATTGGTTTTTCCGCACCCTGCTAGAGGCCCATTCTACAAATAGCTTCACGATGTGCAATTCGACCGACTCTTGATTTCGATACTCTGATTTGGCCCACTTCGATGCTCTAAATTGGCCCACCCCCACTAGCTTCTAGACAAACGGTCCCACTCTCAGGGAGCTACTCGCGGCAAGCCGTGGCGATGCTGCAAAGGCAGCCGATTAACGTATGCAGTGCTCATCAATCTCAGTTGGGGGAAAACTCGGAGAGACTAAGATAGCGCGCGAGGTCAGCCGGAGAGGGGAAGACGTTGTGCGCACCTAGCGCTTGAAGCCGGACTCGCGCGTCGGGATTGGCGGCCACACCGAAAAATCCTACGTGCGCGCGCTGAGCCGCTTGCAGGTCAGCTTCGCTGTCGCCGACCAGGACGGCTTCGGGCGCGGTGCCATCGCTCAGCTCCAGCGCCCAATTTATCATTTCCGGTGCCGGCTTGAGCGGCAGCAAGCTATCGCGTCCGACGATAGCGCCGATCTCGGCGGAAAGGCGATGCTGGGCGAGCCAACGAGTGACCGTTCGGGAGGAATTGGACGTGACAATGGCGATGCGTTTACCGAGTGCATGCAATGCGAGTAGCAGCTCTGGAGCGCCAGACAAGGGTGCGGCATAGTCCACCCCGCGGAGTTCATACGTTTCGATTATGGCCGAAGCGCGCCGCATCAGAGCCGCGGCATCCAGTGGGCCGCGAGGCATGCGCATCAGCAGGGCGTTATAAAGGGGCAAATTACGCGACGGAAATTCTCTGAAGATCGTCTCATCGATTCCTTCCGAACGTAGAAAAGCCTCCAACTCACGGCGGCTGCCTGCCCAATCGACCTGCTTTTCTAGTGCGGCCAGCGTGTTGTCGAAATCGAATAGCCAGACTCGCGCCTCTGGATTCCCGTTGAGAACGGCGGCAGTCATCGCTTAGACCTCGGTCTCAACTGCTGACGGTTCACGCTTGTTGCTTTCCGACTTCGCGGTTTATCGAGCATGCGCATTTTGCGGAGAGCGGTCTTTGCCGAAGTTGGCGGGTGGCGCATGCGAATCCACTGAACTCGAGCAGCGTGGGAGATGGCAGGGGAGCCGAACCTGCAAGCAGTTTGAATGCCTCGGTAGCTGCGATCATCGCTACGAAACCAGCATTGTCACTGCGCCGCTTCGACGGTGCGATGAGATCGACGTCGGCACACAACGGACAGGGAGGACGTGCCGAAAGTATCGCGATGCTGGCGGGCTCATCGAGACGGACGAATATCAGGGGCACATCGACGCCCAGCAGCGGGGGCGACATTATCAGATCCGCTGTTTCTGATTCTTCGCCGAGCGCGAGAATAAGGTTTAGTCCGGCGACGCTTTCGGCTCCGGCCTTGACCACCACATCAGGGTTGAGTTCAGTCGCATGCGTTATCAACGAATCCAGCTCAGCCGTGTCGCTCGGCGGAAGCCGCAGTTGAATTTCACCGACCCCAGCGCCCACCAGGT
>WNFC01010222.1_pt1 | contig 12770 bp, 12 predicted proteins | sample 5400541 | NCBI WGS metagenome assembly WNFC01 (sample SAMN13153342, study PRJNA577476) | soil metagenome | isolation source: 120 cm saprolite under Douglas fir tree site 2 hole 2 replicate 1 | place: USA:California | collected 2015-04-18
GGAAAACGGCCCGATCGAGGGCAGCATTCCCATCAGGCTCTTCATCGATCCCATCTTCTTCACCTGGCGCAACTGGTCGCGAAAATCTTCGAGCGAGAAGCCATCCCCGGTAAGGGCCTTAGTGGCCATCTCCTGCGCCTTCTTCTTGTCGATTTGCTGTTCGGCGCGCTCGATCAGCGAAAGGATGTCACCCATCCCCAGAATACGCGATACGATGCGGTCGGGATGGAACGGTTCCAGGGCATCGTATTTTTCGCCCACACCGATGAACTTAATGGGCTGGCCCGTCACCTGCCGAATGGAAAGGGCAGCGCCACCGCGAGCGTCGCCGTCCATTTTGGTGAGCACCACGCCGGTGAGCGAAAGCTTCTTGTGGAACTCGTCAGCGGAGCGCACCGCATCTTGCCCGGTCATGGCATCGGCAACGAACAAAATCTCAGAAGGATTGAGCAGCCGTTTCAGAGACTGCATCTCGTTCATCAGTTCGTCATCAATATGCAGGCGGCCGGCAGTGTCGACGATGAGCACGTCACAGCCGGAAACGATGGCTTCGCGCCGCGCTTCTTTCACCAGCCGTTCCACCGCTTGTGTGAGCTGCATGGCCGTGTTGGCCTCGCCCACTTCGCCTTCGTAAATCTGAGCCTTAACGGCCTGCGCCACCACCTTCAACTGTTCGCGCGCAGCGGGACGGTACACGTCCACCGAGACCAGCAACGGACGGTGCCCGCCGTTCTTCAGCCAGTTCGCCAGCTTGCCCGAGGTAGTAGTCTTGCCGGAACCTTGCAATCCGGCCATCAAAATGACCGTTGGAGGCTGCGAGGCAAACTTCATCCGCGCCGTGTCGTGACCGAGCGTTTCGACCAGTTCGTCGCGCACGATCTTGATGACCTGCTCGCCGGGTGAAAGCGCAGTCAAGACTTCCTGGCCGACCGCCTTGGCCCGGATGCGGTCGATGAGCTCCTTGACCACCTTGAAATTGACGTCGGCTTCGAGCAACGCCAGCCGGATTTCACGCAGCGCCTCGTCAATGTTCTCCTCGGTCAGCTTGGCCTGGCCGCGAAGGCTCTTGAACGCGCGCTGCAGTTTTTCCTGAAGATTCTCGAACATAAGGGTTAATCGATTATTTTACCAGCCATGAGACGGTGTGAAGTCGGCCTGTTGAATTGTCATCCTGAGCGGAGCAGTCAGTCGCGAAGCGAGGGACTGCGTAGTCGAAGGACCCCATGCCCGTTCGGTCCGGCATCGGCGCGTCAGGGAATTCTCCTACCGAGCCGATCTAACGCTGACAGCGGGCCCACAGGACTCCCTGCGATGGCACGGATTTGCGCGCAAAGGGCTTAGAGATCCTTCAACTCCGCGGATGCTGCACTTCGCGCCACAGCCCCTCCGCTCAGGATGAAAAACCTCTTACGAATACTTCTTTCGCCGCCGCCACCGTGTTGCTGTGAATCGTCACAGTGTCCTCCACGTTCCGCGCGTAGCCACCGGCGAAAGTCACCATCACAGGAATATCCCGGGCCCGCGCTATGCGAAAGACGAGTTCATCGCGCCGCTTCAATCCCTCAATGGTCAGAGAAAGTCCGCCCAACTGATCTTCACGGTAAGGATCGGCACCCGCGATGTAGCACAGCAGATCGGGCTCGAACTGCCGCAAGCCGGAACTGAGCGCATTGTCGAGCCAGGCAAGGTAGTCGTCGTCTCCTACGCCATCGGGAAGGTCGACATCTATCGACGACGGAGGCTTCACGGCCGGATAGTTGTTGTGCTGGTGCAGCGAAATCGTGAAGACGTCACCCGCGTGTGTCCCGCGCATCTTCGTTTCTTTCGAACGCGCCTGGCTTAGCGGTGAGGTGCAAGCCGACGGCAACGGCTCGCTACGGGTGCGCGTGCCGGCGAAAATTGCTGCCGTGCCGTTGCCGTGATGCACGTCGCAATCGACAGTCATCGCAGTGCGAATCCTGCCGTCTCGCTGCATGCGGCGAATACCGACGGCCACATCGTGGATCATGCAGAATCCTTCGCCGTGGTCAGGAAACGCATGGTGAAAACCTCCCCCGACGTTGATGGAAACACGGTCCGTCAAAGCTTGGCGCGCGGCCAGAATCGATCCTCCTGCCGCCAGCCAGAAAGCCGCTACGAGATCCTGTGAATAAGGGACCTCAAGCTCCATCTCCTCGCGCGGGCTGAGCGTACCGGTCCGCAGCTTGTTCACATACTCCGGCGTGTGGACCAGGAGAATGTCTTGGTCGGTAGCAGGCTCGGGTTCCAGAAAGTCCGTGGCCTCGGCAACTCCGCTTGCGAGCAAGCGGTCGTGAACGAGTCGATATTTCTCGGCAGGGAAGACGTGAGCGCCGATGGGAAGATAGTAGCCGTTGCTGTAGATGAGCTTGAAGGGGAGCATGGGGTGCGCTTCCATGATACTGCCCACTGCCGAAGTTCATGGTATCCACTGCGCCTGTCATGCTGAGCGGAGTGCGATGGTTCGCGGAGCGAACCATCTCGTGCAGTCGAAGCATCCCTACGGGCACTATTGGTGCAGGGGATGGCGAGACTCTTAGCCGTCAATAGGGATGCCCTCGAAGAGAGCTCGAAGGTCGGATCTTGATGGATGTAGGGATCCTTCGACTGCATTGTCGCTCGCTTCGCGCTCGACAACTTCGCTCAGGATGGCAGCCATAAAAAGCACACGAAGAACGAACTATCGCTTCTTGGTGGGGTTCACCATCGGCGCCACCATCGGGCGCCGCACCGGCACAATGGCTCCTTTGGACGGATCCGCTGCGGCGTGAGCTCGGGTGAGCACTTCCTCCTGAATGTATTGCACGAACTCCTGAATCTGGTGCTGCATCTCTTCCATTCGTTCCCGCATTTGCAGAATGATCGCCATCCCGCTGATGTTCACGCCCAGGTCGCGGGCTAGCGACAGGATAAATTCCAGCCGTTGCAGGTCTTCGTCCGTGTAGAGACGTGTATTGCCCTCGGTGCGCGACGGCTTCAGCAGTCCTTCGCGTTCATACAGCCGCAGAGTCTGGGGATGAATGCCATACATCTCGGCCACCGCCGAGATCATGTACGCGCCCTTGGACTTGCGTTTGGTCATGGGGACAAGTTTATCCCACAAACAAGACTGCCACGGATCACCACGGATTCTCACGGATCAAGAAAGCCAATCCGTATCGATCCGTGCAAATCCGTGGCCAAGAATTCTCAAACTGCCGGCTGCGGCTTCTCTTTCCGCGTAACGGCCCAGCTCGCCGGCTTCAGCGCATAGTTGATGGCATACGCTACAACGCCAGCCGCGATCAGGATCATGCCGAAAGCGAACGAACTCATCCCCAGCACCGACTCGTGCTCGCTACGCACGATGGAGAAGCCCAGCAATAGCGCCGGGGGGATGCCGATCGCTATGGCACCAAACCATCCGCCAGGAACGCGGAAGGGCCGCGCCAACTCCGGCTCGCGGAAGCGTAAGACCACCAGGGCCACAAACTCCAAAACCAGGCTGGCGCCATAGAGAAGAATGTCGAGCGTCACCAGCCGGGCAAAGCCGAGGCCCAGACACATCGCCCATCCAATAGCCAAAGCAACGATCGCTACCCAGGGAGCGCGCGAACGCCGCTGCAACTTGCCGAATATTGCGGGAAGCATGCCGTCCTGCGCCATCGCCAAGGGCAGGCGAGAGTAGCTCATCACCAGCGCGTTAAACATGCCGAAAGCGCTGATGATGCCGCCGAGAACTACGCCTATTCGCAGCAGCGACCCGCCGAGCAGCTCGGCGATATCCGCCCACGACCCCGTCTCCCACGCAGTAGGAGCCAGCCCGGTCATCCACATCGCGGCGAATGGCAGCACGTAACTCAAAGCCACAATCACTACAGCAGCCAGCATCGCCCGGGGATAGGTCCGTTGCGGACGCTCGACTTCCGTTGCAATGGTCGAAGCGTTATCCCAGCCCATATAGTTCCACATGCAGATCAACAGCCCGCCCAGAATATCGACGGTGGAAGTGGTCGGCTTGGTTACTGCATTGGCCAGTGCCCCAAGCTTAAACGGCGCCAGGACTACGATTGCGACGAATGGCGCCGACAGCGCGAAGAATAGCCATAGCGATGTGAGCGATACCACTTTCACGCCGGCAATATTCAGGGCCGCACACGCAATCACCACGGCCAGCGCAACCCACCATCCGCGATTTCCGACCGAGAACCAGGGGAACATGCGGGTTAGGTAGGCCACGAACAGCGTGGGATAAATCGCCATGTCGAAGATGGACGCAACCAGCGAGAGCCATGCCTCCTGAAATCCCCAGAAGTTGCCCATGGCGCGCCGCACCCAGGCGTAGTAGCCGCCCTCGAACGGCAGCGCGCTCGAAAGCTCGCCGATCATGAAAGCCGTAGGCAGGCTCCAGAGCAGCGGGGTGAGCAGCAGAATGAGGATCGCACGCCCGTATCCGGCGCCATGCACGATCTCTTCCGTGCCATAGGTTCCGCCCGACACCATAAAGAAGGTGGCAGCGACCAGGGGCCACAACGTGAGGCGAACGAATTTTTTCCGGTTGGGGACGACGGCGAGAGGTTGGGGATTCTCTTTTTGTTGGCGCGGGGCGCTAGCTGTTGCCAATTTCGATGTCTTCCTCCTCAGGCGACTCACTCTCAGCTACTCTGGCAGCGGCCGGTTCAGCTCGAGCTTTCTGGTTTTCTTGGATTCCAGAAATCACGCTGGAGTTAGTTCGCAGTGTAGAGATTACGGGAATTCTCCAGCGATGCAAGAAAATTGTGGAGATTCTTCGCAAAGTTTTGTCAAGGAGGTCAGGTACGGAGGTAATGCTCTCACGGCGAGAAAGACGGGCCTGTGCCGCGGAACCCTAGAGTTTGAGTTCCCACGTTTCCGCGACCAGATTATTGCGGCTCCAACTCTGGTGTGGCTCCTCGCCAACCAACTTGAAGCCTGCGCTCTGATAGATGCTGCGGGCTGCTAGGAGTTCGCTTTGGGTCCAAAGCATAATCTTCTTGTAGCCCACATTCCGGCCGAAACGGATGCATTCAGAGACCAGGCGTCTGCCAATCCCCAGACCTCGCGCCGAAGGTTCGACCAGCAAGAGCCGCAGCTTGGCCACAGTCTGCGACCTCCGGACCAGAAATACTGACCCGACGTTCTCGCCATCCTTTTCGGCAATCCAGCAACGCTCGCGAGCCGGGTCCACATTCTCGATGAACTCGGCCACAATCCCGGCAACGAGAGCCTCGAAGCGCTCGTCGTAGCCATACTCCTGTGAGTACAGCAATCCATGCCGGGAGACGACCCACCCCATGTCTCCCGGCCTGTGTTGCCGGAGGACGTAAGAACTCTGTCCCTTGTCCTCGGGAGTCAGGATGGACTCCATCGTCCGCATGGCTTGAACAAGATTGCCCTGCTTTGCCGGCGACATCTTCCCGAGAATCGCTCCTATCTGTGCGTCCGACTTGGCATTGAGCGCCTCGAAGACCTTCCGGCCTTTCCTCGTAAGGCTTAGCAAGCTCTGGCGGGCGTCCTCCGGGGACTCCTCTTTCTCGATTAAGCCCTTCTGCTCAAAGCTGCCCAGGATGCGGCTCAAGTATCCGGCGTCCAGCCCCAGCGCCTTGCACAGTTCCCCTGCTGTCGAATGCCGACGGTTAGCCAGTTCGTATAACGCGCGGCTCTGGGTCAGAGAAAATGGACTGCTCAGGATCCCTTCATCGAGAAGCCCAATCTGGCGGGTGTAGAAGCGATTGAAGCGCCGCATGGCAGCGATGTGCTGCTCGGGGGCGCCAGCCGCATGTGGATTCATGCTCTACAGGGTAAACCAACATAGTTGACTGAGTCAATTATTATGAATGACTGGAGCAACTATATGCTGCGGCTTTTAGGGGGCAAGGTCTAAGCTGATCCCCCTCTTGCCCGGAGGGGACACTATGTTTATCATGCCGCGCCCCCGACTCTCTATCTGGAGGAGGCTCATGAAACTACCCTTTCTGTCTGTCGTTCTCGTCATGGCTGCACTGTTCGCGGCGCAGACGTCCCAGGCGCAAAACGCCTTTACCCCTGACCAGGTTAAATTTGGACCGGCTCCGGCTTTTTTGCCGCCGGGTGCGCAGTTGGCTGTGTTGGAGTGAAACCCAATGGGCTCGTCCGGCGACTTTACCATTCGCTTGAAAATGCCGGATGGCTACAAGGTCGCCCCTCATACCCATCCAAACCGTGAGAATGTCACCGTTCTTTCCGGCACTCTGAAACTCGGGATGGGAGATCAATTTGAAGCCAGCAAGATGATGAGTTTCGGGACCGGGAGCTTCGCATACCTGGATCCCAGCATGCATCACTACGCCATGGCGTCGGGGGATACGGTGATCCAGATCCACGGGATGGCGCCAGTGAAGTTCAACTACATCAATCCCGCAGACGATCCCAGCATGAAGAAATAGACTTGAAAGGGCTCGGTCTTGGCCGAGCCCAAAACCCTCAACCACAGGGGGCACCCTTCGACTGCGCTCAGGGCAGGCTCCGGAACACAGGGTCGGGCGGGATTGGAACACCGCTATTTTTCCCAATCCTTGCCGTCGACCATGCGCTTGATTCCGTCACGCAGGTGAGCCACGTGGAAATTAATGAGCAGGCCGACTCCTATCCCGCTCAGCCGCATATACGACAAAAGCTGGGCAAGGTGAACTGGATGGACTGCTTCAATGCACTTAACCTCAACAATGGCGAGGTTCTCGACCACTAAGTCCATTCGGTACCCCAGTTCGATCTTTTCTCCGTCGTAAACCACCGGCAGACCGACTTGGCTAGCCACCTCGAGCCCACGCTTCCTCAATTCATGAGCGAGACAAGCTTGATACGCACTCTCCAGCAGTCCCGGGCCGAGCACAGCATGGACGTGCATGGCAGAAGACACGATAGCCCCCGAAACCTGGTTGACCCGAAGCGATCGAAAAGACGGTGCCGATGCACCCATCCAATCTGAATATCACACTAACTGGGATTTACCCTGTGACCCCTGTGTCCTCTGGGGTAAAGATTTTGGGGCGGTTCCAATTTGAACTTGCGAAGGCGGTTAAACCTTCTTCCAAAGTTCTTCCCGTGGGTCTTCCGGATTCAACTTGGCCAACTCGCGCAGCAGCTCTTTCGTCCGCTCGTCGCGAGGCATGGGGACGGTCACCGCGATCTCGACAATCTCGTCGCCGCGTTCGCCGTCTTTGGTAGCCGAGGGCACACCTTTCTCGCGCAGCCGCAGCTTCTGCCCCGGCTGCGTGCCCGGATGAATTTTCAATAGCGCCCGTCCGTCGATGGTCGGCACTTCAATCTTCGCGCCCAGCGTCGCCTCATTGACACTGACCGGAACAGTCAGGTAAATGTCGTCGCCGTCACGGCGGAAGATGGGATGCTCCCCAGTCCGGATGATGACGTAAAGGTCGCCAGCTGGGCCTCCGTGCTCCCCGGCATTCCCCTTGCCTGGGATCCGGATACGTTGCCCATCGCGAGTTCCCGCCTTGATGCGCACCTCGAGCGGCTCGGTCCGCGACACCGTGCCCTCACCGTGGCAGGTGGGGCAGACGGACACATTCTTGCCCGTCCCGTGGCACCGGGGACACTGCACATTGAACTTCATGCGGCCACCGGTCTGCGTGATCTGGCCGGTTCCGTTGCACTGCGGACACTTGCCCGGTGCCTCCAGGAAGCCCTGCCCCTGACAATTCGCACAAACATCCTGGCGCGAAATATTGAGGCGCATGACCCCGCCCCGGATTGCCGTCCAGAAGGGGACGTTGACCTGATACTCAAGGTCCGTGCCCGGCTCCGGCCCGGTCTGCGTCGCAGTGCCGCCGCGCCCACCCCCGAAGATCCCGGAAAAAATGTCTTTGAAGCTACCGCTACCGGTGCTGCTTGCCCGCCCGCTGCGCCCCGCATTTTCGAACATGTCGGAGAAATCGAATCCTCCGAAGTCGAAGTGCGCGCCCTGACCCCCAGCCTCCCCATCTCCGCCCCCCGGAAAACCGCCGGGAGGGAATCCGCCCGCCCCGCCGCCGGACCGCGCGTAGGCTTCCGCCGTGGCGGGATCGATATTGTCGGAGTAGAAGCCGACCTGGTCGTAAATCTTGCGTTTTTTGGGATCGCTCAGAACGTCGTTGGCTTCGGACAGGGCCTTGAACTTCTCCTCAGCCCCTTTGTCCCCGGGATTAACGTCAGGATGGTACTTCCGCGCCAGTTTGCGGAACGCCTTGCGGATTTCCTCCGCCGAGGCGCCCTTCTTTACGCCCAGAATCTCGTAATAGTCCTTCTTGGTGGTCGTTGCCATGTCGAGTTACAGCGCCCTACAGTCTCTGTCTTCTAATTCACAACCAGTTCGGAGCTTAGTTCGAAACTTAGTTCGGAACCCTTTTCTTATCCTCTTCTTCGTGCACCAGGATGAGATCTTCAGACTCTGCACCGTCCACATACACCGGGATCGACATCGCTCCCGTCGGAGTGGAGGTAAACACCAGCCAGCGCCGTTCGTTCTCAGCCAGGCTCAAAAAATACGTTTGATCATTCACTTGAAATTGCACATCGCTCTCCAAATTCATTTTTCTCGGTCTTGCAGCAAAGGGCGCCATACTGGCGCCCTCCGCTGACAGGTAAAAGCTATCAGCTAAAAGCTTACTTTTTGTCTTCCACGTCCACGTACTCCGCGTCGATCACGCCTTCGTCTTTCTTCTGGGCCTGACCGTTGCCGCCCGGAGCCGCACCTGCGCCATCGGTCGGACCGCCGCTGCCTGCCCCTGGCCCTCCGCCAGGAGTGGCCTGCGCCGCTTTGTACATCTGCTCGGCCAGTTTGTGCGAGGCCTGAGTCAGCGTCTCGCGCGCCTTATCCATGGCCGCCTTGTCGTTCGACTCCAGCGCCTTCTTGGCATCTGCCACCGCGTTCTCGACGTCGCCACGTTCCGAGCCCGAGATCTTATCGCCTTGTTCACGCAGCATCTTCTCCACGCTATAAACCATGGAGTCGAGCTGGTTCTTGGCCTCGATCTGTTCGCGCTGAGCCTTGTCCTCGGCCGAGTGAGCATCAGCTTCCTTGGCCATGCGCTCGACCTCTTCCTTCGACAGCCCCGAAGACGACGTAATCGTAATCTTCTGGTCCTTCTGCGTGGCCGTATCTTTTGCGGTCACGTTCAGGATGCCGTTGGCGTCAATGTCGAACGTTACTTCAATCTGCGGCACGCCGCGCGGAGCCGGTGGAATCCCAGTCAGGTGGAACTTGCCCAGTGTCCGGTTCTGCGCCGCCATTGGACGCTCGCCCTGCAGCACATGCACCTCAACCGACGTCTGACTGTCGGCCGCGGTCGAAAACGTTTCCGTCTTACGCGTCGGAATCGTAGTATTGCGCGGGATCATCGGAGTCGCCACTCCGCCCAGAGTCTCGATCGCCAGCGTCAGCGGAGTCACATCCAGCAGCAGCAGGTCTTTCACCTCGCCGCCCAACACGCCTCCCTGGATTGCCGCACCGATCGCGACCACTTCATCGGGGTTGACGCCCTTGTGGCCTTCCTTGCCGAACAGTTCTTTCACCAACTGCTGGATGCGTGGCATACGCGTCTGTCCACCGACCAGCACGACTTCGTTGATCTTGCTGGCGTCCACGCCCGCATCCTTCATGCACTGCTTGCACGGGCCCACCGAGCGTTGGATGATGTCTTCGACCATTCCCTCAAGCTTCGCCCGCGTCAGCTTCTTCACCAGATGCTTCGGTCCGCTGGCGTCCGCCGTAATGAACGGCAGGTTGATCTCATGCTCCATGGTGGTCGAGAGCTCGATCTTCGCCCGCTCCGCCGCGTCACGGAGACGCTGCAAGGCCATCTCGTTGCCCTTGCCGCGCAGGTCAAGACCTTCATCTTTCTTAAATTCGTCAATAAGCCAGTCGACGATTCGCTGGTCAAGGTTATCGCCGCCCAAGTGCGTGTCGCCGTTGGTCGCCTTGACTTCGATGACGCCTTCGCCCACTTCCAGAATCGAAATATCGAACGTCCCGCCGCCAAAGTCATACACAGCGATGGTCTCGTCTTTGCCTTTGTCCAACCCGTAGGCCAATGCCGCCGCCGTAGGCTCATTGATAATGCGCTTCACTTCGAGCCCGGCAATCTGCCCAGCATCCTTCGTTGCCTGCCGCTGCGCGTCGTTAAAGTACGCCGGCACGGTGATGACCGCCTCGGTCACCTTCTCCCCGAGATAGTCCTCCGCCGCCTTCTTCAGTTTCTGCAGAATCATGGCCGAGACCTGCGGAGGCGTGTACTCCTTGCCCTGCGCCAGAATCGCCACATGGTCGCCCGACTTGATCACCTTGTAAGGGACCATCTTGATCTCTTCCGTCACCTCGTCGTAGCGCCGTCCCATGAACCGCTTGATCGAATAAACCGCCCTCCATCACTGCCACACAGGAATTGGTGGTCCCCAAGTCAATTCCAATAATCTTGCCCATAACGCTTCTCCTCCGCCTCTATAAGTGCTTTTGAATCAATGTCATGATAGTTGGAGCCACCCGCATGATAAGACTTGAGTGGATCACTGTCAAGGTTTAGATGCCATTTCGGAAAGCCAGGATTCCCTTATTTCCCCAAACAAAGGCGAGATACTCCCGGGAGCGCGCTTTATTATGTTGGCAAGGAAATGTCGGCACGCCCAAAGCAGCAGCACTACGTTACCAAGGCCTACCTAGATGGGTTTTTGGAACCCGGTTGCGGACAACTAATCTGTTACGGTCGGCACAGACAAACTTCTTTCTGGCGAACACCCCAAGACCTAGCGACCCAACGCGATTACCACTCCTTCAAGAGGGCCGATGGAACTTGGGACGATAGTCTAGAACTAGAAATTCAGAGATATGTCGAGGATCCCGGGCTTGAAATTCTCCGCCTGCTGGTGGACGGGAAGACTCGTCTCAACTGGCAGCAACGTGACCGATTGTCTCTTCTTGCTGCTGCGCAAAGATTCCGGGTTCCTCACATGAGAGATCTGATGGATTCACACAACAAAGAGGAAATTCGTGCATGGCTTTCGGACTACAAACGTAGGGAAGAGGAAATTGGCGGCGATCCCGGAGAGATGATCGTTGGGGTTTCCGGCGGATTAGATGCTAACGATAAACGTGAGATGGCATTCACGAAGGTTGATCTGGAACGTTTGCTGGAGAAATATGAGGAGGATCCGCAACGCCTTAGCCGAGAACATTTCATGAACCTTGCGTCGAAGTTTGCGCAAATATTCAGAATCATGAAATGGACGGTTTATTACACAGCTGGCCAGAGCCGGTTTATTACCTCCGATTGCCCGGTCGCAATGGCTTTTACTCGCACAGATATAGACACCGTTGCGATTGTCCGGCCAGACTGTCGCATTCTATTTCCTCTCTCTCGAACGTCGCTATTGTTGATGGAGCATGACATCGCCCTTATCACTAGGCTCAACAAAATTGGCCCAAATTCGACGAACAGAAAATTGCTCAACCGATTACCTGAAATCCGAATTGCAACTGCGTCGACCGGAGATGTCACTTCTTTTAACGCAATCCAAGTGGAGCAGGCATCAAGATGGGTCTTCGCCGGACAGCGAAACGATTGGATGATTCCGAAACTTCAACAACCCTCCAAGAATGTCCGTCAGGTCGTGAAGACGATAAGTAGAAACATGAGCGTTGTTTCTGCTGTTGAAGGCAAATAATCTGGCGATCGGCCCTCTACCGTCCCGCTCCCGGGTCGATTTTTTCTGCCTTGAGATCGAGCCGTTTTCTATGCTCTCTCTGTAAAGCGCTTTGGGGTGGCGCAGCGCTTCCAGCGCTGCGATAAGTTGGCTATAAGAGATCGGCTTTAGCCGCCGAGGTACTTATGGCCGCACCGCCCCGAGGCAACACAGGATACAGCGTTTACTTCATCACTGCTTCCACTGCTCAACGAACACCCATGTTCCGCAGAGAGCCAATGGCGCGCCTGTTTGTGGAAGTGATGTTCCACTATCGAGACCACAAGAACTATGTGCTGCATGAATTTGTGCTGATGCCCGATCACTTTCATCTCCTGATTTCACCTACGCTCAGCCTCGAACGGTCTCTGCAACTGATCAAAGGAGGTTTTTCCTATCGGGCGAAAAAAGAACTAGGATTTGCCGGAGAAATCTGGGAGAAGAGCTTCTACGACCGGCGAGTTCGGGGAGCGGAAGACTATTACAACTTCAAACAATATATCCGCCAAAATCCCATAAACCAGCGGCTGGTAGCTGCGCCAGCGGATTATCCCTACAGTTCAGCCCGGCCAGAATTTGCGATGGACGAGGTACCTCAGCGGCTAAAAGCCGTCTAGCTTGACTGCCTGAATCGCAGCGCTGGAAGCGCTGCGCCACCCAAACCTAAATGCGTTTTCTACAGCCCCGTGTGACATCTGACCTTGTTCCGCAATTTGAATCCTGCAATCATGGTCGAAGACATGACGGCTGCGCGAACCAGTTCGTCGGGCCTGTAAGTCCTTTGTTTCACGGATTTTGATACTTAAGTTCTTTGACATGCGGATTTTGCGGGGAATTTCGTGCTAACCCGATGATTCCAGAGATCGAGGGGGGAGGGGGGATACCCGCATTTAGCAAAGAGCAATCGGCAGCTCTCCCCAAGCAGAAAGAACCATTTTCGAACCAGCGGGCGCTCTTCACCCGACGCGCTCATACCTTTCATTGCTCAGATGTCTCCAACGAATACCGTCTCCATCCCGCCATACCCCGAGGGGCTTGTCTTT
>WNFC01006597.1_pt1 | contig 12768 bp, 13 predicted proteins | sample 5400541 | NCBI WGS metagenome assembly WNFC01 (sample SAMN13153342, study PRJNA577476) | soil metagenome | isolation source: 120 cm saprolite under Douglas fir tree site 2 hole 2 replicate 1 | place: USA:California | collected 2015-04-18
GTGGATGTAGAGCGTCAGCCTGAGGACCCCGACCACCATCTCAGCTCCCCACTTCAACTTCCGTGCGGCCAGCTCCCAGCGGCCAGCAGCCAGCGAAACGATCTTGTGCTGGCGGCTGGATGCTGGATGCCGATCGCCTCACGTCAAAGATGGCCTGATCGTCTCCAGCTCGTACGCCTCGATCACGTCGCCCTCCTTGAAGTCGGCGAAGTTCTCGATGCCGATGCCGCACTCGAAGCCCTTCTCCACTTCCTTGACGTCGTCCTTGAAGCGTCTCAAGGAGGCGATCTTGCCGGTGAAGATCGGCTTCGCGTCGCGGAGTAGTCTGACCATGGCCGAGCGGGTCACCTTGCCGTCGGTGACCGAGGAGCCCGCGATGGTCCCCAGCTTGGGCACGTTGAAGGTCTGCAGCACCTTGGCGTGGCCGACCACCTTCTCCTTGATGATCGACTCGAGCTTGTCCTCCATCGCCAGCTTCACGTCGTCGAGCGCCTCGTAGATGATCTCGTACTGCTTGAGCGAAACGCCCTGGGCCGCGGCGGTCTCGGCGGCCTTCGACTCGGCCTTGGTGTTGAAGCCGACCACCATCGCCTTGGAGGCCGCCGCAAGCATCACGTCGCTCTCGGTGACGTTGCCGACGCCGGAGTGGATCACGTCCACGGTCACTTTCGGCGTCGAGAGCTTGAGCACCGCGGTCTTGAGCGCCTCTACCGAACCCTGCACGTCGCCCTTGACGATCAGCTTGAGGACCTTGGCCTCGTCCTTCTTGCCCTGCTTCATGAGATCTTCGATGGTGAGCTTGGTGTTCTTCGACATCTCCTTGTCGCGTTGCTTGCGGCGGCGATGCTCGGCCACCTCCGCTGCGGCGGCCTCGTCCTCCACGATGTCGAAGTCGTCGCCCGCGAACGGAGCGCCGTCGAGCCCCAGCACCTCGACCGGGAAGCCCGGCGGCACGTCGTCCACCTGCTCGCCGTGCTCGTTCATCATCGCCCGGACGCGGCCGGAGTGGATGCCGGTGACCATGGCGTCGCCGACCCGCAGCGTGCCCTCCTGCACCAGCACCGTCGCCACCGGCCCGCGGCCCTTCTCCAGCTTGGCCTCGATGACCACGCCGGTGGCGGGCTTGTTGGGGTTGGCCCGCAGCTCCAGCACCTCGGCCTGGAGGAGGATGGCCTCGAGCAGCTTCTCCAGCCCCTCGCCGGTGCGGGCCGACACCGGGATCATCATGGTGTCGCCGCCCCACTCCTCGGAGATGAGGCCGTGCTCGGAGAGCTGCTGCTTGATGCGCTCGGGCTGCGCCTCGGGCTTGTCGATCTTGTTGATGGCCACCAGGATGGTCACTTCGGCGGCCTTGGCATGGTTGATCGACTCGACCGTCTGCGGCATGACGCCGTCGTCGGCCGCCACCACCAGCACCGCGATGTCGGTGGCGTTGGCGCCCCGCGCGCGCATGGCGGTGAAGGCCTCGTGGCCGGGCGTGTCGAGGAAGGTGATGTTGGCCTCGCCGCCGTCGCTGCCGATCACGTCCACCGAATAGGCGCCGATGTGCTGCGTGATGCCGCCCGCCTCGCCCTCGGCCACGTGCGCCTTGCGGATGGCGTCGAGCAGCGAGGTCTTGCCGTGGTCGACGTGGCCCATGATGGTGACCACCGGCGGCCGCGGCGTCAGTTCCTCGGGCTTGTCCTCGATCTCCTGGATGAACTCGTCGATCTCGAAGCCGACCTTCTCCACCTTCCACCCGTAGTCGAGCGCGAGGAGCGAGGCGGTTTCGAAATCGACAGGCTGGTTCTGGGTGATCATCTTCCCGTTGGCGACCAGCTTGCGGATCAGGTCGGCGCTCTTCACGCCCATGGCCTGCGACATCTCCGAGGGGGTGATGGTCTCCTCGATGTGCAGCACCTTCTTGTGCTCCGACATCTCGGTGATCTCGGTCTGCTTGCCCTTCTTGGCCGACTTCTTCTTGTGGCCGCGGATGGGCACGTACTGGCGCTGGTGCGCCAGCGCCACCAGGTCCTGCTTGGAGATGGACTCGGTCTTCTCGACGCGGGGGCCCTTCTTGCCCTTCTGCTTGTCCTTGGTGACGTCGATGAACTCGCGGCCGCGGCCGGGCCCGCCCGACACCACCGCCAGCTCGCGCACCTCGCCCACCGGCCGGGGGCGGAAGCCGCCGGGGCCGGGGCTTCCCCCTGGGGTGCGCGGCGCGGGACGCGCGATGGGGATGAGCGGCCGCGAGAGCACGACCGCCCGCGTGGCCGTGGGGCGCGACTGGAGATTTTCCGTCACCTGCACGGACTGCACGCCGCCCGGCCCCTGCACGATGGGCCCGGTCGGCTTGAGCGGCGGCGGCCGCACGGCGGGGCGCGGCGGCGGCGGCGGGGCGGGCCTCGCCGCCACCTTGGCGACACCGGCGGGAACGTTGCTCGTCTGGGGCAGGCGCATCCTGGGCAACTCGGCGCGTCGAGAGGGCGGGGCGGGCTGGTGCTCGTCTACGGCAGGCTTCGCTTCGGCGACGACCGGCTGGTGCTCGGCCTCGGCGGCGGCGGGGACCGGCCGCGGCTCCTCGGGGACCGGCTGGACCAGGGCGGCAATGGGCGCCAGCTCGACCGGCTGATGCGGAACGGGTTCCGGCTCCGGCTCGGGCTCGGGTTCCGGCGCACGCACCGGCTCGGGCGCAGGGGCCGGCGGGGCGTGCTCGTGCTCGGCCTCTGCGGCCGTGTCGGCGCGCTTGCGGCGCAGCACCACGCCGCTCGAGGGAGGCTTGGGCGCGACCAGCCGGGGCGCCTTCTCGCCCTTGAACTTCTCCAGGACGGCCTGCGCCTGATCGTCCTCCAGCGAGGAGGAGTGGCTCTTCACGTCGTACTCGTGTGACTTGAGCCAGTCGACCATGTCCTTGTTGGACAGGCCGAGGTCCTTTGCCAGCTCGTAGACACGCTTCTTCGCCATCCGGTCGAACTTCCCTTCCGTTAGAGGAACCCCCCGAGAGGGGCTAGCTCTTTAGTCCGCTGTCTCCGTCGCCGTCAAGCGACGCGCCCTTTACCCATCCCAGGAGCCGATCGAGGTCCGGACCGGCCGCCTTCCCCTTGAGCGCCCGCACGATCTGGCCCGACTTGTGGGCCACCCTCGCGCAGCGCTCCTCGCGGCACAGCCAGCAGCCGCGCCCCGGCTTTTGCCGGCCGGGGACCACCTCTCCCGCCTCCGCCACCAACCGCAGCAGCTCGGGCTGGGGCTTCACCACCCTGCACCCGACGCAGCGCCGCTGCGGAACGGCCGGCCGAACGCGCGCCGCCCGCTTTCCTCTCGTCACCTCTCACTCCGAACTACCAACCGCTGTGCCACAGTCGCGACGCTCTTCGATCCGGCGCCTGCGGCGCCTCCACCAGGGGGCGACTGGCGTCTCCCCCTGGACCCCCACGCCGAAAAGCCTACGCCCCCTGCTGCTGGGGGGTGACCTCGGCCGCCTTCTTCGCGTCGAGATCGGCCTTGAGGCGCGCCTCCTCCTGCAGGTAGTGCTCGACGGCGGCCTTGACCTGCTTCCCTTTTTTCACGCCCAGCCCGGTGGCCTCGCCGAACTTCACCACATCGGGCTCGTTGTGGATGTCCTCCACCGTCTTGTAGCCGGCGTTGGCCATCTGCTCGATGTTCCGCTCTGAGATGCCGCGCACGCGCAAAAGGCGCTCGGCCTGCGTCAAATCCGAGGGGTGGCGGCGCGCCTCAATGGCCCGTGCCTCCTCGCGCTCGCGCTCGATGCGCGACAGCTCCTCCTCGTCCTTGCCGATCTGGTTGCGGGCGCTGGCGAGGTACCGCTCGACGTTCTCGGCGGTGATGCCGGGCATCTGCAGCAAGACCTCGGTGCTGGCGTTGGCGAAGTCCTTGGCGCTCCTGAAACCATGCGCGTAGAGGAGTTCCACGGTCTGCTCGGGCAGGCCGATGGCTGTCAGCGAGCGGCTGGCGAACTCGCGCATCTCCTTCACGCGGCTTTCCGAGTTGATGTCCAGCTTCCAGCCGGTGAGCTGGGCGGCGAGCCGCACGTTCTGGCCGCGCCGGCCGATGGCCAGCGAGAGCTGGTCGTCGGGGACGATGATCTCCATCGCCTTGTTCTGCTCGTCGAGCAGGACGCGCGACACCTCGGCGGGCTGCAGCGCGTTGCAGACGAAGCGGGCCGGATCCTCGTCCCAGGGGACGATGTCGATCTTCTCTCCGCGCAGCTCCTGCACCACCGCCTGGACGCGGCTCCCCTTCATGCCCACGCAGGCGCCGACGGGGTCGACGTCGCCGTCGCGCGAGGCGACCGCGATCTTGGTGCGCCCGCCGGGCTCGCGCGCCACCGCCTCGATGACCACCACGCCCTCGGCGATCTCGGGCACCTCCATCTCGAACAGCTTGCGCACCACCTCGGGAGAGGCGCGCGAGAGGATGATCTGCGGACCCTTGCTCTCGCGCAGCACGTCGAGCACGAACGCCTGCACCCGGTCACCCGCGCGGTAGCTCTCGCGCGGCGTCTGCTCGCGCACCGGCAGCACCGCCTCGGCGCGTCCCAGGTTGACGATGATGTTCCCGCGCTCGAAGCGCAGCGCGATCCCCGAGACGATCTCGCCCTTGCGGTCCTTGTAGTCGTTGAAGACGTTCTCGCGCTCGGCGTCGCGCGTGCGCTGGATGATGACTTGCTTGGCCGTCTGGGCGGCGATGCGGCCAAAACCCTTCCGGTAGGTCTTGAGATGGAGGATGTCGCCGTAGCGCTCGTCCTGGACGCGCGCCTCCTCCTCGTCCTCGGGGCGGTAGAAGATCTGGAAGAGCAGCTCGTCGCCCACTTCCGCCTCGATGCCCTTCTTGCCCGCCTCTTCGAGGGAGATCTGGTTGACCGCCTTGATGGGATCCTCCACCTCGACGCGCGGCACGACGGTCAGCGTCTGGAAGACTTCGACGACGCCCTTCTCCTCGTTGTAGGTCGCCTCGATGGCGCGGTCCTGGCCGAAGTGCTTCTTGGCGGCCTGGGCGATGGCGTTCTGCAGCGTGTCCACCAGCACCGAACGCTCGATGCCTTTGTCCTTGGCCACCTGGTCGAGGATCATGTTCAGGTTGACGATGGGCGCCTGCGGTGCGGGGGAAGCCATTCTTCTTCTCTCTTTTTAGTGGTCGAAAACGGGTTCTACCTTGGCCTTGCTGACCTGCTCGTGCGGGACGTGGAACACCTTGCCGTCCACGTCGACGATCACTTTTCCCTCCGAAAACCCCTGCAAAGTCCCTACGAAAGTCTTCCGGTTCTCGCACTCCGCCACGGGACCGAAGGTCTTCACGCGCACCTTCTGGCCGACGAACTTCGCGAAGTGCTCCGGCGTGCGCAGCGGGCGGTCGAGGCCGGGGCTCGACACCTCGAGGTCGTAGGCGCCGTCGATAGGGTCCTCGACGTCGAGCGCCGCGGAGGTGGCCCGCGAAATGGAGCTGCAGTCGTCGAGCGACACGCCGCCCGTCTTGTCGATGTAGATGCGCAGCGTCTGCCTTCCCGCGCCGCCCATCTCGACGTCGACCAGCTCCATCCCTTCCTGGGCGGCGAGGGGCGCGACGATGCGACGCACCTTCTCGAGAATCTCTTCCTTCCGTCCCACGGACTGCTCCGGAAACAAAAAAAAGCGGGCCGACAGCGCCCACTTTCGCTAACCGCTCGCGCGGCCTTCGAAAATGTGGATGGTCAACTAACAGACCGCCCCGTGGTAGTCAATACGGGATGGCCTTTCTGGCGGCTGCCGTACAGATGACCAGCGGCCCCGATCGGGCGGCAAACGAGGCGCGCGCCCTCGCGCTGCTCGGGCAGGCCGCCGATCGCGACGCGCGGCTCATCGGGCTCCCCGAAGTCTGGGAGCACGTCGGGCCCGCGTCGCAGAAGAAGGCCTTCGCGGGGCCGCTCGAGGGGGACCAGCTCGCGCGGCTTCGTGAATTTTGTGCCAAGCGCGCCATCTGGTGCGTGGCCGGGTCGGTGGCCGAGCGCGCCCCGGAGGACGCGGCGCGCATCTACAACACCACGGCGCTCATCTCCCCCCAGGGGAAGCTGGTCGCGGCTTATCGCAAGATGCACCTCTTCGACGTCGACATACCCGACGGCGCCCGCTACCGCGAGTCCGAGACGGTCGCGCCGGGTCCCGCTCTGCCCCCGGTGGCGGAGACGGACCTGGGGTTCAAGATCGGTCTCTCCGTCTGTTACGACCTGCGCTTCCCCGAGTTGTACCGGACGCTCTCCGACGCGGGAGCGGAGATCCTCTGCGTCCCGGCGGCCTTCACGGCCTACACCGGCCGCGCACACTGGGAAGTCCTGCTGCGGGCGAGGGCGATCGAGAACCAGGCCTACGTGCTCGCTCCCGCACAGGTCGGGCGCATCGGGCCGCCGCAGGAAAACCGCTTCGCCTGGGGGCACGCCTGCCTCGTCGACCCATGGGGCGAAGTCGTGGCCGACGCGGGGGGCGAGGGAGAAGGAATCGCTCTCGCAAAAATCGACCCGGCGCGGCTCGCCCAGGTCCGCCGAGACCTGCCCGCCCTGAAGCACCGCCGCCGCGATCTGCTTTGAGAGCCTGTTTCGGTTTCTTTGTGACGCCGGGGGCACCGGGGCGGGGCGTCCGGTCGCTGCGCTTGCCGCAGCCACCGCTGAACCGGGGAGTTACCTGCAGGCTGCGGCTCCGCGATGCGCCCGGCCGCCCCGCCCCGGCTGCCCCCGGCTCTCCGTACCCACTGTTTTTCAATTAGCCGCTTGCGGCCGTGGCCGGCTCGGCCGGCGTGCCGCGGGACAGCTCGCGTTCGTACTCGGCGAGGATGACCTTCTCCATGCGCTCGCGCGTTTCGGAGTTGAGCGGGTGCGCGATGTCCTTGAACGTGCCGTCCTTGCGCCGCTTCGCCGGCATGGCCACGAACAGGCCCGTGTTGCCGTTGATGACCTTGAGGTCCCGGACGACGAAGCAATTGTCCAGCGTGATCGTGACGTAAGCCTTCAGCCTCTCCTCACTGACAGGAAAGACGCGGACCTCGGTGATCTCCATGGTGCGACCCCTGTGATGCTGGCGACACGGATCCCGAAGTTGAACGCTATCCCTCTGCGAGACGGGCTGTCAAACGCCTGCCAGCCTGCCTGGAAAAGAGAACTACGGCCCGCGCTCGTCCTCAGCGAGGATGGAAAAACAGTGGGATGAGCAGCCGGGGGCAGCCGGGCGGGGCGGCCGGGTGCATCGCGGAGCCGCAGCCTGCAGGTGACTCCCCGGTTCAGCGGTGGCTGCGGCAAGCGCAGCGACCGGACGCCCCGCCCCGGTGCCCCCGGCGTCACGCAGAGACCGAAACAGGCGCCTGGATGAACAGTGCCTGCTGGACCAACAGGCCGGCAGGACGAACAGGCCGGCTGGGAGAAAGATGTGCGCTGGATCTGCGCGCGGACCTGGTTTAGAAGGCCGCATGCCCGTCGAGACAGAATCCGACCTGGTCATCTTCGCCGGGAACTCCAACAAGGCGCTCGTGAAGGAGATCTGCGACTACCTCGACATGCCCATCGGGCGCTGCGAGGTGGGGCGCTTCTCCGACGGAGAGATCCAGATCGAGATCGCCGAAAACGTCCGCGGCCGCGACGTCTTTCTCGTGCAGAGCACCTCCACGCCGGTCAACGACCACCTGATGGAACTGCTCATCATGATCGACGCTGCCCGGCGCGCCAGCGCCGCGTCGATCACCGCGGTGGTCCCGTACTTCGGCTACGCGCGCCAGGACCGCAAGGTCGCGCCGCGCACGCCTATCACGGCGCGCCTGGTGGCCGACCTCATCACCAGCGCGGGCGCCGACCGCTTCGTCTCGATGGACCTGCACGCCGGGCAGATCCAGGGCTTCTTCGACATGCCCTCCGACCACCTCTACGCCAGCCCCGTCCTGGTAGAGGACATGAAGCGCAAGTACCGGGACGAAGACCTGGTGGTGGTCAGCCCCGACGCGGGCGGCGTCGAGCGGGCGCGCGCCTACGCCAAGCGGCTCGGCACCACGCTGGCCATCGTCGACAAGCGGCGCCCCAAGGCCAACGTGGCCGAGGTGATGCAGATCATCGGCGACGTGAAGGGCAAGACGGCGCTCCTGCTCGACGACATGATCGACACCGCCGGCACGCTCACGCTCGGCGCCAGGGCGCTGGCCGAGTACGGGGCCAAGCGGGTGGTCGCCTATGCCGTCCACCCCGTCCTGAGCGGGCCGGCCATCGAGCGGCTGGAGGCCTCGAACATCGACGAGGTGACGGTCACCAACACCGTGGCGCTGCGCGAGAACGCGCGCGCCTGCGCGAAGATCACCCAGCTCTCGGTGGCGCAGATCTTCGGCGAGGCCATCCGGCGCATCCACTCGGCCGACTCGCTCTCGTCACTCTTCGTCTGAACAGGCGCTGCCTGCAGCGCAGGGCCTCAGACCTCGGACCTCAGGCCTCGGGAAAAGCGACTTCTGAGGCATTGCCTGAGGCCTGATGCCTGAGGTCCGAGGCCTGCCAGGCGCCTGCAGCTTGCGATCCGTCCCGCCGCGTGCTACATGGCCGCGCTCTTTGAAGAAGTCCCGGGCCTTTTTTCCCCGGCACCGCCAAACCCATGCACGCGGCTCTTGCCCGGCCGCGGCGGCGGCAGCCGGTCACGAAGGAGCAGTTCATGGCACAAGACATCTCCACCCTCTCGGCGAAGAAGCGCGACCAGTCGGGAAAAGGTCCCTCCCACCGTCTGCGCGCCACGGGCCTCATCCCTGCGGTCTGCTACGGGCCGTACGACAAGCCGCTGCACGTGGCGATCGATCCCGAGGCCATCAAGAAGGCCATCGCCACGCCGCACAAGTTCAACACCGTCATCAAGCTGGAGGTCGAGGGCGGCGAGACGCGCACGGTCCTCTTCAAGGACTTCGAGAAGGACCCCGTCGACGGCCACATGCTGCACGCCGATTTCCTCGAAGTGCGCCTGGACAAGGAGGTCGTCGTCAACGTGCCCGTCGTGCTCACCGGCAAGCCCGTGGGCGTGACGGAGGGCGGCATCCTTCAGCAAGTGGCGCGCACGCTTCCTGTGCTCTGCAAACCGAGCGACATCCCCGAGAAGATCGAGGTCGACGTCTCAGGTCTGAAGATTGCCGAGTCGCTGCACGTCAAGGACGTCAAGTTGCCGCCGGGCGTGCAGCTCAAGGTCAAGGGCGACCAGACCATCGCGGTGGTCAACATCCCGGAGAAGGAAGAGGAGGCGCCGAAGCCGGCTGTCGCCGCCGTCCCCGGGGCGGAGGGCGCCGCCGCTGCTCCTGGCGCTCCCGGCGCTGCTCCGGGCGCTGCTCCTGGCACTCCCGGCGCGGCTCCTGGCGCTCCTCAGGGCGCTCCAGGCGCTGCCCCCCCCGCAGCGGGCGCCGCCAGGGGCCCGGCCGCCGACAAGGGCGCAAAGAAGTAAATGTTGCGAGCGGAGCGAGCAACGAACTCGCTACGACGTCGGACCGCGCAGCGGGCCGACGGACGGAGCCAGTAAGCGGTGCGCCTCCTCGTCGGACTGGGCAACCCGGGTGCAAAGTACCAGCGCACCCGCCACAACATCGGCTTCCGCGTCGCCGAGGAGGCCGCGGGGAAGCTGGGCGCGGCGCTCGACCAGACGCGCTGGAACGCCGTCTTGGGACAGGGCCGCGCCGGCGGCGGGCCGGTGGCGGTGCTCCTGCCGCAGACGTACATGAACGCGAGCGGCGAGTCGGTGGGGCACGCCGCGCGCTTCTGGAAGGTGGGCATGCAGGAGCTGGTGGTGGCGCACGACGACATGGACCTGGAGTTCGGACGCATCCAGGTGAAGATCGGCGGCGGCGACGGAGGGCACAACGGGCTGCGCAGCCTGCGCGAGCACCTGGAAACACCCGAGTTCGTGCGGGTGCGATTCGGGGTGGGCCGGCCGCCGCCGCAATGGGAAGGGGCGGACTGGGTGCTGGCGAAATTCTCCTCCGAAGAGGAGGAAATGTTGCAGGAGCTGATCCCCCAGGCCGCCGAGGCGGCGGTGGCGGCGCTCCTCGAAGGACCGCTCCTGGCGATGAATCGGTACAACCGGCGTCCCAGGCAGGCGGAGAGCGAAGTGAAGCAGTGACCTCGCCGCCGGGCTTCGTCCGGCGGCTACAACCCAAGAGGCAAGCGATGCAGCAGACAGAGACACCGACGACGACAGGAGGAGGCCCGGTGCAGCATCCGCCGGGCACGCGCCTCCGCGAGTACGAGACCATCTTCCTCCTCCGGCCCGACCTGGCCGAGGACCTGGTCGACAAGATCATCGAGCGCATGCGCGGGATCGTGAACCGCGAGGGCGGCAAGGTGATCAAGGTGGAGAACTGGGGCAAGAAGAAGACGGCGTACGAGGTGAAGAAGAACTTCCGCGCCATCTACGTCCGCTTCGTCTACCTGGGCGACACGAAAATGGTGGCCGAGTTCGAGCGCAACCTGCGCATGACGGACGACGTGCTCAAGTACCAGTCGGTGAAGCTCGCCGACGACGTCGACCCCGCCGCGCGGCAGGTCGAGCCCGACATCAAGCTGCCCGGCGATCCGGAGATGCCGGAGCGGATGGCCCGCGAGCCGGAGGGCTTCGGCCCGCCCGACCTGCGCGAGCGCGACCTCGAGGACGCAGAGCTTCCCCCCGAAGTCGAGTAAGGAGACCGAACCATGAACGGCGGATTCAAGAAGGACGGAGGCGGTTTCGGAGGCGGAGGGTTCGGCGGCAAAGGCGGCGGCCGCGGCGGCGGGCGCGAGGAGCGCGGCGCGCGCGAGGACCGCGGCGGCAACGACATGGACCGGGGCGGCGGCCGGGGCTTCGGCCGGCGCAAGGTGTGCCGGTACTGCGCCGACAAGAACCTCAAGGTCGACTACAAGAACGCGGCCGACCTCAAGTACTTCATCACCGAGCGAGGCAAGATCGTCCCCCGGCGCATCTCGGGGAACTGCGCGCGCCACCAGCGCCAGGTGGCCACGGCCATCAAGCGCGGGCGCAACGTCGCGCTGCTCCCCTACACCGTCATGCAGCACCAGTAGGAGGGCCTTCCCATGAAAGTCATTCTCACCAAGGACATGGACAACCTGGGCAAGGCCGGCACGCTCGTCGAGGTGAAAACCGGCTACGGCCGCAACTACCTCCTCCCGCGCAACCTGGCGGTTCTGGCGACGGACAAGAACGTGCGCCAGCTCGACCACCAGAAGGCGGGCATCCTGGCGCGCTCCGCGAAGGAGAAGCAGAGCATGACCGCGATGGCGGGGAAACTGACCGCCATCGAGCTCAAGTTCACGCGCAAGGTGGGCGAGCAGAACAAGCTGTTCGGCTCGGTCACCTCGAAGGACATCTACGAGCAGCTCGTCGCCCAGGGGTACGAGGTGGAGCGCAAGCAGATCCACCTGCCCGAACCGCTCAAGGAAATCGGGACGCACGAGGTGCCGGTCAAGCTGCACTCGGATGTGACGGCCAAGGTGAAGGTCACCGTGGCGGGCGAGGGGTAGACTCCAGGCCTCGGACCTCGGGCTTCAGACCTCGGGTTGTTTGCCGAGGCCCGAGGGTCCGTGGTCAATGGCCTGCGCGCAAATGATTCAGCTCATTGCAGCGGCGTGGATCGCCCTCGGGCCCGGCGCGGAGTACGCCGCGTTCGACGGCATCCACGTGGTGCGCGTCGATCCCGCGCGCGTCGAGCTGCGCTTCGGGCTGGCGACCCGCGACGGCGGCGCGCGCACGGCAAAGGACTGGGCCGACCAGCAGGGCTTCGTCGCCGTCATCAACGCGGGGATGTTCGACCCGGGCGGGAGGAGCACCGGCTACCTGCGCGACGGGCCCTTCGTGCTCAACAAGCACTGGAACCTCTACCGCAGCGCGCTTGCTTTTCGCGCCGGCGCGGCCGAGATGCTCGACCTCGACGTGCCGGCGGAAAAGACCCGGACGGAGAAGTTTACCTCGGTGGTGCAGAACCTCCGGCTCATCAAGTCGCCGGGCGAGGACGTGTGGGGGCACGCCACGCCGCGACGGTGGAGCGAGGCCGCCGTCGCGCAGGACGACAAGGGCCGGCTGCTGCTGCTCTTCTCCCGCGCCGCCTACACCATGTCGGAGCTCAACCGCCGGATCCTGGCGCTGCCGCTCGGCGTGGTGCGCGCCATGCACGTCGAGGGCGGGCCGGAGGCGAGCTTGTCGGTGCGCGGCGTGCTCATGATGGACCTGGCAGGCAGCCACGAGACGGGTTTCCAGGAGAGCGACGACCACGCCCCGCAGGTGGCGATCCCCAACGTAATCGGCGTGCGCCTGCGGCGCTAACGCGGTATCCTGCGTCTCTCCGATGTGGCGGGTTTCCATAGCGCTGTGCGCCGCGGCGCTCGCCTGGTCGGGCGGGGCGCAGGCGGGGCCGCGCACCAAGGCGGCTCGGGCCCACTCGGCAGAGACGGCTCCGCCGGCGCCGGTAACGCAGTCCGCGGCCGCGACCACCACGCTGCAGCAGGCCCAGCCGCCGCCGATCGCACCGCCCGCTCCGCCGCAGGGCGGGCCGGCGGTCAAGCCGCCCCCGCCGCCCGCTCCGGCGGTCCCGCCGCGGCGGTTCGGGCGGTTCGACCTCGACCAGCCTTTCACGCAGTTTCGCGCCATGGCCGACCTGCGCGCCTGCGCCGACGCGCTGAACGCGGCCGCGGGACGCGCCGACTGCGCCCTGCCCAAGGGCGCCGACAACCTGGGGCGCGCACAGATCGCGTGGGAGGATACGCGTACGGGGCCTGAGTTGATCGCGCTGCGGCTCGTCTTCGATCCGCTG
>WNFC01010654.1_pt1 | contig 12765 bp, 16 predicted proteins | sample 5400541 | NCBI WGS metagenome assembly WNFC01 (sample SAMN13153342, study PRJNA577476) | soil metagenome | isolation source: 120 cm saprolite under Douglas fir tree site 2 hole 2 replicate 1 | place: USA:California | collected 2015-04-18
CCGGATGGGAATCATGACCTGCCGCTTTACCGGATCTCGCGCCCGCCCTTGTTCTAGCACAAAGACAGCAATTCCAAGATACAAGGCGCTTACGATGCGGTTTAACATTCGAGCTGGTTGGGGCCAGCAAGAATCGTATATGGTTGTTTCCCCCGAGTCATGGCCAGACAATTCAAACCGGTGCGTTTTTTTGTGATGATGGGAGCGGCGGCGTTCGTCGTGTGTGGCGTGACGGCGTTCTACACTCATCTGGTAGCGCACGGCAGAACGGCGGAAGAACGGGCTGCTTATGCCGTCGGGGAAAGAGCGGGAGAGCAAGCGCCGCACGACGCAAAGTTGCCGACCGCCGCGGACTTGAACATGATGGCTCAGAAGTATTTCAAGCGGCAAGGATCAGGTGAACAGCAGAGCTGGGACCTGGCGTTCGAAAACGGTTATACGGACGGATTCAACAAGACGCATTCGCACTGAGGCGCTCAATGAACCCGCCACCTTTACCGGTTCGGAAGCGTTTCCCATCGATTCTTTATTGGATCCTTCTCGTCCTTATCGTTCTGTTCGCGTTTGCGCCGGTGGGATCGGTGATGCTGTGCGGTTGGATTGCGAATACATACGGCTGCAAAGTGGATGAGGGCTCGGTGCATCCCTGCATTATCGGAGGACACGATTATGGCGAGCTCCTGTATTCCCTCGGTGTATTGGGTTGGCTGATGCTCGTTACTCTTCCCGGCGGTTTATTTGCTTTCATTACCTGGCTGATCGTTCTCATCCTGCATTGGGCAAGCTGGCGAAAGCGATCCGTTGCCAATTTCCCGGAATCCTCAGCGGCGTAAGCGCGATCGAATCGATGTTGGAGCAAGGTTTGAGGCTGACACAGCCGCTGCTACAACGCGCTCGCTTGGACATAAAACCGAACGGGGCGATGCATCATAGATGTATATGCATGATGGTTGGAACAGGTGCTCGAAAAGTCGACGAAAAACAAAACCTGAGGAGCAAGCAGTTTGAAATCGACTGCTTAAAGCAATTGCGGCGGGCACAGCCGCCTCAACAGGGAAGGGAAGCACCTCGGCACAGCGAGGCAGCTACATCTTCGCAGCTGAGCTGACACGACTGCCAGAGAACTTGGCTCTTCATCCATCGTATTAGATTTTGAGCAGCTGAAACATTGAGCGAAGCTTCGAGCCAATGAAAGACCTTACTCAGGGTTCGGTTACCAGGCATTTGCTGCATATGTCGGCGTTTTTGGCTGCAAGCATGGTGGTGCAAACCCTTTATCTGTTGGCCGATCTGTACTGGGTGGGACGCCTGGGGAAGGAAGCGATTGCGGCCGTCGGGGTGGCAGGCAACATCACGATGATTGTGCTGGCGCTTACCCAAATGCTGGGCGTGGGAACAACAACGTTGATCTCGCAGGCCGCCGGAAGAAAGGACCAGCCGCAAGCCGAGCTGGTCTTCAATCAGTCTTTCCTCATGTCGATTTTGATTGCGCTCGCCCTAGGCGTTGTCGGGTTCGTTCTACGCCCCGCTTATTGCGAATGGCTGAGCGCGGATACGGCGACGGCGACATTGGCAAAGGCTTATCTGCTCTGGTTTCTTCCCGGGCTTTTACTCCAGTTTCCTTTGGTGGCGCTGGGCTCGGCGCTGCGCGCCACCGGAATCATTAAGCCCGCCGTAGGATTCCAAGTGCTCAGCGTTCTTCTCAACATCGTGCTCGCCCCGCTGCTGATTTTTGGAATCGGTCCGTGGCCCAGATTGGGAGTGACCGGCGCAGCGCTTGCCACGTTCATTTCCATTCTGGTCGCCGACGTGCTGATCGTAATTTATTTCGAAAGGAAATATCATTACCTGCGTTTCCGTTTTCCGCTTTTCACCCCGCAAACAAAAATTTGGGGAGGGATGCTGCGGATCGGTGTGCCGGCCGGCGCTGAGTTTGTGCTGCTCTTTGTTTACATCATGCTCGTTTACGCGATCATCCGCGGCTTTGGACCAGCAGCCCAGGCGGGTTTCGGCATCGGAGCGCGCGTGATGCAGGCGCTTTTTCTGCCGGTGGTGGCGCTTAGCTTTGCTGTCTCACCCGTGGTGGGACAGAACTTCGGTGGCCGCCACGCCGATCGAGTCCGCCACTCCGTCTATTCCGCGCTTGGCATAGCGTCGCTGATGATCCTCATGCTCACGTTGATCGCGTACCTCGCGCCGGCGGCGCTGATTGGTGTTTTCTCACACGATCCGCAAGTGATTGCCTTCGGTAGCGACTACCTCCGGATCGTCTCACTGAATTTCATGTCGGCCGGAATTGTTTTTACGACCTCCAGCGTTTTCCAGGGAATTGGCAACACCCTGCCGCCGTTGTTTAGCTCGATGACACGGCTGATCCTGTTCGCCCTTCCGGCGCTGCTCATCTCGCGGACGCCCGGCTTTGAGATCAGGTACGTATGGTATCTATCGGTTGGGTCTATCGTTCTTCAGATGTGCGTCAATCTTTTGCTGCTCCGGCACGAGTTGCGGAAGAAACTTAGATTCGAAGAACCGGAAACTTTCATTCCAGCCAGCGCGACGGCGTCGTAAGGGATTGCGATCGATTTTTACGAGGCAAGCGGCGGGCCGTTTAACATCGTTTTCCGTGAATGTAGTCCGCGCGTTACGACGGACGAATCTCTGGACCCGAAGCGAGAGTCGGGTGTTACCCGCCGAACACATGGTCGCCGCTACTGATCTACCGGCTCGGTCTCGTGAAGCCGGCCGTAATCGACAGTGAGTCTGCCGCCGCCGTGCTCGGTATAAATTTCGACGAATCGATGGCCGAATCGGATGTCGCGCCAACTGTAGTCTTGTTGTGTTTGAACGGCAGCAGCGATAACCGGGTCGATTCCGACAACGGACACAAAAAACAATGCGCGGCTGGCTTCGAGCGATTCAGCTTTTGCGCCGAAGAGCGGACTTTGCTCGTCGATCCGATGTCGCAAAGTTAGCGCCGCCGGAAAGACAGTTAGTCGATCGAAGTGCAATTTTAGATCGTAGAAGTACCTGAAATCACCGCCCTCGAGCAACGCCTCATCACGCGAAAACATGATCCGAAACTCAGCTTCGACCATGCTGTGGTGATTCTCGTTGCCAATCCGCACCATCAAGGTCGGCCAGCCATTCAAGGGCGCGATCACGAGTGATTTGCTAAAAAGGACACGCGCGATTGGCCGCGAGAATCGGACAAAAATTAGGCCGGTCATGACCGCGAGCAGGAATACTCCGGTCATAATCTCAACCGTGCTTATGACATGCCCGTAGAGCGTCTGCGGATACATGTGGCCGTAGCCCACGGTGGCGAGCGTTTGGACGCTGAAGAAGAAGCAGTCGAGAAACCAATAATGGGCGGTCGTTCCGGCAATACTATTTTGGCCCAGGCTGTAAAGGCCGGCGAAAAGGAGATTAAGCCCGACATAAACAGACGCCACAAATCCGGCGAATTGCGGCCACTTCAAACTCAGCAGCCAGCGATAAACATCGCGCCATTTCCACGCGTCAGTATTAACTTTGACGAACTCGACCTGCCCTGAGCGGACTGATACTGGGTTGCGCGTGCTTTTTCTCATAACCCAGTGTAACCGGTTTCCGGCCGTATGCTTGTGTGGCTCACTCGGATTCCTGACTCGCTAGCGCCGAAGGCTGCGTTCGGTCCAGGCTTGGACAAAACGGCGGGCTTGCGTTGAGAGCGGTTTCCGTGAACGTAAGTGGAAGTCATGGCAGACAGATCTCCTAGACCGAATCAAAAGCCGAGTGTTACTCGCCGGACATTTCTTGGCACGACTCTGGCCAGCGGAGCCGCGCTTTTTTCGGGAGGATCCGATGTAATCTTCGGAGCCGCTTCGTCGACGGCACCGACCATGATCACGAATCCTACCTGGCAGTTGGGCGGCGACCTCCCAGTCAATCGGCTCGGCTTTGGCGCGATGCGCATAACCGGGGAAGGGATTTGGGGTTGGCCCCCTGATCGAGAGAACGCGCTCAAAGTTCTGAGGCGCGCCGTCGAACTCGGTGTGAACTTGATCGACACCGCCGACGCGTACGGGCCGGAAACAAGCGAACTGCTCATAGCCGAGGCGCTCCACCCTTATCCCAAGGGACTTGTTATCGCCACGAAAGGCGGTCTGACCAGACCCGGACCGGGCCAGTGGGTGCCAAACGGTCGGCCTGAACATCTCACACAGGCCGTCGATGGGAGCCTAAAGCGGCTGCGGCTAGACCGCATCGATTTGTATCAATTGCACACTGTCGATCGGAAAGTGCCTATGGAGGCATCGCTCGGCGCGCTCAAGGAAATGCAGGATGTTGGGAAGATTCGGCACGTCGGCTTATCCAACGTGGATCCGGAGGAAATCGAGCGGGCGCGCAAAGTCCTTCCGATAGTAAGCGTCCAGAACCAGTACAACATTGAGAACCGCAAATCGGAAAATGTTCTGGTCTATTGCGAGAAGAAGAGTCTTGGGTTTCTGCCATGGTTTCCGATCGGCGGAGGCAGAGGGTTGAAACCTGAAAATCCGCTGGAAAAAGTGGCCAGGGATCAGGGCGTGAGCGTTGTTCAGGTCGCGCTTGCCTGGCTTCTCCAACGATCGCCGGTGATGCTGCCGATTCCTGGCACATCGTCTATCGCGCACTTGGAAGAAAACGTCGCTGCCGCAAGGCTCAAATTAACTTCGGCAGAATGGAAAGCGATTGATGCTTTGGCGGGCCAGCGCTAGAAAGTAAAAAGTAGGAAGCAGGAATTACGAAGTGCGGTACGAAATGGTTAGAGCTTACTGTTGATACTTCTGCTTTAGATCGGGTAACCGGCCTAAATAATTCTTCCACAGTTCGTGGCGTTGAAGTGAGTCTGAGCGATTGGTGAGTTAAGAGTTGGGTGCAGAGATCATAACCAAACCGTGTGAAGGTGGGCGGCCAACATTTTCGAACGATCTGGCTTAAGACGGAGAATGAATGCGTCGTGCAGCTGATTGATCAGCGATTTTTGCCTCACCGTTTTGTGATCGAAGAAGTCAGCACGGTGGATCAGATGGTGACGGCGCTCCGCGACATGCATGTTCGCGGAGCGGGGCTGATCGGCGCGAGCGCGGGGTACGGGATGTATCTTGGGACAATTGAGGCCGCGGCGCGTCCCGCAGTCGCGGGATTCGATCAGCACCTGGCCAGCGCAGCGGCACGACTCAATGCAACTAGGCCGACGGCGGTGAACCTTTCCTGGGCGGTCGAGCGCCAGCTAAAAAATATCGCCGAGGGGAAAACTGCGGAAGAGAAAGTCGCCCTGGCTTTGCGCACAGCCAGACTGATTGCCGAAGAAAATGAGGAGCACTGCCGGATGATCGGGCAGCACGGGTTGAATCTCATTCGGCAAATTGCTCGAAAGAAAGCGGGGAAGCCGGTCAATGTGCTCACGCATTGCAACGCAGGCTGGCTCGCGTTTGTTGATTACGGTTCCGCGACAGCGCCGATCTATGCCGCGCACGATAGCGGGTTGCCGGTTCATGTCTGGATTAGTGAGACAAGACCCAGGAATCAGGGCTCGAAGCTCACTGCCTGGGAGCTGGGCAAGCACGGCGTGCCGCATACGGTGATCACGGACGGCGCCGGAGGGCATTTGATGCAACATGGCGAAGTAGATCTGGTGATTGTCGGATCGGATCGCACGACTTACACGGGAGATGTTGCGAACAAGATCGGGACTTATCTGAAGGCGTTGGCGGCGAAGGATAATAATATTCCTTTCTATGTGGCGCTGCCTTCGTCTTCGCTTGACTGGAAGATGCGGGACGGGTTGAAAGAGATCCCGATCGAAGAGCGCGGCGCGGAAGAAATAAAGCACGCTGACGGCTGGCTTGAAGGACGACAGGTGAACGTGTGCGTTACGCCGGAAGGAAGTCCGGCCGCAAACTACGGGTTCGACGTTACACCTAGACATTTGGTGACCGGACTGATTACCGAGCGAGGCGTGTGCCAAGCAAACGAGAAAAGCATCCGCGCGCTTTTTCCCGAGCACGCGCCGTGAGCGAATACATAAAGTTCACGTGCGAATCCCGCCGTTGCGGGAGAGAGATCACCCCTTTCGACGGATTTGCCGAGTTGAACGCATACAGGCGGAAACTTCTCCAGCTTCGACTGATCGGTGTGGATTCAAATGGCACCGGGTTCGGCAACGTGAGCATAAGAGACGGCACGACCAACAATTTTTACATCACAGGTTCGGCGACGGGCGGAATACCCGAACTGACACAGGCGGATTGCGCAAGAGTGGTGGCTTACGATTTCAAAAGGAACTGGCTCCGATGTGAGGGGTCCGCGAATGCTTCATCCGAGTCGCTGACGCACGCGGCTGTTTACGAATCGGATGCAAAGGCCGGGGCGGTTATTCATTGCCACAACTCAAAGTTATGGGCGGCCCTTCTAAATCAAGCTCCGACAAGCTCGAAGGCCGTTGAGTACGGGACGCCCGAGATAGCCTGCGAAGTAACGCGTCTCTTCAAGCTTACCGACGTGCAAAGCAGAAAGATTCTTGTCATGGCTGGACACGAAGGAGGCATTATAGCTTTCGGAAGAGATCTCGAAGAGGCGTTCGCCGTCCTAATGCGCGAGTGGAAGGAAAGCGGAAGATAGAGCCTAGTCTTACGCTGCCAGCCTCGGTTTAAGAAGCTCCCCAGCGACGGGGGCAGGTCGCCAGTTTGTCATGGAAAATGAATGATTCCTGGAGCCTTTAGGGGGTTGGCGTAGGAGTAGCAGTCGGCGTAGCGGTCGGAGCGGGAGTCGGACTGACAACGACCACAGTAGTTGAGCTGGGTGTGCCTTCGTTGGGCTCTTTCCTATAGCTTATGAAGAGCGTTGCACCAACTACCGGTACAACTGTCGCTTGAGCCGGACCTGCTATTATCACTCGATTGATGCTTTCCGGCGGATTTTGCGAATCGGTCCCGGTGCTCAAATCGATCCGGCTGGCGGCGAGGACATTAGCCGTCCCACCAGTTTCATCATTTAACGTCACCGTAAGCACGCCGCGATCGACGCCCCCTTCCTGCGTAAAATTCGTGACCTTAAGGAAGTGATTGTCGGGGACTGTGATTACCAGCGGCGAACTGGTGATGACAATGCTTTTGAATTCCCCGGCAAAGACAAAGGTTGTGGTACCCAGAATACAAAAAGCAACCATGCATCGGCCCAAGAGAATTTTCATCCCTTACGATATACAGATTAATGTGTAGGCGTGGAGCAAAATGTCAAGCCGCCAGCCTCGTCTTTGCTTTCCGACCGGCGCTTCACTTTTTAGTAAATCGACGGGTTAAATCATCCGATCTTTTTTCGTCGGCAAAACGAAAAACAAAACGTGCGACTCTCGCCTCAGTTTGAAAAAGCGTTGATATACGCCACGCGAATTCACGGCGGCAAACCCTGCGGAAGAAGACCAGGATTCCCTATATCGCGCATATTCTCGGCGTCACCGCAGTCGGGCTGGAGTACGGTGAGAACGAAACGGAGGCAATCGCGGCGCTGCTGCACGATGCGGTAGAAGATTGCGGCGGCGCAAAACGACTGCGCGATATCGAGCGCAAATTCGGAAAAAAATGGCGAGAATAGTCGAGGGTTGCACCGACACCGACCAAATCCCAAAGCCGCCATGGTTGGCTCGAAAGAAGGCTTACGTCGAACACGTCCGGCACGCGTCGATGTCAACAAAACTCGTGTCCGCTTCGGACAAACTTCACAATATCCGCGCGATCTTAATGGATTATCGCCAGGAAGGAGAGAGACTCTGGTCCCGATTCAATGGTGGTAAACAAGGCGCTCTTTGGTATTACCGGGCGCTCGTGAATGCCTTTAGTGGCAAACGCATTCAGCCGCTCGTACAGGAGATCGATCGCACTCTGACCAAGCTTGAATTGCTCTCGAATAATGGAGAGCAAGTGCACCACACGCCAGCGCGAAAATAAAGCAGGCAGAATTTACGGCTGACAGTCGCACTGGCGAAAAGTTAGTCCTAGAGCTACCTTCGACATTATGAAATCAAGACGTAACTTCACCACCAGGCTCGTCGCCGCGTTTGACGGTGTCCTTAATGTTGCGGATCCCCTGTTCTGTAAACTGAATAAGACTGATATACCTAGCCATAATGCTTGATTCTTTCGTGCGGTTTTTCCTTGAAGATTATTGCACATTTGGTTATACGCAAAAAGAAGCGAATCGGCAGGCTCATTTCGAATAAGAACTTGAAAATCCTCGGGTCGGGGAGTTCGTTTGCGGTATAATTTGAAACCGATGCAGACCACATTTCATCAGTCTGAGTCTGACCAGCCGCATCCGGGCCGTGCGAGAGCGATTATAAAAGCGCATCCGGCAGTTCGGCAGTTAATGGTGCGCAATCCGTACACGGCCCTGATCGCTGTGTTGCTGGCGGTCATGCAAACGGCGATCGCCTATTGGATTGGCACACTGGGATTCGGCTATTGGTGGCTCAGTCTTCTGATCGCTTATTGCATTGGCGCGTTCGCTAATCATGCCAATTACGTGATCATTCATGATGCCACCCACAACCTGATTTTCCGGAGCAAAAGCTGGAACAAAATGGTGGCCATTATCGCCGATCTTCCAAACCTCGCGCCAGGCGCGATGGGTTTTCGCGTTTATCATTTGAAGCACCATTCCCATCAGGGGGATTACGAATACGACGCTGATCTGGCGAATCATTGGGAGGCGCGCCTAGTCGGAAACAAATGGTATCGGAAAGCGCTCTGGCTCATGCTCTTTCCGTTTTTCCAACTGACCCGGCCGCCCCGATTGAAAGCCATCACCATGTGGGACCGGTGGTTCTTCGGGAATTTCGCGTGCGCGGCAGCGTACGACGCAGCAATTGTTTATTTTTGCGGTTGGCCCGGATTTCTTTATCTCGCGTTCGCGTTTTTCTTTTCCATTGGGCTGCACCCAGTGGGCGCTCGTTGGATCCAAGAGCATTACACCTACGATTTCGACCAGGAGACGTTCAGCTATTACGGACCGATCAATCGTGTAGCGTTGAACATGGGTTATCACAACGAGCACCATGATTTGCCTTCGATCCCATGGAACAATCTGCCGGAGCTGCGCGCGATGGCGCCGGAATTTTACGATAATCTGAAATGTCACACGTCATGGACGCGATTACTCTTCCAGTTCATTTTTGACGAGCGGTACAGTCTCTTTTCCCGGGTCGAGCGAATGAAACAATCCCGCAGTCGCGGGACTGCACGGCCTTTAGACGGGACAGCCGATGCGGCGAACGGCGTTGCTCTCAGCGCAGAGCTTAATAATGTCTAAATCCATGGAGCGGCTTTACGTCTCGAAGAAAAACGAAACGATTCGAATGTTCGAGAGCGATTTCGTGGAGTTCTTTTCGCGCGTGCATCCGGCAACACCGCTGTTGTACCTCCCAGTAATCGGCTTCATGCTTTACGTCGCGCTTTGGCAACGCAAATTGTCGATCGTGGCGGTGGCGGGCCTGTTTTTGCTCGGCATTCTCCTCTGGACGCTCCTCGAGTATGTCATCCATCGGTACGTATTTCATTATCAACCGAAGAGCCGTTTCGGGAAACGACTGCACTATGTTATTCACGGTGTTCACCACGATTATCCAAATGATGCTCGACGGCTTGTCATGCCGCCAAGCATCAGCGTCCCGCTTGCGTTTCTCTTCTACGGCCTTTTTCTGCTAGTTTTCGGGCGTTTGGCATCGGGTGTATTTGCCGGCTTGCTTTTCGGTTACGTTTGCTACGACATGCTCCATTACGCGACGCACCACTTCCCCATGAAGCGAGGATTGTGGCTCTGGTTGAAGCAGTACCATCTCCGCCATCATTACAAGGATGATCACGTTGGATATGGCATCAGCTCGCCACTCTGGGATTACGTTTTTCGGACGACGCGAAAGTAGAATCCGTCTGCGAAACTGGCTGCGCTCGGCGCCGGGCGGCCAGTCTCACTAAAAGTCTTGTCCAGAATCCGAAAATCGGTAAAATGGCTGCCCCGACACGGAACTTCGTGCGCGCCGGAGGCGGCCCGAACTTCGTAAGGAGTCTAGTGAAGGACCGAGAATCTCAATTTTGCTGGAAAGCGCCGCTCGACGCGCTCGCGTCGGTCATTTTATTGATCCCTGTGGCGCTTTTGCCCCCGATAGTTGTTAGCGCGATAATGGGATCTGCTGGACGACCCGCTGCAAGCTCCAGCGAGCTTTACAAACTGGATGCGTGTCGGGGCATGGGCGGTCGAATTGTATGAACCCGAGCTCCTCGCCACGGCAGATGCGCGCACCATGATTACGTACGGCGGCAAACCGCGTCCCGTCATTAATCTCTGTTCCTACAATTATCTCGGCCTTGCCAATCATCCCGAGGTGCTCATCGCTGCGCACGAAGCGCTCAGGACCCATGGGCTGGGCGCATGCGGTTCGCCGATGCTCTCCGGAATGACCGATCTGCATCGGGAACTCGAACGACGCGTAGCGAAATTTCTCGGCCGTGAGGATGCGATGCTTTTTAACAGCGGATTTGGCGGCGCGCTGGGCACGATCTCCGGGCTGCTTCGCAAAACCGACGTGGCTCTTCTCGACAATCGCTCGCATCTCAGCCTTCGTGATGGAGCGGTGCTGTCGCGATGCCGCACGGAGAAATTCGAGCACAACGATCCGATCTCGCTCGACACAGCGTTGAGCCGTCAAAAAGGACGGCGTCAGCTCGTCATCGTGGAAGGCATTTATTCCATGGATGGCGATTTCGGTAATCTGAAGGAATTAACTGATGTTGCACAATCTCATGGCGCCAGTGTTTTTATCGACGAAGCACACTCCATGCTGGCTTGTGGCGAACATGGTCGCGGCGCGGCTGAGAAATTTGGCGTGGAAGACCGCGTTCCGCTCGTTTATGGGACATTCTCCAAAGCTTTCGGCGCACTGGGAGGCTTCGTTGCCGGTTCGAAGGAGACGCTGCAATATCTGCGTTTCTATGCGCATCCGTATGTTTACTCCTGTGCGCTGCCGCCGGTTGTGATCGCGGCGATTCTCAAAGCGCTTGAGATCGGCACGACTCAACCAGAACTGCGAACGCAACTTTGGGAAAACGCCGATTACTTTCACGCGCAACTTCGCCGCCTCGGCCTTAATACCGGAGCATCTACAACATACGTGATGCCCATTGTCATTGGTGATCGGGAGCGCATGTACCGGCTCGGTCATGAACTCCGACGACGCGGTCTGTGGGTTGCACCGGTGGATTACCCCGCCGTGCCGCAAAACCGAATCTGCTTCCGCGCTTGTGTGACGGCCAAACATACGCGCGCGGATCTGGACGAAGCACTCAATATTCTCGAGGACACGCTCGCCCCCGCGGCGCTTCAGAGCGCTCACGCTGAAGTTTGATGCCGGAACTCAACGAGGCGCCGCGTCCGCACGTCGAAGGGACCTACAAGGCTCGCGAAGTCGAGGGAGTTCTCGATCTCTATTTTTACAGGCCGATAGGATTTCGGCTGGCTCAGTTTTTCGAGAGGCTCAAAATGACGCCGGCAGGCGTGACTTTGTTCGCCGGCCTCTTCGGAGTCGTTGCGGGACATCTTTATTATTATCGCGATTTGCGCACCAACATTCTGGGCATGGCGTTTCAGGTTTGCGCCAATGCGCTCGACAACGCGGACGGTCAGCTCGCACGCCTGACCCACCGGGAAAGCCGCGAAGGCCGCATTATTGACAGCCTTGCCGATCACCTCGGCTTCCTGAGTATTTATGTGCATTTGACTCTCCGTTATCTCGTCGAAGGGTCATCGCCTGCGATCTGTCTTCTCGCTCTGGCGGCCGGGATCAGTCACGCCTTGCAAGGCGCTGCAGCTGATTATTACCGCAGCACCTATCTTTATTTTGTCACAAATCGAGCGCGCCTGGAATTAGATTCTGCCTCGTCCCTTCGATCCGATTATCAAGAGCTCAGTTGGCGTTCCAAATCGTGGAATAAGTTCCTGCTCGCATTGTATTTGAACTTTACTCTCCAACAGGAAATGCTCGCGCCGCATCTGAAAAAGTTGTGCGATACAACCAGCAAACTGTTCCCAGGCGAAATCCCGAACTGGCTGGGCACGCGCTATCGAAACCTGGCCAGCCCGATGTTCAAGTGGTGGAGTTTATTGATGACCAACAGCCGGATGTTAGTCTTGTTCGTCCTCCTGTTCATCGGCCAGCCAATATACTATTTCTGGTTCGAACTCATCCCGCTTAATTTACTGTTCATCTATCTGATTATCCGCCAGGAAAACATGTCTGAATCACTGCTGGAAGTGGCGGTGAAATGGCGAGACGCGGCCTAGAGGGCCTTTTGTATTCGTGTCGGCGACCGAAATTTCAGAAGTCAGCTCGCGTCGGGATCGCCATGCGTTCATCAAATTTCAATGGCGGATTTATGGGAATGATCCGGTCTGGGTGCCGCCGTTAATCATCGAACGGAAGACATTCCTCGATCGGCATCGGCATCCGTTTTACCAACACGGCGACGCCGCATTATTTCTCGCCCGAAAAAACGGTGAAATCGTTGGCCGTATTATGGCGAGCGACGATCCGAACTACAATTCGCTGCATCAATCGAACGTCGGCTGTTTTGGCCTTTTCGAATGCATTGACGATATCGACGTTGCGGCGGCGCTGTTTCAGGCTGCTGAGGATTGGCTCCGCAAAAAAGGTCGCACCGAAGTGATGGGACCGATCGACTATTCAACCAACTA
>WNFC01007179.1_pt1 | contig 12760 bp, 8 predicted proteins | sample 5400541 | NCBI WGS metagenome assembly WNFC01 (sample SAMN13153342, study PRJNA577476) | soil metagenome | isolation source: 120 cm saprolite under Douglas fir tree site 2 hole 2 replicate 1 | place: USA:California | collected 2015-04-18
CAGCTGAATCAGGCGGTTGTTCTCTTCATTCCTATCTACAACACCGACGGGCACGAACGTTCCAGCCCCTACAATAGAATTAACCAGAACGGACCGGCTGAGATGGGTTGGCGTACGACTACCTCCTATCAAAACCTGAACCGTGATTACATGAAAGCCGATACGCCCGAGACTCGTGCCTGGCTTGCGCTTTGGAATGAATGGCAACCGGATCTTTTTGTTGATTGTCACGTGACTGACGGCGCTGATTGCCGCTACAACATTACCTACCAATACGAACACCATGAAGGCGTAGCGCCGTCCGTGCTCGCCTGGGAGAATGAGATCATCGACGGCAGAGTGGCGCCCGCGACCGAGGCTGCCGGCAACGTGGTTTCCTGGTACCTCGAGTTCATTGACAATCGAGACCTAACGCTGGGGATTAGAGACTTCAACGGATCTCCACGCTTTTCGACAGGCTACACGCCATTGAGGAATCGACCGGGTATTCTGATCGAAACCCACATGCTCAAAGACTATCGGTCACGTGTAGTAGGCACTTACGACTTTTTGCGCTTCATCCTTGCCGAAGTTAATCAGGAACCTGAAAGATTGCTGGTAGCTGGGCGCGAGGCAGACGAGCAGACAGTGGCAATAGGAACGACGCTTGACGCTAGCCGTCAAGACTGCAGTGTCTCCTCCGCTTTATTACATCGTGCCACCACAGTGGCATGCGGTTATTGATTTATTAAAGGCACACGGGCTGAAACTACAAATCTTGAGAAAGCCTGCATCGGTAGAAGTTGAAAGCTATCGGTTCAGCAACGTGAACTGGCCCCCTGGTTCCTTTGAGGGCCGGCAAATGCCAACATTCACAACAGAAGCCGTGCGACAGACGCGAACATTTCCTGCCGGGTCGGTTCTCGTTACGATGGCTCAGAAGTTGGCAAAGGTGGCTATTAACCTGTTGGAACCACAGGCACCGGATTCGCTAGTGGCCTGGGGCTTCTTTAACGCAGTTTTCGAGCAAAAGGAGTATGGCGAGAACTACGTTCTCGAGAGTCTTGCTCGTGAAATGATGGCGAAGGATCCGGCGTTGCGCCTCGAGTTTGAACAACGGTTGGCAACGGATCCAGCGTTTGCCTCGAATCCAGCCGCGCGTTTGCAGTTTTTCTACAGGCGTTCGCCCTACTGGGATCCCCAAAAAGATTTGTATCCAGTCGGCCGCATTACGAGTGAAGTTGATCTTTCTGTGGAAGAGAAAAAGTAGAGACGCCCGAACTCGCCAACGCTCTTCTGCAAGCGAAGGTTCGGGCGTCGGGCAGGGCAAACAGTGTGATGGTTTGCCTAGATAACCGTGCGACGGCCCCCTATGATGTTGATTAACAGCACCACTAATGCCAGCACCAGCAATATGTGGATGAACCCGCCAATTGTGTAGCTACTCACAACGCCCAGTAGCCACAAAACCAAGAGAACTACAAAAATGGTCCACAACATTTCCTTTTCCTCCTTTTGTTGACCCCGCTCATTCCCAAATTCGCTTAGACCTATCGACCCCCAATTCAGCAATGACCATGCCAACTCTGAATTATGACACTTTTTATCAAGGATAACCTTCGGCTTTCAACGAACTTAGACGCGCTTTTAGTGTAAACGGGCTAAGAGGAGAACCACGACATTCAAGCACGTTTCTGCCGTATGAAAACATGGCAGTCCGGCACGACGCGACGTGATTTAATTCATTCTTTTTTCCGGTACACCCCGCGTCTCCGTTATGATCCAACGGCCACACGATAATCTTCCTTCTGGACTTCTCGTCATGTTGACTGCTAAAGTGGTTTGGGCGTTTGCCGAGATTGCGAACGCCTCGTGGTGTTAGAACCCATTCCCGGTTTTCGCGTGCGGGTCTCTCCTTCCGAAGCTCCGTCGCTTTATTAACCTCGATTCTTTGCTGTTCTAGATGGTTTCTCGATTCCGGCGGCCTTGGCCGGCCATATTGGAGATTTTCTATGCCAACCCCCGTCCCGAAGGTATCCCTTCGTATTCGTAAAGTACTCTTGTGCTTATCCACTATCGTCATATTACTCTTCGTAGCAACCGCTTCGGTCGTCATCTATCAGCGCCATCAACCTGTAGTCGAGAAGATAAACTACTCGCAACTCTATAAGCTTGCGGAAACAAGTTCCGGAGCTTCGCTGACGGTTGAAGGTGAGACGCTCACTGTCAAAAGACTAGACGGCTCTCTCATTGAGGCAACCGTCACAGGCGAGGCAGCTCAACACGAAGTTGTGGAGCTATTTCGGAAGAACAGCGTGCCGGTTGAATTTCGCCCATTGGAACCCGGTTTGTTTGTAACTGCCTTGAATTGGGTATTGCCACTGATCAGCCTGGCCATCGTGGGTCTAATCGGATGGCGGGTATATGCGAGCATGAGCGGCCGAGGATCGTTTGACCTTGCGGATCACAATGGCAAGCAGAATGTTGGCTTTGCGGATGTAGCCGGTGTTGATGAAGCGAAAGGCGAACTCGCAGAAACGATTGAGTTCCTGAGAGAACCTGAACGTTTTGGTCGACTGGGTGGACGCATTCCTCGAGGTATCCTACTGTGTGGACCCCCAGGTACCGGCAAGACTCTTCTGGCCCGTGCTGCCGCCAAGGAGGCAGGCGTGCCTTTTCTGTGTGCTTCTGGCTCCAGTTTTCAGGAGAAGTTTGCCGGATTGGGTGCGGCACGGGTTCGTCATCTGTTCGCCAAAGGGAGAAAGCTCTCACCCTGCATTATTTTCATCGATGAGATCGATGCATTGGGTCGCCAACGTGGCCGTGGCGGCGACTCCGCCTCGGCAGATCAAGATCAAACGCTCAATCAACTTCTCGTTGAGATGGATGGATTCGATCAGGGTAGCAGTGTCGTCGTTATTGCATCGACCAACCGGCCTGACATTCTGGACAGGGCGCTCACGAGACCGGGAAGATTTGATCGTGAGATTGCGGTTAACCTGGCAGACGTCGGAGGCCGGGAAGGTATTCTGAAAGTACATGCTAAAAACCTAAAGCTTGAACCCGGACTGGATCTGCAATGGATAGCCCGCGGTACTCCCGGTTTTTCCGGAGCCGACCTCGCGAACCTCCTCAATGAAGCAGCAATCGCGGCCACTCGTGACGATTCAGAAGCGGTGGGACGGAAGCATGTTGAGTATGCTCGCGACAGGATTCTGATGGGCGCCGAGCGACAGGGTTTTGTCATGGATGATGACGAACGCCATGCGACAGCCGTTCATGAAGCAGGACACGTCGCCGTCGGACTTACAGTCGAGAATGGCGATCCGATTCACAAAGTCTCGATCCTTCCGCGCGGCAGATCATTGGGAGTTACGCAGTCGCTGCCTGAACGCGATCGGTTTATGAAGAAGCGCGAATATCTGGAAGACCAAATCGCACTGCTGCTCGGCGGCCGGGCGGCCGAGCAGGTCTTGCTGGCTACCATGACTGCCGGCGCCTCCAACGATATTGAGCGGGCCGTGGAGATTGCCAGAAAAATGGTAAGTGAGTTTGGAATGAGTAGGCTTGGCCCAATTCACCTTGGTCAACCCGATCAAGCACGCAGTCAAAATCTTCTGGACAGAATAGAAGAGGCCACGAACGAGATCATCGGCATCCAGCTGCAACGGGCTTGCGACATTGTTACCGAGAAACAGGAGTGCATTGCACGATTAGTGGAACTCCTCATGGAGCGCGATACGCTCGACTCCAATGAGATTCTCGGTTGCTTTGCAGAACGTGAACGCGCCGCGTAGAACGACTAGTGTGCCAGGGCATCCGGATGCTCAGTGATTAAAGTCATGGTCCTGAGGGGCAGCAAAAAGGACCGGGAGTACCCGATCCTTCAAGAGAGCCAGATCGTAGAAGGTGACTAGACGACGAGGTACAACGGGTTCTCCATAATCTTCCTGAATGTCTGTAAGAACTTTGCTCCAGTAGCTCCGTCTATCACGCGGTGATCACACGACATTGTGACACGCATCACCTGCCTGATAACAATCTCATTTTCACGAACGACCGGTTTAGGAGTCACGGCGCCTACGGCAAGGATCGCACCTTCCGGAGGATTGATGACCGCAGTGAATTCATCGATCCCAAACATCCCCAGATTGCTTATCGAAAAGCTCGCACCTGTATATTCTTCCGGGAGGAGTTTGCGCGAACGCGCTCGCTCGGCTAGTTTCCGGACCTCACTGGCGATCTCACTAAGCGACTTCCGATCTGCGGAACGCACCACCGGCGTTATCAGGCCGTCTTCAATTGCCACGGCGACGCCGATGTCGGCGCGTTCATAGTATCTGATTACTTTTTCCTGAAACGAAGCGTTGACTTCCGGATGTTGAATCAGGGCTGCGGCAGCGACCTTGATAACAATGTCATTGAAGCTGATCTTTAATTCCGGATCCAGCGCATTAATACCGCGTCGCATTTCTGCGGCCCTGTCCATTTCGATCTCGCTTGTCAGAAAGAAATGTGGGATTGGGCCGAGCGAAGTAACCAGCCGGCGAGCAATCACGCGCCGAATCTCACTCATCGGTTCATCGCGATACGGCGAAGCCCCAACCGTGGCTGCTTGCTGAAAACTCCTCGTCTCGACCGCCCGCGGGAAGCCCTGCGCGGCTTGCCTGGATGGCGCGGTGCGCGGTTTGCTGATCGCCGCTTCAATGTCTTTCTTGATAATACGCCCACCTGGTCCGCTGCCCTGTAACGAACGTAGATCTATTCCAGCCTCAGCCGCCATTCGCGCCGCAAGAGGGGAGACTATCAATCTGCCAGATGCACTTGTTTCAGTTGCTTCGGCAGCCTGGCTTCCGTTTCCCTGTGGTACTGACGCTTGAGGTGCTGGTTTTTCAGCTTCAACCTTCGCGGCGGCGGGTTCAACTTTCGCGGGGGTGGAGGCTTGAGTTTTAGCGGCCGGGGCGGCTGACTGGTTCAGCAGTGAGCTGATATCTTCGTCCGGCTCACCGATGATAGCAATCAGTTGACCCAGCGGAGCTGCCTCCCCTTCGTTAATCAGAATCTTGCGCAGTACTCCGTTCGCAAGAGCCTGCATCTCCATAGTGGCCTTGTCTGTATCGATCTCGGCAAGCGGTTCGCCCATCGAGACCTTGTCTCCCTCTTTCTTCAGCCATCGAGAGACTACTCCCTCCTCCATCGTAGGGGAGAGCTTCGGCATGATTACCTGACTGGCCATGCAACGTTCCTTAGCGACAATAACGGTTGGAAGACGTAGAAAAACGTTTTAATCCAGGTACGCCACTTCACGCACCGCGGCGACAATTCTATCGACACCTGGTATAGCAAGATTCTCGAGATTCTTCGCGTACGGCATAGGCGCATCAGCCCCGGACACTCGCTTTACCGGAGCGTCAAGATAATCGAAGGCACGCTCCATTATCTCGCTGCTGATCTCAGCGCCCACACCGCAGAACGGGTGCGACTCTTCGGCGACAACGACACGATTCGTTTTCTTTACTGACTCGACAATCGTTTCTATGTCGAGAGGCCGGATGGTTCTCGGATCGATCACTTCGCAGGAAACCCCTTGCTGATCCAGCGTCTCTGCGGCCTTCAGGGCAAGTGGCACCATCAGCGAGCGAGCGACAATCGTGACGTCAGTGCCTTCACGCTTTATGTCAGCTACTCCCAGCGGAATCGTGAAATCTTTATCGTCAGGAACTTCGCCTTTGTTACCGTACATTCGCTCCTGCTCGATGAAAATCACAGGATCGTCGTCGCGTATTGAAGACTTCAGCAGCCCCTTGGCGTCCGCGGGAGTTGATGGCATGACGACCTTCAGGCCGGGAAAGTAGGCAAACCATGATTCAAGGGCCTGAGAATGCTGCGAAGAGACTTGAAATGCCGAGCCACCGGGGCCTCGGAAGACGATGGGAATCTTAAACTGTCCTCCTGACATGTAGAGCATCTTGGCTGCGGAGTTGATGATCTGGTCCGTGGCGAGTATTGAAAAGTTGAACGTCATGAATTCAATAATCGGCCGCAGACCGGCCATCGCCGCACCCACGCCGAGGCCGGCAAAACCCAGTTCAGTAATGGGCGTGTCGATGACCCTCTTATCGCCGAATTCTTTCAGCAGACCCTTCGTGACTTTGTAAGCTCCTTCATAGGCAGCTACTTCTTCGCCCATAAGAAACACGTTTTCGTCGCGAGCCAACTCCTCTCGGATCGCCTGATTGAGCGCCTCGCGTATGGTGATGATGGGCATATTAGGACTACTCTCAGACCTTGTTAGTTAACGGTTTTTCCGGGATGGACTGAGTGGGTTCGCATAAATGTCGGTATAAAGCTCTTCGGGCGACGGCTCCGGACTCTCATCGGCAAAACGGACCGCACGTTCAATTTCTTCTCGAACCTGCTTTTCAATCTGCTCGAGACTCTTATCGTCGATGATCCCCTCTTCTTTCAAGCTTGCTGTATAGAGTTTGATAGGATCACGCTCCTGATACTTTTCGATTTCCGCCCGCGTGCGGTAATTGCCCGGGTCAGACATAGAGTGGCCCATGAAGCGATACGTACGAACCTCCAGCAAAGTCGGCGAATAATCTTTACGTGCTCGTTCAACTGCACGCAGGGTTGCCTCGCGCACCGCCAGCACGTCCATTCCGTCGACAAATTCAGCAGCCATCTCGTAAGCGCAGGCTTTCTGCGCAATATTCTGCAATGACATCGCGCGGGCCAATGAAGTGCCCATGCCGTACTGATTGTTTTCGCAAATGTAGATACAAGGCAGCTTCCAAAGTTGGGCCATATTAAGCGATTCATGGAACGCACCCTGGTTAACCGCCGCTTCTCCGAAGAAACAAAGACTCACGCGATCCGTACCTTTGTATTTCGCGGCAAAAGCAGTTCCGGTGGCCAGCGGAATTTGTCCACCCACAATTGCATGGCCGCCCAAAAAATTCACATTCCTATCGAACATGTGCATCGAGCCGCCCTTGCCATGCGAGCAGCCTGTCGCCTTGCCAAATAACTCCGCCATCACCGATTCTGCAGACATTCCTTTGGCCAGCGCGTGCGCGTGTTCGCGATAGCTCGTCAACACATAGTCGTCAGTGCGAATAGCGGACATTGCACCTACGGCGACGGCCTCTTGACCGATGTAAAGATGGCAAAACCCACCGATCTTTCCGGTGCTATACGCTTCTGCTGACTTCTCTTCGAAGCGACGAATTAAGAGCATCTGATGCAGGAGGTTGATTAAGGTCTGACGATCGAGGCCCCCGAGCCGACTCATCTGGCGCTCCTTCGCTTCCTTATGCTCGACGCGAAGAGCCTTCACATCAGCAACGGCCGGAGGTTCAACGACCCCTGTGGCACTCTTCTCCTCAGCTCCGGCAGTCGACGATGGTTCTGCTGTTTGTTTACTCATGAGTTGGCTAGTTTCCAGACAAGGTCCTAAACAAGGCCCGGAGACCGGGCGACTTGTCTGATCTACTTTTCTCTGGTGATCTGCTCAAATCCCGAAAGCGTCGAATTATACGCGAGATATGGGAGACCGTGCAAAAGCGCCTCTTTGCAGAGAAAAGCGCGCACCAAATAAAGATGCGCGCTTGTGGGGTCCCGTCAGGTCTGCAGTTTCTTATCTCATCATATCGATGGTGCTCACAGGAGCACCCTCCAGAGTTAGTATTGTCTTGCGTCCGTGTTTGTTCTGCTGCATCTTTCGCGCGGCAGCAGTCAATAGTTCTTCGGTGGTTTCTCCATCGTCAGGGAAGCAGGCAACGCCGAGGCTGACGCCAAGACCTACCATTTGGTCCGGACGCACTGAGAACCAGTGCGACTCGACCGCCTTGCGCATTCTCTCAGCGACTGTGACTGCCATGGCGCTGGAGGCCATCGGCATTATCGCGACAAACTCGTCTCCTGCGTACCGCGTAAGAATATCCATCTGACGCAATTCACTACGAATGACGCCGGCCACACTCGCCAGCAGGCGATCACCGATTGTGTGACCGTATTGGTCATTGACCACTTTGAAGTCGTCGATATCCATGCTTATCACTGCCAGGGACTCGCGGTTCATGCGTTGGCATTCAGCTATTCTTTGCTCGAGCATCATGTAGAAGCCGCGCGCATTGGGCAACTCCGTCAGCGGATCGATCAGCGCGCTCTCCTTCGTCTTCTCGTAGGTTAGCGCATTGTTTAAGGCGCTTGAGGCGTGCTGACATACTGATTCCAGAAGACGCACATGCTCTGTTGTGTAAGACGTGCGGCTCTTTGAATACAGTGTTATGGCGCCGAATGCTCCATCCTCGCGAAGCAGGGGAGAAACCAAAACACCTCGATACTGTTTGGCGGTTTCCTCCGGTACGCCGACGAGATCCAGCTCCGGTGAGGCATTGCACATCGAGCGAGCATTGGCGATCACCCACCCGGTGATGCCGTCTCCGACGTTAATTCGGCGCCGGCCGAATATTTCGGCGTCTTCACCCGCAGCGTGCGCCGCCACCGCTTTACCGGATCGCTCATTGACGACGAAGATAGTGCAACTGTCGAAGGGAACAATCGATTTCAGCTTGTTTGAGACAAGCGTCACCGTATCGTTCAGATTCAGAGAGGAGCCTATGGTCTGTGCTATTTCGTGAAGAGCAAACACCTCACGTTGGGCCTCGGTAATCGATCTGAAACCGGAGTCATCTTCCTGCGTTCCCATAATATCTGACGCCAGACCAGCATCAGGCCGAGTTTTTGTTTGATCGTCGATTACCGGTCTTTCTGAGGCAACTTGCTCCTGAATATCTTCGGCATCGATGAGCCGGTCAAACTCCTCCACATGTTCAATAAACTTCTCGACTACACCTCGATCAAACGCACTCCCGGTCATGCTCCGCAGTAACGCCAACGAATCTTCTCGTTTCATGCCTTTGCGGTAAGGCCGGTCGCAACGCGTTGCATCGTAGAAATCTACGACCGAGATAATCCTGGCAACGAGCGGAATACGCTCTCCTTTGAGTCCTTTCGGGTAACCGCTCCCGTCCCATTTTTCATGGTGATAGCGCACGATATCTTCGACCGGATAGGGAAAGTTCACGCGCCTAAGAATATCGCCACCGACGGTCGGATGGATTTTCATTTTGGCGAACTCCGCCTCTGTGAGCTTGCCTGGCTTATTGAGAATATATTCTGGGACCGCAAGCTTTCCGATATCATGCAACAACGCCCCAGCGAGCAACGCCTGTAACTCTGCTTCGGTAAGCCCAAAGAGTTTTCCCATCTGTGTCGCGTAGATTTGGGTTCGACGCACGTGCCCATGGGTCGTTTGATCTTTCGCGTCGATAGCGATAGCCAACGACTCAATGGTATTCATGTGAATGTTGGCCATTTCCTCGATATGCTCGCGACGTATGGCCTCGGCAGCCTTGACGTCTTCCAGGCGGCCTTCATTAAAGCGATAGAGAAGGTGGACGAGAGAAGTTATCAACAACCCAAGGAGGCCGTATGAGATGCCCTTATTTCGCACCGCAGAGTAAAACAAAACGGCAGACGCTGCGCCTGCGAGCTGTGTGGTCAGGGTCCACACGACGGTGTCAGCTGAAGGAATTAGCTTAAGTTTTCCAGCATCAAAGCTCAGGAAACAGGCGGTGGTTATTGTGTTCAGTGCGTACTGCAGCGCTGCTAGTGCGAACAATGGTACAAGTAAGACATTTACTGGAAGACTGGGATCTGCTGTGAGATCGAAGTGTCCGACGAACATCTCGACCAACAAGCCGTAGAATGAGGCCGCTATAAAAGTAGAAATCACCGCCATGCCGGTTGTGAAAATGATTTCTCGCCGGTTGGTAAGACGATAGGTGGAGACAAATCCCACAATCGCGGCCAACAACACCGCAGGGCCCACGGTGTTTGCAGGTGAAATCGCGTAGATCATCACCGCGAGAAACACAAACGCATCGGCTATGGATTTGCGGCTGCGCCGAATGCCGTCAGTGCTGGTCACAGAAACTGTAAAGCGGCTGGCAGCCAGAGTCAGGAGCAATAGTACAAGCCACGAAATGATTCCGGCACTTCCGAAAAACGGCAGGTAAAGCGTCCCAACCGCAGCCGACACCAAGAGGGCAGCCGTGGCTATCGATATGCCGACCAGGAGAGCTGTACTCTTCCAATTAGTTTTCAGCACAAAAGGATTACCTTCCCTATTAACGAGGAGCAAGCGTTTTGTACGACGAACTGCTAATGCTGGGTCCAACGAATGACTGTTGCCGGAGCGGGCGTAAGAGGCAGAACTTGCTATGGGGGCAAAGCCCTCTAAAGAAATGCGTGCCAACAATGTTGGGCACAGGGCTAAATATAACGTCTACAGAGGGTTGAGGTCAAGTTCTTTCTATTGGAAGGACGGAAGAAGCGCCCCGGAACCTGGTCTCTAGCTAGGGTTCTGCGAGTTGGGTTGCAAACTCCGCTATGTCGTTAACAGGTCGCTTGCAGGTATATTGCTCACAGACGTAAGCAGTAGCCACCGGGCCTGTTAGGGGCCGGTCGCGGAGCAGCTGTATGGTGTCGGCAGCGGCCTCTGAATCCTTCTCCAAGACCGGAGCCACGACCTTGTTGGGCAGGTAGTTGCGCCAAACCTCAGTGAGAAAACTACGAATCGCGGCCTCATCTAAGCCCACTATTGCTATTTCTTTTGGAGTCGACAGATTGAAGTCTGCTGCGCAAAGAGCGTTGCCAAAACCTGAAGGATAGCGACGCAGAGAGTCGGCTATTTGGGCCAGAATCGCAACCGCGCGATTGCGGTAATCCTCCTTGCCTGTGAGTATGCTTAGACGAAGAAGGACTCCGGCGGCAACAGAATTGCCCGAAGGAGTGGCATTGTCAAAGTAGTCTTTCGAGCGAACAATCAAATCCTCATGACTATCTCCGGTGAAGTAGAAACCACCGTTCTCCTGATCCCAGAACTCTCCAATCATTTGCTCAGTCAACGACAAGGCTTCGTCAAACCAGTGGCGGGCTCCGTCAGTTTCATACAGAGTCAACAAGCCGTCGATCAGGAAAGCGTAATCTTCCAGATAGCCATTGAATTTTGCCACACCATCTTTATGAGTTCTGAGGAGTAAGCCATCCTTACGAAGATTGGCCAGGACAAATTCAGCATTTCGCCTGGCTGCGGCAGTGTATTCGGGCCGGTTGAGGATGGCGCCGGCTTCACTGAAGCTAGCAAGCATTAACCCATTCCACGCCGTTAAGATCTTTTCATCACGGTCAGGTTTGACTCGGTTCTCCCGCAAGTCAAACAACTTGCGCGCGCTGCGGGCAATAATCTCTTTCAACTCGGCTACAGCAACACCGGCCGAGACGGCCACCTCTTCGACCGTTCGAGTCACATGCAAGATGTTTTTGCCTTCGAAGTTGCCGGCCTCAGTTACGTTGTAGTAAGCGCAAAAAAACGCGGCATCGCGTTCGCCTAGAACTGTCTGGATCTCTTTGTGGGTCCAGACGAAGAACTTCCCCTCATGACCTTCGGAATCAGCGTCCTGGGTTGAATAGAAACCTCCAGCAGGATCGGTCAACTCGCGCAACACGTAATCCAGGATGCCCTCCGCGATGTTGCGTGCAAATTCCTCGTGCGTGGCCTGGTAGTAGTGAAGATACAACCGGGAGAGAAGAGCATTGTCGTACAGCATCTTTTCAAAATGCGGCACGAGCCATTTTGCATCGGTCGAGTATCGATGGAAGCCACCACCGAGTTGATCATAGATGCCGCCATCGGCCATCTTCCTGCAGGTGTGCCTGACTACGTCGAGAAATTCCATGTTTCTTGTGCGGTGATGCGAGCGCAGCAAAAACTCCAATACCATCGCAGGCGGAAACTTTGGCGCACCACCGAAGCCACCGTTTACAGAATCATAGTTGCGCAAGATTCCTGAAGAAGCAGCGTCCAACATCTCTTTTGAGACAGGTGCGTTTGCGGAAGCCGAAACACTAAGCCGCCGCAGTTCATTGAGCACAGAGACGGAAGTCTCAGTAACGTCATCGCGCCGTTCCCGATACGCTTCAGCCATGCTGATCAATACGCGCGGAAACCCCGGCATGTTGTAGCGATCCTCGGGCGGGAAATAGGTACCGCCATAAAAAGGTACGGCGTCGGGAGTCAGAAATACTGTCATTGGCCAGCCCCCATGCTGGGTCATCATCTGGACGGCATTCATGTAGATTTGATCAAGATCGGGGCGCTCCTCGCGATCTACTTTTATGTTTACAAAGTTCTCGTTCATGAGTTTGGCGATCTGCTCGTCCTCGAAAGACTCGTGCGCCATTACATGACACCAGTGACAAGCTGAGTAGCCAATACTGAGGAGAACGGGTTTATCTTCTTGCCGCGCTTTCTCAAAAGCTTCCGGACCCCAGGGATACCAATCAACTGGATTGTGGGCGTGTTGCAAGAGGTAAGGGCTTGTTTCTTTTATCAGGTGATTAGTGAATTCGAGGTGTGCCATCTTAAAAAACTTTCTCCCCTTGCATGTTAGTTAGTGTCCGATAGGCTTCAGCTTGTCGTTTCTGGCGATGGAGTCTCTCTCGATAGTCACCGACAAGCTAAGCATATCGGACATTTGCTGCTAGTCTTTAAACCAATATGGAGTCTTTTTCGCCCATTCAGTGTTTGGGTACTTGCGATGTAATAGATCGAAAGCCGCTTTCGACCAACGTCCGGTCTCCTTATCAGTGCAACCATGACGCGTCGTGTTTACGGCCAGATGGAGCGCTTCCGGAACGCGAGGATCGT
>WNFC01019074.1_pt1 | contig 12756 bp, 9 predicted proteins | sample 5400541 | NCBI WGS metagenome assembly WNFC01 (sample SAMN13153342, study PRJNA577476) | soil metagenome | isolation source: 120 cm saprolite under Douglas fir tree site 2 hole 2 replicate 1 | place: USA:California | collected 2015-04-18
CGCGCCCGGGACGGTGGTGCGGTGCCCGGACTGCGAGCAGGTGCTCATGCGGATCGTGCGCGGCCGCGGGCGCTACTGGGTCGACATGACGGGCGTGCGCTGCCTGGAGTTCTCGGACGCATAGGCTCCCGACCGGGTCCCGTCCCGGCGGAACTGCCCGTCGGCTGAGACCTGCCGGGACCGCCGCGTTTTGCGCCCGGCTGAATTCGGCGTTACATTAACGCGCGGCTTGCGGCTACGAAAGATAGCCTCAGCGACCCGGAAGGTGCTTCCGACCGTTGAGGACATGAACGTCTGGAAGAAAGCATTCCCGGGATGGGGAAGAGGTGCCTTGTCTGTACATCCGCCGGTACAGCACCAGCTGAGAGGCTGGTTCGACGCGGTCATGGCCCTCGGGTTGAGGGTCAAGGACCGCGAGGCCCGCGCGCACAACCTGCGCGTGGCGCGGCTGTGCGTGCACATCGGCCGGCAGCTCTCGATGAGCGCGCTCGAGCTGCGCGTCCTCGCCCGCGCCGGCCTGATGCACGACATCGGCAAGCTCGGCATCCCGGACAACGTGCTGGGCAAGCACTCGCCACTCGACGACGCGGAGTGGAACCTCATGCGCACGCACCCCGAGATGGGCCTCAACCTGCTCGACCGGGCAGGCCAGTCGCGCCGCGAGGTGCTGGCCGTGCTGTATCACCACGAGAGGTTGGACGGAAGCGGGTATCCATACGGCCTGAGGGCTGAGGCGATCCCCCTCGAGGCGCGGATCGTCGCGGTCGCGGACACGTACGACGCGCTGACGTCGGACCGGCCGTACCGGCTGGCGTGCAGCGAGGCCGAGGCGCGGCGCGTGCTCATCGAGGAGGCCGGCGTCCGCCTCGATCCGCGCGCCGTGAACGCGTTGCTCAGCGCGCTCGACCTCACACCGAGGACCAAGCTCGCTCTAGCCTGAGGCCCCTCACCCTCGACCCTCCGCGCCGAGCGCGCAGGGAACTGCCTCTACGATTCGGGATATGAAATTCGGCGTGGCGATCTTCCCAACCGAGTACGCGATCTCGCTGACCGAGCTCGCGCCGTCGGCCGAAGACCTCGGGTTCGAGTCGCTCTGGGTCGCCGAGCACACGCACATCCCGACCAACCGCCTCACACCATGGCCGGCGGGAGGCGACCTGCCCAAGCACTACTGGCACACCATGGACCCTTTCGTCGCCCTGACCGCCGCGGCTCTCGCCAGCAAGACCATCCGCATCGCCACCGGCATCTGCCTGCTAATCGAGCGCGATCCCATCCACACGGCCAAGGAGGCCGCGAGCCTCGACGTCATCTCGGGCGGTCGGTTCATCTTCGGCGTGGGGGGCGGCTGGAACCGTGAGGAGATGGCCGACCACGGCACCGACTTCAGCACCCGCTGGAAGCTCCTGCGTGAGCGAGTCGAGGCGATCAAGGCGATCTGGACCACGGACCCGGCCGAGTACCACGGCGACATGGTCGACTTCGGCCCGATGTGGTCGTTCCCCAAGCCGGTGCAGAAGCCGCACCCGCCCGTCATCCTCGGCGGCAGCGGGCCGAAGGTCCTCGAGCGCGTGGTCCGCTACGCCGACGGTTGGATGCCCAACCGCGGCGACGTGGTCGAGCGCATCCCCGAGCTGCAGCGGATGGCGAAGGCCGCCGGCCGGGACCCGATCCCGGTCACCCACTACCCGAAGGCGAGCGCGGAGGAGATCGAACGGCTGGCCAGGGCGGGCGTCGAACGGCTCATCTGGTATGTGCCGCCCGACGGGCGCGACGCGGCGCTGAAGAAGCTCGACGACCTGGGGAAGATGATCCGTCCCTACCTGCAGGACTGAGGCAGCCCGGCCTTCCAGAAGCGTTGAACGTCGAGGGGTCGTCGACGTCGCAGCGCGGCACGCCGCAGAACGTGACGTCTGGCCCGAACATGCCGCCGAGACGGGTCACTTTCTGAGGTCTCGGGCCATCTCCATGAAGTTGTCGACGTAGCGCTGCACGTCTTCGACCGAGTGCTGGACCGACAGCGTCCAGTTCTCCTCCGCGCCGGGCGCCATGAGCACGCCGCGGTTCGACTGGTAAAGCCAGCTCAGGTAGGAGAGCGTCTTGTCGATCTCGAGGTAGTCGCGGTAGTTGCGAACGCGCTGGGCCCGATAGGTCACGCCGCCGCGCGCGGCGAGCGTGATGACGTGGAACGGCAGCTCGTACTCGGCGAGTGCGCCGTCCAGCCCACCCTGGAGCGTCTCGGCCAGGGCTTCGAAGTGGGCGTAGGCCCTGGCGTCGAGGATCTCGAGCAGCGTCGTCTTCGAGGCCGCCATCGTCAGCGGGTTGCCGTTGAAGGTGCCCATCTGGGCCACCCGCTTGTCCTCGATCACGCCCATCACGTCGTCGCGGCCGCCGACCGCGCCGCACGGCAGCCCGCCGCCGATCGCCTTGGCCAGGGCGACCAGGTCAGGCGTGACGCCGAACCGCTCGGTCGCGCCGCCGGGCGCGATGGTGACCCCGGTCTTCACCTCGTCGAAGATGAGCAGCGCGCCGCTCGCGTGGGCGACGTCTTTGACCTTGCCGAGGTAGCCCTCATCAGGAAGGACGATGCCCACGTTCATCATCGCCGGCTCGACGATCACCGCCGCGACCTCGCCCCTGTGCTCGGCGAACACTTTCTCCAGGGCGGAGACGTCGTTGAACGGCACGACCGTGGTCAGCTCGACGATCGCGCGCGGGATGCCCTCGCTCTGGGGAAATGAGGCGGGACGGTCGGCCGGGCCCATGCGGTCGGGCGGCGGCTCGACGGAAACCATCAGCGCGTCGTGGTGCCCGTGGTAGGAGGCCTCGATCTTGACCAGGCGGTCGCGGCCGGTGAAGCCACGCGCGATGCGCACCGCGTCGAGCGTCGACTCGGTGCCCGAGTTGGTGAACCGCCATTTCGGCTGCTTGAAGCGCCGCGATAGCTCCTTGGCGACGACGATGTCGTCCGCGACCGGCTGGGCGAAGTGGGAGCCGAGCTCGATGCGCTTCTGGACGGCCTCGACGATCTTTGGGTGGGCGTGGCCGACGACCATGACCCCGAAGCCGTTGTGGAAGTCGACGTACTCGTTGCCGTCGACGTCCCAGACCCGGCTGCCCTTGCCGCGGTCCATGAAGATGGGCTGCGGCGCGGCGTCCTGGAAGGAGGAGGGGACGCCCCGCGGCAGCGCCTCTTTGGCCTCGGTCCAGAGCTGGTGAGACCTGGGCCGCGCCTTGCGGAACTTCTCTTCCTCGGCCTGGACGAGCTCGGAGACGCGTCCGGCCGGAACTCCGCGGGTCTTGGTCGTGGCCATCGACGTGATCCCCTCCCCGTGAAAGCCCGCCTTGACAGGTCAGGGCGGTGAGTCTCTAATTGTCCCGATTTTCAGCATCCGTCAGTGGGGCAACCAGGGGAGGTTAGCCGATGGGGGAATCCGCCGCCGTAGCTGAGCTTGTCGCGGAGAAGCGCAAGCTCAAGAAGTCGCTTTTCCGCTTCGACATGATCTTCTTCACGGTCTGCGCCATCGTGGCGCTGGACACCATCGGGCAGTCGTCTTCGTACGGCGCCCAGGCGATCTTCTGGCTGATCGTCTCCGGGGTCACCTTTCTCATCCCGTATGGCCTTATCACGGCCGAGCTTGGTGCGGCCTTTCCGACCGAAGGCGCGACCTATGACTGGGTCCGGCTCGCGTACGGCCACTTCGCCGGCGCGGTGGTCGGCGTCCTCTACTGGCTCTCCAACCCGATCTGGCTCGGCGGCACCCTGACCGCGACCGCGATCGCCGCGCTCGACGCCCTGTGGGGCAGCCAGCTGGGCGGAAACCAGGGATGGGAGACGGTCATCGGGTTCCTGTTCATCTGGGGCGCGGTGACGATGAACATCCTGTCCTTGCGGTACATGAAATGGGTGCCCAACCTGGGCGCGATCGCCCGTCTTGCCCTGCTGGCGTTTTTCGCGATCCTGGTCGTCATCGCCGGCCTCAAGGGCGGTTTCCACGGTGGCCTCGGCGGGTTTATCCCGACCGACACCGTGGTCATCATCGGCGTCGTCGGCGTCATCGTCTTCCAGTGGATCGGCTTCGAGCTCCAGACCAACGCGAGCGAGGAGATGGAGAACCCGCAGCGCGACATTCCGCGTGCGGTTTACGCTTCGGGATTGATCTCGTTCGTCGCTTATGCAATCCCGATCGTTGGGGTCGTCCTGATCCTTTCCTCGGACCAGCTGAGCAACGTTTCAGGTTTCGTGAACGCCTACCAGTTCGGCTCGCAGACGGTGTTCGGCAGCGCGGCTCCGTTCTTCAACCACATTGCCGCGCTTGCGTTTGTATTCGTCCTGCTGTCTAGCGGCACGACCTGGCTGATGGGCTCCGACCGGTTGATGGCCATCGGCGCGCTGGCAGGCTCGGGTCCGAAGCAGCTGGGTTACTTCTCGTCGACGTTTGGCACTCCGATCGTGGTGAACGTGCTGTCCGGAATCATCAGCACGATCTTCATGATCATCACCTTCTTCGTCACCGGTGGAGGACTGCACAGCTTCTTCGCCGCGGTCCTCGGGCTGGTGATCTCCACGACCACCTTCTCCTACATCCTCATCTTCCCCGCGCTGATCACGCTACGGCGCAAGTATCCGAACGTGCGGCGGCCGTTCGTCGTGCCCGGAGGCACCGCCGGCATGTGGGTCTGCGTTGTCCTGGCCACGCTTTGGGTGCTGTTTGCGACGGTGTTCTCGATCTGGCCCGGTCTGTTCACATCGGCCTGGAGCGCGGACTACGCGGGCGTGAACCGGACGACGTTCGAGCTCTACAACATCATCGCCATCGTGTTCCTGCTCGGGCTCGCGGTGGTCTTCTGGGCGGTGGGCCGTGGACACGCGATCCACACCGGCCCCGTCATGGCGGCCGCCGCGCCGATGCCGGCGGGAGCGACCGGACAGCAGTAGGTCGAATCATGAGGGGCCGGGCTCAACCTCGGCCCCTCAGCTCTCGTAGACGACCCGGCCTCCCACGATCGTCGCCTTGACGCTTGCCGCGTCGAAGTCCACGACCGCGATGTCGGCGAGCATGCCCTCACGCAGCTCACCCTTCTCGCCTTCCATGTGCTCGGCGTACGCGCCGCCCGACGTCCACGCCGCGACCGCGCCGTCCAGGCTCATGTCGCGGCGCGCCTCGGCGATGCTCGCGAACGGGTCGAGGCGAACCACCGGCCAGTCGGTGCCGAACGCGAGACGCGCGCCCGACTCCGCGAGCGCTTTCCACGGCCATCCGCGCGCGGCGCGCTCGGGGCCGAGTTGGCGCCGCCAGGCTCTGATCATCGCCGGGGACGCGTGCTGCGGCTGCATGCTCGCGACCACGCCGAGGCGCGCGAAGCGGCGAAGGTCCGCCGGGTCCGGCGACTCGATGTGCTCGACCCTGTGTCTACGTCCAGCGGTTGCCCCGCCCTCGAAGGCGTCGAGGGCCTGGCGGATCGCCGCGTCACCGATGGCGTGGACCTGGACCTGCCAGCCGCGTGAGTCCGCGGCGCGCACGGCTTCGCGCAGCTCCTGCGGGCCCCAGATCGGATCGCCGCGCTCGTCTGAGCCGGCGTAGGGCGCGAGCATGGCGGCCGTCCTTGACTCGACCACCCCGTCGGCGAAGGCTTTCAGGATGCCGGTCGAGATCCACGTGTCTCCTGGACGCGGCGGGCCGTAGCTGTCGACGTCCAGTCCCGGCGTCAGGTCGAAAGCGAGCCGCACGCGCAGCGTGAGCTCGCCCGCATCCCGCAGCGCCTCCCAGAGCTCCAGCTGGTTCTGGCCGTCGCCGGCCTCCTGCACCGATCCGATCCCCCGCGACGCGGCGAGCCGCATCCCCTCGCGCAGGGCGTCGAGGTCCTGCTCGCGCGTGCGTCGTGGGATCGCGCGCGTCACGTCAAGCACCGCCGCCTCCTTGAGCACGTCCCGCGTCGCCACGCCCGCAAGCGCGAGTGCACGGCTGTTGGCCCAACCCGTGTGCGCATCGAACGACTCGAGGTACACGGGACGGTCGGGGACGAGGCGGTCGAGCAGCTCGACCGTCGGCATCCCGCCCGGGAACGCCGAATAGAACCAGCCGCGCCCGACGACCCAAGCACCGTCGTGGCCGGTTGCGTAGTCTGCGACGCGGCGCTCGACGTCCGGCTGCGTCTCGACGCCGAACAGATCGAGCTCGCCGAGCGAGCGCGAGGCCGTCAGGAAATGGACGTGCGCATCGTTGAAGGCAGGGATGATCCAGGCCCCACCTGCGTCGATCACCCGGGCAGCGCCGAGCTCGCCGGCGCCGACCTTCGAGATCCGGTCGCCCGCGATCGCCACCGCGGTCAGGCCCGGCCGCGCCCAGACCCTGCCGTTGACGACCGCTACGTTCAGAGGCCCCCGCCAAGTCACGCCGAAGGCTCTGACTTCGTGGGGACAAGGGGAGGCGGCACCGCGCGACAATGTTGGCGCATGAAGCTCGAAACCGACATCGCGAGGGCGTCGACGCTGCCGTCGGAGATGTACCTCGACCCGGCGATCCTGGAGCGCGAGAAGGACCGCATCTTCGCCCGCACCTGGCAGCTGGTCGCGCACCGCGGCGAGCTGGCAAGGCCCGGTGACTTCAAGCCCGCGACGATCCTCGACGAGCCCATCTTCCTCACACACGCGCCGGATCGAAAGCTGCGCGGCTTCTACAACGTCTGCCGCCACCGCGCCGCGCAGGTGGTGACCTCGCGCGGCAACCGCAAATCGCTGCAGTGCGGCTATCACGGCTGGGTCTACGGCCTCGACGGCAGGCTGCAGACCGCGCGCGAGATGGAAGGGACGGAGGACTTCGACAAGGCGGACTTCGGCCTGGTCCCCATCCGCGTCGACACGCTCGGCCCGTTCGTGTTTGCCAACCTCGACCCGGACGCGGCGCCGCTCGCCGACTGGATCGGCGCCATCCCGTCAGAGATCGCGAAGGCCGGCTACGACCTTGACTCGATGCGCCTCATCGAGCATCGCGACTACGACATCGCGTGCAACTGGAAGGTGTACGTCGACAACTACCTCGAGGGCTACCACCTGCCGATCGCGCACCCAGGGCTGTTCAAGGAGCTCGAGTACGACAACTACCGCGTCGAGACGTTCCGCTACTACTCGAAACAGCACGCGCCCATCCGCGAGCTCAAGCCGGGCGAAGTGCCCGGACGAGACCGGCGCTACATCCGCATGCCGGGAGCCGAGGAGGATGCCCTCTACTACTGGATCTTCCCGAACACGATGCTGAACATCTACCAGGACAATCTCAGCACCAACGTCATCCTGCCCAACGGTCCCGGCCGCACGCTGACCGTCTTCGAGTGGTACTTCGCCGAGCCCGGCACGGGCGCGGGTTGGGAGTCGATGCAGCAGACGATCGCGTTCTCGGACGAGATCCAGCAGGAGGACATCGCCTTGTGCGAGCAGGTGCAGCGCGGACTGCGCTCGCGCTCCTACAGCCGCGGCCGGTTCTCGGCGCTGCGCGAGAACGGGGTGTACCACTTCCAGTCCCTCGTCAGAGAGTTCCTGGAGAGATAGCCGAGGCCGCTAGGAGGCCTTCGACACCTCGGCGCCGGCGGCGGCTTTGATCGGGAGCGTGAAGTGGAAGTCGGAGCCCTTGCCCGACTCGCTGTCCACCCAGACCTTGCCTCCGTGCATCTCCACGATCTGGCGCGTGATGGCAAGCCCAAGCGCGCTCGTAGCGGGTGAAGAGGTGCTGCTTGAACTCCGGCGCGATGCCGATGCCGTGGTCGCGGATGCTGACGTCGATCTGGCCGTCGCTGACGACGCTCGTGATCGCGATCTCGCCGCCGTCGGGCGAGTACTTGATCGCGTTGCTGAGCAGGTTGGAGACGACCTGCGCGATCCGGTCGGGGTCGCACTGCACCGAAGGGCGGCCGTCGAAGCTGCACACGATGAAGTGGCGGGCGCTCGTCGCCCGCGCCCTGTCGACGGCGTCCTCGAGGAGCCCGGTCAGGTCGACGTCCTGCGAGTGCATCGTCAAGCGGCCGGCCTCGATCCGGTCGAGGTCCAGCATGTCGTTGATCATCCGGTTGAGCCTGTCCGCGTCCTTGTTGATGTCCGCCGCGTAGCTCTTCGCCTCTTCGAGCGTGACCTCCTCGTCGCGGATCATCTCGCTGAACCCTGAGATGCCGACGAGCGCGGTGCGGAACTCGTGGCTGACCAGGGACACGAACTCGCTCTTCAGCTTGTTCAGGCGCTCCAGGCCGGCGAGGTGCGCGGCGGCGGCTTCGTTGGCGGCGTGCTCGGCGTCCACGTCCTCGTACATGACCAGGAAGTACTCGATCTTGCCCAGCCTGTTGCGGACCGCGGTCGCGCTCCAGTGCAGCCACACCTCCGAGTCGTCGGCGCGGATCGCCCGGCTCTCGGACTCGATGCTGTCGACGTCGCCCCTCCACAGTGGCTGAAAGGTCGCGAAGACGCGCTCGAACTCGTCCGGGTTCAGGTACCTCGCGACCGGCATTCCGACCATCTTCTCCGGGAGCGTCCGCAGCAACGCGGCCATCCGGGGGTTCACGTCGATGATGCTCATGTCGGTTCCCGCGCGCGCGATGCCCAGGGGCGCGTGCGTGATGATCTCGTTGAGGAGCGCGTTGCGGCGCGACACCTGGCCTTCCGCGTAACGGCTCTTGTGCAGCAGGTCGAGTGAGTCCCTGTGCGTCAGCACCTGGTTGGCCACGAACAGGATGCCAAGGCCGCCCGCGAGCACGGTCTCGAACTGGTCGAGGGACCGGCCGTTGATCGCGAGGTACACGACGGCGAGCGCGCCGGCAAGCACCGCCACCCAGGGCAGGGCCAGCTGCCATAGCTCGATCGGCCCTTCTTCCTTATCCGCGTCCGGCGTTCGGGCCGGCCACAGCGGAGCAAGCGCGATCAGGAGGTAGCCCATGACCCATCCGGCGTCCAGGACGCTGCCCGACGCGCCGTATGTGCCGTTGGCGGTCAGGTAGGTGAACGCGCTGTCCGCGAGCGCATTGCACGCGAGCCCACCGAGCAGCAGGAGCAAGCGCCCGACCGCGCCGCGCCTCGCCCGCCGCAAGGCGACGACCAGCGCGGTCCCAATGACGATGTCCCCGACGGGGTAGGTGATCGAGATGAGCAGCGATTGAGGTGTCGAGGCCGACGTGTCGTACACCTTGCTCAGGCCGAAGATCCAGCCAACAAAGAGCAGGGAGAGCGCGACGATCGCACCCGAAAGCACGGTCTCCCCGCGCGTCGCGAGGCGGGTCGGCGCTGAGGTGAACGCGAAGACGCCGGCGATCGCGAGTGGGATGGCCAGCAGAAAGCCGGCGTCTGCGATGGAGGGGTACGGCAGCGCCTGTCGCCGGTAGACCTCGTTCCAGGACCAGATCATCTCGCCGATGCCCCAGGACAGGGCAGAGAGGGCGAAGAATGTCCAGGCCAGGCGGACGCGGCGCTGGTTGCGCCCGGCGGCGAAGGCGCAGCTGCCGGCGGCGATCAGCGCCGCGACCGCCTCGCCGATGTCGTCCACGCCGACGCTCACGTCCTCGCTGACCCAGCGCTTGTACGTCCAGGCGATGAAGACGAGGGAGACGATCGCCGCGGCGGTCGCGGAGGCGATGAACGGCCCCCAGGTCTGGATCCCCAGGCCGGTGACCACGATGGGGCGCCGCTGGACGAGCGTCAGCGGCGGATTCTGCTGCACCCCCCGAGCGTAGGCCTGGCTGCTCAAAGTCGCGCCCCGAATACGAAATTTCCCGAGGCGGCCGTTAAGTGAAGCCGGTTTTCATTTAACATGGCGAGGCAGCTACTTGTAGCACAGCCGTGCGGGTGTGGAACACCGCTAACGGGAGGCACTGCGATTTCGGCTGAGGTCGGCAGGGAGGGGTTGCGCCGCGAAGCGTTCGTGGTGGTCGAAGTGGCCCCGGCAGGTGTCGGGAGAACCGCCGCGCTGCTCCTCGTTGTCGTCCTTGCCGTGACCACGGCGGTTCTGCCCGCCGCCTTCGCTCTGGGCATGGCCGGCGGCGTCGCCGGGACTCTGACCGCCGGGCTCGGCGGCTTGGCTGCGGTTTTCGGTGGGGTGAAGTTGGCGGCGGCGGCGGGGGGCCTGGCTGCACGGCTCCTCGAGCGTCCTCGGCTCCGAGCTGTCGCGGCCGCGATCGATTAGCCAAAAACCACGTCTTCCCAACCCGGGGCCGGCAGGCAAAGGAGGTGAGATTGAATGCGCAAACTCCTGTTTGCCGCCATCCTGGCGGTGTCAGCCATGATGACCATGGCGGTGACGGTCGCCGCCGACGGCATCGGCCACTGCTGCTGACCTGACGTTTGTAAACGTTGTGTCAAGTCAAGAGGGCGTGCGTTAAGCTGGCGAAGTGCCAGACGTTTCCGCTCACCCTGAGAACGTGACTGCTAATTCGAGCCGGCGTCGCGGGCGGCGCCTGGGTGTTGAAATTCGCCCGGGTTCCGTCAAGCAGGCGCGTAGTGAAGCGGGGATGAGCCTCGGCCAGGTCGCCCAGGGCGACATCAGCCGGACGGCGATCTACTTCGTCGAGGTCGGCAAGGCGAAGCCGTCGATGGAGACGCTTCAGCTCATCGCCACCAGGACGAGAAAGCCGATCGACTTCTTCATCGGCGAAGCCGGCGCCAGCGACGAGACCGCCCTGGCGGAGCTCGAGCGGCTCGTCGCCACCGGCGACAACGCCGGGGCGGTGGCGGCAGGCGAGGCGCTCGTCGGGCGCACTTCCGACCGCCGGGTGATGGCCAACGCGCGGCTCCTGATGTCGACGGCCCTCGTCAGGCTGGGCCAGGGGCTGCGGGCAAGGATCCAGGCATCCACCGCCCACGCTTATTTCGAAGAGGCGGGCGACGTGCTGATGACCGCCGAATCCCTCGGTTGGGAGGCGGCGGCGGCGCGCATGATGGACGACCCGGCCTCCGTCGAGCTCGCAACCGAGGCGCTGAAGCGCTGCCGGTCGCTGGATCCGGTGCCGCAGCTGACAGAGGCCAAGCTACTGGCGATGCTCGGCCATGTGCTCGTCGCGCGGCACGAATTCACCAGGGCGATCGAGGTCTATGAGGAGGCGACGGCCGCAGGGGCGAGCTTCCTCGACCTGCGCCGCCTGTCATACATCTACGGCAACCTCAGCCTCGCCTACCAGGAGACTGGCCAGTTCGCGCACGCCGGCCACTACGCGCGCAAGGCGATGGCCATCTACGAGACCCTCCAGGACCGCGTCCAGATCGCGATCGCCGAAAACAACCTTGCGATGCTGATCTTGCGGCAGGGTGACGTCGCCGCGGCATTGCGTCATGCCGAGCAGTCGCTGCGCCTGGCCGAACAGCTGACCGTCGAGACCTGCAAGCCCAACATCCTGCTGACCCTGAGCGAGATCGAGCTGTCGCTGACCGAGTACGAGCTGGCGACACACTACGCCCAGGCGGCGATCCAGGTCGCCGACCGGCTCGGTGCGACGACGAGCAGCGGTGAGGCCCACCACTGGCTGGGCCGGATCGCGGCGGCGCGGGGCGACGAAGCGAAGACGGACGCCGAGTTCGCGATCGCCTTCCAGAAGTTCGACGAAGGCCGCGCGACGGACTGGCAGGCCCGCGGCCACGCAATGTACGCGGAGATCCTCGAGGCCCGCGGAGACCTACCCGCCGCCAACCAGCAGCTCAGGCTGGCGCTGGCCGCCATCGGGCCGCGCGACACCCGCTGGGAGAGCGCCAGGATCGCCATCGCCTAGCCATCTCCCTCTCCCCCAATGGGGGAGAGGGTCGGGGGGAGGGGCGCGAAAGAAGTTACCCGGTGTTCTGCAAACCGGCGGCGACTCCGTTCACGCTCAGCTGAAACACCCGCTCCGCCCTGGCACGGTCAGACCGCGACGTCCTGTCGCTCCGCATCGCCCGCAGCGCGCGGAGCTGCAGGTGCGACAGCGCGTCGACGTATGGGTTCCGCAGCTCGATCGCCCATGACAGCACCCGGCGGTCCTCGAGCAGCCGCCGGTGGCCGGTGACCGCGAGGACCATCCTCAGAGTCAGGTCGTACTCGCGCAGCACCATCTGCGCGAGGTCGCTTCTCCCGCCCAGCGCGAGATAACGTTCCGCGATCCTCCGGTCCGTCTTGGCCAGGCTCATCTCAGCGTTGTCGAGCATGGCGTTGAACAGCGGCCACTCTCTGTAGGCGCGCTGCAGGTCGCGGAGCGGTGCGGCCGCAAGCCCGGTGCCCATTCCGTACCAGCCCGGCAGGTTGAGGCGCATCTGCGACCACGCGAACACCCAGGGGATCGCCCGCAGGTCGTCGATCCTCCTGCTCTTTGCGCGCCTCGCCGGCCGGGAGGCGATGCGCAGGAGGCCGAGCTCCTCGAGCGGGCTGACCTCGAGGAACCAGTCCTCGAACCCGGGCGCCTCGAGGAGCGCGCGGTAGGCCGCGCGCGACGGCTCGTCGATCTTCTCGACCAGGTTGCGAAACGCGTTGGCCGGGTCGTCGCGCTGTGAGCTCGGCGCCGACGCCTCGAGCACGGCAGACGTCACCTGCTCGATGTGCCGGCGCGCGATGGCGCGGTTGCCGTAGCGGGCGAAGATCACCTCGCCCTGCTCAGTGACCTTGAACCGGCCGGCGACCGAACCCGGAGCCTGAGCCCGGACCGCGCGGTTGGCCGGTCCGCCGCCGCGGCCAAGCGCGCCGCCGCGGCCGTGAAACAGCGTGAGGCGCACGCGCCGCTTCTTCGCCCACGCGGTGAGTGCGGCCTGCGCGTCATGAAGCG
>WNFC01025393.1_pt1 | contig 12755 bp, 11 predicted proteins | sample 5400541 | NCBI WGS metagenome assembly WNFC01 (sample SAMN13153342, study PRJNA577476) | soil metagenome | isolation source: 120 cm saprolite under Douglas fir tree site 2 hole 2 replicate 1 | place: USA:California | collected 2015-04-18
GTCGAGGACCATCCACGCTTTGTGTTCCGGCAGTACGACGTCACCAAGCACCTCGACGTCGACGGCCCGCTGGACTGGGTGCTCCACTTCGCCTCACCGGCCTCGCCCCGTGACTACCGCGAACACCCCATCCACACCCTGAAGGTGGGCGCCCTCGGCACCCTGAACTGCCTGGGATTGGCCAAGGCCCGGGGGGCGGGATTCCTCCTCGCGTCAACGTCCGAGGTCTACGGAGACCCCTCGGTGCACCCGCAGCCCGAGTCGTACTGGGGGAACGTCAACCCGGTCGGGCCCCGTGGTGTGTACGACGAGGCGAAGCGATTCGCTGAGGCGTTGACCATGGCCTACCACGCCACCCACGCCGTCGCCGTGCGGGTCGCCCGGATCTTCAACACCTACGGGCCCCGTATGCGCCGGGCCGACGGCCGGGCGGTGCCGGCGTTCATCGATCAGGCCCTGAGCGGGCACCCGCTCACGGTGCACGGGGACGGCTCGCAGACCCGCAGCCTTTCCTACGTGGACGATACGGTGGAGGGCTTCATCCGGCTCATTGCCGCCGATGGCGTCACCGGCCCGGTCAACATCGGCAACCCCGAGGAGGTGACCGTCCGGCACCTGGCGGAGCGCATCCGCGACCTTGCGGGCTCGACGTCGGAGATCGAGTTCGTAGGGCGCCCGGTCGACGACCCGGAGCGGAGGTGCCCGGACATCGGCCTGGCCCGCCGGCTGCTGGGGTGGGAACCGGCGGTGACCCTCGACGAGGGCCTGGCCCGGACCATCGAATGGTGCCGGCGGACCTGGGCGGAGGAGCATCCGTCGGAGTTGGTCCTGCCGGACATTCCTTGAGTACCGGCCGTCGTAGAACGACGGTTTTTACTCACAAGAGCCCGGTGACCGTTCCCAAAACGACTAGCTCCCACAAAAGATAGTTCGGGTCCCCGCGCGTCCAGATCCACAAGATCCTCGTATCAAACGAGGGTAGCGGTGCCTCTCCTTTACCGACGACCGACCGCGTACCGACCCCCACAAGGAGGAGAACCGTGAGCTACCGGCTTCATGGCCGCCTATGCGGCTACATCTGCGACGAATGCCCCGAGCCGCTGGTTGGCAGTGTGGTGCAGCTGTACTCGGCAGCGAAGGACAGCCTGGTCGGCCGGGTCGCAGCCGATCCCAAGGACACGCTGCGCCTTCTGACTCCGGAGGAAGCCGGTTCCCGGCGAGCGACGCTCCTGGCGGAAGCCACGATTGGCGACGACGGGTCCTTCCAGGCCGACCTGCCCGAGATCTACGAGGGCGGGCCGCTGGACATCGACGTCGTGACCGCCACGGCTCCCGGCATGAAGGCTCGAAAGGAGCCGCCCGCTCCCGTCCAGGTCCACGTGACCACGGACCAGCCGCGCTGGCAGCAGACCGAGGCCGGGCAGGTGGCCGTGTTCGAGTACTGCCTGCCGTCGAGGGTGTGGTGCCTCATCCGGGGGACGCTCGGAGCGTGGACGATCTGCGGGACCGTGACCGTCTGCGACACCAAGCAGCCCATCGCCGGCGTGACGGTCAGGGCCTTCGACACCGACTGGATCCAGGACGATGACCTGGGGTCCGGGGTCACGGACCCCGCAGGCCATTTCCGGATCGACTACACGACCTCGGCGTTCGATCGCACGCCGTTCTCGCCAGTGATCAACGTCGAGTGCGTCAGCGGCCCCGACCTTTACTTCAGGGTCGAGGGTCCCGGCGCCACCCCACTCCTCGTCGAGCCCCGGTCGAAGGGGCGGACGCCCGGGCGGGAGAACGTCGGTCCGTGCACGTGCGTGGACCTGTGCCTTACCGGCGACGTTCCCCCGGGGACGATTCCCACCATCCCCATGTTCACCAAGGTGGGCGACTACCGGGTCGATCCCCTCTTCGCCCACTTCGCTCCGGACGGAACGACGGCTGTCGGCAACCTGGCCTTCACCAGCGACCTTCACCTGATCGGCATCATGCCCGACCCGCTCTCCCCCGACAGCATCGAGTACCGGTTCACTGTGGAGAACCTCGCCGGCGGGGGACCTCAGCCGGTCGACGCCACGCAGATGGCGCCGACGGTCATCGGGGAGTTGCAGTTCTTCGCCTGGGACGCGGCGCTGTCCCCGCCCGCTTGGGTTCCCCGGTCGGCCGACTTCTTCGCCAACAACCCCGGTGCGACCGTGTCCATCCCCCAGGACGCGGGACTACCCGACCGGGTTGTCAGCGTGAACACGGCGGTCAAGGCCGGTGGTTGGATCGAGGCCCCGCGCACGAACAACCTTGTGCCCCGGGGGGATGGCCGCTTCATCCCGCATGAGCGCCTGGCTGACCTTCGGACCGCCAACTACACCTCCGAGACCTTCGATCTGAAGGTTCCGGCCCCCGGTCTCCAGGCCGGCGACTCAGTGCCGGCCGGCTCACGGTCGCTCAAGCCCACGTTCCAGATCGTCTTCGAGGCCCGCAAGGTGGGCCCCGGGCCGTCGGTGGGCACGAACACGCTCGACAATATCGCGTTCAGCAACGTGACCTACTCCTATGTCCGTCACCCCTACTGGGCTGGTGGGCCCGTCTCCACGACCGGCGTGGCGTCACTGGGCGTCGAGGAGATGGTCATCGGTGGTGGCTGCGCCGAGCTCGGCGACACCCTGCACGCGCTGTTCACGGCGTACCACCCCTACGTCGGCCAGCCGAAGGTCTACTTCGAGGGCAACCCCGTCCTTCCCGCCGACATCTTCCCGCCGGTCGTCAGCGACGAAGTGGTCTCGGTGGCCGGTGGCAACGCCGTGGACATCACGTTGCTCGCCAAGTGCGCCTACATCCTCTGGCTCGAGGTGCCCTTGCGGCTCACGTACGGATACGGATCGTTGGGCTGGGTGCTCTACGACCGCATCGGCTTCTGCAAGAAGTAGGGATCGCCCCCGCCGCCGGCCTAGGCCGGCGGCGGGGGGGTCCATTGCCCGCCGAGGTCCGAGAAGCTGGACCAGCCGCAGTTGAAGCTGCACCCCTGCCACATGTGGTACAGGCACCGCCGCCGGAATTGTCCCACCCGAAGACGAACACCTCGAGCCGACCGTCCGGCCAGCGGGCGGCGAGCGGCCCCCCGGTGATCGGGCCGCCCAGCGAGGACCATCCGGTGAAGCTTCCTCCTGCGCTCTGCTGCCAGGCGTGGTAGAGCATGTTGTCGTCCCAAAGAGCGAACACCTCGAGCTCGCCGCCGCCGTTGACGTTGACGGACGGGTCGTGATGCCAGCTCCCGCCGAGGGGGAGCCACCCGATCCACCCGCAGCCCTTCTCCGGGCCGGCTTGGCGCGGCTGATCGCCGAGGCCGGTTTGGAGGTGGCGACCGGGGAGCCGGCGGGCAGCATCCTGCTGCGGGCACTGCCCGGCGACGCCCTTGGCCTCCCCAGCCAGCTGCGTGACGGCTTCGAAGCCGAGGTCGCCGTGTTCGGCGCCACCATCGTCGTGTGTCTGCGGAGCGGCACGTCCCCCGAGACGGCGGCGGTGGTCGAGCAGCTGTTGGGGGTCTGGGAGGTGTGGACCTTGTTCGACCCCGGGCACCGTCCGGGTGCAACTCCGTCCACACCGCATCGGACGGCCGAGGTGCCCCTCTCCGGAGACGAGGCGCAGGCGTAACATGGCCCCCATTCGTGGATGACGCCCTCTACGTCGTCGAGTACGCCCGCCGTCACCGCATCGCGGGGCCGATCTTGGACTTCGGCTGCGGCCGGGGAGCGACCGTGCGTGCGCTACGGGCGGCCGGCTTCGACGGCTACGGCGCCGACCGGTTCTTCGATGGGATGGACTGGACGTCGATGCGGGTGGATCCGTTGGTTTCCGGCGAGGTGATCCGGGGGCACGAGTGGTTGTTCCGGAGGCTTGGGTTCCGCGCGGTCGAGTTCACCCGCTGACGCTACTGCTTGCCGTACCTGAGATCAAAGCAGCGTCGGATGGGTCAGGCTGTTCGCTCCTGCCAAGCATCCATTTCGTTGGCACCGTCGAGCATTTCTGTCGGGCCTGAGAAGCGATGCCCCGCGGCGCACAGCACCTCCACGATCAGCAGAACCTCCTCGGCCTCGGTGACGCAGGACATCCAGCCGGAGTGGATGGCTTCCCAGGTGTGACAGGGCGTCGCGTTCTTCTCCCTGATCTCCGCTGGGGCGCCGCATTCAGGACAGGAGATCATGCCAGGCTCCATCCTGCGCGCTTGCGAGAATCTTCGACCCGCCCGGCGCCTGACAATCCACGAGGTCGACACCGAGGCAAGGCTTTGTGTCGCTGCCTTGCATGTTGTTCATCGAAGGCCCCTTCCGGAAGCGGTTGCGTTCCTCTGCAGCCCGAGCCGAGAACGGTACGGAGTGGCCGCATCTGTTGAGAGCCGCCAGCCCCACAGCAAATACAGGCGGGCCCCAATTTTCCTACACCGACTCCGTGGACTAACTCGGACAGTCTGGCCCGACGGGCCGGGCAGATGGCCGATTCTGTGCTTCTTTGAGTATAAAGTGCTGTTATACGCCGTTTTATACTCAAAGAAGTTTCTCAGCGCCCCGCGCCAGATGACTCACCGGTAGGGTGCCACACCAAACCATCCGGTGCTACACTTCTGCTATGCCCACCACCCGACCCCGTCACGTCATCACCGAGAGCGACCGCATCGCCAAGGCCCTGGACGCCGCTGCCAAGCGCTGGCCAGACGACGCCCACAACCGGGCCAGGCTGCTCGCCCGCCTTGTGGAGGAGGGCATCCGGGCCATCGAGCAGGACCGTGAGCGACGCCAGGCAGCGTGGGCGGCGGTAGTCCGGGAGACGGCCGGCGTCCTGCCCGACGCCTATGGCCCCGACTACCTCGATGAGCTGCGGGAGGAGTGGCCGGCGTGATCGTGCTGGACGCTACCGTGCTGATCGGCCACCTCAACCCCCAGGATGCCCAGCACAGCCGGGCCGCCGAGCTGCTGGCCGCCATCGACGTCGACGAGGCCCTCGGAACCCCAGTCCTCACGCTGGCGGAAGTCCTGGCTGGGCCCGCCCGCGCCGGGGAGCGCTATCTTGAGATCGCCCGGCGAGCCATCCGTCGCCTCAAGGTCGAGGAGATCGGTTGGGGGGAGGACGCTGCCGTCCGGCTGGCGAGGCTGCGGGAGACGACCCGGCTCAAGATGCCGGACTGCGTCGTGCTGGCGGCCGCCGACATGGTCGGGGGAGCGATCGCTACGTTCGACAAGGCGCTGGCTGACGCTGCCTGCCACCGGGGAGTCCCGGTCCTGACCTGAGTGCCGCCCGATCTTCCGGCTCAGGTGGCGAGCAGCAGTGACGTCGGTTGCATGCCGAAATTGAAGTACATCCCGACGTCGGAGTACGTCAGGGCGTTGCGGAAGTTGCGGTCGATCATGGGCTGGCGCCGAGCTGGCTGGCCGGACCGGAGAGGACGAGGAGGGAGGTGGCAGCGGCGACGCCCGCGATGACGAGTAGAGGTCTCACGGGCCGCTCCTCTTCCGGTGGTTTGGCGGCCTCCGGCGAAGAGATCCATGACTTTGCGGTCCCCGGGTCGCCCCGGGTTTGCCTTTATCGAGAGGCCTTCAGTGAAGGCGCCCCACCCCGTATATCGGCTATATGGGCGTTTGGTGGGCGACCTTGATGGCCCGTTCGGACCAGGACAGGTGGGCTCCTCCCTGTTTGGGGTGGGTGGCCGGCACCGCACCCCGCTGAAACGTTGAGCCAAAACGACTCGTTTTGCGGCGTTGTGGCTCAAAGTTGCTGGAGCCGGCCCGCCAGGGTGGTGCCTGCACGTTGGCGATGCAGGGTCTTCCGTCGTCGCGAGACGAGCCGGATCGTGACCACACCCAACGACGCCAGGGCGATGTACACGGGCACGCCCAGCAGCACTTGGAACAGGCCCTCGCCGAGCAGCGGGTGCTCGACCACCGGACGGGCGGCCGCTGCCGGGTCGTAGCCGAAGAACCCCTGGGCCCACCGGGCGACCAGCGTCCCGTGACCGACCAGCAGATCGTGCAGCACGGGACCCGGACCGGTCACCACGGCGAAGAGCACCCCCACCAGGCCAACGTAATGGGCGGTCCTGGCCCGCGATCCGGCCGCGCAGCGCCGCGACCGTGCTGGGCGTCGATCCCGAGGCCGGCCCGGCCGCGGCTGCCCAGGTCGAGGGCCTCGAGGTCGTCGACGACGTCTACGCCGCGGCGGACGGGGCCGACTGCCTCGTGGTCTGCACCGAGTGGCCGGAGTTCGCAGATCTCGACCTGGTGCGGCCACCGTGCCGATCCTCGTGGACTGCCGCAACCTGTTCGACCCCGAGGCCGCCCGGGACGCGGGTTCACCTACCTCCCCACGGGCCGGCCCGCGTTCTGAGTCAGCAGCCCCGCCCCGACCCGGCGAGGCGCTACGCTGGCTGCCGTGCTGCTCGAGCTCGGCATCTCCAACCTGGCGGTCATTGACCAGGCGCGCATCGCTTTCGGACCTGGCCTGAACGCCCTCACCGGGGAGACCGGGGCTGGCAAGTCGATCGTCATTGATGCCGTCGGACTGCTGGTCGGTGGTCGAGCCGACGCCGGGATGATCCGTTCCGGCGCCAGCGGGGCGAGGGTCGAGGGGATCTTTCAGGCATCTCCTCTCGAGCTGGGTTCCCTCGAGGAGGCGGGGCTCGCTGCCCCCGACGACGATCTGCTGATCCTGGGCCGGGAGCTTGGCTCCTCGGGACGCAACGTCTGCCGCATCAACGGAAGGGCCGTGCCGCTCCGGATGCTTCAGGAGGTGGGGGAGCGCCTCATCGACATCCACGGCCAGAGCGCCCACCTTTCGCTGCTGCGCGTGCCCGAGCACGTCGAGCTGCTCGACCGCTGGGCAGGTCTCGGCGAACTCCGGCGCTCCGCCGCGGCTCTGCGGGTTCAGGTGCGGCGCCTGCAGCGCGAGCTCGCCGACCTGCGCGGGGACGAGCGCGAGCTGGCCCGGCGCGCGGATCTCCTTCGCCACCAGGTCGACGAGATCGCTCGGGCGCGTCTCGAGCCGGGCGAAGATGAGTTGCTCCGCCATGCTCAGCGGGTCCTTGCCAACGCCGGGGAGATCATCCGGCTGGCCAGCGAGGCATTCTCCGCAGTGGCCGGCGAGGATGAGGGATCCTCGGCACAGGACCTTCTTCGTGCCGCCGCGTATCGCGTAGCCCAGCTCACCCATCTCGATCCGGAGGCCGGGCATCTCGGCGATGTGGCTGCGGCGGCCGGTGTCCCTCTCGGCGAGCTCGGCGACGCCCTCCGTGCCTACCGCGAGGGGATCGAGTACGACCCCCAGCGCCTGGCGGAGGTGGAGGAGCGCCTCGGCGCGATCTTCGCCTTGAAGCGCAAATACGGCGCGACGGTGGACGAGATCCTCGCCTTCGCCGAGGGGGCGGAGGACGAGCTGGCGGGGCTCGCCGGCCGCGAGCGGTCCATCGCAAGCCTGGAGGCGGACGAGGGTTCCCTGCTGCGCAAGCTGGGTGCGGTCGCCGGCGAGCTGTCGGCCGGCCGGCGCCGCGCGGCCCGGAGCCTCGAGCAGCGCGTGGAGGAGCAGCTCAGCACGCTGGCCATGGCGGGCAGCTTCGGGGTCCACATCGGCGAGGCGGGGCCGGCAACCCACGACCTCGAGCCCGTAGAGTTCCTGCTCTCGCTGAACCGCGGCGAGCCGCCCCGCCCGCTGGCGAAGATCGCCTCCGGGGGTGAGACCTCACGGGTCATGCTGGCGATCAAGGCGGCGCTTGCCGGCGCCGACCCCCACCCGACGCTGGTCTTCGACGAGATCGACTCTGGCATCGGAGGCAGGGTGGGCGAGGTGGTCGGCCGTAAGCTCTGGGAGCTTGCCCGCCACAGCCAGGTCCTTGCCGTCACCCACCTCCCACAGATCGCCGCGTTCGCCGACCTCCACCTTCGGGTGGAGAAGCAGGCGGCCGAGGGCCGGACGGTGACGCGCGTCACAAGCCTGTCCGAGAACGATCGCCTCAACGAGTTGAGCGACATGTTCGGCTCCGACCGGGATGCCGGCCGCTTGCAGGCGATGGCCCTGCTGAACCAGGCCCAGGCGGCCGGGCAGGAGACGCCCGCTTAGGCGACGCTTCTCCCGATCCCCCATTTGGGGTCCTCATCTCCCGCAGAGATTGGTTCGGATGCGGGATGGAGAGCCCGAGCCCGCGAGCCGATGTTGTGTAGGACAGCACGAACGAACTCGGCCCGCACGTCTCCCGTAACGGCAGCCTGGGGCTATCAGGCACGTCCGCCATAGACCCCCCAACGGGCAGGGACGCCGGAAACCATCCGAAGGAGGATTCTCATGACGCGTCTTCTGCGAACCGGCCTTGTGGCTGCAATGGCGGCGGCTGCCTTTGGCACTCCCTCGGCCGTCCTCGCGGGCAGTTCCCACACCTCCGGTTCCAGTTCCAAGAGCGCCTCGCACTCCGCCTCGTCCCCATCGTCTGCCCACGCCACGTCTTCCTCGTCTGCCCCGGCCTCCTCTTCCCTCCCTGCGTCCTCGGGGAAGCCGTCGGTCGACCAGATCGTCCTGAGCACCCTGCAGGCCGAGCGGGACTTCGGCGCCGATCCTGTGTCCGGTGGCGCGTACGTCAACTGGCGCTACGGGGTCGGGGTCAATTACAACGGCCGTTTCCAGCCTCAGACGCCGACGACCTATTTGGGGCACGACGCCCTGACCGACCTCCGCTTCCTCCACGACCTCTGGCTCTACACCTCCACCCACCCCGCGGACCACCAGTTCGACGCTTCGATCAACCGTTACACCGCGGTGGTCAAGCGGGAGTTCGGCGGGAAGGCCGACCGGCGAGGGTGGATCTACGACGAGCTCATGGGCATCGGCTCGCTCTCCCACGACCCGTGGTACTCGACGACGGCCCGGGGGATGGGTGCTGCCTATTCACGCTGGTTCAACGCCAAGGTCGGGACCATCTACCAAACCAGCACCGCGATCCCGCAAGGGTTCTACCGCACGGACGAAGCCATCCAGCAGGGAGCCGTCTTGATCGAGGCGGGCACGACGTTCGGCCAGCCGGCGTGGGTGGCCGAGGGCCGGCACGTGCTCGACTTCGTGCAGAAGCACGCATACGTGCCGGCTGCCGGCGCCTACCTCCGAGCCATGAGCAACGTCGTCGCACGTGACGGGTCCGCCAACCGCACCGAGACGGTGTCGACCACGGAGGCAGGCGGCTGGGTGAGGCTTGGAGAGCTTGGCTCGGAGGCGACCTCGCTCCTCGAGGCGGCCCACGCTCTCGGCAATGACCCGACGTTGATGGCACGGGCAGGGGCGATCCTCGACGACGCCTCTTCGAGTCGCAACGTCCTGCATCTGTGGGACAGCACGTTCGGCGGCTACTTCACCGGCGCGATCTTCCCGGGCACGACGAACACCAATCCCGGCGCCCCCAAGGTGGACAACACAGCCAAGGAAACAGCACGCCAACTGCTCATGCTCGAGGCCTACAAGCTGGCCGACCGCATCCTCCTGGGACAGCCGTACAAGTCCATGGAAGCGGCGCTGGTCCAGGCTGCCAGGAATGCCTACTACGCGCCCGGCCACGGATTCCTGTACAAGATGCGGCCTGCCTATACGCCCGTTCATGTGGCCTCGTGCAACTGCGACGACACGGTGGTGACCAGCGAGGCCAACGGCATCGCACTGGAGGCGCTCCAGTACTGACGGCGGTAGTCGGCTGTTCAGCGGGCTGTCAGGTACGACCTGATAGATTCGGGGGTATGTCCGTTCAGGGCGATTATCTCTACGATGCCAAGTTTTACTCGAACACGGTCGATCGGGTGTTGGCTTCAGCCAGGCGCATACTGCCTCCGCTGATCAAGGCGACAGGGGCCACCTCCGTCGTCGACCTGGGATGCGGCTGGGGTTTGTGGCTCGCAACTGCCCGTGAATGTGGGGTAGACGACGTCCTCGGTATCGACGGACCGCACGCCCGCAAGGGCCTCCACATCGACCAGCGCCAATTCCTGGCCCACGACCTCACCAAGCCCCTCATGGTCAACCGGCGGTTCGGTCTTGCCATCAGCGTCGAGGTTGGGGAGCACATCGACGCCGCCTGCGCGGACGGGCTCGTGGGCAACCTGGTCCGGCTGGCGCCTACGGTGCTGTTTTCCGCAGCCATCCCCGGCCAGGGCGGTGCCCACCACGTGAACGAGCAGTGGCCTTGTTACTGGATCGACCTGTTCGCCCAGCACGGGTACACGGCCGTCGACTGCATCCGGCGCCGGGTTTGGGACGACCCCCAGGTGCAACCCTGGTACGCGCAGAACGCGTTCCTGATGGTCGATGCCGAGCTTGCACAGGCGCCTGGGATCCTGGCACTTGCCACGCAGTCGCCGCCCCTTCCCGTGCGCTGCGTCCATCCCCGGCTGTTCGAGGCGAGGACAGACCCTCGCTACATCCAGCAGATGGCGGTTCTGACCGCCCTCCCCGCCCCGCTCCGGCGCGCTGCCTACCGGGGCCGATCGCTCTACCGGCGACTGAGTCGCCGCAGCCGCTGACTCGCCGCCTGCTTCCGGCAGCCCTGACGGTCACGCTCCTGGCGGCGATGGCCCTGGGCCTTCACCTCCTGATCGCCGCCCAGGCACGGCCTTCCGGTCCTGCCCCCATCACTCGCTCGGTGCCTCCGGCGGGTCCCACGCCGGCGCTCACCGACCTCCAGACGGCGCCGGCCACCGACCTCCAGACGGCGCCGGCCACCTGTCCCGACGACACCCTGTGCGATCCCGTGGCCTGCCCACCTGGATCGGCATCCGGGGCCGATTCGATGGCCGAAACCGATCCGATCGCCGGCCCCGACCAGCCGGCCTGCGTCGCCAGCGAACCTTGAGATGCCCGCAACATGGGCGCAACACGATTCGAGGGAGGTTTTTCTGTCTGACCGCGCATGACGCGGTCAGACAGAAAGACTTCTCCGGTGCCCTCGGTGCCGTCGCGGGCAACTCGTAGCGGGGAGCGGGGTCTTGACGTTGCTTGGCCCCAATCGCGTGGTCAACCGCTCCAGCGGTAGACCGAGAACCCGTAGCTCGTGTCGACCTCGGTGAACTGAGCGAGTATCCGGCGCAACGGCAGTGGAGCGTCCGAAATCGTGCTGGGGTACGTCACCAGCCAGATCCGGTGGTGGGTCGCCATGACCGCCTGGAGGTCGTCGGCGGTGAAGATGAATGGTGCCCCGAGCACAGTGTCAATGAGCCGCCCGTTGCGCTCGATCAGGTACAGGAAGCGGGGGTTACCGGCGGGGATGAGACCATCGGGGCGACGCCCGAGGTAGAGGGACACGGGCCCCGGGGTAGCGAGCGTGAGAAACGCATCACCTGGTTGGATGCGCGCCGCGATGTAATCGGCCGCCACCTGATAGTCGGCGTACTTGTGGGCGTAGGTCGTGTTGGTCAGGCGGGCCGCCGCCAGCCCATAGTCCCGGAAACCGCCGGTGAGCGACACAGCCATCCAGAGCGTTCCCAGCGCCGCGCAGGCCGCGCTCACCACCCGGAGCGCCCGGCGTTGACGGCCCCCGTGGGCGAAAAGGGAGCGTATCCCGTCCAGCACGTCAACGCCGCCCAGCATGCCGAGCAGGAACAGGGGAGGAAGGGTCACGAAGGTGTAGCGAGGGATCTTGACGGTGAAGATCGTATTCAGCGCCAGGATGGTGCCCCAAACAAGGACCGCGAGGAACATGCGGGGGCCATCGCGGCGGGCGATGCCGGCGATGGTGCCAACGACGGCAAAGGCGCTGACGACGGTGAGCGCGCCTCCGTGGCCACCCAGAGGGAAGTAGACGTTGGTGAGGTAGTACCAGAACTGCTGCGTGTCGAACTGCACGTACGGTCGGTTGCTGAGGTCGACGCCCAGGAGGGCGGGATGGACCTTGGTGAGGCTGTACTGCGCGGCGATCAGGAGCCCCGTGCCACATCCCCACCACCACCAACTCCGGGTGCGAAGCGCAGGCCGACCGCCAAAGAGTACGAAGCACAACGCGATGGCGGGGAAGTAGACGAAGGTCTCCTCGTGGGACAGGTACATGGCCGCCAGCGCCACGCAGGCAAGGGCGATGTCGATGGTCTTGCGGCGGGTGAGGGCTCGCCAGAAGAAGGCAATGAACACCACGGCGAAGAATTGAGCCTGCTGGTACATCCGGACGTCCCGAGCCCACACGAGCTCGGCCGGGGCGGTGACGAAGATCGCGGTGGCGATGACCTGCAGCCACCGCCGTCCGGGAGCCAGCGTGGGGGCCAGGAGCAGTCCGAAGGCGAGGATCGTGGCCAGGTACCAGACCACACTCATGCCACGCAGGATCATCGGGTTCCAACCGGCGACGAGGGAGAGGCCCGCCAGCAGCCAATGGTAGAGCTCGCCCTTGAAGTACAGCAGGCTGGAGGGGAGGCGGGGGAGACCCCAGTGCGCCCGCATCGCCCGAGCGGCGACGATGCTCGCTTGTTCGTCCTGCCAGTAGGGCTCGTACCCGAGGTTGTAGGTCAGGAACGGGACCACCACAGCGGCAATGGTGAAAACGCCGACGGCACTGGCGTTGCGCCGCAGCCATCCAGGCAAGGGAGTCCTGGTCTCGGTGGCCTCGGTCTCGGTGGCCTCGGTCTCGGTGGCCTCGGTCTCGGTGGCCTCGGTCTCGGGTCGTGAGAGGAGGAGGGCGGCCAGCGGTCCCGCGATCGTCAGGGCCACCAGCACGAGCAACGTCGAGGGGTAGTACGGAAACGGCGGCGTCGACGAGCCGATGCGGG
>WNFC01008310.1_pt1 | contig 12754 bp, 9 predicted proteins | sample 5400541 | NCBI WGS metagenome assembly WNFC01 (sample SAMN13153342, study PRJNA577476) | soil metagenome | isolation source: 120 cm saprolite under Douglas fir tree site 2 hole 2 replicate 1 | place: USA:California | collected 2015-04-18
CGCCGCCTGGTTCAAAAGCTTCGGCTACTCGGACGTGAAGAACGTGACGAACCTGTTGTTCACCAAGGATTGGGACGACGTGAGAGACGCAGACAGACTGTATCGTAGCGGCTACAAAGTGAGCCTGTTCATCAGCGCCAACATGCTCCAGGCTGGGACGCAAGGGGACGCCTCCACGGTTCCCGATCACTGGGTCGTCATGGCGTCTCCTATCCTCAGTTCGACTAATCATAACGATCCCACTGCCACGATCTCCGCCACTGTTTACACCTGGGGCGGCGTCCGCGATGTGCATGAGAACCCGTCTCAAAAGATGACCGTGAAGCAATTCCTCGGCAACTTCTACGGCTATGTTGCCGCCAAGCCCTGACAGAGGAAACCGCCGGGGCCCTTGAAATGCTCGCCGATGAATTTGCGGCGGCAAAAAAGTTACCGCGCCGCTGAACCATTTTCTCTCATGCGGCAACACACAACCGTACGCCTCGTTGGAGGATCAAGCGCTATGTGTGATCTGGCATTCATCAACCTTCTTCGCGAAAAAGTTCGTCAGCAGGAGGCCGAGGACAAGCGCGCCGCGGCTGTTGGCGCGGGGCCTCACCAGCGCTTCGTGCCGTGGAGCATGCCGGCTCAATGGCAGCCGCGGTCTGCGCCCGCGCGCTGAGTCTGGCGATCTAAGCTCTACTGCGCTCTTTCAGGCCGCTGCTACAGCGACCTGGGCATCACCGTTGCATCTCTTTCCGTGCTGACCGTCGATGCCAACCGACACCGGCCCGTTGATCGTCACGCGGCGCACGATGCGTGGCTGGTCGCCGTAATCATCGATCGCCTTGTGCTGCGTCGCGCGATTGTCCCAGATCACCACATCGCCCGCCGACCAGCGCCAGCGCTCCGTGTTTTCCAGCCGCGTCACGTGATCCTGCAGCATGGCAAACAGATGGCCTGAGTCTGACGAACTGACGCCAAGGAGCCTGCGGACGAAATAACCAAGGATGATAGCCCGTTCCCCGGTCAACGGATGCACCTGCACGACCGGGTGCTCGGTCTCGTAGACCGTGGATTTGAAGATGGTCTCGTAGCGTTGCGCCTGCCGGGCCGTGGCGTTGGGGCGCCTTGCGGCATAGTCGTAGACGTTGCTGTGGAGCGCCCACAGCTGATCGGCGAGACCGCGCAGTACGGGCGGCAGCGTCGCGTAGGCGGCGACCGTGTTGGCCCACACCGTGTCGCCGCCGACGGGAGGAATCACCACGCCGCGCAGGACGGAGAACTGCGGGAATGCCGGAACGAAGGTGACGTCCGTGTGCCAGGCGCTCGCCCGGCTGTTCTCGCCATCGATATCGAGGACCGCCTCGGTACCGGCGAGTGGGCCCAGCAGCTGCGCGAAGGCCTGATGCTCGGCCTCGTCAAGATGGCCCTGGCCGCGGAAAAACACGACCCGATGGCGCAGCAGGGCATCGCGGATCGCGGTCACGGTCTCGGCCGGCAGGTCGCCGGCCAGTCGCATATCGTGGATTTCCGCACCGATCGCCGGCGTGATCGGGCGAACGTCGAGGGCGGCGCGGGCTGCACGGGAGGAAGTGGTCGCCGAGGAGGATTTCGACATGACTTGCCTGACCTTTTGATTGGACGTGATGCTGGCGATCTTTATTGACCTCTGATGTGGGCCAACCGGATCACCTTGCCCCATTTGTCGAGTTCGAATGCTATTTGCTCGGCAAATTCCTTAGGCGTAGTCCCGACCGGTTCGAGACCGAGAGCCGCCAACCGCTCCTTCATGTCCGGCAATGCGATGACATCGACGATCTCGCGATGGAGCAGCGTGACGATGTCGCTCGGCGTTCCGGCCGGCACGAGGACGCCGAACCAACCTTCGCCCTCCATTCCCGGATAGCCGGCTTCCGCAATGGTCGGCACGTTCGGTAGCGCTTGCAGCCGCGTCTTGCTCATGACCGCGAGCGCGTGCAGCTTCCCGTCATGGACCAGCGGCACCGCCGGAGCCGGAGCGGCGATGCAAATCGGCGTATGCCCGGCGACCGCCGAGCCGACCGCCAAACTCGCGCCGTTGTAAGGGACGTGCACAAGATCGAGGCCGAGCGACAGGCGGAATTGTTCGCCTACGAGATGCGCCGGGGTCCCGGTCCCCGCCGACGCATAGTTGTACTTGCCCGGATTGGCTTTGATGAGGGCGACGAGATCCTTGACGGTCCGCGCCGGCAGGGACGGGTGAACGGTGAGCACCATGGGCGTCGTGACCGCCATCGTTACCGCGTCGAAGTCTCTGCGCGGGTCATAAGGGACATTGTCGAATAGAGCGGGATTCACAACGTAGTTGTTTGCGACGAAGACGACGGTGTATCCATCGGGTGCGGCCCTTGCGGCCCGGCCCATGGCGATATTGCCGCTCGCTCCGGGTATGTTCTCGACGTAGAATTGCTTGCTGAGGCGCTCGGACAATTTTGAAGCGATCAGGCGGGCCGTAACATCGGTCGGGCCGGCGGGCGCATACGGAACGATCACCCGAACGGGCCGCATCGGGTAGGTCTGTGCCGCTGCAATGAGCGGGACGAGAGTCGCGGCGACGGCTGCTCCGGCTACGGACAAGAATTGGCGACGAATGAGTTGCATGGCGTTCTCCTCATTTTCAAAAGCCTGATGCTAATGTGCGCGGCGCTATTGCCTCCATGCCGGGCCCCTTTGCGGTCCTGCTGGGTTTTCCCCCGGCGGCGAGGAAAGGCTCGTGATTGTGATCTACGCCGATCATGTTATAAGAGGAATTCCCTATTTGGTTTGATCCCCCCAGGGATTTCCCTATGGTTCGAAAAATCGACTGGGAAAGCCAGATTGGCCGCCGGCTGAAATTGCGGGACTTGCACGTATTCTCAACAGTCGTTGAGCGCGGCAGCATGGCCAAAGCGGCACAACACCTCGGCGTTTCGCAACCTGCGGTTTCTGAGGTGATCGCCGATCTCGAGCACGCGCTCGGCGTGCGACTGCTGGACCGAGGCGCACAGGGCATCGAGCCGACGATCTATGGCGGTGCGCTTCTCAAACGCAGTGTCGTGGTGTTCGATGAATTGAAGCAGAGCATCAGGGACATCGAATTCCTGTCCGATCCGACCGTAGGAGAGGTGCGGGTCGCCTGCATGGAGTCGCTTTGGTACACCCTCCTGCCCGAGATCATTCTGCGGTTCTCCAAGCAACATCCGAACGTCGAGGTGCACGCCGATTTGACCGCTGCCTCAAGGGAGTTCCCGGGGCTGCGTGAGAGAAAATATGATTGCATGATACAGCGCGTGCCGGCCTCGTTTCGCGAAGAGCCCGCGATTGATGACTTGAACGTGGAATTCCTGTGCGACGACACAGTGGTAGTTGCGGCGGGAGCGGACAGCCGGTGGGCACGTTGCGGCAAAATCGATCTTGCCGAGCTGATCGGCGAGCCGTGGATTTTCGGCGCGGCTGACACATGGCACCGTGCGCTGGTCGAGGAGATTTTCCGGGCGCGGGGGCTCAGCGTTCCCGAGCCAAGTGTGACTACCATGTCCATAATCCTTCGCGCCCGTTTGCTGGCCGCCGGCCCTTACCTCGCAATATTTGTGAGCTCGGTGGTGCGGCAGCTGGTGGCCGACCATTACGCCATCACGGCGCTGCCCGTTGATTTGCGCGCAAACCCATTTTCGACCCGGATTGTCACACTGAGAAACCGGACTCTGAGCCCGGTGGTCGAGCGCTTCCTTGCGTGTGTCCGCGAGGTCGCGAAATTATCTGCCGGTAATTCGGCGAGCCGAGTTGCGCGCTCGCCGAAGCCTAACGTCTCTTAAGCTCAAAATCGGGCGAGTCTGCCTCAGACCGATCGCTCCTGGGCCGCGTTCGTCCCGGCGATATAACCGTGGACCGAGGCCCTGCCGATGCCGTGCTGCGAACCGCCGCCGCTTGCCTCGCCGCCGGCGTAGAGGCCGGGTATGACCTCGCCCTGGGTGTCGAGGACTTGGGCCTTGCCGTTGATCCGCAGGCCGCCATAGGAATCCAGCACCCGAATGCTCGCGCCAGCCGCGTAGAACGGCGGGGTGTCGATGCGATGCAAGACCGGCTTCTCGAAGTCTTCGTCCGCGCCTTTGTCCGCAAGCGCGTTGTACCTCGCAACCGTCTCCTCCAGGTACTTCAGGGGCATCTTCTGATACGGATGGCCCATGACCTTCTTGGCGAGATCGGCGAGCGTATCGGCCTTGTGAAAATAGCCATCGGGCGGATCCGCAATATAAGGGTAACGAATCTGCCAGCCGCCGCGCTGCACGGCGGCCGCGTCAAAAATCGCCCACACCGGTCCGGACGCGTAGTCGGGCGCCCGCGAGCCCTCGTTCATTGCCAGCGCCGCATCCGCAGCCGCTGACCGCTTATATTGCGCCTTGACTTGGGCCGGACTGGCGTTGCGCCAATCGAGCGGCACGAACGGAGCGCGGGTGCCGTCGCTCCCCGGCGGATACTTGGCATCGCTGGAGGTGTTGGCAATAGTTCTCTCATTATAGAACCGCCGCCCCACCTGGTTCACGGCGATCGCATGCTCCCATCCGGCAGCGCCGATGGCGATGCCTTTGGCGCGGGCGAACAGGAACGCCGGGTGGCCGGGGAAGATGCTGGCCACCGCATCGCGGGTGCCGAGCACGCTGCTGATCGTCGGCGAGGCCAGGGAATGCTGGTAGTTCTGCATCATGCCGGCGAGGTTCGCTCCGATTTTCATGCCGGCGATGATCCCGCTGCCGTCCATGTTGAGAGGCCCGATCAGGGAGCTCGGCCCGTATTCGATCGACGGCTCGACCATCCTGGGGTCGGTCATGGTGCGCAGGTGCACATTGCCATGCATGCCGCCGGTGGCGACGATGACGGCCTTCCTCGCCCGGATGTGTATAGTTTCGGCGCGCTCGTCGATATTGCCGCTCTGCCAGAAGCTTTCGAGCCGCGCGCCGGTTTCGGGGTGCATTCTCGGCGTGTAGCGGGCTTTGACCCCCAGCACCCGGCCTGAGAACGGCTCCTCCCGGATCAGCTCATCCATATGGCGGTTGAGCATGAACCGAACGCCTTTCTCCCTGGCGCTGAACTCCAAGGACCTTGCGATGGCAAAACCGCCCCAGACCCACCCGGGCGCGCCAACCGCTTCTCCCGTGCCCCCCGGAATGGTGCGCATGGGATTGAAGGGCGAGTGCCGCTCCCGTGCGAGATCGCCTCGGTCTTGCGGCGATATCGTCCCCGCCTTGATGTCGGTCTTGTCGGCGAGCTTCATCATCGCCCGGGCGGCCCTGGCGCGGGACATCCCTCCACCCTGATGGGTGCCGTCGATCCGCGCGAAGCGGACGTAGTTATCCGTCATGAATTGCCTGGTCTTGGGCGCATTATCGGCCCAGGACCGATGAAGCTCACGGTCGTTGTAGCGGTACCTCGCGACGCCGGTCTCGTCGACAACCGACCAGTCGGTCATGTCCCTGAAGAGCCGGTCGGGGTCATCTTCGAGATCCGCCGGCTTGACCCGCGGCACCGCTAACCCCAGGCGATCGGGGTCCGCCGCGGCCCGGTCTCTTTCCTGTATCGGATCGCCGCCGCCGAGCGATGTCCAGCCGCCGCTGTGCACCAGCTTGCCGCCGACATCGAAGTTCTGGTCGATGACGAGCACGGACGCGCCGAGGTCTTTGGCCCGGACAGCGGCATGCAGCCCCACGCATCCCGACCCGAGGACGACGACATCGGCTTCATAGTTCCAGACAATGCCGCGGGCGCCGGACGAGGCTTGTTGGGCGAGCGCCTGCCGGCCCGACAGAACGGCCGCCCCTACTCCAGCGGCTGCTCCGCTCGCGAAGAAATCTCGCCGGCTGAGGGCTTTCCCGTCTTGGGGCTTTGGTTCTTTCCGGCCGGTGCCGCGTTTCTTGGCCATGCTGTTCCTCCCTTAAATCTGCTGCCGCGAGTGATCGCTCGCCAATGAGCGTGTGAAATAGTCTCACCTCATCCTGAGGAGCGGCCGAAGGCCGCGTCTCGAAGGATGGATGCACGGCAAGGACTCGCGGCCATCCTTCGAGACGCCGCGCTACGCACGGCTCCTCAGGATGAGGGCCTTAGTTCTTCACATGCAACGCGTCGGCCCGCCGTTCCCCGCAAGCCGACGCGAATTGCACTACCGAACCTCGATCTTCACCAGCTTCGATGGCGGACGATAGGCCGGGACCCACACGGTCGGGCGCGGGGCGGCGGTGTCGACCTTCAGATCGCGCACCTCGTAATTCGACGGCGTCATGTACTCCGTCGACTGCCCGGTGTTCATGTCGATGCGATAGAGGCGGCCGCTCGAGAAGTCGTGCGTCCACACGATCTGGTTCTTGTCGTCGGCGCTCGCCGAGTAGGGCTCCGCGTAAGGCGCCGCGTAGGGCTTGGTCCCGCTCACCAGCGGGTATTCCTTGATCACCTTGTGGTCCGGATCGAACATCAGGAGCTGGCCGGCGTAGAATTCGGCGGCCCAGAGGCGGTCCTGACCGTCGATCTGGCCGCGTCGCGGACCCGCCATGGGCGTCGGCGTCTTGTACTCGGCATATTCGATCGTCCTCGGATCGAAGAGGCCGATCTTGCCTTCCTGCCAGATATAAAGATGGGTCCGGCCCTTGGAATCGGTGTCGGTGTCGTAGATGCCCCTGTTCTTGGGGATTTGGAAGATCGTCCGCTTCAGCTCTTCGCTTGAGGTGTCGATCTTCACCAGATCGCCATTGCGCTGCAAGTTCCAGACATTGCCGTCGGGATCCAAACCAAACATGGCGCGGCCCGCCGACCAGCCCACGAACCGGCCGGTCTCCGGATCGTATTTGACGGTGCCATTATCCATGCCGACGATGACATTGCCCGCCCGATCGAATTGCAGCTCGTGCGCTCCGCCGCCGGGAGCGCCCGCACGGGTGTCGCCCTCGCCGGTCATGTTGCGTGCGTCGCGGCCCGCTCCTTTCGGCAGCGGGAACGGCATTTCCGTCGCTTCGCCGGTCTTGATGTCGACGCGTCCGAGCACGTAGGAGAAGTGATCGGTGTAGTAGGCGAATTTGTCATTCATGATGACGTCGTGCGGCCACACGAACCGCCGGTCGCCGCGCAGCATGTAGAGTTCGCGCTGCCCCCCTCTCGGAAGCGCATACTCCGTCACCACGAGATTGGTGGAGGCCGCATCCGCTGGCCGCGGGCGGGGCCGGAACGGGATGTTGTCGGAGGAGTCGGGGCCGCGGATCGACGTGAGATATTCCGCCAGAGGCTCGATGAACTGCTTCTGGCCGAACGCATAGGTCCCCGGCGCTTCCTGCTCGGCGGCGCGGCCCGCCATTTTCTTGATGACCCTGATCCAATCTTCCTTCGTACGCCCGGCCTGCAGCGCCCATTGCAGCGTGTGACAATTGCTGCATTGGGAAAACAGAACCTTCTGTTGGTCCGTGCCCGGGAGGCCCGCGATAATTTCCGAGGCGGTCGCGTCTTCATAAGCGAGCGGCTTCGACGTCAGCGTGAAATCGGCTTTCGCGGCTTTGCCCGCCGAGACGACGACCGGCTGAGCCACGTGCTCGAAATCCGGCAGCTCTATGCCGATCGAATAGGAGCCGGGCTTAAGGTCCGACCACGCCGGGAATGTGTATTCGCCTTTGGCGTCGGTGTAGACGGCCACCGTGATGGGGCTGCCGTCGCGGTGGGCCTTGACCGCAATCCCGGCCAATGCCTCGCCGGCGGAAGAGGTAACCTTGCCGGCGAGAAGCGAGGAACCTTCCGCGGCGAACACGACGGCCGGCGGCGCGAAGGCGCAGGCGGTCGCCATGGCGGCGGCCGTGAATGCGGTTCTGATGTAGAGGTTGGCTTTCATCGTGATGACCCCCTCCGATGGGTTGGGATGCAGATCGAATATGCGCTTACTGCAATTTAAAGATGATACTCCTTACGCAGAGGGCTTCAAGAACAGTGGCCCGAAAAACCTCGGAAAAGGGCGTGCACTGCAGCGAAGTTGCGCGAGATGGAAAAGCCGTACCCCGATCCTCCCGAGAGCGTGCGTTGCGGCCAGATTGAAGGGTAGGCAACGGCGCGCTCTTGCGCGTGGTGCCCACCAGTCTGCGGCGCACCTTACTGCTGTTAGCAGTCGTGTCGAAGCGGGCTTTGGTGACGACCTCGCGGCGTATCTGCGCGAATGCGCCTTGGCTGAGGCCTTGGGTGATGATGGCTCCGGTGCGCGTGCAAAGTTGGAGGAAGCCGCCCGATGGCAAGCACTCGCGAGAGTGGCGCAGAATGAATTGGGCGCCTGGTGCCGTAGCCCAGCAATCAACTTCGTGGCCGGGCGCCGCCTTCTCGATAGCCTCGCGTTCACCGGCGGCTTCGACATCGCGAACCCCCGTCCGCAGTGGCGTTAGCCCCACAGCCGCGGCACCGGCCGGCACCACATGGGCGCGGCCTCCGGAGCGGCAACCCTCGATGGCTAGACAGTCGTCCTTTTTTAATCATATTATTGCCTTGGATGGGACAAACGGGGGTTAATTCCATGAAAAGCATTGCTCGAATTCTGGCTGGCGGAACTATAGTCGCGTTGCTAGTTGGCGTAGCCGCCTCGCCAGCGTTCTCACAGACTACGGCGATTAGGCGCGCACCCGCTCCAATCGCCGGTGCCAGCCTTCCAGTTCTCGCGGTTGGCTTTGGTATCTATTGGCTCGTAAGGCGCTACCGCCGCAAAGCCCAGTAGTCGATCCCCCTGCGTCTATACAGAAAGGGCGGCCTTCCGCGCCGCCCTTTCATTCGCCACATGCGGCACGAATGGCACCGTGCGTGTAGTGCGGCCCAAGCATTCTGCATCTTGTTGGCTGCGTGCGGGCGGCTTGGCACGTCGGCCCCCTACCCCCCTGCCGGGGCGTTCGCATCGGCGCCGCCTTCACGCTAGGGTCGCCGGGCGCATTCAAACGGTGCGGGCGCTAGGTAGGGGCGGCGGCGACGGATGCGAGCCATAGGCGCATCACAAGCGAAATGCCGAGCATGGCGACCCAAACCAGAGCGACGGGGCACGCCGTTAGGTAAGGGTCGCCGGCTTGTGGGACATCGCCCCCAAGCTGACAGCCAATGGACTGCAAAGACGTACCGGAAGCTACTGTGAGAAATAGCACCGCCTACACCGCGGCGCCGAGCAAGCAAGTCACGTCAGTCCCTTCCCCATTTCCACCAAGCGACCGCAAAGATGCTCACGGAGGCAAGCGCAACGGCAAAGTCTAGGGCTTCAGCAAAAGTGATCGGCAGCCAATCCATGGGCACGACTTTAGGCCAAGGTGCGGCACGGGCAATGGGCGGCGCACTGGCGATACCCTAGGGCGCTTCCTTTCGCACGTTGTCGCGGGACGAATTTGCCGGGTCTAAACGGACGGAACGCGCCTTATGCTGTGCAGCGTTGGCGGCGTGCTCCATTCTCCTTCCGCCACGCACTTGCCCCGGCGCACTTGGCCTCAGCGCGTCGGGGTACTTTGTGCGCCGCGTAGCTTCGCGAAGGCTTCGCCGGTTAACGCTAACGCCGTGTCGCTGGGAACGCGATCTACTTTCGATGGGTTATGGAATGCGCGCGAGCATCCCCCCTCCCCGCTTCGCGCGTGAACCCCGGTCCCATTCGACGCCGCATCATGGGACCGGGGTTTCTACTTTTTTGCCGTCCAGCACATACCCCCGAACCGTGGCGCGCGTTCGCCCCGCGAGGGGGCGGGGGTTTTTTACCCGCCGCGCTTGCCCGGTTTGCGCAGTGCGGCTTCCCGCAAGCGAACCGGGTCACGCTCACCAAATCTTGCCGCTGCAATAATTCGTCCGGCGATGGCCTCGGGCACCGCGTTAGGCTGACTGGCGAGTGCAGCCTCGTAAGCTTCACTCATCCCCGCAATTGCCTCGGGTCCAAACACTCCAGGTGATATGAATGAATGTCGCGCCATCGCGCGCTCCTTTCGCTTTCAGGCGGGAGCGCTACTGGGTCTCTCAGCCACCGACGCCCATTGGCCGTTGCCGGTGATGCAAATAGTTGTACGCCAAAACCTGCCGATAGCCGACAATTCGTTCGCCGCCGCGTCAAAACGCGCATGCGGGCTTCTAGGTATAGCGACCGGAAGCCGCTAACGCTGTGGCACGCGACGGGGGCCACGAAGCTCAAAACGTGAGGGATGTAGGAGTGGCTAAGGAAAACGTGAAAGAGCCGAAGGGCTCCAAACTCGACGCGAAGAAACGTGCGGAGTATCAGACTGATTTGGTTCAAGCTGAATCGTGGGACACTTCGGGCTGGTCAACCTGGATTGTTACGGGTCGTGTGTTGCCAGAAAGATGCGACGTAAACGTGGGTGCCGTCATATCTCACGGGGTCGGCGCGGGTGGAAGGTACAGGGTTAGGTTAGAGGTATAGTGCGATCGCACATTGCGGCTACGTGTGCGTCAGAGAGGGGCGGCGTAAGTGAAATCGCCGATGTGGTGCGTAGCGTCCTGGCATTTCCTGTAGACTATATCGCGTTTCAAAATCGGGGAGCCTACGAGATCATATTGGACCTTTGTATCAGCGTTCATACCGGTCAAGCCTCGGCTATCCCGATCTTTGAGGCGACGTTTGATTCGGAAGATCAGGGTCTGTGTTTCGACGCAAAATCGGACAAGTCGAGGCTGATCATACCTTGGGATGCAGCGAAGGCACCTGAATTGCCGACCGCATTGCACGACCTTACTTCAGCCGTCCGATACCCACGCCGCACCTTTGAGTACTGCCGCATGGCACTTGAGACCGTTCGTCGGTATTTCGACCCGCCAACTGTCCAGGGCCACAGGGAGCGATGGGTAGAAGGCGAGCGGGCTATGTGCGAGGCCCTCCGCACCGGGCGTAAGAGCCTTCAGGCACTAGATGCGGTCGCCGCGAGGAGTCGTCATGGCGAACTCGTATTCTCGATTAGCTGGGTGACGCGCAAGCGCGCCTTAGAGTTCTCATGGGAATTGGTCGCCCGGTTCATAAGCCATCTCGAAGGCAAGTCGAACGACCATTGGAAGTTGCTCGATGTTCGGTTCGAAGACTAGGGGCCGCCCCCTCGCCGCTGGTTACCCCGTGGTTACCAGAACCCGTCACCAAATTTTACCGGCAGCTAAGTCCTTGATTTTGGTGGGCGCACAAGGACTCGAACCTTGGACCCGCTGATTAAGAGTCAGTTCTGCACACGTCGCCGGCCAACGCCATCCCCCGCCACGCAATGCGTAACACCACATATTAGCTTGATTTTCTTATCACCTGTTGATTCTACTCTCGCCACAGATTGCCACGAGAGGCCGCCAAATACCCTCCCGCCGGGTCCGCATGGGGTCCGCAAAATCAGGTAAGAGGGTCGGCGACGGCAGATAAGAGGGTCCGATGCCGAAGCTCACCGACAGCCTTCTGATGACGCTGACCGTCGGGAACGGCCGCAAAGATAGACTTGTGTTCGATACTATCGCGCCGGGGCTCGGTGTACGCGTGACCGCAAAGGGGACGCGGACATTCATCGCGCAATGGACGGACCCGGCCACCAAACGGAAAGTGCGCGAGCCACTCGGCGTCTGGGGCAACCTGACCATTGCCCACGCCCGCGAGGCCGCCAAGGTCCGCCTCGGCGAGGTCGCCAAGGGCATTAATCCCCGTGCGGAGCGTTTACGGCTCAAGGCCGAAGATGAGCGCACCCGCGCCGAGGCGGCGCTAAGCTTCGAGGTCATGGTCGATGAATGGGCGGAACTTCATCTCGCACACCGCCGCCAGCGTTATCGCAACGAGGCTCAGCGCGCGATCAAATTCGTGTTCGCAGAACTTCTGAAACGGCCCGCCGCCCGCATCACACGCGTCGAAGTCATCAATATCCTCGACAAGCTCATCAAGGATGGCAAGCTCGCGATGGCGGCGCGCGCCCTCGCCTACGCCCGCGCGGCACTCAACTGGGCGGCCAAACGCGAAAAGATACCATCTAATCCACTCCTGGGTCTTCCCATCGTTGCGCATACCACCGAGCGCGATCGGGTGCTGACCGACACCGAGCTCGCGGAGATCTGGGCAGCCGCCGATCAGATGACCTATCCGTGGGGACCATTCTTTCGAATGGCCATCTTGACCTTGCAGCGGCGCGAGGAAGTGGCCGGAATGCGCTGGTCCGAGCTCTCGCCGGATCGTACGGTCTGGGCACTGCCGGCTCGGCGAATGAAGAACGGAAAACCGCACAGCGTCCACCTCGCGGAACCCGCCCGTGCCGTGCTGAACGGCTTGATCAAAATCGAGATGTGCGACTACGTTTTCAGCACAACGCGCACGACGCCGGTTTCCGGCTTCGCCAAAGCGAAGGCCGCCCTCGACGCAGCGGTCATCAAAGCGCGCAAGGAGGCTGCAACGCAGTCAGGCACCGAGCCGGCGAAGTTGGTCCCGTGGGTCTTGCACGATCTGCGCCGCACCGGGGCCTCGACCCTGGCGCGTCTGGGATTCGATTCCATTGCGATCGACAAGCTGCTCGCACATCAGCCGACGAAACTTCGCGGCGTTGCCGCCATCTACCAACGCTACGATTTCGCCCGCGAGCGAGCGAGCGCTTTGGACGCGTGGGCCGCGCACGTCATCGGCAGCCGGAGCATCCCACACCTTGGGGGACGGGGTGGTGGGGATGACGCCTCAGAGCCCTGGCCGAAGCTTGCAACCCCCGCACAGACATTAGGCGCGACCTAATATCCGCGAGACGGAGCCGATCGGCGCACCGCGGAC
>WNFC01006619.1_pt1 | contig 12748 bp, 9 predicted proteins | sample 5400541 | NCBI WGS metagenome assembly WNFC01 (sample SAMN13153342, study PRJNA577476) | soil metagenome | isolation source: 120 cm saprolite under Douglas fir tree site 2 hole 2 replicate 1 | place: USA:California | collected 2015-04-18
CCATAGATAGCGAGGCCCTGCGTTTTCACGCCGAAGCCATGCAGCCTGATGCCGTCATCAGCGAGCGTGGCGACAATTGCCGCTATCTGCCGGGTGGCCTGCCGGCGGCACACGCTGCCCAGGCCGGCCACCGGCGCTAGTTGCAGATCGACGCCTGCGCGGTCATACAGGTCAGCGCACCGCCGGTAGTCATCCAGCGCCCACCCCTGAAGGACCGGCACGAACGGCAACTCAGGTGCCATATCCCGGAGCCGGACGTAGTTCCCGACCGTGAGCGCCTGATGCTCCGCGACCGTTTTCCCGGTCTTCGCCCGGACCGCGGGCTCACACATCCAGTCCATCGGCGCCGCCCACTCCAGGTGCCCGATCTCACCGGCATAGCGGCCGACTGCCGCGACGTACTCGGCTGGCGTCATGTCCCACTCGCCGTTGTCCTTAAGTGCGATGAAGCCGCCTGAGTCGAGCGCCCACGGCGCAATGGCCCTCGGCAGGCAGCGCCGCAGCCGCAAACGCCGGTGGGAGACGAACAGCGGGAAGCCAGCCGTCCTCAGCCAGTGCGTCTCGTGGGTGCCGAGCCAGAACCGGAACGGCGGGCCGGCGCCGGGTGTGTCCGTCATCGGCCCGCGCTCCAGGGGTAGATTTCCTCGTCCTCCGCGGGGACCATTTCTGCCGCTACGGGCTCGGCGTCCTCGTACGGCTCCAGAGCTGCCGCCGGCGCTGCGGGTGCGGGCTTGGGTGCCGGCGGGACAAGGGACAGGCCGCCGATTGCCGGGGGCTCGGGAGTCACCGGGCGGCCGGGGGCGGCGGTGATGGCCGCGACCGCATAGCCGTGACGCTTTGCCCGCCTGTACAGGCGGTCTTTCCACCCACGGCACAGCCGCGCGACTACCGGGGCCGAGCCACCACGGATTACCAGGCCATAGCCAGCAGGAAGCCGGGAAATCATGTCGGGGGTCATGACCTCGGCCCGCGTCACATCGTCGGAGCCGCGTTCTTTAAGCGCGGTCGTCCCGCAAATCTGGCTCGCGGCCTTCAGCGTGTCGGGGTCGGTGACTCCCGGGAGAATGAGCTTCACCCCGCACGTGTCCTGGATGACCCGTGAACCGTCCGCGTGCCAGCGGGAACGCATCTGGGCCTCGCCGTGAACCACCGGGATTATCTGGATGCCCTTGCCTCCGCTGTCAGCCAGAAGACTCGGCAGCGGCAACGGGCACACCTGCGTGATCTCATCCAGGGCCAGCAAAAGCGGCGGGTCAAGCCGCCCGCCCGGGGCCTGGGAGCCCAGGAGCACCGCCTCGTAATGAACCTCGCCAGCGAGGCAGGCGAACAACGGAGCCAGGGGTGATTCCTCATTCCGTGACTCCGCGATCATGTACAGGGTGCCGCGGTTCTTCAGGAACGCCGCGATGTCGAACCCATCGCCCTCCGCCGGCAGGACCGACGCCGCCAGGCTCGGGTCAGTCAGGAAGGACAGCGCCCGCGATAGTGACATCTGGATCGTGGCCGCTGTCTTCTGCGCCGCGGAACGCATCTGCGAGAGTGCCTGCGCGGCCTGGAACTGCCGGGAATTCAGCAGGATCGTCTCGGCCTCGGACGCGTTCCCCGACATCGACCACGCCGCGACGTGCAGCATGGTCTTCCCGCCTAAAGCGGCGGCCTGGAACATCGCCCGGAGCCAGTCCGACGCCATTTGTGACCAGAACGTGGCGTCCTCCACGCCGCGCTGGCTGACCGATTGGGTGAAGGCGTCGGCCCGCCGGATCGCGGTCGCGGGGTCCTCGCAGCCAGCAATCGGGTTCCACCGGAATGTGCTGGGCACGCCGCCAATGTTCTGGGGGTTGAACACCATCACAGGGCCACGGCGGGCGCGTACACCGCTGGTCAGGGCGAAGATGTCAGCCTTCGTCGTGGTGGACACCACCGGGCCGCAGAAATGCAGGATGATGCGCGCCAGGAGCGCCGACTTCCCCGACCGGGGCGGCGCCAGCATCAGGATGTGCGTTTGCAGGTCCACCCAGAGCCGGTGCCAGTAGTGAGCCCGGCCGATCTGGACCGCGTACGACGCTGAATGCCCGGCCCTCGCCCAAATGCTCAGAGTCGGCCTGGTCCTCCCCGACCCACGGAAAGCAGCCAGCCGACCCCAGCGAAGCCACAACTCAAAAACAGTGGCGTGACCGCGGCCGGGATGAAGCCGGAGCCGCACCCGAATCCTGTGATGACGGACACGGTTAGACCGAAGCCGCTTACTCGGCCGCGTGCACCTGAACACAAGCACCACCAAGACCACGCCCGCCGCCGCGGCGCACGGCCCGGGCTGCCAGGCATAGAGCCTCGCCACCAGGGCACCGAATGCTGAGATAGCCCTCATGCCGTCACCTCCTGAATCCCGGCCTGCGCCCGCTTGACCGCCTTGCCGAGAGCCGACCGGCCCGCGCCCACATCCAGGCCCACGGCCGGAGCAATACGGGAAGCGATAGGGGAAACCCGCCTAGCGTCGATGCCTGCCAGCGGCCCGAATTCCTCGGTGACCGCAGCCAGGAACCGTGAAGTCTTGGAATTCGCGCGGCTCCCCCGCACGCCATTGGCCCTCGGCGTCGTGCTGGCCGTGACCCGTTCCCCGGGCGGGGCGGGAAGTGCCGCCGCATCAGGCACCGGCAGGGCGCGGCGGCCAGGCGCGACAGGGGCACACTCGACTACCCAGCGGCGGAAGCCGGTCAGCGTGGACTTCGGGGCCAGCAGTAGCCGCAGCCACCAGAGGAACAGGCCGCCGAGAATCACCAGCGGCGTAACCTCGTCATCCGCAAGCGCCTCGTTCAGCGCCTTCTGGCGGGCAATCGCATAGGCCCGGATAACACCGATGGCCGTATCGGAAGCAAGAGCGTAAGCAACCGGGGGCATCACCCAGATCGCGGCATCCCGCCAGCCGTGACCAGCAGCAAGGGCGTTCATGCCGATCGACGTGGCGACAGAGGCCACGTTCAGCGCCCTCGCCCGGATAGCCCGCTTGCCATGCAGAGCCAGCGCGATGCCAAGGGACGCGAACACGACGGCTGCCACGTCCGGGATGCCGGCCTCAAGCCCGGCAACCAGCCTGATCCCCTTGGCCGCAAACACCATGCGGTACTGCGCCGTGTAGGACACCGCCGCGGCGGCGGCGGCCAGCAGGCCCAGCGCGATCATCGCGTTCCGGAGCCAGGTGACCGCCCGGTCCTTCGGCTCTTCGGCCTCGCCTTCCCGAGTTCCCCTCATGGCCAGGTGGATCACTTGGTGGCCGCTCGCGGGGATCGGCGGAAGCTCGGCGTTGGTCAGCCCAAAGGGCTGCCAGGCCGGTGTTGTACCAATGCTCATGGTTCGTGCGCCCCTTCATCTGGTCCGCCAGCTCGGCGGCCTGCCGAAGATCGAATTGACAGCTCGATGACTTGCCGTTCACTCGAATCGTATGGGAGTCCCATACGATCGTCAAGGAGTCCCCTACGCCTTGTTGCCCTCCTTGGGCTGAGGCCAGGGAACCCCGCGGCAGGGCGGTGACGGCAGTGTGATCAGCCCCGTGACTAGGTGCTCAGGGGGTGATTCGCAGGGAGCTTTTTCGCTTGACCAAGCGAGATACCTTGATGGGGGAGTCGGCCTACGCTGGCCGAGCCGAAGGGCGAACGAATGCCAAGAGAGCCCAATGCCAAGCTCGCTGAGGCGATGCGCCGAGCTAACTGTTCCAACACGAATCTGGCGGCACGCGTCCGGAGGGTCGCTCAGGAGCACGGCGCGGACCTGAAGTGCACGCATGTAGACGTCAGACGCTGGCTGGATGGAGTCGTTCCGCGCCCGGCAACAGCACAGTTCATCGCAACGGCCCTCAGCCGCAAGATCGGCGCACAGCTCCCGCCTGATGTCATCGGCATGGGCGGTTCAGCCACCTCAGCGACCCTAGAGAGCGGCTTGGACTACCCCACCGACGGATTGGTGGCTGGTCAACGCCTTCTTGGTTTGACCCGCCGTGAACTTGCCGAAGACATGCTTGCGCTAGGAGCTGCTATCGTGCCCGCTGCATGGCCTCAGCCGATGCTGACTTGGCTCTTGTCGCGGCGGGAACCTCTACTCGTGCGAGAGGGCGCAAGAGTATGTGTCGGAGAGTCAGACGTTCAAGCGATACGAACGACGACGCAACTCTTTATGAAGATGGACTTCCAGTTTGGAGGCGGTCACGCCCGTTCAGCTCTTGCGCAATATTTCGCTCACGACGTCTGCCCCTTGTTAGAAGGCAGGTTCACGGAGCAGGTAGGACGACAACTATTCTCCGCCGCTTCTGAGGTGGCCCAGCTTATGGGCTGGACTGCATATGACATCGGTCGTCACGGCCTCGCTCAACGATATTTAATTCAGGCGCTCAGTCTTGCTCAAGCAGCAGATGACCGCATGATGGGCGGACGACTACTGTCAAACATGAGTCACCAAGCTAACTACTTGGGGAATTTCAATCAGGCGGTGCAGCTAGCCAGGGCAGCACAGGAAGGGTCCAAACGCTCAGCCAGCGCCACTACCATGGCAATGTTTCTCGCCATGGAGGCGCGGGCTCACGCAGGAAGTAACGATGGCGCTTCATGCGCACGGACGCTTCGTGAAGCAGAACATTTCTTCGAGAGACGTAGCACTACCGACGACCCTGGATGGATCGGCTACTTTGATGCTGCTGAGCTGGCAGGCGAGGGGGCGCACTGCTTCCGCGACCTCCGGAATCCTCGGGTCACCCAAGAGTTCGTCGCTAGCGCTGTAGGGATGTCTGATCCGTCTTACGTTCGGACTCTCGCCTTTGTTCGACTCGTTCATGCCGCTAGCTTCGTTCATCAACGGGAACCCGCCCAAGCCGTCGAGGTCGCAAGAGACGCGATTGGCCTCGCGGGCGACTTGAAGTCGCGACGGTATCTTCGTTACATCCGCGATCTGTGTTCGGACCTCGGAAGCTATCTCGGAGAAGCAGGGGTGCGAGAGTTCAAAGGTTTCGTCGCTGAAAAGTATCCGTCCATCTCGGTCAGCTAGAACGGCTGCCAGTCACGCGGCGCCTCGCTGTCATGAAGTGATGCAAGCCTAGTGCGGAATTCGCGGGCGACACAATCGCTTTCACGAACGTTTTGCATGAGCCATGTCGTCATCTTCAGCTCATTAATCTCGCGGATCACAGGGAACCCTTCCCAGTCCATGACGTTGAATCCATAGAGTTCCGTAAAGTGCGCGTACTCAGCATCAGTGTGCCAGCCGATTAGGTACTCAGTCGCCGTTACGGCGAGGTCAGATTCGGGTGCCCCGAAAGCAAACCGCTCAAAGTCAATGAGAATTACCCTACCGTCTGGCCTCTGAATGAGGTTGCTTTGATGAGCGTCACCGTGGACCGCCGAAGAAGGCAAGATGAAATCAAGGCGCGCGTAATCTTGCCGCAACCGATCCAGATGTTCCATAAGAAATGCCCTCTCAGCGTCCAACAGATCGCTAGCCTTTGCGATGCGTTCGGAGACTCTACCAAAGATGTCGAGCCGAGGCAGAGGCAAGTTTTCTGGAACCGGGAGATGGTGAAGCGCTCGCAATACCGTTGCTAGGTCCCCAATGGTTGCTTTGGTTCCGCTGTCTTCGATCAGACGCCAGAACGTGACGGGCCTGCCTAGAACCATTATCGGCTGACTGTGACCAGTCGGCTCAGCGGCGGGAAGGCCAACGTCTCTTAGCCACGACGCAACCGCGACCTCCTTTTCTGCGTCTTTAAGGACATCGGCGCCCCGGGCTATCCTGACAACTATTCGGTCTTTCGCTAGGCGAAATATTGCGTTCTCGCCCAGCCTAATTAGTTCGGCCCCGTCGCTGCGAACACCAACCTCGGCGCATGCCTCTTCCAGGACTGCGAATGCATCAGCGGACGTGAACGGACGGCTTGGCCGAGTCGGTGTCACCTGCTGTCTTCCCTTCGTGCCGATACGTCGAATCGCTCACGAGCGCCGCCGCGGCCCCCTTGGTACGGTACCGCCGGGGGCAGTACGCCTGCACGAGCGAACTGGGCCGTCCGGTCTACGATGGGCCAATGGTCAGCAGTGCCGACAGCGGTACAGGCAGCAGTGAGCCGTTCAGCGAAACGCGAGATCGGGTCACACAGGTCATTGCCGACGCGCTGGCCGAGGTCGAGAGCGCCCCGGGTGATGAGGCCGCGTTTGCTCAGGCAAGCTGGCTCGTGGAGACGCTGAGGCAGGCCACCATCAAGACGGGGGCGGTCCGTCTCAAGCTCGCGGTCCGCATACAGGAATCGGGCCGGTTGAGCCTTGCCCAGCTCGGGCAAAGAATCGGTGTCAGCAAGGCCAGGGCGCAAGAGATGATACAAGCAGCCAAGCGGAAGGATTCCCCGTGACCGAGAACGCCCCGGGCGTGGGGTCTCTCGGTCCTGGTCAGCACGGTCAGGCAGCGTCTGGCCAGTGCTGCACCACCCATGCAGGGTGATCGGCGCGCCAGACATACCCGCAGCCAACCCGGCAGGCCATCCCGCCCTCTTCCGTGCGGCCATTCAGGAAGTCCCAGTCGATCGCACTGCAATTCGGGCAGGCGCGCCAGAGCGCCCGGCCGCGTCCTTCACAGTCCCGGCACTGGTAGGTGTTGCCCTGGTAGCTGTGGTGCCCGCGCCCGTCGCACGCCTGGCAGTGCCGGATCACGGCCTTGCCTGGGGGGTCAGTCACCATCGTGGCGACAGGGGGAATCCAGACCATCTCAAGCTCACCTCGTCTACTGCACGCCGCCTACCAGTGTGCAACAGCATTCCGTCATTCCGCAGCTTCCCTGTCGGCTGGTGTCGTCTCTCGCATGCGCTCTGCCGCCAGCACCGCTACCTCGGGCGCCGGCCGTATCTCGGGCTTCGGCGGTTGCAGGATCGCATCCCGCTCGATCGCCACAACATCCGGCCAGGCTTCGCCCTCGTACTCGTAATCCGGGTCCTCGGCGGGGATCATCACGGATTTGCGTTCGTCCAGCTTGGCGTGCGTGTTTCTGACCCTCTCGGCCAGCTCCGCGATCCATGCCGGGGCCTCATAGCCGTCACCCTCAGGTACAAGGGCAGCGCGGTCATCCGCGGTAGGACGCCCTGGCTCAGCCGACTTCAGCGGGGGCAGCGTGGCATCAGGATGACGGCGCCGGATCTCGGAATCGGCAGCAATGGCTAGGTGCCGCTCATGCTCAGTCGCCAACTCCCAGGCCCGCCGAGCTTCCATTGCTTCGGACAGCCTGGCCTCATGATCGCGGTAGATGCGCTCGGCCGCCCTCGCGGAGCCTGACAGTACCGAGTGCCGCCCGGCGATCTCCGCGTCGGCCGCTGAACTGACTTCCGCCTCTGCCCTGATCGCGGTCAGCTCGGAGTCCTCAGCACTGACCCGGACCTGCCGGAGAGCTTCCCCCACATGCGGCGGTGCCCAGCTCGTAGCCCGCTCGTAAGTGTCCCTCATGTGCCACAACGAGCCGTCAGCCACGCCCCGAACATCTACGCCATCCACGGGACCCAACCGGCCGAACGCGGTGTGCCAGTGCGCTCTTGCCTCGGGTGAATTGATCGGCTCTGGCCCGATGGCCTCGACAGGATCGGCATACCCGTACAGCTCGCGGTACGCGCCAATGTCAGCCGCGCGAGCTTCCCATTCGAGCCGGTCCAATGGCTCATCAGGCACGGAACCGAGAGCCCGCATAGCCCACACTGGGGCCGTCGCCGCGACATGCTCTCCGATGCGTTCCTTCCTGGCATCCAGGGCCGCCGCGATCTTGCCGACATACTCTGCCTTCCCAGGGTCGGTGATTTCGGGGGTGATCGCTTCCGCCTGGTCCTTCCACGCGGGGGCACCCAGGGGCACCAGAAAGCCGGTAGCTTCCCTGATCCTGGCATCGATCACCGCGACGACATCCCGCGAACCCTTAAGGCCACGCTCAGCCACGGCGCGCTGTATCACGTCCCGGGGATCATGGCCCGCAACGTCGGCAGCTCTCAGCGTCCGCCACAGCCATGTCGCCCGGTGGGACAGCACGTCGGGAAGCCCGGGCACAACCTCGCGCAGCGTCCGCTCATACCGGGCCCTGATGGCCTCACCGGTCTCCCCTTGCCAAGTCGCATGCAGGACCCCCAGGTGGTCCGCATTAGCCAGGTTCGTCGCCTGCATGGCCTTGGCGCTGACCTCGGCGCCGTCCTTCCCGATCACGTCGGCCAAGACGGCCACGGCGGGCCGCTCAGGCTCCGGCTCCTTGTCCTCGACGTGCTTGATCACATGGGCTACCGGTGACGGCGGTTGCGGCAGTGCCGCCCGTTCTCGTTCGTCTCGCTCGTGCCGCTCGATTTCGGGTGCGGGCCTGGTGGTGGCGTCTGGGTCAGCCGCCTTCGGAGCTGTGCTGACATAGGCGTAGTTCCCGTCCGTCCCCCTGGACATCGCTACATACAGCCATTGCCGATCTTCCCCGCCAGCGACCACGGCAAGGCCGGTTGTCACCGTCCGGCCCTGGGCTGAGTGACCGGTCACCGCGTAGGCCAGGTCTGCATTCTCCCTGCATCCGCAGTAGACAAAGGGCTCGGAGTACTGGCGTTCCCCCGTCTGCCGGTCGGTGCCTTCCACTCTGCGCACGCTGAGCCGATCACCGTTGATCGGGTCCCTGATGATTCCTTCGACTCGGAGAGTGTCGCCGTTGGCTATCCCGACGGCATGATCGTTCTTCCCGGCAATGATCAGGTCTCCGACCGAGGCTCGGGCACCTCCGGCTAGCTCGGTCTCTTCCCCGTCTTGCACGATCCCCAGGTGGATCAGGTCTTCCCTGATGCGACTCGACAGCTCCCGGCAATGTTCCCAGGATGCCGCCATGAGCAGCGGGTCCCGGCCAGCCAGTGTGCCCGCGACATACGCTTTGCGGGCCTGGTCCAGGGCTTCATCTAGCGTCCCGCCCCTGATCCTGCCCTGCTCGTCGTAGTCGGCCAGGACCGCAGCATCACCAGCCCGGAGTCGGAGCGATGCATCCCGTTCCCACTGGGCTGTGAACCTGACCGGCTCGGCCAGCTGAGTGTGTCCCAACTGGTGAGCAAGCAGCAGCATCCCTCCGCCGCCCTCGACAGCAGCCAACTGTTCTTGGTCCCCCGAGATGATGACCTTGGAACCCCTGTCGGCCGCGTAGGCGACTATCGCCGCCATGTCTGACGTAGACAGCATGGAGCCCTCGTCTATAAGGATCAGCGATCCGGCATCAAGCTCCATCCTCCCCAGCGCTTCCCTCGCCCCCGGGAGATGCCCGAGGAACTGAGCGAAGTTGTAGACGGTAGCCACGCCGGCCCCGGCTAGAACATTGCGGCTCGCTTGCGAGGGGGTCACCCCAACGACCTTGCTACCGCCCCAGAGTCGCGCGGCCTCGGCAAGAGTGCGCGTCTTTCCTGAGCCAGCCGGGCCGACAATGACCTCAGCAGTGCGCGGGGAAGTCAGCGCGTGATGTAGCGCGGCGGCCTGGTCGAGCCGTAGCCCCGATGACAGCGCATCGCGCGACTCCTGCGCCCTGGCCGACAGCCGCGCCGTCAGGGTTGCGTCATCGGAGCCGAGCGCCGCGGCCAGCTCTTCTCTCATCAGGCATGGGGCAGTCTCTCTGCCGGCGGCCTGTATTAGCCGATCTTCCAGGCTGAGCTGTACGCCGGTCGCGTATCGAGTCGTCCCGGGCCTGGTGTACATGGAACGCCCATCGACGTCCCTCCGCAGGCTGTCAGGCACGGCCGGCCAGGCGGGCGCCTCCATATTCATTACCTGCTCCACAGCGCCGGACAGGGCCTCGTCAGCCAGAGCATGCACAAGCTCGACAGCCTCCCCCGGGTCCATAGCTCGCGACTCCACCGGCATTGCCGTAGCCAACTCCCGAAGGAGGTCAGCCCGGGTCCAAGTCGCGGACTTCTCCTGCACTGTGGCAAGCGCCGTCTTGATCACTCTCACAGTGTCGAGTTGCGCCGGGTCCCAATGCGCCGGGTCAGTTGCGCGGTCTCCGTTGCGCGCCTCCGGGTCGCGCGGTCCCCCGTCGCGCGGGTCGCGCGGTGCGCCGTTCTCTGCGCCAGTTCCTCCAAGCCCCGACACTCGTGGCGCAATCTCGCGCAGCTCGCCGCCAATGGTGGCATCCCACTTTGCGGCTAGCGCATCCCAGTCAATCGCCCCATCGTCCTTCCCGGCCCGGGTGGTCATCGTGACTTCCTGCACGATGTGCTGTAGCTCGCTTCGGTTCGGGGTGCGGCCATATTTGACAGTCCAGGCGGCTACCGCCTCCGGTGTCCCCTCCTTGATCCTCTGGGTACGGGACGAGTAAGCGTCCATCTGGTCCTGCGTGATGCCTGAGATTTCGTTGCCCAGACCGTCAGCCCGCGCCGTCCATTTCACCCCGAACTCCCGCGCCATCGCGCACTCGAAGTGCGTGGCGACTATCGCCTGTACCGCGCTTAGCTGCGCGCGGAGTGCCATGGTGTCATGTGCGCGCCACTTGCCATCTGCGCTGGTCAGTGTCATCCGCGCGATTTGGTTGTGAACATGGTCCTGGGGGTCACCGTCGCGCGAGGTTCCCTGTAGCCAGCTCGACACCACCAGGCCCGCAGCCTCGTATCGCCCCGGCTCCTGCCCGTCTACCCTCGCGGCATGATGCCCTGTCCTGGTGACTCCGGCCCACCGCTGTACATGCTCAAGCCCAGCCCGGTTGGCAGCTTGGACGATCTCCTGATAATTGGCTTCCCGCGCTGCCCAGTAGGCCGCTGCCTCTAGATCCCCAGACAGCCTGGCCTGCCGCTCGTTCTCCCTCAAGCTCGCGTGAAAGACGCTGATCGACTTGGACAGGCTCACGGTCATGTCGGTATAGGCCGGGGTCTTCCTGGTGGCCTGCGCCGCCTGTCTTTCCAGCTCAAGCAGCCTCTCAGCCGTGGCATGCGGCTCGGCTGCCTTCAACTCAGCAAGCAGCGCTGCGAACTTGGCGTGGCCAGCCGGAGCACGCCCTAACCTCTCCCCGGTCCTGGGGTCGAGTTGACGATAAACGGCCTCGTACACCGGTCGCTCGACCATCTGCCCCGCGGAAAGGCCCAGCGCCTCGGCGCCAGGACCGAACCACCGGCCTGGAGCTTCACCCGCCTGGGCTGCATTGATGTAGTACCCGCCGGCCGTCTTCTCCCCTGTCCCTCCCTGTGCCTGCCCATGCCAGACGTATCCCAGGTCGTAGCCACTCGCGGCGGTGACTACATCAGCCACGCTGCCTCCCGGTTGTTGATCTTGACTTGGCTCTTGAATTGATCTCGAACTTCCATGATCACTAATAGTGCAATGGTCTGAACGACTTGGAACTAAGGGCCAGGCTGACAGAGATCATCGGAGCGTGCAGAGAGCATGATCTTTAGCAGGCCGTTAGAGCAGCGTCAGAGACAGGCCAGGGCCGTTCGTGCCTGTCGTCTGGTTCAGGTCGCCCTAGGCAAGCAGCACGTCCGCCGCCCGTCCATCAGAGAGCACCGCAGGCAGGTCCTCCACCCTCCCCCGCCACAGCAGAACGCCCCCACGGCTACCTGCGCCATGAGAGCGTCCGCCCCGCCGCCAACGCGGCCACCGTCATCCCGCCTCGGCCTCCTGCTGCACAGCTCGAAGTTCCGCTACATGCTGGAGGAAGCGGTCAGGCTCCTGGGGCCTCTCGAAGATCCTCGTCTCGGCCCTGACCACATCGGCCATCGCCGCGTCCAGGTTGATCCCCAGCTTGTCCCCCAGGGCGTACAGGGCAAGCCCCGCGTCCGCATACTCCTTGGCTACCTCCTCGGTGGAATGACCCTTGAGGATCGCCCCGGCCAGCTCGCCTAGCTCCTCCAGTGCCTTGAGTGCCTGAGAGTCAACGGTCGGATAGCGGTCGGTCCCGTGCTTGGCTATCAGCTCGCGTGCCAGATCGTGCCCGCTCATCGCCCTGCCTCCGGGTCCATGAGCGCAGCCGGGGCCTTGCCGGCCGGGGTGACTGTGATCTCCTCAGTGCAGCCCTCCTCGACACTCAGGGTCGGCCCGTTCTGCAAGCCGGTCTCGATGTACTGGGCCAGGTCGCCCCACACGCCGGCCAGCTCCATGCCGTACTCATCGGCCCACGCCCGCGCCTGGCTGGGAGTCATCCTGATAGCCACACGGTAGGTCAGCGTGAATGTTTTCTCGTTGGTCGTGCTTGTGAGCTGGACAGTTGATGTAAGTGCTTGATGCTCGGGAATGAGGCCGCCCCCGGCCCCCGGTACCTCCTCGGCTGTTCGGTGTTGAGGCCGCGTAGCCCCATAGGGCAGATCGGTAAGCCAGTGCCCGCGTGCCAGCGCGGCCCACGGTCACCGGGTGGGCGGTCGCCGGTCGCTCTCCTTGGACGCGTGTTCGGCCTCGGCCCGGAGCTGGGTCAGTTCGGCGCGGAACGCATCGGCCTCGTGCTCGGCGCGCTCGGCGCGCGTGCGCAAGTCGGCCCGGAGTTCGTCGCGTTCGCGGGCGGCCTCCGCGCGGAACTGGGCCATCGTGCGCTCTGCGTCGGCGCGTGCCCGCTCGGTCTCAGCGCGGGCGGCGGTCTCGGCTGCCTGTGCCCGGGTGGCTTCCTGCTCAGCCTGCCGCGCTGCCGCAGCGGCGTCGGCTGCTTCCTGGCGGGCCTGGTTACGGTCGGCATGCGCGGCGCTCACCTGGGCGTCGGCGTCGGCACGTGCCCGCTCGATCGCGGCATCCCGCTGGGATTCAGCGGCGGCGATCCGCGCGGC
>WNFC01006621.1_pt1 | contig 12748 bp, 8 predicted proteins | sample 5400541 | NCBI WGS metagenome assembly WNFC01 (sample SAMN13153342, study PRJNA577476) | soil metagenome | isolation source: 120 cm saprolite under Douglas fir tree site 2 hole 2 replicate 1 | place: USA:California | collected 2015-04-18
AGTCCGACGGCAGTGTAGGGCTTAATCATATTTCGCTCCTTTTATTGTATCAGAGACTCCACTACTAATAGATGCAGGATAGTACAGTTTTCGTTGTCGAGTCAAGGCTTTTGTTTTTTAAGGGTGTATGACATATTTGTTAGCAAACGAGCGTAAAGAAAGGTGTAAGGGCCGATAAATCGGCGGTGGGCGCGATAGTGCAGATGAACAAAATAATCAGGATAGCGGGAAATCCAGTGAGGGCCGATAAATCGGCGATGGGCACGATAAATCGGCCCCTACAAACAATTCATACGCTCGCTACTCATAGAGGCAAATTACCATATTGATGGACAATCTATCATATATCTTTCCAATCAAGGATAATCTGTGTATGCTCTTTATTCGTTTTAGTATATAGAGTAATCAGAGGTTTTTAGTCAGGTTAGAAGAGAGTAAAGTCATGCAGGATATTCGTATTGAGCGATGGGCGCATACGCTTGTTCATTATTGTTTGTATGTTCAAGCGGGAGAGACAGTTGCTATCAGAGCTACTCCACTTGCTGTGCCATTGGTTGAGGCTGTATATCGAGAGTTGTTACGCGTGGGGGCCTATCCATTGCCTTTGATTGAATTGGAGAGCTTTGAAGAGATTTTGTTGAAAGAGGGCAATGATAATCAGCTTTCGATGCCTCATCCGGTTTTGCATATGATGGCGGAACATATTAATGCTCAACTGTCGATCGGGTCGAAAAGCAATACGAAATCGTTGAGCGGGGTTGAGCCATCACGCCTGGCGAAGCGACGGCAGGCGTCTCAGAATGTGTCGCAGGTGTTACGCAAACGCGAACAGTCGAAATCGTACCGTTGGGCGACTACACTCTATCCTACGGCTGCCTATGCTCAGGATGCTGAGATGTCGCTGCACGATTTTGAGGAGTTTGTGTTTGATGTCTGTTTCCTGAATGATGCTGACCCTATTGCACGTTGGAAAGGAGTTTCTGCACAGCAACAACGTCTTGTGGATTGGCTGGTTGGTCGAAAGTGGGTACACATCCTGGGAGATGGAACAGACCTGAGACTTTCTATTGAAGATAGAGTGTTTATTAACAGCGATGGCAAACGTAACTTTCCTAGCGGCGAGTTCTTTACCGGGCCTGTCGAGAATAGCGCTGTTGGGGTAATCCAGTTTGATGTGCCTGCTTCCTACGAAGGCCATGCAATCGAGGGGGTAAGGTTGGTTTTCTGTGAGGGAAAGGTGGTCGAGGCGAGTGCGAGGCAGGGACAGGCTTTTCTGGAGCAGATGTTGGAATTGGATGCGGGAGCCCGCTACCTGGGTGAGTTTGCCTTTGGCAATAATCCACGTGTTAATCGCGGTATCAGGAATACGCTCTTCGATGAGAAGATGGGTGGTACGGTACACCTGGCGCTTGGTTCGAGTTATCCTGAGACGGGCGGAGTGAATCAGTCGGCCCTGCATTGGGACATGGTATGCGATCTGCGAAGCAGTGGCGAGGTGTGGGTTGATGATGTGCTGTTTTTGAAGAATGGGAAGATATTGGTGTGAGGACTGGCATTCGCTGGTGCCATAGGCCTGGCACCCGCTGGCACCTATCCATCTTGCCAACGCTGGTTCTTGCCCGTTCCTCCAACGCTGCTGCGCAGCTACCGCTTCGCGGTCAGTCGGAACGAGAGGCACTGCGCAGCTACCCTACGGGTCAGGCGAGATGAAGGGAGAAGGGGTGCCACTACATTTAGGAATTAAGAACGGGGTTCCGGTAGGGGCAAGGTTATGCTTTTTAATGCGGAAATCATAACGTCCACTGGGGGCCGATAATGCAATGTAACAAATTGATCAAGGAAGCCGTATGGGTCACAGCCCTGTCATGCTGAGCACATTCGCTACGCTCAGGGTGACACCTGCGGGAAGCAGCAGGCGTGGCCATGCTGTCATGCTTCGCTGCGCTCAGCATCTCGCTGCCCAGCGCGACAGACCCCTCGCTGCGCTCAGCATGACAGTGTAGGTGCCGATTCATCGTGCACACCGCCGATTGATCGGCCTTAATAAGCATCAACCTAAATCGTGAAGATAGGCATGAGGTCGGATGATCCGTAGGGGCGACCTTCATGGTCGCCCGCCGGGGAAGGGAGCGTGGCCCTGTTCCTTGCTATGAGCGAGATGAACGGGCAGCACACCCCTCCCACTACGGATGATAATGGGCTTTTTTTAGGTTGATGCCTATTACCGCTGATTGATCGGTCCTCGGTGGATGTTCCACTATCCTGATTAAAAAGCATTAGTTACCCATACCCTGTAGCTAAATGCAAGTAATATTCTCTTTCCGACGAGGAAACCGCGCCATCAGATTCGTCGTATTCTTCGAAACACAAGGAGGTGAACACAATGTCCAACGAAACGTCTTCTAACAATGAGCAAGTTGCCACCCTTAAGGCCCAGGTTTTTGCACTGGTCAAAGCATGTCCCACCGGGCGCGTCACAACCTATGGTTGGATTGGCAAAGCGCTTGGCTACCCTCGTGGTGCGCGTATGATCGGCTGGATCATGAACGAGTCACCGCAGGGAGTACCGGCACAGCGTGTCATCAATAGCAAGGGCGAATTGTCAGGCAGTTGGGCATTCGGCCAAAGCGGAACGATGCGCCAGTTACTGGAGGCAGAGGGCATTGTCTTCACGGCCGACGAGCGTGTGGAAATGAAACGCTATGGCTGGGATCCGTCGCGTGACCTCAGCGAAGAAGTGTTGAAGCACATTCTTGACGCTGCTGCTCACACTCCCGTCAATGCCAGCGAGCGCCTTTTATATCTCATGCGAAACGACCCTGCCTCGCCACTTCGTGCTACAGAGGACTCGAAATGATTGCTTAATCCTTTCGCATCATGTTGCTTTCTTCGTTGGCGGTGATAGATATGTACGCGAAAGCGGGGTATAATTCACGCAGAGGTATCGTTCCGCTCCGGCTATCCGAGAGGTGGAATCGTGTCGCTTTTCACATGTGTCGGTCGATCGCTGTGATGCAGTGTCGCTTCTTGTTGAAAGTGACACTCAGACGAAAGCCTACGGGCGGGCAGCGAGCAATGCAAGGAAGGTGGCCGAAAGGCCTGGAATGGACCACCTGATACCAATGGATCGTGGAGGCATGATGAGTACGTCAGGTAGAGCAGACTCGATCTGGGCACCACTGCGCATCGGAATCTTCCGCGCGCTGTGGCTTGCGGTCCTGGTGAGCAACATTGGCTCCTGGATGCAGACCGTGGGGGCCCAGTGGCTGTTGGTCTCCCAGCCGCACGCCTCGATCCTGGTCGCGCTGGTCCAGACGGCGGATATGCTGCCGGACGTATTGTTGGCTTACGTCGGAGGTGTCCTCGCCGATACGTTCGATCGGCGTCTGCTCCTCATCGTTGTCCAGGGGTGTCTGGTCATCACGGGGCTGGCGCTGACCATCCTGACCATCGCAGGCCAGATGCCACCTGCCCTCCTACTCACGCTCACGTTTCTGCTCGGCGCCGGGTCGGCCTTCTCCGTGCCTGCCTACCAGGCTACGATCCCAGATCTCGTCCCGCGTTCCCAACTGCCCTCGGCGTCCGCTCTCAGTTCGATCAACGTCAACCTGGCGCGGGCCGTCGGCCCGGCAATCGCTGGGGTGGTGATCGCACAGGCTGGGGTTGGGGCGGTCTTCGCACTCAACACAGCCACGTTCCTCATCTTTGGGCTCGTGGTCGCTGCCTGGCACCCCCCTGCAGGCACAACAGCGCAGTTCCCCGAGCGGTTCATCCCGGCGCTGCGGGCCGGGGGGCGTTACGTTCGCTACGCCCCGGTGGTCCGCCGCATCCTGGTCCGTTCAGCGTTGTTCCTCGTGCCGGCCAGCGCACTCTGGGCGCTACTGCCCCTGGTCGCGAGTCAGCGGCTCGGACTTGGTGCGAATGGTTATGGGCTACTGCTCGGCGCGCTGGGGGCCGGTGCCGTTGCTGGTGTATTCATCCTCCCGCGCCTGCGCGCCAAACTGTCGAGCAACGTCATGCTGCTTGCCGCCAGCATCGTCTACGCGGCGGCGCTTGTTGCGCTTGTGCTGGTGCCAAACGCCGTTGTGATCCTGGTTGTGCTCGTACCGACGGGGATCGCGTGGATCGTAGTCCTCTCGAGCATGAATGTTGCGATGCAACTCTTCCTCCCCGCGTGGGTCCGCGCCCGTGGTCTGTCGGTCTATCAGATGGTACTCTTCGGCTCCCAGGCAGGTGGTGCCGTGATCTGGGGCGTTATTGCCGGGCCTGCGGGACTCGTGGCGACTTTTCTCATCGCAGCGGCGGTGATGGCCGCAGGGATAGCGACCATCCGTCTCTGGCCCCTCCTCGACACGAAAGGCATCGACCGCAGCCTGGCGGTGTACTGGCCCGAGCCACCCCTGGTGATCGAGCCCGACCAGGAGGCCGGGCCCGTGCTCGTGACGACGACCTACACCGTCGTACCTGAGAACGAGCAGCCGTTCCTCCACGCGATGAGCTGGGTGCGAAGGTCGCGCCTCCGAACCGGGGCGGTGGAGTGGGGGCTCTATCGCGATGGCGAGACTGCGCACCGCTTTGTGGAATTCTTCGTTGTCCCCTCTTGGGAAGAGCACCTGAGGCAACACAATGATCGGCTGACCGGCGCCGATCGGCAGTTTGAAGAGCAGGCCGATGCTCTGTCCGACCCGCCACCGCAGACGGTGCACCTAATTGCCGCTGACGTCCAGGACTGATGACCGCCCGGCACCTGGCTACTTGAAAGTCTGTATTTTCGTTTGCGCAAGAGCGCCTTGTCTTTGTATGAAGGAGGAAAAGGATGATGATTGCCACTCAACTTTTTGGCCGTAGTGGGCATATGAGCACGCGCACCATTTTCGGAGCCGCAGCGCTTAGCCATGTCACCCAGCAGGAGGTCGACCAAACGCTGGAGCTATTGCTCCACTACGGGGTCAATCACATTGACGTAGCATCGAGCTATGGAGATGCTGAACTGCGCATCGCTCCCTGGCTGGCCCGCTATCGCTCGCAGTTCTACGTGGCGACGAAAGCAGATGCTCGTACAACACATGAAGCAAAAGAGGAACTGCACCGTTCCCTGGAACGTATGCGCATCGATTCTGTAGATCTGTGGCAGTTGCATAGTCTGGCGGATCCCATTGAATGGGAGACGGCGTTGAGTCCTGGAGGCGCTCTCGATGCGGCCATAGAGGCCAGGAAGCAAGGGTTGGTACGAGCCATCGGCGTCACCGGTCATGGTCTACAGATTGCCGCTACCCACCGGCGCAGCCTCGAACGCTTCGACTTTGATACGGTGCTGCTTCCTTACAACTACATCACGATGCAGAACTCCTATTACGCCGAAAACTTCAATGCTTTGCTTTCGATTTGCCAGCAGCGCAATGTCGCTGTGCAGACCATCAAGTCCATTGCGTACCAACCCTGGATGGGCCGCCAGCACACACGCGACACCTGGTATGAACCATTGGACGATCAGGAGGATATCGATGGAGCGGTACACTGGGTTCTTAAGCAGCCAGGCATTTTTCTGAACACGGTCGGTGATATTCACCTCCTCCCCAAAGTGCTCGATGCAGCCAGCCGCTTCCGTGTGGATGCGTCAGGCCTAACGGACGAACACATGCAAGCACTGGTTGTACGATTGGGTATGGTACCACTTTTCGTCTAGTGCTGCATTCCTCAAGTTGTGGACTCGAGTCTAGCGCATCTTATATCTCATGCGAAACGACCCTGCCTCGCCACTTCGTGGTACAGAGGACTCGCAATGAGTGCTCAGCCGGAGAAGTGAGGAGAATTCATGGCAGAAAGCGACTTCCTGCCATGATTGTATCCCTTTTATTGCGCTCAGCGGAGCTCACTCTTCAAAATCTTGCCCGTGGCCGTCATAGGCAGTGTCTCACGGAACTCGATGTGGCGTGGGTACTTATAATCGGCCATGTTCGCTTTTGACCAGGCCACTAACTCGACTTCAGTTAGTGTACCCTCTTCTTTAAGAATGACAAACGCCTTGACTTCTTCCCCGTGGCGCTCGTGTGGCACGCCGATAACGGCTGCCAGACTCACCGCCGGGTGCGTCATCAGCACCTCTTCGATTTCCCGCGGATAGACATTGAAGCCACCGCGAATAATCATGTCTTTCACGCGATCAACGATGTAGATGTAGCCCTCTTCGTCCTGCCGCCCGATATCACCGGTGTGGAACCAGCCATTCCTGAATGCCTCGGCGGTCGCTTCGGGTCGCTTGTAATAGCCCTTCATCACATTGTGCCCACGAATGATGATTTCACCCAGTTCGTCGATCCCCACATCATTGTCATGCTGATCCACCATGCGCACCGAGACGCCCCACACAGGCAAGCCGATCGAGCCGGGTTTGGTTGGACGATCCAGGCGATTGAAGGTGGCAATGGGACTGGTTTCTGACAGGCCATACCCCTCAAGAATGGTGACGTTGAATTTTGCTTCAAAGGCCTTCATGACCTCCACCGGCATAGCTGCTCCACCTGAGGCACACAAGCGCAGGTGTCGGGCGATTTTCTCCAGGTCGTACTTTTCCGCTCCTGGGTGATTGAGCAAAGCCCAGAACATGGTGGGCACGCCAGCAAAAATGGTGACGCTCTCCCTCTCCATCATACGGAAGGTCGCATCCGGCGTAAAGCGTGGCAGCAACACGAGCGTGGCCCGATTGTACAACCCGGCGTTCATCTGGACACTTTGTCCGAAGGAGTGGAACAGCGGCAACGTGATGAGATGCACATCATGGTCCATTTTCGGGTACATGCTCTCGGAGAGACGGGCGTTAAGCAGCATGTTGAGATGACTGAGTTCAGCCCCCTTAGGCTGACCCGTCGTCCCACTGGTGTAGAGGATAATGGCCGTATCGTCAGGGTGCGTCATGACTGTCTCAAAGCTGGTCGGCTGATTTTGCATCAGCATGCCAAGGGTCTGGGCGCCTTCGATAGGGGACGGGGCGGTGGGATTGCTGGTCATCAAGAAGAAGTGCTTGCAACTATCCACTTCATTGAAAGCCGTGAACCCCATCTCGCCTATCGGGAGCTCGGGTGTACCTTCCAGGCAAAAATAGGCCCTGGCTTCCGCATCTCGCAGATGATAAGCGATTTCACGCGGCTTGAGCAGGACATTGAGGGGTATCACCACAGCCCCTGCTTTGAGGATGCCATAGTAGACAATTGGGAAGTATGGGACATTCTGGCAACTCAGAGCGATCGTGTCCCCTTTTTGGATACCCGCCAGGCTTAGAATTTGAGCCACCTGGTTCGCGGCTGCATTCAGTGCCGCATAGGATAGTTTGGTCTCCTCAAAGACGATGGCCGTGCGTTCCGGCACTTCCCGCGCACTATCTTCGAGGAGGATGGCCAGATTTAACATGAGATATCTCCTTTCCTTAGAAATGCATGCACAAGCGAAGCCACTTGCTCTTTCTCGGTGAGGGCGAACAAGTGCCCCCCCTTAAAGACCCGGAGGGTCGCATTGGGAATCAGTCGCGCCATGATCCTGGCATTGATAGGTGGCACGATCGCATCGTCCTTCCCAGCCAGGACGAGGGTCGGCTGACGTAGCCTATGCAGCCAGAGCATACTGGTCCAGCCCAGGCCTGCCAGCATTTGCCCGTAGTACCCCAGGCTGTGTGGCGCTCTGATCATTTGCGCATGCGCACGCGCCAGGTCGGGATTCTCCTGGAAACTCCCACCATAGAGGATCGGCGCAATACTCTCCATGTACGACGGCGAAAAGTACCGCCGCGGACTGAGCAATTTTGCAAGGACATCGAGCCTGCCAGGCACCGAGATCCCGCCGGTCGAAGTCGACGCCAGAATCAAACGACGGCACCGCCACGGGTATTGATGAGCGAATTGTTGCGCCAGCCCGCCACCCCACGAGATGCCAAGCACATCCACTTGCTGTTGCCCTAACACATCTAGCATCTGCGCAACCAGTCGAGCCAGACCTCGAAAGCGCAAAGGGAAGCGGGGGAGCGGTGAACCCCCAACGCCAGGGATATCAAAGCAAATCGTCCCGATCTTCTGCCCTCCAACGTTGTCGAGCGCGTCAAGGAAGGGCTCAAACAGCTCAAGGTTGGCCCCAAGGCCATTGATCAGCAGGAGCATTGGCCCACTGCCATCCCCCGGTCGGATGGCGACATAGACATGTGTACCCTGAACGTTAATTGTCTTGGTTATTGTGGTGGTATCGTTGCGCATCCTATCCTACCTACTCGTACACGTACGTCCCCGGTGCCTCAACCAGGGGTTTGTACGTGCTATTGCCAGGCGATGCAGGTGCCGCCTTCTGCGATCCAGAGCGGGCGAGCAGCCACGCTTTCCAATGCTCCCACCAACTGCCATTCTGCTTCGTGGCCCCTTCAAACCAGGCCTTCGCATCAGCAGGCCGCTCGGTATTGGTGAAGAACGTCGCCTTGGGGTTGCCGGGAGGGTTGAGTATGCTTTGGATATGACCGCTGTTACTCAGGATAAATTCGCGCTTGCCAAGCAACAAGCTTGAATGATAACTGGACTCCCACGGCACAATGTGGTCAGTAACCCCGCCGACGTCATAAAAATCGCAATCCACCTGTGAAATGTCGATGGGCGTGCCACACACGGTCAGCTTGCCCGGTACTGCCAACGAGTTCTGCTGGTACAAGGTTAAGAGTTCGCCATGAAACTTCGCAGGCAGGCGCGTGCTGTCGCTGTTCCAATACAACACATCAAAAGCGGGTGGTTCACGGCCCAGCAGGTAATTATTCACCCAGTAATTCCAGACCAGGTCATTGGGACGCAACCAGGCAAAGACCCGTTCCATCTCTTTTCCATCTAAGACACCTTGCGCGTGTGAACGTCGTCGTGCCGCTTCAATCGCCTCTTCGGTGGCAAATAAGCCCAGGATACCTGAGTCGTTCCCAGTGTCGAATGAACTCACCAGCAAGGTCGTGGCGTTGACTTTGCGCTCCCCGCGTGCCGCCAGGTGTCCTACTAGCGCAATGGCGGTCATCCCTCCTGCACAGGCCCCCAACAAATTGCAATCGTCGCTGCCAGTGATGTCACGGACCACATCAATCGCCTCTTCGATGGCTCCAACGTAGGTGTCAAGCCCCCAGTCGCGCTGCGCCGCTGTGGGATTGCGCCAACTGATGGTGAAGGACTGCACGCCGTTGCTCAGCAAGTACTGCGCCAGGCTTTTCTTCGGGGAGAGATCGAAGACATAAAACTTATTGATCTGCGGCGGTACGACGAGCAGCGGACGCTCACTGACCTTTTTGGTCACGGGCTGGTATTGAATGAGCTCCAGCACCTCGTTGCGAAAGACGACCGCGCCGGGGGTCGTGGCCAGGTTCTCGCCCACCTTGAACGCGCTTTTATCGACCTGGCTGGGCATCCCACCGTTGTGCTGCAGGTCATCGAGCAGATGACGCAGGCCTTGCACAGCGCTATTGCCCCCCGTTTCCAGCAGCCGTTTCAGCGCCTCTGGATTGAGCACGCTGTTGCTGGGGGCCAACGCATCGGTGAACAGTGATAGCACGAAGTGCGCTCTCCTTTTGTCATCGATGTCGGGGATGGAGTCGTCGACCCAGTCATGCACCTCTTTGTTCGCCGAAAGGTACAGTTGCAAGCCGCGCTGGTAGAGCCCGTTCTCTTTCCAGGTAGTGTCCTGGAAGCGACGGTCTTTCGTATCTGGTGCGAGTTCAGACGACCCTCCCAGGATGCGACTGGCCTCTGCCGCGAACGTAAACCCGTGGGCGAGTACCTGGTGCGGCTGCCTCAGCGCTTGCCTGGCGAGCATGCGTGCAGTCAGGAAGAGATCTTTGCCGCGCAAGCCGACCACCGGGTTGGGGCCAAGGATGTTCTCGGCTGCCTCCGTCCCAACCTCTTTGCGCCGCTCTTCATTCACCGTTGTCTCCGTCCCAGCCTCTTTGCGCCGCTTTTCGCGCACCGTCGTCTCGTTCCGTTGTGTTGTAGTAGTCATAGTTCATCTCCCTATCTGGCTCTCCTGCGCCTACACAAACGCGCTGAAGCCAGTAATAGCCCGGCCCACAATCAGCGTATTCATTTCGCGGGTGCCTTCGTAGGAGTAGATGGCCTCGGCATCGGCCACGAAGCGACCAACCTGGTGATCGAGCAAGATGCCGTTGCCGGCCAACAGTTCGCGGGCATAGCCCACCGTCTCGCGCATTTTGACGGTGCAGAAAGCTTTAGCCAGCGAGGCATGTTCATCGTTCATGATCCCTGCGTCCTGCATCTGTGAGAGGCGCATGACCATGCAGTGGGATGCGGTAATATTGCCCAGCATGCGCACCAGCAGGTCTTGCACTAACTGGAAGCGACCAATCGGACGCCCAAACTGTTGCCGCTCCTGCGCATACGCGAGGGCCAGTTCATACGCTCCTCGTGCGCAACCCACGGCTTCCCAGGCGACCCCTGCCCGCGTGATGCGCAACACGGCGGCCGTGTCCCGGAAGGAGTTCGCCCGCTGGAGTCGGCTGGCTTCGGGCACACGACAGTCTTCCAGGGTGATGAGGGCATTCTGTACCACGCGCAAGGCAATCTTGTTCTTCATTTTCTCCGGCATGAAGCCTGGAGTGCCTTTCTCGACCAGGAAGCCTTTCACCTGGTTGTCGGCTACGTCGCGGGCCCAGATGACGGTCACGTCACTGAAAGTGGCGTTGCCAATCCATTTTTTCTGGCCGTTGAGCACCCAGGTGTCTCCTTCGCGCCGGGCTGTGGTGGTTAAGCCGCCAGCGGTCCCGGAGCCTGCGTCTGGCTCTGTGAGACCAAACGCGCCGATTTTTTCCATCCGCACCATAGGTGGCAGCCACTGTTGTTTCTGCTCGTCGGAACCGCACAAATAAATCGACCCCATCGCCAGCCCACTGTGGACACCGAAGAAGGTGGCAATCGAACTATCCACCCGCGCCATTTCCATGGCCACCATACCATCGAGCACGCTACTCTTGCCAGGGCACCCATACCCCTGATAAGGCAGACCTGCGGCGCCCAGCGCCGCCAGCCCTGGGACAAGCTGATGCGGAAATTCCTCGCGGATCCAGTACTGATTGATAATCGGGGCGACCTCGGTCTCCATGAAGGCCCGGACCCGCAGCAGCAGGGCCTGGTCCTCCTCACTCAAGGTCGCGTTAATGTGATAAAAATCGCCATTGACTCGTGGAAGTGACTTCTGTGCAACACTCGTCATAGTACCCTCCAGAAGATGTTTTATGGCCACCTGCGACAACGACATGCGAGACGATGGCCGGGGTAGCCCGTATGCCGCACCACTATGGCAAACAAAATCAGCGAGTTTGCGGAAGCGCTACAAAAATAACAACTATAGCATTATAGCAGATTTTGCTGTGACCTAATGCCAGACAGCAGATGGGATCGCATATTTCGCAACTATTCACTGGAAGCATTTAGGTGAAATAGTTCGCATCATGGCGCTACGCTCTCATCCTCATCAATTCCCGGCAGCAGTCGCGTTATCCGTTCCCGGGACTGTTCTGGATTGCGTAACCACAGCGAGATATGGCTGGGCTGCATGGTCTCCTGAACGACTGCCAGCAACTGCTCCCGCAATTGCTCCAGGTCCACCTCATCGCGCAGGGACGCACTGAAGGCGGCAAGGGTACGAGCGGCATCGTATTTAGAGCGATAGAATCGTCGGTCGATGATCGTCTGAAGACGTCGTCTCAATGGCTGGAACAGGGCAGCAATACCAAGTGTAGAAGCGACAATCACCACGGGAGTTTGTGTTCCCCATGAGAGGTGTCCTGTGAATACGCTCAAAAGCGATTGCAAGGCGATGACGCTCACGAAATAGACCAGGGCCAGGATTGCCGTTAACGAGCCATAGACCAGGGTGCGGTTGATGATGATATCGATGTCCCAGAGCCGGGAACGTAGGATTGCAAAAGCGATGGAAATCGGGATGAGGAGGAGTAAGAGATGGTTGAAAGTGTTGACGATGATGTCAGCAAGTGGACTTTGGGCCGCCGAAGAGAAAAACAATGCAAATAACAACGCGAATAGTAAGTATCCTCCAATGCCTATCGACACTCCGAAAACGACCCACTTGGTCTGCTGACGTTGCACACTGCTCGAAACACGAAGATAGCGGTATACCTGCGCAATGATCATAGCCCCTACGAACACGAAAAATGCAATATTCGTGAATATGGTATTCGTGTAAGGATTGAATGGGAAAGGGGGCAAGAAGTACTTGAAGCCCCAATAGAGGATTGCTCCGATAGAGAGCCAGCGGGTCCAACGCGGGACAAACCGTCCAGTTGGAAACAGATAGAAGAAGACTAAAATGCTGACAGCACCAAGAAAGTTCACGAACTGAAACAACCAATAAGGCGTTGCTAATAATGTATCGGAGGCAAAAGTGATAGCAAAGGTCATCAGGAAAAATGATGCGAAGAGCGCCATCCAGTCATCGGACCTGCGCCAGAAAAGAATGATGGCAACGACGAAGTAGGTACAGACGAAGATGATATTGACTATCATGTTGTAGATGGCATAGGCTTGAACAGAGAGACCCAACGCCTGGAGTTGCTGAACAAACTGGACTGAGGCTTGTGTCGGATGATTGCACAAAGGCCTCGTGCAGTAGTGAGAGAGGATAGCCCCATAGGTTGCCGGAACACTGGCGATGAAGACGCCAAAGGAGAGTATACCTGCAGCCAGGCATGCCGCGCGAGCGAGGATCAAGC
>WNFC01006623.1_pt1 | contig 12748 bp, 12 predicted proteins | sample 5400541 | NCBI WGS metagenome assembly WNFC01 (sample SAMN13153342, study PRJNA577476) | soil metagenome | isolation source: 120 cm saprolite under Douglas fir tree site 2 hole 2 replicate 1 | place: USA:California | collected 2015-04-18
TAGAACGTGGGCTCCCGCAGCTTCAGCGCGCGAAAGCATTCCCTCTACACGCTTCTTTTGACCGGAGCTGATCACTGGCCCCAGATCGAGATCCATTTGGGGGGTCCCGGCCTGGAGTTTGTCGAATCTCGATTTCAGATTCTCTAAGAAGACATCCCAAATCGTACGATCGACGAGCACACGCGAACCGGCCGAACAGGTCTGTCCGGCATTCTGCACGCTCGCGCCGACAACGGATGCCAATGCCGCATCCATATCCGCGTCCGCGAAAATGATCTGAGGAGATTTTCCACCGAGTTCCAATGTGCAGGCAATGTGATTTTTGGCGGCGGCGGTTTGAACGAGCGTTCCGACTTCTGGACTGCCGGTAAACGACAAAAAGTCGATACCGGGATGTCCGGACAGCGCGGCGCCGGCTTCCTCGCCGATACCTGGGACTACGTTGATCGCGCCATCCGGAAATCCAGCTTCCGCCGCCAGTTCCGCAAGCCGCAGCGGAACGAGACACGCCTCTTCGGCGGGCTTGACCACGACCGCATTGCCCATCGCAAGTGCCGGCGTGACGCTTCTTCCGAACATCTGCCCGGGATAGTTCCAGGGAATGATGTGGCCCGTGACGCCCAGCGCCTCATAGACGGTCATGGCGATGTATCCGTCGACGAACGGGATGGTCTCGCCGCGCACCTTGTCAGCGGCAGCACCATAGAATTCGAAATACCGCGCAACCGCGGTCACGTCGGCTCGCGCCTGCTTCATTGGCTTGCCCGTATCAGTTGCCTCGAGCATGGCTAGTTCTTCAGCGTTGTCCTCAACGAGCCTTGATAGCTTCGTTATGAGCCGGCCTCGTTCGGTGGCGGTCAGCCGTCCCCAAGCACCTTGTTCGAATGCATATCGGGCGGCCTCGACCGCAACGTCGATATCGCGGGCATTGCCGGCCGCGATCGCTCCGACGACTTCGCCGGTAGCGGGCGCCAATACCGGCATTTCCTTCCCGGAGTTTGAAGAACGCCACTTATTATTGACGAAGATCCCCTTCACCGTCCGTATTTTTGCATTCATGTTCATCGTTAGTGTTCCTTTGAGAAAGTTTCCAGAAATCGCATGCAGCGGCCCTGGTGCAGTAATCGGATGTTTCAGTTGAGATACACTCGATGCATCTGCTCTTCGGTCATCTCCTGTGGGGGCGCGTGCATCATCACTCGGCCGCGCGAGAGCACGTAAACATCGCTTGCGATTTTGAGAAGCCGCGGCACGGTCTGCTCCGCTACCACGATGGTCATCTTCAGTTCGCGATGCATTTTCTCGACAGCATCAAAGACGTTCTGCACCATCACCGGCGAAAGACCGAGACTGGGCTCATCCAGCAGCAGAAGTTCGGGGTTGCACATGATCGCCATTCCGATCACGAGCATCTGAAGTTGCCCACCTGACAGCAATCCGGCGCGGCGGTGCATCATATCCTTCAAGAAGGGGAAATAGCCTAGCACCATATCGAGGCGCTCGCCGGCGCCGGCGGGATGCACGAAGGTGGCGGCTCGCAGATTTTCCTCGATGGTGAGCTCGCGAAAACACTGTCGGCCGTCCTGTACCAACGCAATGCCACGTCGGGAGACATCCGCGGGGTGACAGCCAAGTAGCGAGACATTCTGAAACACGATGTCTCCCAAAACCACCTCCCCACGGTCGAACGGAAGCATGCCCGCGATCGCCTTCAGCAACGTCGTCTTGCCTGCTCCGTTGGGGCCGAGAAGCGCGACGATGCCGCCCGAGGCGATCGTCATGTCGATCTCCTGTAGGGCGATGATCGCGCCGTCGTAGTTGGCCGATACGTTTTTCAAGACGAGCATGCGTTGCGTCCTGTGTTGCCGCCTCAGCGAGCGTCGATCCATTCGCCCTGGGAAACGTACTTGCCGCCCTTGATCTCGGTCATACGAGCCTGTGTCGAACCTTGGTGGTTGGCGTAGGTCACCGGAGGGACGATACCGCCGACGTCCGCATCCTTGAGGCTTTCCATCTGGTCGCGGACGCTTTGCCGAAAGGCAGCGATGTCCGTCGGTACCTTGCCCCCGTTCGCCGCGATTGCCGCTTCGATTGCTTTCGCCATGACGGCTCCCTCGAGCCATCCCCGCATGTAGTAGATGTCCTGTTTGGCGACGTCGTTGTTTGCCTTGAAGGAGAGGATTTCCTTCATCGCCGGAATGTCGCTTCCGTAATCAGCGAAGGCCTGGATGGCACGGAAGCCCTCGGCAGCAGCGCCAAGTTGGTCCGGAATCGACGGGCTGATAGCGAAAATGTTGCCGACAAATTTCTTTGCGGAGAGGCCAACTTTGGCCGCGTCGCGCAGGACAGCCAGCGCCTGGGGTACGCTCCCCTGGATATAGACCATGTCCGGATTCTTGGCCTTGACGCGCAGCAACTGGGCGGTGATGTCCTGCGCGTCGTATGGAAACTCGATCGTGTCAATCAGGTTTACGCCCGATTTTTCGATGATGCCTGATTGTCGCACCACGTTGGTCGGCCCTCGACCGTATTCATTGTCCGGAATCAGGATGACGAGATTCTTGCCTCCGCTCTTCGCAAGTTCTCGGACGGCGATAATCATCTGCTGTTCGTAGGTGGGCCCCGCCAAAAAAATGTACGGAAATTTCTTCGGATCGAGAACTTCGCTGGCGCAGCTTTGGGTCAAGAACGAGACCCGATCTTGAGTAATCTGATCGCGAAGGGCCTTAACAGCGCCCGTCGACCATCCGCTTACGAAAACTGCCTGCTCCTGATCGACGCACCGCCGATAGAGTTTCAGTTCTTCGTCCAACTTGTAACGACCGTCGAGCAACAGTACCCTGACCTTGTTGCCGGAGATACCGCCTTTTGTTTGGTTGAGATGTTCGAAGTAGTCGCGAGGTCCGTAGACAACTCCGTTCACGGAGCTGTCCGGGCCGGTGAGCGTGCCCCAGATGCAGACGGTGATGTCGGCAGCTTTGGCGGGCGACACCGCCGACAGCGCGGTGATCGTTAAGGCAATGGCGAGCAGCTTATTCATTCTGATCATCCTTGGGTGTCTTATTTGATTTGGTGGGGCGTTAAGGTGGTCTTGAACTTCGACAATTCAGTTCCCCGAGCAGCCGATTTGCGGAATGCGAGGAGGCGGTCCTTCAGTTTTCGAGCCAATGCAGCGAGCCCATGGGGCTCGAAGATCAAAAATGCAATGATCAAAAGGCCGAATGCCATTTCGCGTAGCGCAGACAGCATGTCGGCAACGTTGAAGATCTCGCCCACCCGCTGAATCGCTTCGGGCAGCAGGGTCACGAACGCCGCGCCGAGTAATGATCCCCCGAGCGAGCCCAGCCCCCCGACGATGATCATCGCCACATAGTCGACGGAGAGCTGCAGCCCGAACGCTTCGGGGTGTGCCAGCCTCGCGGTAAAGCCCATCAAGCCGCCCGCAACGCCTGCAAAGAAACCGCTGATCATGAACGCGAGCATCTTCGTCCGGGCAACGTTGACTCCCATGCCCTGCGCCACGACCTCATTCTCTCGCACGACCAGGAAGGCTCGGCCGAGATCGGTTCGGCGTACCCCAGACAGAACGAGCCAGGTCATCAGCACGATTGTTATCGCGAGGACAGCGTAGTCTGTGTCGGACTGCATCGAACTTCCGAACAAGGTCATCGGCTTGATCAGCAGGCCCGAGACGCCATGAGTGATGGGCTCGGCAAACTTGAAGAGGTAGTCCAGGATGAATTGCGCTGCCAACGTGGCGATCGCCAAGTAGAGCCCCTTTAGACGAAGGGCCGGCAAGCCGATCAGGACGCTGGCGAGGACGGAAGCAACGCCGCCCGCGAGCAAGGAAAACCCTCCCCAACCGGCGTTGCCTGCGATGCCGGCGGCGTAGGCGCCTATGCCGAGTAGCCCGGCCTGCGCAAAGTTGATTTGTCCGCAGAGGCCGGTCAGTAAGTTAAGCGAAAGCGCTCCGATCGATGCGATCGCAACGGCGTGTACGAGATAGGCGCCGTATCTCCCCAACATCAGCGTTCCGGCAATGGCCAGCACGGTCAAAACGACGCCAATCAGTATCGGGTTTCGGAGCAGTTTCATCACAGCCGCTCCGTTCCGCGCCGACCGAAGATGCCTTGAGGACGTCCAAGGAGCACGACGACGAGTAGCGCGTACGGTACGACCTGTTGGAGCGCGCCCGCCGACTGTATGCTTGTAAAACTATGCAGGAACTCCTCGAACACAGGCGTCAGAATGCCGTCGCTGAATGCCTGCAGCACGCCAAGCAGGAGTCCCGCCACAACCGCTCCGGCCAGGCTGGTCAGGCCACCCAGCACGATGACCGGAAATGCGATCAACCCGATATCCGCAAGCCCGAGCGAAAGCCCGTTCAATGTCGCCAGCAACGTGCCACCAATTCCCGCCAGTGCGGACGACATCGCCCAGGCCAACGCGGTCTGGTCGCTGGTGCGAATGCCTATCGCGAGAGCGGCCCGGCTGTTGTCGGCCGTGCAGCGCTGCATCAGTCCTATCGAGGTGAACCGGTAGAAGGCTAGAAAGGCCAAGCTGAGGCCGATCGAGAGTGTGAACGCGGCAAGATAGTTGTAGGTAATGAAGATGCCGAAGATATCGACTGCGCCGTCCGGAAACAGCCTTGGAGAGGCCATCCGGTCGGGGCCCCAGACGATCAGACAGACCGCGCGGATGAAAATGAGGATGCCAAGAGTGACCGCCATGATCGCGACGACGGGAGCCTTTTCAAGAGGCCGCAGCACCAACCGTTCGACGATTAGACCTACGACGGCCATGCCCGCCGTCGATGCCGCGACCGCCGCGTAGACCGGAAGGCCGACCTTGGTAAAGCCATAGGTCAGGTAGGCGCCGAGCATGACGAAGGCGCCTTGCGCGAAGTTTACGACACCGGAGCACTTGTAGATCAGCACGATTCCCAGGGCGACCAACGCATAGACGCTGCCGATGGCCGCGCCGGCCGTCATGAGCTGGAGCGCAAGCATCAGGGTTCTCCCAGGTAGACGCGACGGACTTCCGGATCGACCTGCACCTCTGCGGGTTCCCCCTCGAAGATCTTCGCGCCCGCAGCCATCACCACGATGCGGTCGCACGTGGCATTGACGACATCCATCTTGTGCTCGACCATCATCACCGCGCAGCCTGTGCGGTCCCGTGCGTCACGTATGACCTGCGACATCGCCATTCCTTCCTGAGTGGTAAGGCCGGCAACGGGTTCGTCCAGCAGTAGGATTTTCGGATGTGCAGCCAGCGCGCGCGCGAGGTCGACAGCCTTGCGGAGTCCGTAAGGCAGGCTCTGCGACAGAGTGTGGGCGAACTCGGCCAAGCGCAGCGGGCGTAAGATGTTTTCGATCAACTTCGCGTCGCGTTCACGTTCCGACCGCAGCATCGCGCAGAGACGTTGCATCGCCGTGCCATCCGGACGCATGGCGGAACCGAGTTTTACGATATCCAGAACGGTCAGATCGTGTAGCGACGCGACATTTTGGAAGGTTCGCACGACGCCCTGCCTGATGATCTGATGTGGCGCGTGACCTAGCAATTCCCTGCCGTTCCAGGCGGCGGACCCTTCGTCGGGTACGTACGATCCCGCGATGCAGTTTATAAAGGTGGTTTTGCCGGCGCCGTTGGGTCCGATTAGTCCGACGATCTCCCGCGGCGCGACGTCGATCGACATGCGATCGACTGCAAGCACGCCGCCGAAACGTATCGAAATATCCCTAACGCTGAGGCTCATGACTGCAGTGTCCTCAGCGATTTTTGCGGGGGGCTCGAAAGCGCGGCGAGTGCCGCGCCGGCACTTCCCAACAACTCATTAGTCTGCGCCCCTGTCGCGGGTACGGCCCCGTAACTGCGCGGCTCTCCCAACACAATCGTCGCTGGTGCCGGATATTCGACCGCACCCGCAGGCGTCTGCACCTGGATCCGCCGCAGATGGGGATGCACCGACAATTCCTGCATCGTGTTGAGTTCGGCAAAGGCAATGTCTGCGCTGGCAAGCCGCTGGGCTAACTCATCCCGTGACATTGATCCGCAGATTTCTCCGACGATCCGATCCGTAAGGGCCCTGTTCCGTACCCTTTCGACACCGTTCATGAACCTCGGATCTTCAGGCAAGTCGGGGTGGCCCATCGCGGCACAGAACACGACCCATTCCCTCTCACTTTGGATCGCGATAAGTATTTCGCGTTCATCGCCGGACCGGAACACGCCGTAGGGTGCTATCGATGTATGAGCGAGACCCATTCGCTGAGGCGCATTGCCGGCTTCGGCGTTTAGCAACGGCACTGTCAGCCAGTCCGCCATCACATCGAACATGGAAATTCGAATGTCAGCGCCACGACCGTCGCGCGACCGCGCTATGAGGGCCTCAAGAACCGCGGCATGGGCTGTCGCGCCTGTTGCGATGTCAACGATCGACAGCCCGACACGAGCTGGAGTTTCTGGACCGCCGGTAATCGACGCCAGTCCACTTTCGGCCTGGATGAGGAGGTCGTATGCCTTTCGACCGGAATACGGCCCGTCATCGCCATAGCCGCTGATCGTACAGGATATCAAGGAAGGATAGTCCGCCCTCAACCGTTCGCGGGAGAAACCCAAGCGATCCATCGCGCCCGGCTTCAAGTTCTGCACGAGCACATCCGCGCCCGAGATAAGTTTTTCCAAAGTCCTCTTCCCCCCAGGCGTGGCGAGATCGATCTCAATGGATTTTTTTCCCCGATTGAGCCAGACGAAGTAGCTGCTTTGGCCCTTGGCGGCAGCATCGTAGCCGCGCGCAAAATCTCCTCCCGGACGCTCGATCTTTATGACGGTAGCACCAGCGTCCGCCAGTCGAGACGTGCAGAACGGAGCCGCAACGGCCTGTTCGACGGCCAAGACTGTCACCCCCTCAAGCGGCAACATCGAACGACTCCCTAAGAGCATGAGTACGCCACACAATTTTCGATGTCGGACGAGTTCGCGCACGGAAAGCGCGACGCAAAGTCACCTCTGAAACCCTGCCTACGGCGCGCAGGTACGCACGAGTTCGCAGCGAGCGATGTTTCCAGTTTCTTGTCATGTTCAACCTTCGATGCCCGGAGGAGTGATTCCACCCGATCGGCTTGGCTGGGACTACGCGATCCAACCACCCGTGAACGGGAGGATGTGACCGTGGAAAAAGTCGCTCTCCGGTCCCGCGAGGAAGAGAACCGCCTGTGCGAGTTCGCGTCCCGTGCCCAACCGCGAAGCCGGAACCTCCGACAGCCGCTGCCGAAAATCTTCGGTCTCTCGATAGGCGAGCGGCCAATACGTCAGATTATCGACGTAAGTCTGCGCTGTGGCGTTGACCTGGATATGGGGCGCGACCTCCTGCGCAAGATTGCGCATGTAGGCGTGCTGTGCGCCCCGCGCGGCTCCATAAAGCGCGACCCCTCCCTTGCGCCCCTTTACGCCGGCGGCGCTGCCGACGAGGACGATTTTGCCGCGCTTCCGTTCGATCATCTGCGGAAGGACAGCCCGGGTCACCCGGTGAAGCGGATAAAAGATCGCATTCATCAGCCGCTCCATCTCGGCGTCAGGTTGATCGACGGCCTGAGCGAATTCGAATTTGGTAGCAAGATTAGCGATCAAGATATCGACGTGGCCGACTTCGCGGACCAACTCGTCGGCCGCAGCAGGCCTCGTCAGATCCCGGGTGTCGGCAAATACTTCGGCGCCCTCCTCCCTGAAGAGCGCGACAATGTCGGCCCCGTTGTATTCGTTCACGTCTGTGACGATCACGCGCTTTCCTTCTAGGCGTCCCGACATTCTGGTCCCTCCCAATGTCCGTTTTGGGCAGATTTGATCATCTCATCTCACTTATGGCATAGATAGTTTCGTAAATCGACTCATTAATTTCATTTATCGAAATTACACAATCATATATGGCTCAACTCCTCTTTTCGGAGTTTTCTCAAGCCACGTGGGCTTCCATCGGCGGTGATGCGGCCTTTGAGCGCGCGTGGCGGCGGCAACGGGATGCTGACCAGACCAAAGCCGTCGACGAGTCGAGACTGGCCGCAAGTCCTCCGGAATTTGCGCCGTGTCGCATTGGCGCAAAGCTGCCAGAGAGGAGGCCACCGAACTTATTGTTTGGCGTACGCTTTGAAAAAGACTTCTTATGCGCGCTGCCATGCCTATTAGGCATCCCGAGTCGCGACATCCATTGCCTCATGAAAAACCGATACATGCCGGCTAAGCGCTGGGGATTGCCGCCTCCGTCTGGTCAGGCAAGAAAGGAGCCGACCTGAGGCGCACGCCGATGGCACTGAATACGGCGTTGGAGACCGCAGCCGGAAAGGCACATCGAGTTCTTGAGCCACGATCTCGGTCTCCCACGTCCGACTGCTACTGCCGTTGCGGTCGGATGGCGGTGCAGAGAAACGATTGGTGCGAGATTTCCCAACCCAGGTAACCAAGTGTGTTTTCCGGTTACATTGGACATTCATGTCCATGTCGGCATCAGTTAGAAGGACACAGGCGCCCTGGGCCGAAACTCGGTCCTTCAAGGATTGCTCCCTCACCGCCGATCCGTCCTCGGTCAAAATGGTTGGTTTGGTCGCTCGCCTTTTGGAATCTTGAGCTCGATTGACGGGCTCGCCGCTTGGCTCGGTACGCCAACGCCGTTCCTATGGCGTCCTCTAGCCGGATAGTCCGAAGATTGCGAAGGTCGGTGACTCGCTGGTCCAACAGTCGAAGACGCGCCAGCCAGCGCGCGCTGCCATGCGTTCAAATGTTTCAGGCTGATATTTGTAGGAGTTTTCGGTGTGGATTGTTTCTCCGGGGGAAAATTTGAAGGTCAGCCCTCCGACGACGACCGCCTGCTCGCATAGACTGACGAGATGCATTTCAATCCGGCTCTCATTGCTATTCCAGACCGCACGGTGCGAAAACGCGGTCGGGTCGAAGTCTGAGCCAAACTCCCGATTGAGACGCACCAGAAGGTTCTTGTTGAAGGCAGCCGTTACTCCTTGCGGATCGTCGTAGGCAGGAATCAAGATCTCGGCTGACTTCGCAACATCAACACCAATGATGAAAGTCGATCCGGCGCCGAGCATCGCGTGCGCATTTCGCAGAAAAGATTCAGCGTTCGACGGATTAAAGTTTCCGATCGTGGACCCGGGGAAGAATCCGATGACAGCAAGGTCGGCTGCAGCCCGCGGAAGATGCAGGTGCTCAGTAAAATCGGCGGCCAACGGAATAACTCGCAAAGTCGGGTAGTCTTCGCTTATGGAGCGGGACGCCTCAGACAACGCTGATTCGCTGATGTCGATCGGCACATATACGCGGACATCGTGAAGTGCATCGAGCAGAAGTCGGGTCTTGGCGCTGGCACCGCTTCCGAATTCCACTAAGGCGGCTCTGGAAGGAAGACGTTCCGAGAGCTTCGGCGCGACAGATACCAAGAGAGCCGTTTCCGCTCGCGTGACGTAATATTCCGGAACATCGCATATCATCTCAAAAAGGCGGGATCCTTCCGCGTCGTAGAGATATTTGCTTGGAAGAACCTTCTGGGAAGCCAGTAACCCTTCGATAATATCGTCGTGAAGCTGCTGACGTGGCAGCGCTTCAGCGTTAGTGTGGCTGTATCCCACATGCGCTCCTTAAGCAGACTTGATTTTCAATGGTTTGGTTTCGTCGGCGAGCGGAAACCCCGCCGGGCCGGGCCCAGTCGGCTCCCAAGGCCAAGTCATAAGAGGGATATTCTGGTCGCCTACGCTTCTACGATTGAATCTACTCGTTCGGGATAGAAAGCGAGATAGTCCCTTATCGCTGCGACGGCATCAAACGGCGCCTCGTAGGTCCAGACAGCATTGACCGATCGGTCGCCGCCGACCGCAACACTGTAGTAGGCGCAATCGCCCTTATACGGGCAGTAGGTGGCGTGCTCCGTACGCGAAAGAAGCGCCATCTCGACGTCCTTTCGCGGTATGTAGAAGGCCGCAGGGTACGACGCCTCGTGCAGCGTCAACGCCGAGGAACTATCGGCGACGACCTTGCCCCCGACCGTCACGGTGACTCGCTTTGGATTAGGAGAGATAGTGATCGGATGGTCTGGGCCGGGGATCTTAATTGTCTTCGTGTTCATGGTCCGTCATTCCTTCGCTCGTGGCTATCGGTTCTTATCAGCTAAGCTCCAGCGCTCGGTCTCGCCGCGATCTTGTCGTACCAACGCGTCACAGCGAAGAGCGCTGCGGCTCGTTTGACATTGGACAAATTCGTCCTGCTTCGCCGCAAATGACAAAACAGCAGCCAGGAGCCGTTCAACGTTTGACACTCATCTTCACGGCCGGCAGCCGCGCTGTGGGCACACCGTGACACGGCAACGGTTCCGGATCGCGACTGACCGCCGCTTTAGATCGCAACCTGCGTTCGTATTGCGAATACGCCGCAGTGTGCTCTGATGTGAGCCTCGACGACGGTTGTCTTGTCGACCCGACCGTGTACCCAGTCGAGCATGAAGCAGATGTTCGTGTTGCCATACCAGTTCTCGCGGATCGTCGTGCTCTTCAACTCGCCGCCGAGCACGTAACCATGCGATTTAGACCTTCATGACACTTGTCTCTTCACTCCTTATGATGCACGTCGCGATAGCGCGGTAGTTCCGGGAATTTCAAGGCTTTCATGCACGCGACGTTCGTCTGGCTCAGACATTCGAGGCTGCAATTTCGACAAGCCCGCTTGACCGAAATCTTGATTTGAATGCAGGCGCTCGGCGAGAAAATCGAGGAAAGCCCTCAGTTTTGGTGACAGATACTTCCTGGAAGGCCATAGCGCGCGAATGGCGCCGGAATGCTCGATCTGCTCTGTCAAGATCCGCACGAGAGACCCGTCCTGGAGTTGCTTGCGAATGGTGAAGTCGGGAACACAACCAATACCGAGTCCGCATTCAATAAGGGTGATCAGAGGCACGAAGGTGCTGACGGACGCTGCCGTGGGCACGTCGAATTCGCCTTCGTGCTCAGACGCTGCAAAGGGCCATCGTTCAAGCTTTCCCGTCGTTGAGCACCGTCGACGAATGCAGGCATGGGCCGACAGTTCGGAGGGCGTGGCCGGGTATCCGCATCGCTCAAAATAAGCTTGCGATCCTACGACCTCGAAGCGGTATCTCGCCAGGCTGCGCGACATTAACCTGGAGTCGGTAGATGCGCTTGTGCTGAGAACGACGTCATACCCGCCGTCAATTACGTCGGCGACATGATCGCGGAAATCGAGATCCAGCTCTATGTCAGGGTACGCTTGAATGAATTCGCCCAACAAAGGCATCATCATCGTGCCGATCTGTGGCATACCCACGCGCAACTTTCCCCGAGGTCTCCCTTTTGACTGCGCAAATTCCATCTCCACATTCCTAATTTCAGTGAAGATGCGGCGGCAACTCTCGAGCAGGAGCCTTCCTTCCTGTGTCAGCGTGATGCGTCGAGTGCTTCGATAGATGAGACGAACGCCGTTACGCTCCTCCAGGCGCGCGATCGCTTTACCAACGGCCGACGAGGACAAGCCAAGCCTCCGTCCGGCTTCCTTGAAGCTGCCCGCTTCCGCTGCATATACAAACGCATTGAGCGCGTTAAGACTGTCCATGCCAGGTTCCCCTGATGCGGTTTGTCATTTCGCTCGCAATGAAGGCGGGCATCCGCGCCCTCCTTCAGTGTTTGCTGCGAGGTTTACAGCTAAGGCAATCCTGCGTAGCACGAGTTGCTTCAATCGGCTTTGGCGCCGTCCGAGTCGATTGGGGTCATTTGGCCCGAAGTTGCCCCAACGCACTGGACCGGTTTCCATGTGAAACGTCTTTGCGATCTTGCCGTCTTTGATCGTCTGGGCTGGCAGCTCCGTTGGGACTGGCAAACACATCGAGCGAGATGCGCGGACACAAGGCACAACGGCTACTGTTGCTATACGGCTCTGGCGCCACAGCAAAAGACTTTATAAGTTGTGATCGATACCTGAGAGGCATCGATCGACATGGAGCTAAGGCATCTACGTTATTTCGTCGCAGTCGCCGAGGAAGGAAGCTTCACCGTTGCGGCAGAACGACGATTGCACACGGCCCAACCGTCGTTGAGCCGTCAGATCCGTGGCCTTGAATCAGAATTGGGGGTCCAACTTTTGGTGCGTGACTCCCGCAGGGTAACGAGCATCGTCTGCTGGCCCGACTTTGAGAGCCATCACGGACGATTATGTCTTACGGTCGGGGCTCAAGCTGAACCCAGGCCACGAGGCGCACAATCTTCTCATGCTAATATCTTTGGTTCTCTCCACGCCCGGCATAAGCCTTCTTCCTCGCTACGCCGGGAAGCTTCTGCCGCCTTCGGTGGTTAGTCGGCCGCTCCTCGAAGCGCCCAGAATCGACCTGGCGATCGGGTACAACAAGTCGAAAGAATCGCCGCTCTTGACCTTGCTTCTCTCAAGGGCCGAGAATCTGGCGACGGCCTATCGAGAGAGACCATGAGCGTCCCCTTTCCAGCTTGGCTGTGTGCGTGTCTGCGCGTCGGCTTTGAACGGACAATTCTGTCCGCCTTGCTCCGCCAGCGAGCTAATAAAGGCCGCGACTGAATTTGAAGAGAACTTCACAATAGCAGGCAATACGGTCGTGCCCATCGGTTTCCTGACTGTAATAATTTCGCCAAAGCACCGATCGGAATACGACTTTAAAACGTTCTAGCTAGTAGCGGCGGAAAGCGCGTTTTTGATTCCAAGCTTTTCG
>WNFC01007626.1_pt2 | contig 12748 bp, 11 predicted proteins | sample 5400541 | NCBI WGS metagenome assembly WNFC01 (sample SAMN13153342, study PRJNA577476) | soil metagenome | isolation source: 120 cm saprolite under Douglas fir tree site 2 hole 2 replicate 1 | place: USA:California | collected 2015-04-18
GCCGGCGAGCAGTTTCTCGAGGCGAGCGCCGCCACCTTGCGCGGCTGCAACCTCTCCGATCTGCTGCCGCTCGACTCGCCGCTCTTCAGCTTGATCGAGACGGTGCGCAGCAGCGGCAGCAGCATCGCCGAATACAGCGTGCCGATCGAGACGCCGCGGCTCGGCGCCCATGTCATGACGATTCAGGTGGCGCCGCTCGTCGAGCAGCCCGGCCAGCTCGTCATCACGCTGCATGAGCGCTCGATCGCCCACAAGATCGACCGCCAGCTCACCCATCGCAACGCCGCCCGCTCGGTCACCGCGATGGCGGCGATCCTCGCCCATGAGGTGAAGAACCCGCTCTCGGGCATCCGCGGCGCCGCCCAGCTGCTCGAGCAGAACGCGATACCCGCCGATCGCGAGCTCACCCGTCTCATCTGCGATGAATCCGACCGCATCGTCGCGCTGCTCGATCGCATGGAAGCCTTCTCCGATGCGAGGCCGATCGAGCGCGAGGCGGTGAACATCCACGAGGTGCTGGAGCGGGTCCGCAAGGTGGCGCAGACCGGCTTCGCCCGCCCCCATCGCTTCGTCGAGGAATACGATCCCTCGCTGCCGGCGGTGTTCGGCAATCACGACATGCTCGTCCAGGTCTTTCTCAACCTGGTCAAGAACGCCGCCGAGGCGCTGCCCGACCATGGTGGCGAAATCGGCCTCTCGACCTCCTATCAGCAGGGCGTGCGGCTCGCCGTGCCGGGCACCGATACCCGCGTCCACCTCCCCCTGGTCGTCGCCATCAGCGATAACGGCGAGGGTATCCCGGAGGATCTGCGCGCCCATCTCTTCGATCCCTTCGTCACCACCAAGCGCAACGGAACCGGTCTCGGTCTCGCCCTGGTGGCGAAGATCATCGGCGATCATGGCGGCGTCATCGAGTTCGACAGCCAGCCGCGCCGCACGGTGTTCCGCGTCTTCCTACCGACGGTGCCGGTAGCGGCCGTCGTGCGATGAGGGGCGGGCGATGAACGCCTCGACGATCCTCGTCGCCGACGACGACCGCGCCATCCGCACGGTGCTCAACCAGGCGCTGGCGCGGCTCGGCTACGACGTGCGCACGACCGGCAACGCGGCGACGCTGTGGCGCTGGGTGGCGGATGGCGAGGGCGATCTCGTCATCACCGATGTCGTCATGCCGGACGAGAACGGCCTCGATCTCATTCCGCGCATCAAGCGAATCCGCCCCGAGCTGCGCATCATCGTGATGAGCGCGCAGAACACGTTGATGACGGCGGTCAAGGCGACCGAGCGCGGCGCCTTCGAATATTTACCCAAGCCGTTCGATCTGCGCGAGCTCGTCAACGTCGTCCAGCGCGCGCTGTCGGCGCCGATCGCCGCCGCGCTGAACGGTAGCGAAGAGGTCGAGGCGGAGGAGCAGCTGCCGCTGATCGGCCGCTCGCCGGCGATGCAGGACATCTATCGCGTTCTCGCCCGGCTGATGGGCACCGATCTCACCGTGATGATCGCCGGCGAGAGCGGCACCGGCAAGGAGCTGGTGGCGCGGGCGCTGCATGATTTCGGCAAGCGCCGCAGCGGGCCTTTCGTCGCCATCAACATGGCGGCCATCCCGCGCGAGCTGATCGAGAGCGAGCTCTTCGGCCACGAGAAGGGGGCCTTTACCGGCGCGGCCTCGCGCTCGATCGGCCGCTTCGAGCAGGCACAAGGCGGTACGCTGTTTCTCGACGAGATCGGCGACATGCCGATCGAGGCGCAGACCCGATTGCTGCGCGTCCTGCAATCGGGCGAGTACACGACGGTCGGCGGCCGCACGCCGATCCGAGCCGATGTCCGCATCATCGCGGCGACCCATCGCGACCTGCGCCAGCTCATCCGCCAGGGCCTGTTCCGCGAGGATCTGTTCTATCGCATCAATGTCGTGCCGATCCGCCTGCCGCCGCTGCGCGAGCGCAGCGAGGACATTCCGGCGCTGGTGCGCCATTTCCTGGCGCAGGCCGGCGCCGAAGGCCTGCCGGGAAAGACGCTCGACCAGCCGGCGATGGACCGCCTCAAGACCTATCGCTGGCCGGGCAATGTGCGCGAGCTGGAAAATCTCGTGCGCCGGCTGACCGCGCTCTACGCGCAGGAGGTGATCGGCGCCGATGTCATCGACGTCGAGCTGGCCGAGGCGATGCTGCCGGGCGAGCCGGCATCGGTGCCGGCGAATGAGGGGCTGAGCGCGGCGGTTGAGCGACACCTCAAGGAGTACTATGCCGCGCACAAGGATACGTTGCCGGCAGCCGGGCTCTATGATCGCGTCCTGCGCGAGGTCGAGCGGCCGCTGATCCTGCTGACCCTGGCGGCGACCCGCGGCAACCAGATCCGTGCCGCCCAGCTGCTTGGCCTCAATCGCAACACCCTGCGCAAGAAGATCCGCGAATTGGACATCGAAGTGATGCGCGGCCTAAGATAGCCTGGGCTTGGCCGAGCCAAGCGCCGTCGCTGTGAACGGCGCGGCCGCCGTCTATGCCGTGGGGCGATTTCTTGGAAGCAGGCTTGAGCCTGTCACAGCGTGTGCTGCGGTGGACCGGACGGGTTGGTCTCGGCCGGAAGGCCACGGTTGTGCTGGCGCTGGCGGCGCTCGCCTCGGGTTTCGCCACCTATGCCGCAATGGCCGGCATACCGCCCTTCGGTCCGAATGGCGGCAGCGTGCTGCTGCTCCTCAACATCAATCTCGTCCTCCTGTTGTCCCTTGCGGCGGTGGTCGCCAAGCGTCTGGTCGAGGTCTGGACGCAGCGCCGCCGCGGCCTCGCCGGCTCACGGCTGCATGTTCGCCTCGTCGTGCTGTTCAGCCTGGTCGCGGTAACGCCGACGATCATCGTCGCGGTGTTCTCGTACCTCTTCTTCAGCTTCGGCATCGAGGCCTGGTTCAGCGAGCGCGTGCGGACCGCACTGTCGGAATCGCAGGCCGTCGCCGAGGCCTATCTGCACGAGCATCAGCAGGTGATCCGCGCCGATGTGCTGGCGATGGCCTCCGATCTCAACCGCGAGGCCTATATCCTCAATTTCAATCAGGCGCGTCTGGCGCAAGTCGTCCGCACCCAGGCGGCGCTGCGCTCGCTCAACGAGGCGGAAGTCTTCGACAGCTCAGGTCGCGTCCTGGCGCGCTCGGGTTTCAGCCTCTCGCTGGAATTCGGCCTCATTCCCGAATGGGCGATGCTGCAGGCGCGGAACGGCGACGTCGCCATCGTCACCGGCGACAATGACGACCGCGTGCGCGCCCTGGTGCGGCTCGACCAGTTCCCCGGTGCCTATCTCTATATCGGCCGCTTCGTCGAGGCCCAGGTGCTGGCGCATATGGAGCAGACGCAGCGCGCCGTTGCGCAATACGAGCAGCTCGAGGGGCAACGTTCCGGCTTTCAGGTGACCTTCGCGCTCGTCTTCCTCATCGTCGCCCTGCTGTTCCTCTTCGCCGCGGTCTATTTCGGCATCAATTTCGCCAGCCAGATGGTCGAGCCGATCGGCATGCTGATCGCCGCGGCCGAGCGGGTGCGTGGCGGCGATCTTGCCGCCCGCGTGCCGGAAGGCGCCGGCGACGCCGAATTCTCCTCGCTGAGCCGCGCCTTCAACCGCATGACCAACCAGCTGCAGAGTCAGCAAAGCGAGCTGATCGAGGCGAACAGACAGCTCGATCAGCGCAGCCGCTTCACCGAGACCGTGCTGGCCGGTGTGTCGGCCGGCGTCATCGGCCTCGACCAGCTGGGCCGGCTCAACCTGACCAACCGCTCGGCCTCGCTGCTCCTCGGCACCGAGCTCGATCAATTCATCGGCCACGATCTTGCCGAGGTCGTGCCGGAAATGGCCGAGCTCTTCAACGCCGCGAGCAGGCGTCCGGACCGCCTGGCGCAATCGCAGGTCGAGATCGGCCGACGCGGCCGCAGCCATGTGCTGCTCGTGCGCATCGCGGCGGAGCAGGAGGACGGCGAGGTCAAGGGCTACGTCGCGACATTCGACGACGTGACCGAGCTGCTCTCGGCGCAGCGCAAGGCGGCCTGGGCCGATGTCGCACGCCGCATCGCGCACGAGATCAAGAACCCGCTGACGCCGATCCAGCTCTCCGCCGAGCGGCTGAAGCGCAAATATCTGCGCGAGATACACAGTGACCCGGAGACATTTTCGATCTGTACCGATACGATCATCCGCCATGTCGAGGATATCGGCCGGATGGTCGATGAATTCTCATCCTTCGCGCGTATGCCGGCGCCGACGATCAAGAACGAGAATCTACTCGAAATCTGCCGCCAGCCGGTCTTTCTGCAACGCAACGCGCAGACCGACATCGATTTCGAGATCATCGCACCGGACACGTCGCTCACCGTCGCTTGCGATGCCCGCCTGGTCGGCCAGGCGCTGACCAACCTGCTGAAGAACGCGGTCGAATCGATCCAGGGCCGGCCCGGCATCGACGGCGACCTGCCGCGCGGCCATGTCGTGGTGCGTGTGCAGGCGAGCGAGGGTCGTGCGATCGTCGCGGTGGAGGATAACGGCAAGGGGCTGCCGGAACACGAGCGCGAGCGGTTGACCGAACCTTATGTCACGACCCGCGCCAAGGGGACGGGACTCGGCCTCGCCATCGTCAAGAAGATCATGGAGGAGCACGGCGGCGGGCTGGTGCTCGAGGACCGCGACAGCGGCGCCATCGTCAAGCTGATTTTCCCGCTGGTCGAAGCGGTCGCCCCGACGGCGCCCCGGAACGTCGCGCCAGTGGACGTGGCGCCAGTGGACGTGGCGCCAGTGGACGTCGCGCCGGTGGACGTGGCGCCCGTGGACGCCGCGCCGGCGGAGGCCCCTCGCGTCGCCGTCGAGGGCGATTGAGGTCGCGTTCTCATGAGTCACCATTTCGCGGCGCCGGCTTGTCACCTTCCCAGTCAGGGCGAAATCGCTCTAGGATGGGTCATGCATAATGTGCCTCGGCGCGCGCCTCGCAGCGGCGAAGGATTCCGGCATGGCGACTGACATCCTCATCGTCGATGATGAGGCGGATATACGCATGCTCATCGCGGGCGTCCTCAAGGATGAGGGCTACCAGACCCGCGAAGCCGGCAACAGCACGCAGGCGCTGACGGCGATCCGGTCGCGCCAACCGTCGCTCGTCATCCTCGATATCTGGTTGCAGGGCAGCGAGCTCGACGGCATCGAGATCCTCAAGGTGATCCGCCGCGAGCTGCCTGCCTTGCCGGTCATCATGATCAGCGGTCACGGCAATATCGAGACGGCGGTCGCGGCAATCAAGTTCGGCGCCTACGACTTCATCGAGAAGCCGTTCAAGTCGGATCGTCTGCTGCTGGTGATCGAGCGCGCGATCGAAGCGGCGAGGCTGCGACGCGAGAATCAGGAGCTGCGTCTGCGCGCCGGCGGCGATGTCGAGCTTGTCGGCAGCTCGCAGGCGACCAATCAGCTGCGTCAGCAGATCGAGCGCGTCGCTCCCACGGGCAGCCGCGTCCTGATCACCGGTCCTGCCGGCGTCGGCAAGGAGGTTGTCGCTCGGCTGCTGCACGCGCGCTCGCGGCGTGCCAGTGGCCCTTTCGTCGCGCTCAACTGCGCGACCATGCGGCCGGATCGTCTGGAGGTCGAGCTGTTCGGCACCGAGGCGGGGGGCGAGGAACCCGACCAGCCGCGCAAAGTCGGCACCTTCGAGCAGGCCCATGGCGGGATGCTGCTGCTCGACGAGGTCGCCGACATGCCGATCGAGACGCAGGGCAAGATCGTTCGCGTGCTGCAGGAGCAAACCTTCGAGCGGGTCGGCGGCGGCAACCGCGTCGAGGTCGATGTCCGTGTCGTCGCCTCGTCGAACCGCGATCTCGCCGGCGAGATCGCCGCCGGGCGTTTGCGCGAGGATCTCTTCTACCGCCTCAACGTCGTACCCATCCGGGTGCCGCCGCTGCGCGAGCGGCGCGACGACATTCCCTTGCTCGCCCGCCATTTCATGAGCCGCACCGCCGAGGCCGCCGGCTTGACGCCGCGCGAGTTCGGCGAGGACGCGATGGCTGCTCTGCAGGCCTATGAATGGCCGGGCAATGTCCGCCAGCTGCGCAACGCCGTCGACTGGCTGCTGATCATGGCGGCGGGCGAGGTGCGTGAGCCGATCCGCGCCGACATGCTGCCGGCGGAGATCGGCGCCATCGCCCCGGCGGTCGTCAAATGGGACAAAGGCGGCGAGATCATGAGCCTGCCGTTGCGCGACGCGCGCGAGGTCTTCGAGCGCGAATATCTGCTCGCCCAGGTGACGCGCTTCGGCGGCAACATCTCGCGCACCGCCGCCTTCGTCGGCATGGAGCGCTCGGCCCTCCATCGCAAGCTCAAATCGCTCGGCGTCTTCAATGGCGACCGCGCCGGCAAGCTCGGCGTCTGAGCTCTTCGCGCGACGGCGAGGGTAGGGTCAGGCTCAGGCTCAGGCTCAGGCTCAGGCTCAGGGGCGGTGTGGGGCGCAGGGCAGGGGGCTGGCTAGCGAGATGGTTGAATTTAGTTGTTGCGAGTGATTTTCATTTGCACATATAGTAGTGCCGACGGCGCGTTCACCTCGCCGCCCCTTTCCCTTGCGGCAGGATTGATGACTGAAATTCCCCATAAGCCTAGGCCTAACGCATCCGGCAAGCCGTCGGGTGCACCGACGATTCCCAGCCAGGATTTGCTTGCCGGCCGCCGCGAAGTGATCATCCAGCACGGTCACGAGCAGTACCGGCTCCAGCTCACCAACAGCAACAAGCTCATTCTCGTCAAGTAAGCGCATCGTCGTTTTCTCCGCAGCCGAGCCAGCCAGTCCACGAAGCGGACGGAAGCCAGCCAGGAATGCTTCCTTCCTCTCAATTCTTGGATCTGGACAATGGCAACATCTCGGCGCTTTTTTTCGCTCGAATCGCCTCCTCCCGCTGCCGCGATCGGTGGCGGCTTCCCGACGAATACCGCGTCACGACGCTTGCTCGCGGGCACGGCGCTCGGCTTGGTGATGACATGCGCCAACGCTGCCCCGCCGGTCGCGGCGCAGACCGTCGACCATGCGCCGATGCAATTGCCGGCGGTTTCGGTCGAAGGGGCCCAGCCGAGCGGTAGCACCGACTACCGCACCGAGCAGCCGGCCCTGCCCAAGCTGACGGCGCCGCTGCGCGAGACGCCGCAATCGATCACCGACATACCGCGCCAGCTGATGGACGATCAGGGCGTGACGACGATGCGCGACGCCCTGCGCAACGTTCCCGGCATCAGCCTTTCCGCCGGCGAGGCGAGCTCGCAAGGCGACAGCCTGACGCTTCGCGGCTTTACCGCGCGCAACGATTTCTATCTCGACGGCATGCATGATTTCGGCAGCTATTATCGCGACCCGTTCTACCTCGACAGGATCGAGGTGCTGAAAGGGCCGTCATCCATCCTGTTCGGTCGCGGCTCGACCGGCGGCGTCATCCAGCAGGTCAGCAAGACGCCGCTGCTCGACAGCTTCACGGCGGGCAGCGTCGCGCTCGGCACCGATATGACCAAGCGGGTGACGATCGATTACGACCGCGCGGTGCCGACGCTTGGCGAAGGCGCCGCCCTGCGCATCAACGTGATGGCGCATGATTCCGACGTGGCGGGCCGCCGCCTCGCCGAGAATACGCGTTTCGGCCTGGCGCCGACGCTGGCGCTCGGCATCGGCACGCCCACCCGGCTGACCTTCAGCTATCTCCACCAGACGGAATACGACTATCCCGATTACGGTCTGCCCTGGCTCTATTCCGCCGCGACGGGCAGCCAACCTTCGATCGCGCATGTGGCGCCGGTCGGGCGCGAGAGTTCCTACGGCATCAAATACAGCGACTTCCTGCGTACCAATGTCGACGTCATGACCGCCAAGCTCGAGCACGACGTCGACGACGATCTCAGCGTGCGCGATCAGCTTCGCTACGCGCATTATGTCCGGCAATTCAGAATCACCGAGCCGCAGATCGACATCAACGGCACCAATACGCCGCTGCTCGTCGTGCCGAATCGTGCGCTCAGCACGCTCAGCGTCACCCGCAATCAGCTCTACGGCACCAGCCTCGAGACCTTCCTCGAGAACCAGCTCGACGCGACGAAGAAATTCGCCACCGGCTTCATCGGTCACACGGTCGTCACCGGTATCGAGCTCGGCCGCGAGACATCGGATCCGAACCGCTACGGCAACTCGAGCTACAGCTTGACGTCGCTGCTCTCGCCCGATCCTAACGCGGCGACCGGCAGCAACACGTTTCTCCAGACGAAGACCAAGACGACGGCGCTGACCCAGGCGGTCTATGCCTTGGACACGCTCAAGCTCAGCGAGCAATGGGATCTGATCGGCGGCATCCGCTACGACCGGTTCGATGCGCAATTCGATCAACCGACCTTCAACGCGGCGGGGGTGCAGACCCAGTTCCTCTCGTTCCACCGGGTCGACGAAATGCCGAGCTATCGCGCCGCCGTGGTGTTCAAGCCGGCGCCGAACGGCAGCATCTATTTCGATTACGGAACCTCGTTCAACCCGTCCGCCGAATCCTTGTCGCTGGCCGCCAACAACGCCGCCCTCGCGCCGGTGGAGAACGAGACCTACGAGCTCGGCAGCAAATGGGACGTGCTCGACCAGAAACTGTCGCTGCGCGGCGCCATTTACCGCTCGATCCAGACCAATGTCCGCGAGACCGATCCCAACAACGCGCTGCTGCAGATTCTCGCCGGCAATGCCAAGGTCGACGGTTTCGAGCTCGAGGCGGCGGGGCATCTCACCGAGAAATGGCAGATCTATGCCGGCTACGCCTATATGTTCAGCGAGATCACCAGCTCGCCGCAGAACGATATCGGGCACCGTCTCGCCAATGTGCCGATGCATACGGGAAATCTGTGGACGACCTACGATCTGCCGGGGAATTTCCAGATCGGCGGCGGCGCCAATTACGTCTCCAGCCGCTTCGCCAGCACGACACCGACGACGGCCGGCGGCGTGCTGTTCTGGAAGGAGGTGCCGGGTTATTACACCTTCAGCGCGATGGCGAAATATCACCTGACCGAGAAGGTCGATATTCAGCTCAACGTCGATAACATCGCCGACAAATTCTATTACGACCAGATCCATCCCAGCCACGTCGTGCCCGGTGCCGGTCGCACCGCGCTGCTCTCGACCAACTTCAAATTCTAGCCGGGAGAGGGGACGCGATGCTGCTCCATATTCCCGCAGTCCTCAGCGCCGAGGGCGTCGCCGAGTGCCGTCGCGCCCTCGACGCGGCGGAGTGGGGCGACGGCCGCGTCTCCGCCGGCCATCAATCGCGCTGGGTGAAGGACAACATGCAAGTGCCCGAGAGTCATCCGGTCGCTCGCCGTCTCGGCGACATGATCCTGATGGCGCTCGAGCGTAACCCGCTCTTCATCGCCGCCGCCTTGCCGTTGAAGGTCTATCCGCCGCTCTTCAACCGCTATCAAGGTAACCAGTCCTACGGGACCCATATCGACGGCGCGATCCGCGAGATTCCCGGCATCCGGTTGCGCCTGCGCACGGATCTCTCGGCCACGCTCTTCCTCAGCGCCCCCGAGGAATACGACGGCGGCGAGCTGACGATCGAGGACACGCTCGGCGCGCATCGCATCAAGCTTCCCGCCGGCGACATGATCCTCTACCCGGCGAGCACGCTGCATCAGGTGCAACCGGTGACGCGGGGCACCCGCCTGGCCTCGTTCATGTGGATTCAAAGCATGGTGCGCGAGGACAGCCAGCGCGCGCTCCTTTTCGAGCTCGACACCGCGATCCAGCGCCTCACCCGCTCGCTGCCGGAGCACGCCTCGCTGATCCAGCTGACCGGCGTCTATCACAATCTGCTGCGTCGCTGGGGAGAAACATGATGCCGTCTCGCTTGTCCTGGCGTCGCCTTGTCGAGCAGATCCATCTCTGGGTCGGGCTGCTCCTCTGCGTGCCCTTGGTCACGCTCGGCCTCACCGGCAGCGTGCTGGTTTTCGCCGATGAGCTGCGAGCGCTGCTCGAACCAGCCGGCAGTCACGGCACGACGGCGGGCGCGCAACGGAATGTGGCGGAGATCGTCGAGGCGGCGCGGTCGACCGCACCTGCTGGCTTCGTCCCGACCTTCTACCGGGCGCCGCGCGAGCCCGGCGGCCCTGCCCTGGTGCGGCTGGTGCCGGGGTCGCGGAGCGGCGCCGCATCCGAGAGCAGCCAGATCCGCGTCGATCCCGTCTCGTTGGCCGCCGTGGCGGAACCGCCGCAGGGCGATCTGCTGCGTCGGCTCTTCCTCCTCCATGCCAATCTTCTGATGCCGGGTGCGGGGCGGCAGATCGTCGGCTGGTTCGGCATCGCGATGCTGGCGCTCGGCATCAGCGGGCTGGTCAATTGGTGGCCGCGGCCGCGCAGCTGGCGCAGCGCCTTCGTCATCCGCAAGGGTGCACGCGGCGTCAGGCTGAACCGCGATCTGCACGGTGCCGTTGGTATCTGGGGCATCGCCGTCTTCATGGTCGTGAGCTTCAGCGGCGTCTATCTCGCGTTTCCGCAGACTGTGCGCGCGGTGGTCGCGAGCGTGCTGCCGGCGCGCGATTTGCGCGCCGCCGCGACCGCCATCCGCGTCGAGCCGCGCCAGGATGTCGCACCGCTCGGGGTCGACGACGCGATCGCGCTGGCCCGCGCCGAGATCGGTGACTTGACGATCGGTGTCGTCTTCCTGCCCGCCCGCCCGGACCAGCCTTATCGGATCGGCGTGCTCCAGCCGGGCAGGGGGGCGGGGGCGCCGATGGTCACCGTCTTCGTCGATCCGTGGCGGCGCCGCGTGGTCGAAATTCTCGACCCGCGAAGCTTCACTTCCGGCGAGACGTTCCTCGCCTGGCAGCATGCGCTTCATGCCGGCGAGGGGCTCGGCTGGCTCTGGAAGGGTCTCGTCGCCATCGCCGGTCTGCTGCCGCTGCTCTTCGCGGCGACCGGCATTTCGATGTGGTGGCTGAAGCGCCGGAACCGCCGCGCGCGGGCGGCGAGCCGCTCGCGCAGCTCCGATCGTCTCTACGCCGCACCAGGAACAGAGAAATGAGCAGATTTTCGACGCTTATCCGATCGCTCGCGACGGGAATTCTTCTCGCCGCCTTCGCCGTCTCGTCGGCAATCGCCGAGATCGTCGCCGATCCCGGCAGCGCGCCGCTGCCGCAGGATCTCTCGCCCTGGAGCATGTTCCTGTCGGCCAATCCGATCGTCAAGGCCGTGATCGTCGGTCTTGCCTTCGCCTCGGTGATCACCTGGACGGTCTGGCTGGCGAAGACGGTCGAGCTGCGGGCGATGCGGCGACGCGTGCGCGACGGCTTGCGCGTGCTCGGCGAGGCTCGCTCGCTGGCCGAGGCGACGATCGGATTGACGGCAAGGACGCCGACGATGGCGATCGTCGAGGCGGCGTTGCTCGAGACCCGGATGTCCTCCGGCATGAGCATCGAAGGTACCAAGGAGCGGGTAGCCTCCCGGCTCGAGCGGATCGAGGCGGCGGCGAGCCGGGCGATGTCGCGCGGCACCGGCATATTGGCGACGATCGGCTCGACGGCGCCGTTCGTCGGCCTGTTCGGCACCGTATGGGGCATCATGGACAGCTTCATCGGCATCTCGCGGACGCAGACGACGAACCTCGCCATCGTCGCGCCGGGCATCGCCGAGGCGCTGCTCGCCACCGCAATCGGGCTGGTCGCCGCGATTCCCGCCGTGGTCATCTACAATGCCTTCGCGCGCTCGATCGCCGGCTATCGTGGATTGCTGGCGGATAGCTGCGCCGCCGTCGCGCGCTTGGTCAGCCGCGACCTCGAACGCGGCGAGCTGCGCTTCGCCAAGGCGGCGGAATAGACCATGAGCGTCCGGCTCGATCACGGCGAGGACGACCTCGCCGAGACTCACGAGATCAACGTCACCCCCTATGGCGACCTGACGGAGGTGATGAACGCGCTGCGCGCGGCCGGCTATCTCAAGGTCGCGCTGGTCGGCTTGGAGGCGGAGCCGTCGCGGTGACCAGCGCGGTATTTCCCAGTCTCGGCGAGCGGCGTGAAGCGCTCCGCTGGCGGGCTTGCGCGCTCGCCGTCCTGGCGCTGCATGCTCTTGGCCTCGTCGCGCTGGTCACCTGGCGAGCGCGGCTGGTGCCGGCGGAGCCGGCATCGGTCATGACCATGGTCGAGCTCGAGCCGGTGCAAGCGCCGGCGCCGCCGGTCGCCGCGATCGAGCGGCCGCCGGAACCGCCCGACGTCCCGATCATCCTGCCGCAGGCGGCGCCGGTCGAAGCGCCCGAGATCGCCCTCCCGCCGCCGCCGAAGCCCAAGCCGATGGAACGGAAATCGCCGCCACAGCGGATCGAGAAACGTCCCGATCCGCCACCGCCAAACGCGGTCGAGCAGCCGACAGCGTCGCCGGTGCCGTCCCCGGCGGTCGGAGCGGCACCGGCGGCGAGCGTCGCCGCCCCGCCATCGCCCGATGCGGTGGCGGATTTCCAGCGTCTGCTCCTGGCCCAGCTCAATCGCGTCAAGCGCTATCCGGTGCTGGCGCAGCGGCGACGGGCGCAAGGTGTCGCGTATCTGCGCTTCACCATGGATCGCAGCGGCAAGGTGCTGGCGGCGCAGCTCGAGCGCAGCTCCGGTCACGGCGATCTCGACGAGGAGGTGCTGGCCTTGATCAAACGGGCCGATCCGCTGCCGCCATTTCCGCCCGAGCTCGCGCAGGCGCAGCTCGAGCTCGTGGTTCCCGTGCAATTCTCGCTGCGCTGACGGCAGG
>WNFC01010588.1_pt1 | contig 12748 bp, 17 predicted proteins | sample 5400541 | NCBI WGS metagenome assembly WNFC01 (sample SAMN13153342, study PRJNA577476) | soil metagenome | isolation source: 120 cm saprolite under Douglas fir tree site 2 hole 2 replicate 1 | place: USA:California | collected 2015-04-18
CCGGAATTGTTACTGTCCCTTTTCACCGCAAAGACCTTAAACGAGCCACGCTGAAAAGCATCCTCGACCAGGCCGGCCTTTCGACCGAGGAGTTTATAAGACTGCTTTGATTTGAACGTCGATGCGGCCGGAATTGTTTGCGCGATAAGCCTAGAGGGTTTACAGGCAGATTGCCGAAAAGGTTCCGCCCGAGCTTATAACGAGAAGGACGAACCCAGCCGATGGAAAAGCGTGTTCGAACCCACGAGCATTATCCGCCTCATCAGCGGCCGAGGCACCCTAAATGACCGATCGCTTTTCATCAGACCTGCTTGTGCCCTTCGAAAGCAACACCCTTCGCGGAGACTATAGGAACTATTTCAAGACGAAACGCGAAAACTTTCGCGCGAGCATCAACAACCTTCCGCTACTTTGGGAATGTTTTCAGCTCTTCGACGAGATATGGATTCGCGAACTGTCGGACACCCAGCAGATTAAGGACCCAAATCTCGCGCTTCCAGCCGCTCTTTTTAGAGATGCCCATGCGCGTTGGCGAGGCGACACTCGCGCGCACCTACGCCAGCGTGCGACACTTCGCGCGCTGGATTCATTTCAAGGTGCAGCCCCCTCGGTAATCCCACCGAAGGCATTAAGCCCCCGCGCGAACCCGAGCCGCAGTGGCATGGACTCTCGCGTGCCGATGAACTTCGGCTGCTCGCGGCGGCCCAGACGCTCCGCGTCCGGCCCGGCCGCGGCACCGACCAGGGACTCCGTGACCACGCCGCGTTCGCGGTGCTGCTCGGATCGGGACTTCGCTTTTCCGAACTCTTAAGCCTGAACGCAGACCAGTACGACGGAAGGGGATTCACAAAAGTACTCGCCAAGGGAGGACGCATCCGTGATTTCGTTCCGGTCAAAGCCGACGCCAGGCAGGTACTCGAGGAATGGATTGAAGAGCGCGGTGCGAAACCCGGAGGGCTCTTTCTCACAAGGACCGGCATACGCCTTTCGCGCATGCAGCTCTTCAAAGCACTCCAGCCGCTTGCGAATCAGGCGAACGCGAATCGCAAAAACCGCGAGCGTATCAGCGTCTCGCCTCACGTCCTGCGCCACACGTTTTCACGGAAGCTCGCCGAAGAGAAAGGCGTTCACTACGCGAAAGAGGCGAGCGGTCACCGCAGCGACCGTTACATCTGGCGGTACGTCAAGCCGAACACCGAAAGTCTCGCTGATGCTATTGACCAATTAGACTGAGAAAACCCCGACACGCAACCACAAATGGGCAACCAACTTGTGGACCCATTTCGCCAGACACCGATTCTGGCCGAACCCTCAGTCACTCTTTTTTTCGACACTGTTTCCCTTCGGGAATTCACGTCTCGGCTGGCGGCGAAGAGCGCACGACGCGAGAAGCCACGGACAACTGGCCAAGCAACTATTGCCGTGGTGACGCTCCGCCGCTTCCCGTCACGTTTCCAGTCGAAGTCCAGAAGTTTCAGCTAGTAATCCCAGTTGTATACTCGGATGTAGACCCAGCGGTTCGATAGGTACGGCCATCCGAGCCAACCAGCTGCAGCCTTGCGAGAGATCTCTGAACAGTCGACGCGGTCGTGGCCAGTTCATAGCTGGATCCCAGTAATTGTCATCTACGTTCCATGGTCCAACCTCCCCGACCCCTAGATACGACACGTTATACTTGCCGTCATAGAAATTGATGGTATAGCTGCGCCCCGCCGGATAGTTTGAATAACAGCTCTTATAAATGATGCAGAATTTAACATATTTGTCCGGCAGCGCGACCTGGATATGCCCGTTAAAGCCATTGCCGTATGGATATACGGTATTAGCATTATATTGCGTAGCATATACCCACACTCCTTGACTGCTGCTCTGCGTGTGAGCAGGAGATGATGCTAGTACGAGCATACAGACCACGACAAACAGTATGGTGCGCGTTTTCACCTCGGTCCCTCCTCTGGAACTGCTGGAACTAGTATGGGTTCGTTGCTCCGCTCGGGGGTCGTGATCTTGGGGTTTGGTGATGGTAACGATGGCGCATTCGCCGCTTGAGCGCTCATGAGGTCGTTGCCGCGCTGCGGGCTTGCGCTCTACAGGTCGCGCCCGGAGTAGTCGAGGCTGCTAGCGAACATATCGCCTTGCTCCTGCCGCGCCTGCTCCACACTCAGCGCCAGGGCTGCGGCGTGCGCCTCGAAGCCTTGCTCGATAAGCTTGGGGCCGCCGAGGACGATGACGGCCAGCAAGGCGAGCACCGCGACGTCGAGATCCTCCGGTCTCTGCCAGGAGTGGGAAGAGTCGTAGCCGCCACGGTGCTCGCCGAAGCCTCTGCGGCCCTCGCTGAGCGAGATTACCAGGCTCTGCGCGCATACGCAGGCATTGCGCCCGTTACCAAACAAAGTGGCAAGCGCCGGATGGTCCTCATGCGCTACGCCTGCAACGGCCGGCTGCGTAACGCGCTCTATCACCGGGCGCGGGTCGCGGCGATGCGTGACCCGTCCAGCAAAACCTATTACGCCGGCCTGCGTCAGCGCGGCCACTCGTACGCGCTCAAGAACGGTAGCCTCTTCGATTCCGCTCGGACACGCCCGTCGGCACGCGCTGCGGCTCCCGAGGAGCTTGTATGCACCTCTTGACAAATGGTGGGGAGTCCTTTCCCGCGGGAAAGGGGGAACAAGCCGGAAAATCGACAGTCTCTATCAGGGGGAGAACAGAAGAGGGGGTCCGCAGTCAGCGCGCGATTATGGAATTGCTGAGTCTGCATCGGTACAGACTCTCGATAATCGCCACCTCTGTGAGCGCGGCTGGATAATGACCCTCTCCCTCACCTCCCCTGTTAGCCCTGTCAGGGGGAGGATTTTATGTTAGAAGCGAACCGGCGTTTCCATATCAGGTAGGAGTGGATGCCTTTTCGTCTTCTAATAGCGAGATCGCGCCGTTCGGACAAAGCTCGACCGCTTCCTCAGCCGCCTCGCGGAGCTCGTCGCCTGGATGCTCGACTAAAACCACGGGAGCGCCTGCTTGATCGGCTTTGAACAGTTCCGGGTGCAGATAGGAACACTGAGCGGCTTTGCGGCACTTCTTGTAATCGATTACCAGGCGCATATTATCCCTGCCCTTCCAGCACGAGCGGTAACTGCTCGAAGCCGAACACCACTGGCGTCATTGTCTGCCGGATAGGAGGTGCCTGGCCGGGTTTGATCGCTGAAAACCGATCCAGAAACGCATTAAGGCTGATCTTAGCTTCGGCACGTGCCAGTGGTGCGCCCAAACAATAATGGATGCCCATGCCGAAGGCGACGTGGTTGCGCAAGTCGCGGTCCAGTCGGAACTCGTCGGGGTTGGGGAACTCCTTCGGATCACGGTTTGCCGCTGCAAAATACACGGTGACGAGGTCGCCAGCGGGAATTCGCACCCCTGAGACCTCCACGTCGGTGGTCGCCGCGCGGGAGAGCCGGTGTACCGGACTCTCGTAACGTAGTGTCTCCTCTATAACAGTCTCGACCAGGTTGCGATCGGCGCGCAGTTGCTGCCACAACTCCGGCCGCGCGGCCAGCAGGTTAAGCACGTTGCCCATGAGGTTAGTGGTGGTTTCGTTCCCGGCGATGAGCAAGAGCATGCAGAAACCAAGGATCTCCCACTCTTCAAGTCTTTCACCCTCCACCTCGGCCTCCACCAGCGCGGTAATCAAATCTTCCGCACCGTGCGCGCGCCGCGCGGCCGCGATCTTCCCGAAATATCCCACCATCTCCTGAATGCTCGCCATGCGCTGGTTGTTGTCCATCGAGACCAGGGAGAGAAAAGCGTCGCTCCAGCGTTTGAAGGTTTCGTAGTCATCGCCAGGAATGCCCAATAGGCGGGCGATCACCTTGACCGGCAACGGAATGGTGTAGTGCTCAACTATCTCAGTCTCTCCGCTGCCAACTTCGTCCAGAAGCTGGTCGGCCACACTGGTAATCCACGGCGTCAGCGCCTCGATCCGTTTCAGCGTAAAGGTCTTGTTGACCAGGCGGCGGAAGCGGGTATGACGTGGCGGATCGTCGAGAATTAACACCAAGGGAGGAAAGGCTTTGCCCACCAAAGGGTTGTTCGCGGACGAGAAGCGCTCATGATCCCGCAGAGTGCCGTAGACGTCGGCATATTTCATCAGCGCCCATGATCGGATCGGCTCATCTATACCTGGGACACTGCCGGCGGGAAGGTCGATATAGTTAAATGGTGAGCGGTCGCGCAACTGACGATACGCTGGATATGGATCGGCAAACACCTCGCGCGTCGAAAGTTGATCGGGCGTGATAACTGTCTCCACGTGAAACCTCCCCCTGACATTAAGAAAACGAGTGGGCAAGAAGTGAGCAACGAGAGTTCTGGTTTCAGTACCTCTATTCCTGCACACCTCTCGCCCTACAGCTCGCCGCAGAAGCGCATTGGGTTTTCCGCACCTCGCGAGGGCGGTTTCGCACCGCCCGCTGAGAACCTCAGCTTACATGATATAGCGCCGCTACGTTGTCGCCCACGACCTTGTATTTGTCTGCCTCATCAACCGTGTTGATCCACGCATTGATGAAATCGTGCGAGCGCGGCCATGGCGAATCGGTATGTGGGTAATCCGATGACCACATCAACCTGTCCCCGCCGTATTTCTCGGCGGTGAAGCCTACGTTCTCGGTCTCCCATTGGAACGTCGCGTAGACCTGGCGCTTCATGTACTCGCTCGGCTTGAGCGGCAGTTGCAGACCTTCAAAATGCCGCAGGCGGTCGTAGGCATGGTCCAGCCGGTAACAGAAATGCGGCAACCAGGAAATATCATTCTCGGCCGACACCAACTTGAGGCTTGGATAGCGCTCCAGCACACCGCCGATTACCAGATCGGCAAAAGATATCTGAATCGAATGCGGCAGCGACATGTATCGCCGCAGCACATGGGTGCGGTCGAACCTGACGCCGCGCCGCTCGGTCAGGATATGCAGCGAAAGCGGCATTTCGAGTTCCTGCGCTGCCGCCCAGAACGGATCGTAGTCAGGATGCCCGTATGGTTTTTCGTCCGGCGGTGCACCCCAGATGAGGACACCGCGGATGCCGATTGTGGCGCAGCGTTCCAATTCTCTCACCGCGGCGGGAATATCGCCCAGTTCAATAGTCCCGAGCCCGATCAGGCGTTGGGGATTGTAACTACAATACTCTGCCGCCCAATCATTGAAGCCGCGGAAACAAGCGGACCGCAGCTCCGCGTCGTCGAGCCCGAACAACAGCATTCCCATCGAGGTGTATAGCGCCTCGGCATCGACGCCGTCGCGGTCCTGCTCCTTGAGCCGTTCGGCCGGCTCCCAAACGCTCTTCGGAGCAACCTCGAAGCCGCGCTTGCGATGCTCCGGTAGTTCTTCGGCGGTTTTGCCGGAGCCGAAGAAGCCCGCCACCGGTACCGGCTGAATGTTTTCGCAAACGAAAAATTCGCCCTGCATCCCGTTATGACCCCTCTGCGTATGGGGCGCGTGATCGCGGAATTTTTTGTCGATGCGTTCAGCCCACATATTGGGCGGTTCGACAAAATGCGAGTCAGCCGAAATTACCCGATGCCGTGCCATGCTCAGTCCTCCTGTTCACGTTGCCGTGCCCTACGAATTGACCCGATTTAAAAGCGACGGGAATGCGAGGAATGTCTGCGATGCGGTAGGATGCATCAGCCTGCGCGGGACGGAAGACGGTGTAGGGGCCGTGCCGCTACGTCGTTGGGACCTGGAAAGCAGGCTCGATTTTCTCAAGGCACACCTCTGCGCGAACCTATGCCCTCAGCTCATACACGCTACCTCATTTATCCGAAATCGCGCCCGTATTTGCAAAGTGTCGGTGAGCCCACAGCGGCATTGGTATGGGACAAAATTCTGGAAACAGCGCCACCCAGGTTTCCGTATCCGGTGAATGCGCCGGAAGATCTGGTGCGCCTGCGCATGGTGCAGTTTATCAAGTCACGAGAGCGCGAAGCCCTTGAGTGAGGTGTTTTGAGCGGCCGCAGGTGAAGCCATGTCCGTCTGCGTTTATTTAATGTGTAAAGGTAACTTTCCTGCTGCGCGGCGGAATAGTCGAGTATGAGGCATAGCTTCTTAGAGCCGGAAGGGAACGGGGAATTAGCGCGGCGTACATTCGTCGCTGGGGCAATACTACTGCCGCTCGCAATAAAAGTGGGCTTCGCGTTTGCCGAGACTGCCAGCCCGGATAGCGGCGTGCAGGGCGCGGGCGCCAGCATTAAAGTATCGATCGCTGAATTCAGCGATTCCGGCGCTCCGGCGGGCCTCGCTTCACTCGGCAAGGTCGTCAAGAGTGATGCCGAATGGAAAAAGCAACTCACCGCCGAGCAATACGACGTGACCCGCGAGGGAGGCACGGAGCGGCCGTTCGCGAATGAGTATGATGAATTGCACGCTAAGGGGCTTTACCGGTGCGTCTGTTGCGGCACGGCGCTGTTCAGCTCGGAGACCAAGTTCGATTCGGGCACTGGATGGCCAAGCTTCTGGAAGCCGCTCGCGCCCCAGAATATCGTCACGCGCGCCGACCACTCACTCTTCATGGAACGCACCGAGGTGCAGTGCGCGCGCTGCGATGCGCATCTGGGACACGTCTTCGACGATGGTCCGGCGCCGACCGGACTACGCTATTGCATGAACTCGGCTGCGTTGAGGTTCGTGCCGAGCGCCGAAGCGCGCAAATAAGGCAGAGTTGAGCCGGGCCGTTCAGGATTGGCTGCTCAGCGTCTCGCGCATCTCGCGCAATATTTGCTGAACTTGGTGGCCTTGAAGAGAAATTGATGCGTCATCCGCAATCATCTTGTCGTTCATCTTACGGTTTTGGTTTGCAATATATGCCAACGCCACAAGCTGGATAGTCGTGCTAATTATGATGGCAACTATGTCTAGCGTCATAACTGCTCTACTCAGAACCTATCATATCGCACAACTAGGGGCAGCGGGAAGCCAGGCCCCCCGACCTGAGTGAGGATTGCGCTGCATAGTTCCCCTGAAGAATCACTTGTGCTGCCATTTTGGGTCGCGCTTCTCGACAAATGCCTTGGTGCCCTCGACGCGATCGACGCTGGCGAAGGCCAATCCGAAGGCACTTTGCTCGAAGCGTAGACCGGCATCCTCTTCCATCGTGAACGAGGCCCGCAGGGCGGCCTTGGCCTGCCTGAGCGCGATGCCCGATTTGCTGGCAAGCTTCTCAGCGAGCTTGCGCGCTTCGGCAAGCAGTTGCTCCGGCGCAACGACCTTGTTGACGAGGCCCCACTCCAGCGCCGTTCTCGCGTCGATCATGTCGCCGGTCATGATTAATTCACGGGCGCGTGCATGGCCGATGCGATGTGGCAGGCGCTGGGTGCCGCCGAACCCGGGAATCAGCGCCAGATTGATCTCAGGCTGGCCGAAGCGCGCCTTTTCGCTCGCGATAATCAGGTCACAGGCCATCGCCAGTTCCAGTCCGCCGCCCAGCGCGAAACCGTTGACCGCCGCGATTACCGGAATCGGCAGGTCCTCGATAGTCTGCAGCACGCGATGGCCCAACCTGCTGAATTCGAGACCGTCAACTGCCGTCATCTCCGACATCGCAGCAATATCTGCCCCGGCGACGAAGGCGCGGTCACCGGCGCCAGTAACTATCAGCACGCGCACCGCATGGTCGTGACGGACGTCGCGCAGCGCGCGTGCCATATCTTCAACCACTTCACGATTCAGCGCGTTGAGCGCCTTCGGACGGTTGATGGTGAGGGTCGCAATTTCACCTTTTTCAAGAATCAGATCTTCCACTTTAAATTCACCTGCGCTCAACTGGAGCAACGCTGTTCAGAATCGACGGTCGGTGACCGGACACCTTCGAGCTCTGGTAATCGGTATACAATCCGCGGCCGCGCGAAGCTATCGAGGGCAGCTTACGAGCGGCCCTGACAGGGTGCGGAAAAACCAATTTCTTTATGAAAAGTCTTTCCGCACCCTGCGATAAAACTGGCTTCTTTCCTTTAGTTCTCCCCCTTGGGGGGGAGATTACAGAGAGGGCAGGCAGGCTTCGAAAGGCCTTTTTCCGCAGCCTGCTGAGCAGTTGCAATCGTACAGGCGGGGTTGGAGCGGTACGGTCCTGCAAGCTAGACTCTTTCGCTACAGCACTCTTCGCGGTTCCCCAGTGGGGTGACAATTCCGATGCCGCAAATTGATCGGCCAGGAACGCAGCTCGCCCGCTTGTGAGGATGCTCTGGAGTCACAACAACAACATGGAAGAAAGATACGAGCCCGGCGCAATCGAGCCCAGATGGCAGCAGGAATGGGAACGGTCGAATCTTTATCTGACTCGGCAAGAGCCCGGCCGGCCGAAGTTCTACGTGTTGGAAATGTTCCCGTACCCGTCGGGCGATGGCCTTTCCGTCGGTCATCTGCATAATTACGTACCCTGCGATGTCATCGGGCGCTACAAGCGAATGGCTGGCTTTAACGTCCTGCATGCGATGGGTTGGGACGCGTTCGGCTTGCCGGCCGAGAACGACGCGTTGCTCAAGGGGCTGCATCCCAAGCAGACCGTGCCACGCTACGCCGCGAACTTCAAGCGTCAGTTGAAGTTGGCCGGATGCGCCTACGACTGGACGCGCGAAATCAACTCGTCGTCGCCGGACTACTATAAGTGGACCCAATGGTTTTTCCTGCTCTTGTACCGCCGCGGGCTGGCCTATCGCGCACCCAGTTCGCAATGGTGGTGTGAGAAATGCCGCACCGTCCTGGCCAATGAACAGGTGGTCAACGGTTGCTGCTGGCGGCATCTCGACACGCCGGTGTCCAAAAAAGACCTCGAACAATGGTTCTTCAAAATGACTGCGTATGCCGACCGCCTGCTGGCGGACCTCGATGGCATCGACTGGCCTGAGCCGATAAAGCTGATGCAGCGCAATTGGATTGGCCGCTCCGAGGGCGCCGAACTGGCCTTTCCGGTAGTTGGCCATCCGGGTGTAGTTGGCCATCCGGGTAAGGAAGTGGGCTTTTTCACCACCCGCCCGGATACGGTGTTCGGCGTTTCTTTCATGGTGCTGGCACCCGAGCATCCGCTGGTCGCGGAAGTCACCACGGCGGGGCGACGCGGCGAGGTCGACGATTACGTCGCGCAGGCTCGCCGCCAGAGTGAGATCGAGCGGCTCTCGACGGTTAAGGAAAAAACCGGGATATTCACCGGCGCTTACGCCCGTAATCTCTTCAGCAACAAGGAAATCCCGATCTGGATCGCGGATTACGTGCTGATGGGCTACGGTACCGGCGCCATCATGGCGGCGCCGGGCGAGGACCAGCGCGATTTCGAATTTGCGAAAAAATACCGCCTCGATATCCCCGTAGTTACCGCACCTGCGGACGGAACCGCAGGGCCGTCTGATCGCGCCTTCACCGAATATGGCATCGCGGTGAATTCGGGTTTCCTCGACGGAATGAAGACGGAAGATGCGATCCAGGCAGTCTGCAAATATGCCGAAGAACACGAAATCGGACGTCCCACTGTCAGTTATCGGATGCGCGACTGGCTGATCTCGCGCCAGCGTTACTGGGGCTGCCCGATCCCGATTATCTATTGCGAGAAGGACGGCATCGTTCCAGTTCCCGAGGAGCTATTGCCGGTAGTCCTGCCCGACATGACCGACTACCAGCCCTCGGGCACCGGACGGTCACCGCTGGCCAATGTCGCCGAATTCGTCAATACCACGTGCCCCCGGTGTGGTGGGCCAGCCTCTCGCGAAACCGATACGCTGGACGGATTCGCCTGTTCGTCCTGGTATTTTCTACGCTTCGCCTCGCCCCATTACGACCTCGCCCCATTCGAGAAGAATGCAGGCAATTACTGGCTGCCGGTTGACCTTTATGTCGGTGGCGCCGAGCACGCCGTAATGCATCTGCTGTATGCGCGGATGTGGACCAAGGTCATGTACGACGCCGGCCTGGTGAAATTCATCGAACCTTTTCCGGTGTTGCGCAACCAGGGGATGATCTGGGCGGCTGACGGCCAGAAGATGTCAAAAAGCAAGGGCAACGTCGTCACTCCTGATGCGATGGTGGAAAAGTACGGAGCCGATGCCTTGCGCCTGTGGGAACTCTTCATGGGTCCATTCGAAGAGGCGACCAACTGGAACGAGGAAGGCGTGGTCGGCACTGCCCGCTATTTGAACCGCGTCTGGAGCGTGGTGCGGCGTTACGTTGAGAGAGGCTGTCCTCAAGGTAATCCTGCGCTGGAAACCCTGAAACGTGCTCACAAGACGATTCGGACCGTCACCGACCATTTCGAACGCCTGCGTTTCAATACTGCTCTTGCGGCGCTGATGGATCAGCTCAATTACCTGCAGAAGCTGGCGCCAGAGGAGTTGGGCCGCTTCGCCGTCGAGAGTTACATCCTGCTGCTGACGCCGATGGCGCCGCATATCACCGAGGAGATGTGGCGGGCGTTGGGGCACGGGAAATCCGTTCATCTCGAATCGTGGCCCAAATATGACTCCGAACTCACACGCGATGACACTGTAACGGTTGTCGTGCAGGTCAATGGCAAGGTGCGCGATCGGCTGCAACTGGATGCCGGCACACCCGAAGAGGAGGTCCGCCGCATCGCCCTCGATCGCGAGGCGGTGAGCAAACATCTGGCCGGCAAGACTCCAAAGAAAGTAATCTATGTGCCCGATAAGCTGGTGAGCATCGTCGCCTGAAATTCCCGAGTGGCACAGGCTTTAGCCTGTGTGTCTCCCATCCGGGGCAGCTCAGTACCAACGGCGAGCGGTAAATGGCAATCAATGTAACTCTGATGCCGGCGTTGGAGCGCTTCGCTCGGAAGTGCGTTCGAACGGGACGATATAACAATATCAGCGAAGTCGTCCAGTCGGGCCTGCGTCTCCTGCAAGAGGCGGAGGAGCGGCGGCACCAGTTTCAGGCGATGTTGCGCGAAGCCGAGCTGGAAGCCGGCCGAGATGGAACATTCACCCTCGAAAGCGTCGTGGCGGATGCTGATCGCATCGTTGACCAATCTGAGCGATGAGCGTGGCGGTTCCTTCGTCACGCGCGCGCCGCGATCTGTTGGCCGCCGTGCGCTGGATTGCACGCGACAACCCCGCCGCTGCACGGGCGCTTCGCGACGCCGTCTTCAAAGCCGTGCAGCGCATCGGACAACATATCGAAATCGGCATTGTGCGCCCGGATCTTGCGGGCGAGCCGTATCGATTTCTGATCCTGACCGGTTTCCCGTATGTGATTGTCTACAACGCAGACCGAAAGTCCCGTTGATTATGCGCATTCTGCACGGAGCCCGAGACTTGCCGGAAGTGCTCAAGACTTCCTGAGTGACTACTCCATTCCGGGGGTAATATGGCTTTAACCGCGGACGTCGGCCTTACTCATGTCGCGCTGATGGTCACCAACCCGGACGCCAGCATCGCTTTTTACGAGAAGTACGGCGCTATGCGGGTAGTCCATCGCCGAGTCGATCACTTCGTTCCGCCTAGTGTTCTGGCTGGGCGACCTGAATAATCTCACGCTTGGCGGCGGCGTCCTTTTCGCACAATTGCAGCATCATCACCTTGCCCTCGTTATGGCCAAGGGTATCGCCGAGGCGTGTGAACATCTCCTTGCGCCGGGTGGCGTCGAGCGGCCCGCTGAAGACGCTGTATTGCACATGGTCGAGGCCATAATCTTTGCACACGCCGGCAATCCTGAGCCGGATGCGATCGCTGGTGATGTCGTAGATGACCACGGTCAAGAGTTCCTGTCCGCGCATAACACTGTCGCACGATTCCTTGAGAGGCGGCGGAGCATTTCGGCGTTTTGAGGCAAGACCCCCTTCCTAAAGCGAAAGCGTTGGGAACCGCGGAAAAGAGAAATCGGGTGGAAGGTAGAACAGGACTCTCTCCCGGAGGTCACGAGCGGTTCGTTCGCTAATCGGGGTCTGGCCGTGGGCAAGAATCGAGTCATTCCGGCTCGAGAGGAGCTTCTTTATTTGAGAGTCCTCAATAAATCTGCGGCCCAACCCGTCGGATGCAGCCTCCAGAGCCTCGAAGGCGGCGTTTAGAGCGAGTTTCATCCTGCCGCCACTCGAATACTTCGAAGTAAATGATATCGAGTCCTTCAGTGCGAGCCGGACCAACGGAACCAAGGGCCCGTTTTTCTCGGTCGACGCGCGGAACACGGTCGACAACGGATAGCGCATTCCTCCGGCGTCCACGGGTTTGTTTGGCTCGCTCGAAGAACCGAAACGCCACGCGGCGTCGAGCAGGCGTCCGCCGGCGCCCTGCGGAACATAGCTGTCGAGGGCGGCTTGCAGCGCGCGGCTCTCCGTCGGAGTGGACACCAACCACGAGAGTCGCGCGCTGGCGAAACGCGCGAGCGTCTCTGCCGGTGTTCCGGCGGGTTCCGCGCGATGAGCGAATTCAGCGGCGCCGCGCAGTAGAGCGGCGAGTGCGAACTCGGCTGCCTGTTCGCCTCCCCTGATTGGCATCACCGTTCCCGATCTACTGAATGTTAGCTTAGCGATACTTCATTTAACAAGGTGGTTTTCAGACCTTCGCCGGCGGGGCCATTATGCACGGCCAGCAGACTACCCCCTCCTAACCTCCCCCTGGTCAGGGGGAGGTTAGGAGGCGCAGCCCGATTCCGTCGCTGCAAACCTTACGTGGATTTACGTACGTAGGTACTAGGAGCGGGATTCCTCACGCGGCAGCCACGCGTGGTAATGACAGAAAAAACGCTTCAGCCCGACAACAGGTGGA
>WNFC01018921.1_pt1 | contig 12747 bp, 9 predicted proteins | sample 5400541 | NCBI WGS metagenome assembly WNFC01 (sample SAMN13153342, study PRJNA577476) | soil metagenome | isolation source: 120 cm saprolite under Douglas fir tree site 2 hole 2 replicate 1 | place: USA:California | collected 2015-04-18
GGCCAGTCGCTGCTCGGCTAACCACCATCCGTTTATGAGTACATGGTCCAGCCGTGCAGCGATTGCACAATGGATGAAGCGTACCTATCTGTCGGAACTCACCATCACCCACCTGCCCCCAGGCTGCCCGAAGGGCCGCCTTGCATTCCCAATTCAGGCCATCAAGCCCCTCATGTCGCCAATCATATCCGTTGCAAATCTGTCGAAGACCTATGGCTCCGGTTTCAAGGCGCTCGACAACATCAACCTGGAGATTCGCCGCGGCGAGATTTTTGCGCTGCTGGGGCCGAACGGCGCCGGCAAGACCACGCTGATCAGCATCATCTGCGGCATCGCCAATCCGACCAAAGGCAGCGTATCGGTCGCCGGCCACGACATCATCAAATCCTATCGCGCCGCGCGCTTGCTGATCGGTCTGGTGCCGCAGGAACTGCACACCGACGCTTTCGAAACGGTGTGGGCGACCGTCAGCTTCAGCCGCGGCCTGTTCGGCAAGCCGAAAAACCCAGATCATATCGAAAAGGTGCTGAAGGACCTGTCGCTGTGGGACAAGAAGGACGCCCAGATCGTCACGCTGTCCGGCGGCATGAAGCGCCGGGTGATGATCGCGAAAGCGCTGTCGCACGAACCGCAGATTCTGTTTCTTGACGAGCCGACCGCGGGCGTCGATGTCGAACTGCGCAAGGGCATGTGGGAAGTGGTGCGGACGCTGCAGGCCTCCGGCGTCACCATCATCCTCACCACGCATTACATCGAAGAAGCCGAGGAAATGGCCGACCGGATCGGCGTCATCAACAAGGGTGAAATCATTCTCGTCGAGGACAAGGCGGGCCTGATGCAAAAACTCGGCAAGAAGCGGCTGAAGCTGTATTTGCAACGCAAGATCGATGCGATCCCCGCTGACCTCGCGGCTTACAACCTCGAACTGTCAGACGGGGGCTGCGAACTGACTTACAATTACGACACCAAGGGCGAACGCACCGGCATCACCAGCCTGCTCAGCGATTTGCGCGGCGCCGGCATCCGTATCTCGGACCTCGACACCACCCAGAGTTCGCTGGAAGACATCTTCGTCAACCTGGTGAGGGCGTCATGAATTTCAGGGCTGTCCGCGCGATCTATCTGTTCGAAATGGCGCGAACCTGGCGCACGCTGCTGCAAAGCATCGTGTCGCCTGTGGTTTCGACGTCGCTGTATTTCGTGGTGTTCGGTGCGGCGATCGGCTCGCGCATCACCGAGGTCGAGGGTGTCAGCTATGGCACCTTCATCGTGCCCGGGCTGGTGATGCTGTCGGTGCTGACGCAAAGCATCGCCAACGCCTCGTTCGGCATTTACTTTCCGAAGTTCGTCGGCACGATTTACGAATTGCTGTCGGCGCCGATCTCGTATTTCGAGATCGTGCTCGGCTATGTCGGCGCGGCCGCGACCAAATCGATCATCCTCGGCCTGATTATCCTCGCCACCGCCGGCCTGTTCGTGCCGCTGCATATTCTTCATCCGTGGTGGATGCTGACATTTCTGGTGCTGACCGCGGTCACCTTCAGCCTGTTCGGTTTCATCATCGGAATATGGGCCGACGGTTTCGAAAAGCTGCAGATGATCCCGATGCTGGTGGTGACGCCGCTGACGTTCCTCGGCGGCAGCTTTTATTCCGTGAATATGCTGCCCTCGGGTTGGCGCACCATCACGCTGCTCAATCCGGTGGTCTATCTGATCAGCGGATTCCGCTGGAGTTTTTATGAAATCTCCGACGTCAGCGTAGCGCTGAGCGTCGGCATGACGCTGGCGTTCCTCGCCGCCTGCATGGTCGCGGTGTGGTGGATCTTCAAGACCGGCTACCGCCTGAAGAACTGACGCGAAGCATCATTCCGGGTTCGCCACAGCGCCAACCGAAATGACAGCTTGAAGATTTACCGATAGCAGTGGAATCGACTGTGGCGATCGTAATAGCCGCGGCAGCGATAGCCGCGATCGTTAATCCCGAACACGCCCTTGACGGCACCCATCGCCCCGCCGACGCCGGCTCCGACCGCGCCGCCGACCACACCGCCCACCGGGCCGGCGACCCGGTTGCCTTCCCGGGAGCCTTCCTGCGCGCCGCGAACGATACCCTGCGCATGCCCGATATTCGGAATCGCGAGCAATGCGAGCACGATGGCCGCAGCCGCAAGATAGAATTTTGCGGGCAGCGCGATCGGCAGGGTTGCCGTCTTGATCTTGATCTTGATCTTCGTCATCTGAATTCCTCATGCTCGGCCGCAACTGACCGGCGGGGCGGGAACCTGTAACGCCGATGCGGCCAAAAAGTTGCGCGGATGTGATGAATTCAGGACGGGGCGGCCCCGGCGATGCCTCTCGGAAATTTGCGCGGCCCACCAAATTCAGCCCGGCCAACGCCTTGTTTGCGCCCTGCCGCGCATTAATGATCGCTCGACAGCCACTGGAACCAAAGCCGAATTCCGGGCATATTGATGCGGGGGACGGTGCTGCGGTTAAGGCTTGGTAGTCAAAAGCCTGGAGGCCAAGGGTAAAATGCGTTCCTTCCTTATTGCTTTCGCCGGTCTGACGTTGTTTGCCACCGGCGCAGCGCAGGCCAAAATTGCCATCACCGTCGACAAGAATGCGCAGATGATGACCGTGGCGGTCGATGGCGCCGAGCGCTACCAGTGGCCGGTGTCGACTGGCATTCCGTCGTACGAGACCCCGAACGGCAGCTTCCGCACCTTCCGGATGGAGCAAGACCACTTCTCCAAGGAATTCGACGACGCGCCGATGCCAAACTCGATCTTCTTCACCAAGATCGGCCACGCTATCCACGGCACAGACTTCGAGGGCCGCCTTGGCACCCCCGCTTCCCACGGCTGCGTGCGGCTGTCGAAGGCCAACGCTGCTACGCTGTATGCGATGGTCGAGAAAGATGGCGTGCTCAACACGACGGTGACGCTCACCGGCTCTTCCCAGATCGCACTGGCGCGCAACCCGCGGACCCGGCCGAATACCGCCGTCGCCCGCCGCGACCCGGCTCCGGAATATGCTCCGCAGTACAACGCCGCCGCCGGCGATCCGGTCGTGCTGGCTCCGCAGCTACCGGCGCCGCGCGAGATCGCACCGCTGGCGCAGCCCCGCGGTGTCGCGCCGCTCCCGCAGCCCCAAGTGCAGCAGCCTCAAGTGCAGCAGACCGACGACGGCTACATCTATCCGGCGGACGGCAGCTCGGACGTGGCGCGCTATCCGGCGCCGCGCAGCTCCCGGCGCCTCTACGATGCACAGGCCAATCCGCAGCAGCAGTATTACAACAGCCGCGGCTATGCACCCCAATATGGTCAGCAGGTCTACGCGCCGCGGCCGTATCAGCCGCGCGGGTTATTCACGTCTCAGGACTAGGGACGCGCGCCGATCTGGGCAGCGCGGGCCATTACGGACTCAACCGACAAGAAAAAAGGCCGTAGTTTGTCTACGGCCTTTCTCTTCAGTTTTCGTTGCGGCTTAGTAGCGGCCGGTGCCGATGCCAACGCTCACGCCCGGAGCGACGAAGCCGACGCCGCCACGATCCTCGTAGCCGCGACGCCCGTAGTAACGTTCGCGGGGGGCAAATCGTATGAATCACGGATAATGACGCGGCGTTCGCCGTGCTGGCGCCATCAACGGCCGTTCTCGTCGCACACCATACGGACGTTCTGGACATTGCTGTCAGGAGGCGGCCTGTATAGCGATCAGGAAGCTGTCGCCTGAGTTGCAGTGAGCACATTCGTAGGTGCGCAGCTTTCGAAGAACAAAGACGGCGGCGAGTGATATCCCGCACGAAGAGTTACTGCTCGCCGTCGCGCAGCCGGCGCCACACCGCGCCGAGCACGTTGGAATAGTCGTCGGTCCAGACCCGCTGGTTCTCGTCGGCCTCGGTCAGCGCCCATTGTTCTGACGATGCGATCTTGCCGACATCGGTCTCCTCGTGCGCCGAGACCACCACCGAGGTGGCGAAGATGTATTCACTGTCGCGGTTGGAATCCTCGCTATAGACCCAGCTCTTGAGATCGTTGGCCTCGGCGATGCCGACGACGACGCTGGATAATTCCAGATGCCGGTTCGAGACGTGCATCACCACCGCGCCCTGTGGCGCCAGCTTGTCCTTGTAGATCTCCATCGCCTCTTCGGTGGCGAGATGGATCGGGATCGCGTCCGACGAATAGGCGTCGACGATGATCAGATCGTAGATGCCGTCCGGCTCGCGGGCGAAGGTCAGCCGCGCGTCGCCGATCACGGGTTTCAAATCCGGCGCGCAGTTCTGAATATAGCTGAAATATTTGGGGTCGCGCGCGGTATCGACCATCGATTGATCGATCTCGAAGAACTTCCAGGTCTCGCCGGGCTCCGACGCGCAAGTCAGCGTGCCGGAGCCGAGGCCGATCACCGCGACGCGCAGCGGTCCGCCCTTGCGCGCGCGAACCGCCGAGATCGCCTGGCCGATGCCGCCATCCTTGTGATAATATGTAATCGGCTCGGGCCGCCCGGTCACCGGCGTGCCGTCGTCGTTCTGGAATTTCTGGGCGCCGTGAATCGTGGTGCCGTGCATCAGCACATGATACTGGCCGTGCGGCGTCACCACGATCTTGTGGACACCGAAAAAGCTGCGCACAGTTTCCACCCGTCCGTCATCCGACGGATAGGCCCGGATCAGCACCAGCGCCACCGCGACGGTTGCGAAAATCTTCCAGCGGTTCGCGTTCAATCCGAGCGCCAGCAATGCCGAGAGCACGGCGACACCGCCGATCACCCAGACCCGGTGCTCGTCGAGCCAGGTCATCACCTTGCCCTCCGAATAAGAGGGCGCGATCAAAGCCACCGCAAGCGCGGCGAGAAACGGCCAGTACCAGCCGCTCCAGCGCGGCAAGCGCTCCTCACCGCCGGGCGGGCGGCACAGCGCTGCCAATGCCAGCAGGATCGGGTATTCCGCGATCCACGAAAATGTAAACGGCGCGATCAACCCTGCGAACAATCCGCCGACCATGCCGCCAAACGACAGCGCGACATAAAAACCGGTGAGATATTTCGCGGCCGGGCGGGTACGTGCCAGTTCGCCATGGCACGCCATCGCGATCACAAAGAAACAGACCTGGTGTCCACCGAGCGTCAACAGCAGATTCTGTTCGCCGCCGACCGCGAGCAGCACGATCACGCCCGTGATCGCCAGCGGCTGTGCCATCAACATCCATTTGTGCGGCAGCAGCGGGCGCGACTGGAACACCAGCACCCAGGTCAAGAGATAAAGCGACAGCGGCAGCACCCACAGCAACGGCGCAGCCGCGACATCGGTGGAAATATGCGCGGTCACCGCGATCAACAGACCCGACGGCACCGCGGCCAGAAAAATCCAGCGTGCGCGCAAGATCCAGGCCGGCGCCGGCGCATCGGTGTCCTCGGCAAGCGTTTCGGCAGCGGCTGAAATCGGCGAGCGCAGCAGCAGCACGCCGCAGATCGCAATCAACAGGATGAGCAATCCATAACCGCTGGTCCAGATCAGGTTTTGCGTGCGCAGCGTGAACATCGGCTCGAGCAGCACCGGATAGGACAACAGCGCCAGAAAACTGCCGATATTCGAGGAGGCATAAAGAAAGTAGGGGTCCGGGCCACTGGGATGGCCGGTGCGGACGAACCAGGCCTGCAGCAGCGGATTGTTGGCGGCCAGCGCGAAGAACGGCAGGCCGATCGAGACCGCGAACAGGCCCAGCAGCCAAAATGCATACCCTGACGTCGGCGGCTCGCCCCACCCGCTCGCAATCGACAGCGGCAGCGTCAGCAGCGCGACGATCAGCAGCACCAGATGTGCCGCCACCGGAATCATGCGGTTGCGGAGTTGCATCAGATAATGCGCGTAGGCATAGCCGCCGAGCAGCAGCGACTGGAAGAACACCATCGCCACCGACCACACCGCCGGCGAGCCGCCGAGCCGCGGCAGCACCATTTTGGTGAACAGGGGTTGCACCGAGAACAGCAGCAGCGCGCTGACGAAGATGGCTGCGGTATAGACCACCAGCACCAGCCGGTTGCGGCTAACGGATGGATGGTCCGCGGCCACGGACGGATCGGGTGAATGCATGAAAACTCCGGCTTGGATCCGGCGGGCGCCGGCGGCGGGATTCCGGCAAAGGCAGGCCGGGGCGGCGCAATGGAGCATATGGCGACACGGTGGGCAATGCGGGGCCGGAAACCAAAATCATCACTTGACGCTGTGCTTGCATCAGCGTCTGCGATAAGCAGTCACCGAAGTCCTGTTGCGGCGCCAAGCGAAGAGAGTATTGAACGTCATTCCGGGGGGGCGCCAACCGAACTCGGGTGGACCCGAGTTCGGCCATATCGTCGTCCAGGTCGGCAACAGCGGACTTGGATGGCGCAAAACCGGAATCTCGAGATTCCGGGCATGGTCCATCGGACCATCCCGGAATGACGAAATCAATACACGGGGCGTCATCCCGGGACAGCGCGAAGTTAATCAATAGTTCTTGAAGCAACCATGACAGAAACTGACGTTGTCATCATCGGCGCCGGACATAACGGCCTTACTTGCGCGGCCTATCTGGCGATGGCCGGCCTGCGCGTAAAGGTGGTCGAGCGACGTAAGGTGGTGGGCGGCGCGGCGGTGACGGAGGAATTCCACCCGGGGTTCCGCAATTCGGTGGCGGCCTACACTGTCAGCCTGCTGAATCCGCAAATCATCTCCGATCTAAAATTAAGCCGCCATGGCTTGCGGATCGTCGAGCGCCGCGCGCAGAATTTCCTCCCCTCCCCCGGTGGCGGCTATTTGCTGACGGGTGAAGGCCGCACCTATCAGTCCATTGCCAAACTCAGCGCCCGCGATGCTAGTCGGATCGATGCATTCGCGCGCGAACTTGAGGCGATCGCCGACGTGTTGCGCCAGTTCGTGTTGCGCGCGCCACCGAACATCGTCGAAGGGTTTGGTGTCGGCAGCATTCGCGAGGCCTTCAATGCGCTGGGCACCGCCAACATCCTGCGAAGCCTTTCGCTGGAGCAGCAGCGCAGCCTGCTTGACCTGTTCACGCGCTCCGCCGGCGAGATGCTGGACGACCGGTTCGAGAGCGATCTGGTGAAGGCGCTCTACGGGTTCGACGCCGTCGTCGGCAATTACGCCAGCCCCTACGCGTCAGGCTCAGCCTATGTGATGCTGCATCATGCGTTCGGCGAGGTGAACGGCAAGAAGGGCGTCTGGGGTCACGCCATCGGCGGCATGGGCGCGATCACGCAGGCGATGGCGAGTGCCGCCAGCGGCCATGGCGTCGACATCGCGATCGATGCCGGCGTCCGCGAGGTGATCGTCGAGCGCGGCCGCGCGGCGGGCGTGATCCTCGACAATGGCGAAACCGTCAGGGCCAAATATGTCGCCTCCAGCGTCAATCCGAAATTGCTTTACACGCGGCTATTGCCGGCGGATGCATTGCCATCAGCCTTCCTCGATCGCATCAGGAACTGGCGCAACGGCTCCGGCACCTTCCGGATGAATGTCGCGCTGAACGCCCTGCCCTCGTTCACGGCGCTGCCGGGCGTGGGCGATCATCTCTCAGCCGGCATCATCATCGGCCCGAGCCTTGGGTATATGGATCGCGCCTGGCAGGACGCCCGAACCCACGGCTGGAGCCGCGAGCCCGTGATCGAGGTCCTGATCCCCTCAACCCTCGACGACACGCTCTGCCCGCCGGGCCAGCATGTCGCGAGCTTGTTCTGCCAGCACATGGGGCGGCAGATTCTGTCGCCGCTCGATCTGGAACGCCAGTTCGGCCTGCTCGGCGGCGATATTTTTCATGGCGCGCTGACGCTGAACCAATTGTTCTCGGCGCGGCCGATGCTCGGCCACGCAGATTATCGTGGTCCCCTGAAGGGCCTCTACCATTGCGGCTCCGGCGCGCATCCCGGCGGTGGCGTCACCGGCGCCCCCGGCCACAACGCCGCGCGCGTGATCCTGAGGGATCACCGGGCGCTGTTTGGCTGAGGCGCCAATCCCGATGCAGGCGACTTCTTCAGGCGCGCTTATCCGTGTTCAGGGATTTCGACCTTGGACCGTGCCGGTCGGTTCCTCACTGAGCCAGCGATAGCTTACGCCGCCAAGCACGCCGCCGAGCAACGGCGCAATCCAGAACAGCCAGAGCTGGCCAAGCGCCCATCCACCGACGAACAACGCCGGACCCGTGCTGCGCGCCGGATTGACCGACGTGTTGGTGACGGGGATGCTGGCCAGGTGAATCATCACAAGCGCAAGTCCGATCGCCAGCGGCGCAAAGCCCGCCGGGGCCTTGCCGTGGGTCGCGCCCATGATGATGAAGAGAAACATCATCGTCATCACGACTTCCATGATGAAGCACGCGACCAGGGTGTATTGGCCGGGAGAATGCTCGCCATATCCATTCGACGCAAAACCCTTAGCGACATCGAATCCGGCGGCGCCGCTCGCAATCACATAGAGCAGCGCCGAAGCGACGACCGCACCGATCACCTGCGCGATCACATACGGCGCGATCTGTCCTGCCGGAAAACGGCCGCCCGCGGCGAGGCCAACCGTAACGGCCGGGTTGAGATGGCACCCGGACACATGACCGATGGCATAGGCCATCGTCACGACGCTCAGCCCGAACGCCAACGACACACCGACCAGACCGATACCAACCTGCGGAAACGCTGCGGCGATAACCGCGCTGCCGCAACCGGCAAATGTCAGCCAAAACGTGCCGATCGCTTCGGCGGCATATTTCTTCGCATCCATATCGGTGTCCCCCCCGCAGGTGGCTGACGATTTCAAAGCAAAGCGAGGCCGAATTTACCGATCATCAATTCACCAAGCCACTCTGACGTCAAGTTTTGCCGCACTGCGAAAACGCTCCGCATCAATTGCTGCGGGTCGGCCGGACCGTCACTGTTCGATGTTGGTTCGCGGTAAACGCACGCTCAATACAGGGATGCCGTTTATTTTAGTGATGTGGTGCAACACCGAACCGCCACTTTGGAACCTTAACATCGTACTGGCGTTATAGAGCGCAATCACTTGATTTGGCTGCTTCTTGGCGCGCTGGCGCTTGGGGAGGGTAAGATGTCAAAACTCACGTCGTTAGCCGCTATTGTTTTAGCGATCGCGCTCTCAGGCTCGGCCTATTCTGCTCCCGGAAGAGGAGGAGGCGGCGGCGGGCACGGCGGCGGGGCACCGCACGTCGGCGGTGGCGGAATGCGCGGCGGCGGCGGTGCGCATTTCGGCGGCGCGATGCGCGGTGGCGGCGGCGCGCATTTCGGTGGTGGCGGTGTACGACACTTCGGTGGCGGCGGTGTGCGGCATTTCAGCGGCGGCGGTGTGCGGCACTTCAGCGGTGGCGGCGGGCGACACTTCAGTGGCGGCGGCGCGCGACATTTCAGCGGCGGTGGGCGGCACTACGGCGGCAGGTTCACGGCTCCCCGATCCACCGCTGGGGCGATTTCCCGTGGCGGCAGCAGGACAGCCATCAACGGCAACCGGACATTCAACTCCAATCGCAACGCCAATCAGCGATCCCGCGCTGTACACCAGGCGCTGAATTCGCGCGCGGTGGCGGGCGCTTTGCATCACCGGGGCGCGTTGCGCAATCCGGGCACCCGCGCCCGGATCGCTGCGACGGCGGCGACCGCGGGATGGCATAACGGGCCCGGCCGCGGCTGGTGGCGACACGGCCATGGCGGCTACGGCTGGGTTGGCCCGCTGTTCTGGCCATTCGCCTATTACGACATGTACGGCTATGCGATGTGGGGCTACGACCCCTCGTTCTGGGATTACGGCTACAACGACATCTATGCCGGGATGTTCGCTCCTTACGGGTATGACGATCTGACAGGTTACTTGCCATCAGGCGTCGGCGGAAATTCTGTCGGCACGAGGCAAGCGTCGCGTGCCTTCGCAAGCACCAATCCGGCGCCAGACCAGCTGACGCAAATGTGCGGCGACGACAGCCGCGACATCGCCGGCCTGCCGATCGATCAGATCCAGCAGGCTGTTCAGCCCAACGAAACCCAGCGCACGGCGCTCGACGATCTCGCCAACGCCTCAGCGATGATTGCCGCAGTTGACACGGTACAGCCGCCACTGGAGAAGTTTTACGGCCTGCTGAACGACGATCAGAAGGTCCGGCTCAACGCGCTGGGACAGGACCAGCGCGGGAAGTCGGCGCAGAAGACCGGCGGCTCGCTCGCCCAGACCTGCGGCGCTACGGAGGCCGGGGTCACGGACTGGCCGGCTGCGGAGATCGACGCCAAGTTGCATCCGACCGACGCGCAGCGCGCAAGCCTCACTGCCCTCCAGAACGCCAGCGCCAAGGCGGACGATATGCTCAAGACTTCTTGCCAGACAGATGATGCGTTGACGCCGCCGGCCCGCCTCGCCGCCGCCGGCAAGCGGCTGCAAGTCATGCTGCAGGCGATCGCGACGGTGCGCACCGCGCTGGATGATTTCTATGGGAAACTGACCGACGAGCAGAAGGCGCAGTTCGAAGCGATCGGCCCGGGCCGTGCCGGCCTGTCCCGCCAGTCAGATGCCACGCCGACGTACTCTCGCCGGCGCCATCACGCCGGCTTTGGCGGAATCATCCGGCATTTCATGGCCTTCGGGTGGTAAGCGCATCATCCTAATCCCACCGGCGGCGTCCCCGGGGCGCCCGGCCACGACGCGCCGCGCGGCCGGCTATTTGCCGGAGGGCGAGTCGGGTGGCAACCGGTGGAGAACTTGTGGAAAACCGGTGGATGATCCAGTGGAGAAGCCTGTGGATTTCCCGTGCAGATATCACGGGACAGGTCTGTGAAGAACCCGGGTATGTCCGGGTATGTTTCAGTGCAGAATGCTGTGAACAACCCTTGCGTTTGGGATAGGCAAGCTGTGGACGCGCGGCAGTATCAAACGCGGAATCCACTGCAAGCCGCTCGAACAGCGCTTGCGGTTCGGGCCGTAACCCATTGCCGGACAAGGCCGCGATAGAATGAAACCGGCGGCAGAGTGACACGTCTCTAAACGTCAGACGGTGTGTTGAGATACCGCGGGAAGCTCAGTCTGTTGCACGACCCGATTACCGGGTAAGTGAAGCGCACGCGTTATCCGCCTGCACCAATCCCCGGACCCTTGATGACCTCCACACTCACGCCCCACACCAGCCGCGCGACCTTCGCCATCGGCAGCGAACTGACGGCGCGGCGCGTGGTCGATCGGCTGACCGAGAGCTTTTCGGAGGGCCAGGCCGCGATCGCCGCGTTCGAGCGATCCGACGGGCGCTGGGACGTCACCGTGCATTTTGCCGAGGCGCCCGATCAAACGTCGATCCGCGAACTCGTCGGTATCGCGGCCGGCGGTGACGTGGCGCAGGCCATCACGTTCGATACGGTTGAGGCCAAGGATTGGGTCAAGGCCACGCTCGAAGAACTCGTCCCGGTCCGGGCCGGGCGATTCATCGTGCATGGCCAACATGATCGCTCGCGCATCTCGCCCAACAAGCTCGGCATCGAGATCGAGGCGGCGCTGGCGTTCGGCACCGGCCACCACGGCACCACGCGCGGCTGCCTGCTGCTGCTCGATGATGTGCTGAAGGCTCGCCGGCCAAAGCGCGTGCTCGACCTGGGAACAGGCACCGGCGTGCTCGCCATCGCCGCGGCCAAGGCTTTGCGGGTGAAGGTGCTGGCAAGCGATATCGATCCGCTCGCGGTTCGGGTGGCGCGCGACAATGCGCGGCTCAATGGTACGGGTGATCTGGTTGAGACGATCCGGGCAACCGGGTTTTCAGCCCCGGAGTTCACGAAGCATGGGCCGTTCGATCTGGTACTGGCGAATATTCTTGCCAATCCGCTGCGGCAAATGGCGACACAGATGGCAAGGCATCTCGCGCCATCGGCGCTGGTCATTCTATCGGGACTGCTGCCGCATCAGGCTCAAAGCGTGATTGCCGCCTATCGGGCGCGCGGACTTGTTCTGAAGCGGCATCTGCAAATCGAAGGCTGGAGCAGTCTCTTAATGCAGCGCGTGAGTTGAGCTAACGTAGCGCGTGAGGCAGTCGTCTACTCCGGCGGTTTCTTTTCGCGGCGGGCGATGACGCCCTTTTCTCCGCCCAACGTCCGCTTGACGCGGGCTTCGACGAAACGATCCAGAATCTGAACGATGACGCCCCGCTGTTTCTTGGCAATGGCAGGTACCGGGCCGCGGCGGATCGGCGGCGAAATCTTCTCAAAACTAAAAGCAGGCATTGTGTATCCCCTCGTCGTTGAGTTGAAACACTCCTCGAATTCCTCCAGATACCGTTGGACGAACTGCCTGTGATGGCAAATCGTTCCAACCCGTCTAGTGCAGATGAACATATTCAAGCATAATCTATGCCAAATTGAGGCAATTCGCGTTGAATTTGCCGACCTCTTCCCACGATCCTAAGGTGGTCAGACGATGTTCGAAGCCCATTTCCAGACATTCGAAGAGCCGGAAGGCGGCGTTGCGCTGACCGCGCGGCTGGCCGCTTTTCGCGAGGAACTGGCGCGCCGGACGCTGACCGGGTTCGTGATTCCCCGTGCCGATCAGCAACAAAATGAATATGTCGCCGCTTCGGAAGAGCGGTTGGCATGGCTGACCGGATTTACCGGATCGGCGGGAATGGCGATTGTATTGACGCAAGCGGCCGCGGTGTTTGTCGACGGCCGATATACGCTGCAGGCGGCGAAGCAGGTCGATGCGAAGGCCTGGAGCGTCGAGCCGCT
>WNFC01037828.1_pt1 | contig 12747 bp, 14 predicted proteins | sample 5400541 | NCBI WGS metagenome assembly WNFC01 (sample SAMN13153342, study PRJNA577476) | soil metagenome | isolation source: 120 cm saprolite under Douglas fir tree site 2 hole 2 replicate 1 | place: USA:California | collected 2015-04-18
GAACACCAGAGAGAACTCCTGAACATGGAAACGAGCGAAGGAGAGAAAAAAGCACCGAGGCAAGAGGCAGCACATGGCAGCTTATTTGATTTTTGCTCTCGACATCACCGATCCAGAGGGCTTTCGGGAATACGCGGAACGTGTCGGTCCAACCCATGAACACTATAGGGGAAAACTCCTTGTCCCAGGGCAAATCTGTGAAACCCTGGAGGGTGAGTGGCGCCCAGACCGCCTGGCGATGCTGGAGTTTGACAGTGCAGAACAGGCCAGGCGTTGGTACACCTCAGAGGAGTACGCACCGCTCAAAGACCTCCGTCTCAAAACGGCAAACACCCGGCTCTTTTTGGTGGAGGACCACTAGTCCGGAAAGGGAGACCCGTGGAGGATTCCTTGCGGACCAAAGGAAGATTGTTGTATGCCGTCAATTCGATTCGTTACGTGGTACTTCACCTTCTGGTATACTATCTGCATATGGCACTCGATGTAACCGCACACATTGAAATAAAGAGAGACAGCAAAGCTGTTGCTGCATATGCTTTTGAGCCGACCAATGATCCCATCTGGATCGGTGGTATCTCACAAGCGAAACTCCTGACGCAACTGCCGGTGAGCAAAGGGACCCAGGTCCAACGCAGAGCAAAATTTATGGGCCGGACCATCGATTACGTTCTTGAAGTACGTACCCTTGAACCTGATCATCTCATGGTCATGGAGTCGATCAAAAGCCCTTTCCCAATGAACGTGACGTACCAATTTGATGCTCTCGATACCGGCACGACCCTCGCGAAGATCAGAGTGCAAGGAACCGCTAGTACCTTTTATGGTCTCGCCGATTTCCTCATGGCACCAATGGTCAAACGGAATCTCAACAACGATTTGCGACGGTTGAAAGCAAAAATGGAGAGCGAATAACTGTGAATAAACGATACTCGTTCAAAGTGGCAGAAGGGCGTAATGAAGCCCGTCCAAGAAGTTTGGACGGGCAACGAAAAACAGGAAATTTGGCTAGCGTGAAGGGTATGTTCCTTCAGACTTATTTGTGCTCACAAATGCACTTGCTGACCAGGTTGTTGTGGGACAAATTGTGTGCCATCGTTGAGAAACACCAGGCGCTGATCCTGAATGTGTACGATCATATCAGGTTTGCCATCACCATTCACATCCCTGAATTCCGCGGTAACCGGTGTCAAATTCTGACCATCCCCAAAAAGAGTAGGTCCATTATAGATTCGAGAATGCGATGTATTCCCCCCAGGCAATTCGATAATCACTACGTGCCGGTTGAGGTTGAGAAAGATAAAGTGTGAAGGGTTAGCTGGGCTATCGTTATGTCCTACAACAGCGTCAACCTGATACGTGCGAGGACGGCCATAGGTCACATCGTCCTGGTGAACCTGCCACCAGGAACTAAAGGCACTTAACGTTACGAACAGTGCTGCCATCAGGAGCATACCTACGATGACGGCGATCAAAGGAAAACGTTTATCCTGACGCCATCCCTGCTTCCTTGATGGGGAAGGAGCATGTGACAGCTTGCCGCTGCCTGGATAAGGTTTGACATTAGAGCGCCTTGGATGAACAGATGCACCTTTCAGTATGTCGACATCATCAAGTGTGTCACGCTGAGGTGGTTGGTTATACCTGCGCACACTGCTATGAGGACGCGTTACATAATATTCCTCGTCTTCTTCAAGTTCGTAATCAGATTCCTGGGATAACTTGCTTGCCTGTGCAGCCCCCATAGCGTTTACCTCCTTATTAGATAGTTTGTTCTAAAACATATTACCCTAGAACCTGTGTTCTTGTCAATAGTTTTGCGGGGAAATTACACAAGCTAAAGAAAACTCGTCATGCAGAATCATCCTCTTCCTAGTCCAACCCGAACATGATACAATAGGCCCATTACATCAAGACTATTGAAATGGGTACATCCTGTTCATCATGCACGATATGATCAACACGCTGGCGGAAGCATTTTACGCGCAGCATAAACAACTCTATATTGTAGGGGGAACGGTACGCGATGTCCTCCTACATCGCGAGGACTCAAACGACGAGGACCTGGCAACCGATGCTACGCCTGACGAAATCAAGCGCATCGTCACGCCTACGCGTCCCAATGCGGTTGTTCTTGTTGGTGAGCGCTTTGGGACAGTACGTCTCCATTACTCCCATAACATCGTCGAGATCACTACCTTTCGCAGTGAGCAATACAATCCTGATTCGCGCAAACCAGAGGTATGTTTTGGAACAGTGCTGGAAGATGACCTGCTGCGGCGCGACTTCACTATCAACGCCATGGCATGCCATCCTTTGACGGGGCAAATCATCGATCCCTTCGGAGGTCGGCAAGACCTGGAAGCACATATGCTGCGTGCCGTAGGAAATGAGCCTGATAAGCGCTTCGATGAGGATCCGCTTCGCCTGCTGCGTGCAGTGCGTTTCGCCGCCCAGCTTGACTTTGCTATAGAAACCGAAACCCGGCGTTCAATCCTACGCCAGGCAGCAAAATTGCAAAAGATTTCGCGTGAGCGTATCCGAGATGAGATGAACAAACTGCTGGTTTCAGCGAACCCTGCCAAAGGTCTGGATCTACTTGTTGAGTTGGGATTGATGGAGTGGATCGTGCCAGAAGTACTCGCGCTGCGCGGCGTTAGTCAACAAGCTCAGAGAGTGATTCATACAAAAGATGTCTATGCGCACGTACTACGTGTAGTTGAGCGCTCATCTCCTCGAGTGGTCTGTCGCTGGAGCGCTTTGCTGCATGACATTGCGAAACCTCGCACACGCACAGTGGAAGATGGCAAAGTACACTTTTTCGGGCACGAGGATGTCGGAGCCTACATGGCGCGAGATATCCTGAAACGTTTGCACTTTGACCGGGATTTTATCGAGAGCGTGTCGAAAATTGTGCGTCTACATATGCGAGCGAACGCGTATACATCGGACTGGACAGATGGGGCAGTGCGCCGGCTGATGCTGGATAGCGGGAATGATCTGCCGGATTTACTTGACCTGTCGCGCGCGGACATCACCAGTTATCGAGCTGATAAAGTAACACGAGCAGCGGCACGTGTTACAGAACTTACAGAGCGCTGCCAACGCTTGAAGGAAGAAGCAGAGCGTTTACCTCTGAAAAGTCCTCTGGATGGCAACGAATTGATGGAGATGTTTGGACGTGGTCCAGGACCGTGGTTACGGCCTATTAAGGATCACCTGCTAAGCCTGGTTATCGATGGGGTACTTGCTGCCGATGATAAAGAAGAGGCTGCAAAGATAGCAAGAGCAATGCTAGATATAGAGGTAGATCAATGAGTGCGATGCGCGATGAGATTGTACAGTTTCTCAATGACTACCTGCAGGTGGAGAAGTTCAAGGATTATTGTCCTAACGGGATGCAGGTGATTGGGCGTTCAGGCGCTTGGAAATCTTTTACAGATGCAATTCGGAGTAGAGACATTCTTCTGTGATGTACCTAACCAGGTATAATACCTACATACTAGAATACAACCCATACAAAGGATACGATGATGACAAAGGCGCATAATAAAACAGGATCTCAAAAGCCTGGACCAGTTAATACAAAGACAACTCCAGCTAAAAAGCCGGGTGAAAGCGCTTCATCCCCCTCGAGTAGTACGAGCCAACCCACTTCACCCAAACCACAATCAGCACCTTCGATTAGTATTCAAACTGACACGACTAAAGATAAGCAGAGTGCTAAGAGCCGCAAGCCAGCAATAGGTGGTACGGCTGTTACAGGGGCAAAATCAACGCAGCCTAAAGAAATCAAAGCGACATCGCCGACGCAACAGGAGGCTGAGAGTTATAACCGCGAGATGCGCAGGCGTATGCAACACATGGGTACTGGCCCTTATGGTGGAAGCCCAACCGACGCTGTACGTGATAAGAGACAGAAGCGTATTGAGAAACGGAAACAGCGTCAAGAGGAAGTAAAAAAGACAGTCGTAGCTAAAGGGCCTAGCACCAACATCAAACTTGGACGCAAAAACACGTATTTTGTACTTGGTACAATAGCTTTCATAGTCTTGCTTATCGTCATTGCTCTTATCATTCGTCATCCGTTTTAGAAGGAAACCAAATTAATGCCAAAAATGTATGGATGGGTGCGTGAGGTAGTGCCTGAAAGTCCTGCAGACCGAGCAGGACTACAACCCGGTGATCTTATTCGCACAATTAACGGTCAAACGATTCGTGACCTGGTAGATTATCGCTTTTACGTTGCTGAAGAAGAGTTGACGATTGGTTTTGAGCGTCAACTGAATCAGCATGAAGTAATTATCTCTAAAACGTACGATGAGAACCTGGGAGTGCTCTTCGGTGAAGAGCCTGCTCCATTTATCCGGCAGTGCGCCAATAAATGTGTCTTCTGTTTTATCAAGGGGCTACCGGAACGCTTCGCGCCGCAGCCAGGTTTGCCGCACGGTATGCGTTCAACACTCTACATCAAGGATGATGACTACCGCTACTCATTCCTCTTTGGTAATTTCATTACGCTCACTAATTTGAAAGAACACGACTGGCAGCGCCTTGACGAGCAGAAGTTGACGCCGCTCTATGTCTCAGTACATACAACCGATCCCGACCTGCGACGCAAGATGGTCGACGGCCCACGAGCAGGGGACGTCATTGAGCATATCAAACGCCTGGGAAGCATGAGCATCACCTGTCATACACAACTTGTGCTCTGCCCACCGATCAATGACGGCCCGCATCTTGATCGCAGCATTCATGATTTGGCCGAACTGAGGCCGATTGTCGAGTCGATTTCCGTTGTGCCTGTCGGATTGACGAAATACAATAATATGATGAAGACTGGTGATCTGCCGCCACTGCGTCCCTATACGCGAGATGAGGCCGAGGCAGTGATCGACCAGGTCGAGAGATACCAGCGCCACTTCGAGGCAGAGGATCCTGAGGGCTACCCGTTTGTTTATCTTTCGGATGAATGGTATTACCTGACGGAACGCGAATTCCCACCCGCGAAGCATTACGGCTTGTATGCTCAGATTGAGAATGGCGTGGGCATGACACGCTACTTGATTGAGCAATGGGCACGCAGTAAACGCAAACTACCGGCAAGTATTCCTCAACCTCGACGGGTAACAATGGTCACGAGTATGATGGCACGACCCGTCATCGAACAGTTCGCTGAAGATATACGCAAGGTCGAGGGGCTTGAGGTGCAGGTACTGCCTATCGTAAACAAATTCTTTGGGGCAGAAGTGACTGTCGCAGGGTTGCTCTGTGGCCAGGACGTACTGGATGCCCTGGAAGAGAATGGAAGCCTGGGTGATCTTGTGTTGCTGCCGCGTGTGATGCTGGATAACGCTGGTGAGTTAACTCAGTCTAGATACATCGATTGTCAAAAAGGTTCACATCGTTTAGGACCCCGAAGAGAAGGTGAGTGGAGCCGTCGTAAAGATCACCGAAAAGGTTTTACAGACGATGACTACCTCCACCTCAAAGGTATCAAGTAGATACCCACAAGAGGCCTCAATGGGGAATGGAAGCCACTTTGACTCCCAAGTTCCATAGATATGTAATCATGTCGTACCATCATTGTCCTGTCACTTCTTGATTGATTATGCTAAAAGTCCTGTAGCATCTGGGGGTAACTCCTGATGCTACAGGGCTGATTTATGTAGATTGTTTATATATGCGTACGACAATGTACTTCTTCACTGCGACAACGGGGCAATTAATTCTGGACTTTCATGCTTTGGATCATTCACCTGGCGCGAAACGGGACGCGCTGTCATCTCTTCAGCCGGATAGGGTGACAGCCAATGCGATAACGCATGTTCATCACGCACATCTGGATCAAGCCAGAGTTCGTAGGCGTCAGGTACGAGAATGGCCGGCATGCGATTATGAATAGGCACAAGCACATCGTTTGGCTCGGTGGTGATAATTGTGCAAGTGCGTATTTGCTGGCCTTCAGGGTTTTTCCACTGGTCCCATAAGCCAGCAAATGCGAAAGGTTCTCCACTTTTTAGCGTGATATACATAGGGGTCTTGAGCCCATTTTCCTTACGCCATTCGTAAAAGCCATCGGCTATGATCATGCAGCGTTTAGAGCGCAAGAGCCCCTTGAAACTGGGTTTCTCTGTCAGTGTCTCTGCTCTAGCGTTAATCATTTTCGAACCAATCGATTCGTCTTTGGCCCATGAGGGAATTAATCCCCAGCGCAATAAGGCCAGGTGTGATGTCCCATTATGCATAATGGAGACAACTTCTTGTGTTGGTGCGATATTGTAACGCGGCGATGTTTCAAGAGTGGCTGGCACACCGAATTGCTCGGCGATAGTTTTGATATCGATATGAAGTGTGAAGCGACCGCACATGATTTTCTCCTTCCTTGAGAGTGCTTTTCTAAAATTCCTCTTTATTATTGTATTCTTTTTTGGCATAGTATATTCGGTTGGTTGACGCGAAGACAAAAGGTAACATGATGTGGATAAATATGTGGACAAATGTTCTAATTTGTGGATAACTTCAGCCTATTGCCTCCAACCTCATTTTCATATACAATACACTTCATACTTCCCACGGTTGGAGAAATAGAAATCGATTAAATCGACTACTTCTATTAACAACCTCTTGTTCATGATAATTGGTGTAAGTACATGGCAAAGCTTTTAAGGGTCAATTACCAATAAAGTCACCTAAGTTGCTGTTGGGATTATCCCTTTTAACTTTTGGAGGATGAACAATGAATAAAAGCGTTCGAGCAATTATTATATTTCTACTCTTCGGGGTCCTCCTTTTCGTTATCGCTTATTTATTGCAAGTATTACAAGTTAATGCTTTCTTAAGCTCTGCATTTTTTAATGCTGCCTTTGTAATACTCACTGTCGTTATTCTTAATGTCCTTTGGGCTCTTCTAGGTGGAGAACCGGTAGCTAATGCAATCGAGCAGTTGACAGGATCATTACAACATTCGTTCCAGATAATAAGAGAGAGCAGTGCAATTGGAGTAGTAGGACTCTCTGTAAGCGGTAAATTTTCACGTAGTGAGTGGGCGGAACGATTAAGGAAATCTCAACAGCAAGTTGATTTAATGGGTTATACACTGATCACATGGATAAATACAAATACTACCAATTTCGAAAATGAGGTCTTAAAACTTGTCCAGAAGGGTGTAAAGATACGTATCTTGATCCTGGACGAAACAAATCCCCACTTCGACAGCTTTATCAACAGTCACCTTGCAGGCACTAGCATAGAAAGGACGCGAAGTGAGCTAAAAGATGCTCGGGAAGCATTTGAAAATATTAGACAGAAAGTGCAAATGTCGAAAACCGCGAATTCTTCTGGCGACTTTGAACTTCGGACGGCCAGAGAAGGACTAATTACGTGTAACATCTGCCGCACCGATACTAGTATGATAGTAGTTTCTTACATGTATTGGCAGAAGGCTGTTACCAGTCCTCTTCTGTTGATTCTTCAAAGCCAGGAAGAGCCGAATTTGTTTCAAGCATACCAGGAAGAATTCGACCGACTATGGGAACTCAATGCTTAATTCCACTCTATTAGCTTCCTTGACCAGAGATTTTAGTCTAGACAACCCGCCTTTCCCTTGGTAGGATAAAACAAATCAGGGAAAATGAAAGGACCCCATATATGACAACATTAGAAACCTATATAACAGAAAACGAAAACCGCTTTCTTGAAGATTGGAAAGGTTGGCTGCGCATCCCTAGTATCAGTACATTGCCAGAGCATGCTGGCGATATTCGCAGTGCGGCTGAGTATGCAGCCGACCAGCTACAACGAATGGATTTTGAACAGGTTCACCTGATCGAGACGCAAAATCACCCACTTGTTTATGGTGAGTGGCTCAAGGCACCCGGCAAACCCACGGTCCTCGTCTATGGTCACTATGATGTCCAGCCTGTTGATCCCGTCGAACTTTGGGATTCGCCGCCATTTGAGCCTACAGTGCGCGGGGATAATCTGTATTGCCGGGGTGCGTGCGATGATAAAGGTCAGACAATGCTCGTATTTAAGGCATTGGAATCGCTCATGGCGGTTAATGGCACTTTACCTGTCAATGTGCGTGTGCTGATCGAGGGAGAAGAAGAGGCAGGGGGAGAGTCAATTGATCATTACGTCAGGGCTTACCCTGCAAGCTTAAAGTGCAATGCGGCATTTATTTGCGATACAGGTATGCCGTCCAAGGAGATTCCGGCGCTGGTCAATGGTCTGCGCGGCATCATCTATACAGAGGTCGAAGTTCGTGGCGCGAGAGGCGACCTGCATTCAGGCTCCTATGGCGGTGTTGCGCCAAATCCACTACACACACTGGCTATCATTATTACTGGTTTGAAGGATGCCGACGGTCACATTCACATTCCTGGACTGTACGACAAGGTACGCGAGGCATCAGAGCAAGAGAAAGCGTTCTGGCATGATGATCCTTTGCACTTGAACGAAGCGCTGCTGGAGGAGATGGGAGTCTCACAGCTTTCGGGCGAGGCGGAATATCCACCTTTAGAGCGCATCTGGGGTCGTCCAACTCTTGAGGTACACGGCATCTCTGGTGGCTTTGTGGGCGAAGGAGCTAAAACAGTGATTCCCGGGGTCGCTAAGGCCAAGATCAGCCTGCGCCTCCCTGCTGACTTGAAGTCAGACGAGATATTTGTGCTCTTCGAGAAGCGAGTAAAGGAACTCGCTCCCGCAGGAGTAGAAGTAACTGTACGTAAAGTACATGGTGGCGAAGCGGTGATGGTTCCGATAGATACGCCACCCATGCAAGCAGCGGCATCAGCGTTGAAGGAGATATTCGGAAAAGAGCCTGTCTTTATTCGCGAGGGTGGATCGATTCCCATAGCAGCGCTGTTTCATGAAATTCTTGGAGTACCGGTAGTGATGATGGGCTTTGGTTTGCCAGACGATAACCTGCATGCTCCGAATGAGAAGTACTCGCTTTCCCAGTTCTATAAGGGCATTCGCACTGTAGCTCGTTTCTTCGAGCACATTGGCGAGTAGCAAATTGAACTGGCCCTTTGTGGCTCCGCCACAAAGGGCCAGTTCAATTTGTAATCTTCACTTCAACCCTTGTTCGTCGGCAATCTTCGTTAACTGGTTGCGTACCTCCCACAATTCTGGGTAGAACATATCCCTAAGAGTACGTTCAAGTATCTCCATAGGAGTGCCGCCAGTGCCAATGGAGCCAGGACCGATCATACGTTGTGCCAATTTGAAGTGCTGTGTTCGGAAAATTTGAAAGACTTCGTCGTAATCAGTCAGACCCTCAGCAAAGGCCATCAAGAGTGGATAGCGATCAGCATAGATATAGATATCTGTAAGGGTGACCTGTTCATGAAGCAGTAATGCCTTGAAATCATCCCACATAAGGGGTGAAATCGTCATCAATGCATGAAAGCCAGGAGAATCTGTTCCAGCGCCGTCGGCAAGCACTTTGCGGAAGCTATGAAAATCCCAGGGTGACATTGTCTCTAGCATGCGCAAGTTACTCAGCATCAGATGCTGAATCTGAATAACACGCTGTAGCAGCCGCAAGGCGGGGGGTACATTGTACTCTTGCAGCAATGCGCGAATGGTGTACAGTTCGAAAGCGGTCTCTTTCCACCACAATTCAAATACCTGGTGTACGATTTGAAATTGTAGTTCGTCATGATGCGTTAACTCATCCTCAGGTTTTTGTAGTGAGAGAAGTTCCTCAGTACGCAGGTAACGCTCGTAGACGGTCTCTCCTGGCGCATGCTTCGCTTTATGCGGTGAAATGTTTTTTACCATGAAGGCACCTTCCTTCTGCTAAATATCCAGTTTTTAGTCAGATACCCCCGGCTAAAGCCCTGTCTTTTATACACATTTTACAAGCTGCTAAAATAGGAAGATGAACACGCAAGACATTCTAGACCCAGAACGCTGGGCCAAAAAGACTTTTGGGTCGAGTCAGCTCAATGACATTCGTCGCACAGGACGAGCCGTGAAAGCGGCGAAACGCATGGCCGAGAATCCCTCGGCCACCTTGCCCGCCCAAATGCAGACCTGGAAAGAGACGATGGCCTTGTACCGACTGCTCAAGGAAGACGATGTAACTTTTGAGGCGCTGATGCAGCCACATTGGCAACAGACGCGCGAACAGATTGAGACCAGACCCGTCGTGCTACTGGTACAGGACACCACCGAGGTGGACTTGAGCCATCATCCCAAAACGAAGGGCTTGGGCCAGGTCGGCAATGAGCGAGGACGAGGGCTGTATCTGCAAACGGTGCTGGCCGTCCTGCCACACAGCGGCGAGGTGTTGGGCTGTGCGATGCAAGAACCCTTTGTGCGTAAGCCAGCTCCGATAGGAGAGACGCGGAGCAAACGACGGCAACGAAGTGAACGGGAAACGGATGTGTGGATGCGCCAGGTGACGCGCCTGGGAAGCTTTCCCGCCGAGACCACGGCCGTCCATGTCGGAGATCGTGGCGCAGATATGTTTCCGTTCTTTCAGGCCTGCCGAGCCACGCAGACCCATTTTCTGGTGCGAGCGTTTGAGAATCGACGGATCGAGCCAGAAGAGGAACGGCACACTCATCTGCTCGATGAGGTGCGAGCTTGGTCAGCCACAGCCAGCCGACCGTTTCACGTACCTGGCAGTCATGGACGAACGGCTCGCTCGACTGTCGTGCAGCTCGCCTATGGCGCGTTGACCGTGTTGCCGCCTCGCGCGCGAGAAACGTTGCGGCAAAGAGCCGCTGAGGGTGTGGGCCATCCGTGTCTGGGAAGAGCAGACCCCCGACGGAGAAGAGCCGTTGGAATGGATTCTGGTGACCTCGGTGTCCACGACGACGCTCCAGCAGGGATGCCGAGCGCGTCGGGTGGTATGAACACCGCTGGATCGTGGAAGACTATCACCACTGTCTCAAAACCGGGTGCCGTCTCGAAGAGCGCCAGGTGCAGAGCGCCGAGCGTCTGATACGCTTGCTGGGCTTGTTGTCGCCACTAGCAGTCCGTTTACTGCAGCTGCGGAATCTTGCTCGTCGCGACCCTGAGCGTCCTGCTCACGAGGTCCTCGATGCGGATCTGCTCGCCATTGTGGCAGCACAGGCCGATCAAGCTCCCGCGCTGATGACCACAGGAGCCTTCTGGAAAGCCGTGGCACAAATGGGCGGCTATTTGGCCCGCCAGGGCGATGGTCCTCCCGGTTGGAAAACCTTGTGGAAAGGCTGGCTTCGTGTCCAAACGCTGCTTGAAGGCGTTCACTTGGCTTCTCATCTTCGTTTGTAAAATGTGTATAAAAGACAGGTCTGAGACCGGGGGCTTCTACGCGGTTGCCCGCGTTGGCCGCGTCCCGACCGAAAGCTGTTGGTGCGCTGCTCACAGGATGTTGATGGCTGCGTTGATATCCCGATCCACCACCACGCCGCAATGTACACAGCTATGGACTCGTTCAGCTAAGTCCTTATGTGGCCCTTCCTTGTGGCACTGTGAGCAGATTTGTGAGGTCTTGAAGGGGTCGACCAAGATCACGGTTCGCCCGGCCCATGCTGCCTTGACGCTGACCATCTCGGTAAACGTGCTCCATCCCGCATCTAAGATCGACTTGTTCAACCCCGCTTTCGCACTCGCCCCATTGGGCAGATACAGCCCTGTCGTTTCATCCTGCTTTGGCGCGGGCGATTTGGTGAGGTTCTTCACCTGCAAGTCTTCCAGGGCAATGACTTGATACCGATTGACCACCTTGCGTGAGGCTTTGTGCTGAAAGTCCCGACGCTGGTTTCTGATTTTGCGATGCGCCGCAGCGACACGCATCACCGCTTTTTTCCGACGATGACTGCCCTTTTTCTTGCGTGCCAGGGCCTGCTGTGCTTTGGCAAGCTTCTTTTCTGCTTTGCGAAAAAAGCGCGGGTGGTCGAGAAACCCGCCGGTAGAGAGCGCGGCAAAGTGCGTCACTCCCAGGTCGATGCCCACATCCTCATAGCTGACTGGCAACGCTTCGGGCTTGCCGATCTCGCAGCTAAAGCAGGCGTACCAGTGCTCTCCCTCACGTTTGATGGTGAGGGTTTTGATCGTGCCTGCCAGGTCCCGATGCAGATGCAGTGTGACGGTGCCGATTTTGGTGAGATGCAGCTTGACCCTGACCGTCCCTTTTTTGTGCGGCGAACGCTCCTTCGCCTCGAGTTTCCAGCCCGCCCCATCGGGGTAGGTGAAACTGTCGTAGCGGTTGCGCCCCTGAAAGCGGGGATAGCCCGGCTTTTCACCGTTCTTCACCCGCCGAAAGAAGTTGTCGTAGACACGCTTGACGCGCAAGACGACGTCTTGTAGGACATGAGAGGCAATGTCCTGGTATTCCGGGCGAATGCTTTCTTTAATCTCGACTAAATCGCGTTTCTGCTCATAGTACCCAATCGACTTGCCTGCGATGCGATAGGCACTTTTCCGTTCATCTAGCGCTGCATTGTACAATTCGCGACAGCGATCCAGCACCCATTGTAATTGTTCGGTTGTGGCTGTATTTGAGTACAGACGATATTTGTAGGCTTTCAAGCTCATCGCATAGACTCTTGAATAAGGGACGGACAGATTTGTCCGTCCCTCGATGCTTCCCCATCACGCTTTACAGAGATATTCTTGTACTACTTGCTGACTCCGGTAGCGTTCCGCTTCATCGGGGGCAAGTGGCGCACTCAGGTAGCCAACCAGATACCCCAGGTATTCAGGCAAGTTCTCGTCCCCTATCCGGTCAAAGCGATAGACTCCCTGCTC
>WNFC01011396.1_pt1 | contig 12746 bp, 8 predicted proteins | sample 5400541 | NCBI WGS metagenome assembly WNFC01 (sample SAMN13153342, study PRJNA577476) | soil metagenome | isolation source: 120 cm saprolite under Douglas fir tree site 2 hole 2 replicate 1 | place: USA:California | collected 2015-04-18
CCGGGAATGAGACGCGCGTCGAGAGACGTGCGATAAAAGGGAGAAAAAATGAAGCAACTGACATTGAAATGGGTCGCCCTCGTATTCGCGCTGGGCGCGATTCTGTTCCTCGGCGCGTGCCACAAGAAGCAGCCACCACCCCCACCGCCGCCTCCACCGGCTCCGGCTACGCCGACCGCAACGCTGACGGCCAGCCCCGACACGATTGACAAAGGGCAGTCCTCAACCCTGACCTGGCAAACCTCGAATGCCACCGACATCGGTATTGACGGAATCGGCGCAGTGCAACCGAACGGTACGCAGCAGGTGAGCCCAGCAGAGTCCACCACTTACACACTCACGGCAAAGGGAGCGGGAGGAACACAAACGGCAACGGCACGGGTCACCGTGAACGCGCCTCCACCTCCGCCACCCCCAACCACTCAGCCCTCGCTAACCGAAGAACAGTTATTCGCACAAAGTGTGAAGGACATCTATTTTGATTACGACAAGTCCGACGTCCGTGCCAGCGAACAGGCTTCGATTCAAGCCGACGCCGCGTTCCTGCAGCAGCATCCCAATATCAGCTTCACGATTGAGGGACACTGCGATGAACGTGGATCCACCGAGTATAACCTCGCTCTCGGCGACAATCGCGCCAGCGCTGTCAAGAACGCATTGGTTTCGGCCGGGATCGCAGCGGACCGAATCAAGACCGTCAGCTACGGGAAAGAGAAGCCGTTCTGCACTGAATCGAACGAGAGCTGCTGGCAGCAGAACCGGCGCGGGCATTTCGTCTACTCGAAATAAACATGCTGCAAGCTTTAGACCCCGGACGAGGGCGTCCAGGGTTACATGAATTGGGTAGGGGCGGACGCCCTCGTCCGCCCGCTTTTCCCCACGTCAACACGCCGACAATCCACAACTGTGAATAACTTGGGCGCAATTAACCCACCCGCTTTCCCTTAGAATGGCACCCAAGTAAAATCAGATCAGAGTCGCGAGGGGAAGTTCGAACTTGAAGCCTAGTGCCTAAAGCCTAGAGCCCGATCTTACATGTCTCAATTTGTCCACCTGCATCTCCACACTGATTACTCCATGCTCGACGGCGCTTGTGACCTCGAAAAGCTTTGCCACCGAGTAAAAGAACTGGGAATGCCCGCCGTGGCCATGACTGACCACGGAAATATTTTCGGCGCAGTGCACTTCGTGAATGCCGCGAAGAGTGCGGGGATCAAGCCCATTGTCGGCTGCGAACTCTACGTCTGCAAGAAAGACGATCATCGCATCGAGCGCACCCCTCCCGATGGCGATACCTACAACCATCTGCTCGTGCTCGCCGAAAACGAAGAAGGCTATCGCAATCTAGTAAAGATTACTTCTGAGGCTTCGCTTCACGGCTTCTACTACAAACCCAGGGTCAGCAAGAAATTTCTCGCGGAGCATGCCAAGGGGCTGATTGCGCTTTCGGGCTGCCTGAAGGGCGAGGTTGCGGAATCTCTGATGGAAGAGAAGTACGAAGCTGCGCGCGCGGCCGCCGCCACGTATGCCGATATTTTTGGCAAACGGAATTTTTTCCTGGAAATTCAGGACCAAGGCTTGGAGATGGAGCACCGCATCCATCCGCATCTCTTTCGGCTTGAGAAGGACCTCGGTCTTCCGCTCGTGGCGACGAATGACAGCCACTATCTTTGCGAAGACGACGCGCACGCGCAAGACGTGATGGTCTGCATTCAGACTGGCAAGAGCATTCAGGACCCAAACCGGATGAAGTTCCAGGGTAGCCAGTTTTATGTCAAAAGCCACGACGAGATGTACCAAGTGTTCAAGGATTCTCCCGATGTACTGGCGCACACTCTGGCGATCGCGGAACGCTGCAATCTGCGGCTGGATAAAGTCAGCAATCCCTTTCCCCATTTCGATGTGCCGGATGGATACACGCTCGACAGCTATTTCGAGCAGGTCACGCGCGAGGGCTTTGCGCTGCGGATGGAAGCGATTCGGGGACTTTCAGCTGCCGGCAAGTTGAAACATGGGATCAGCGAATACGAGCCGCGGCTGGCGCGGGAGATCGCCATCATCCAACAGATGAAGTTTTCCGGCTATTTCCTCATAGTATGGGACTTTGTACGTTACGCCAGAGAGAATAACATTCCGGTTGGACCGGGCCGTGGCTCAGCCGCTGGATCGCTGGTCTCCTACTCCCTGCGCATCACCGATCTCGATCCGCTCGAGCACGAACTTTTCTTTGAGCGCTTCCTCAATCCAGAACGCATTTCCATGCCCGACATTGACATGGATTTCTGCATGAACCGCCGCAACCAAGTGATTGACTACGTGACTCGCAAATACGGGCGGGAGAATGTCGCGCAGATCATCACCTTCGGCACAATGGCGGCGAAAGCGGCGATTAAAGACGTGGGCCGGGCAATGGATGTGCCTTACAGCGACGTGGATCGGATTGCAAAGATGGTTCCGACCACACTCAACATCAAGCTGGAAACGGCAATCAAGGAATCCCCGGCGCTACAACAGGCTTACGAAAACGATAAGCAAATCCGCGAGTTGCTCGATACAGCGAAAAAGCTGGAAGGCATGGTAAGGAACGCGGGAGTACATGCCGCAGGAGTTGTGATTTCGCCGCGGCCGCTCACCGACCTGGTTCCGTTGCACCGAACCAAGAACGACGAAATCGTCACTGCGTTTGACATGGTGGCCATCGAGAAGATGGGTCTGCTTAAGATGGATTTCCTCGGACTCACCACGCTGACGATTCTCGATGACACGCTGAAACTGATCGCGCAGACGCGGGGAGAGCAGCTCAGACTCGAAGCGCTTCCCCTGACCGATCAGGAAACCTACGCCAAGGTGTTTCACAGCGGCCTGACTTCCGGGGTGTTCCAGTTTGAATCCCACGGCATGCGGGACGTGCTCCGCCGCTATCAGCCCAACACCATCGAAGACCTTACCGCGTTGAACGCGCTCTACCGTCCGGGGCCGATTCAGGGTGGCATGATTGATTACTTCATTGATCGTAGGCATGGTCGCAAGAGAATCGAGTACGAGTTGCCGGAACTAGAAGAAATCCTGAGAGAGACATTCGGCGTGATTGTCTATCAGGAGCACGTGATGCAGATCGCCAATCGCCTGGCGGGTTACTCCTTGGGCGAAGCTGATCTGCTGCGCCGCGCGATGGGAAAAAAGAAGCCGGAGGAGATGGCCAAGCAACGCGAGCGCTTTGTCGAAGGCGCCGTGCAACGCGGTTATCCTCCTAGAAAGATCGAGAAGATTTTCGATCTGCTGGCCAAGTTCGCCGAATACGGTTTCCCCAAAGCACACTCAGCTGCCTACGCGTTGCTGGCCTATCAAACGGCGTATTTGAAGACGCACTATCCCGTGGAGTTCATGGCTGCGCTGCTGACTTCAGTCACCGGAAGCACCGATGACGTGGTGAAGTACATCAACGAATGCCGCGAGATGGGCCTTGCGGTCGAGCCACCGGACATTAACGTCAGTGATGCGAACTTTACTCCGCACGGTCAGGCGATCCGCTTCGGCCTGGCGGCAGTGAAAAACGTTGGTCACAACGCGATTGAATCGATTGTCGCAGCCCGGAAAGAACTCGGGCAGGCGGGCGAGGGCGCCCGCCCCACCCAAGCTGGCCGGTTTAAGTCCATTTATGAGTTCTGCGAGAAAGTTGATCTTCGCCTGCTGAACAAACGTGTGCTGGAATCACTCATTAAGAGTGGTGCCATGGACTCTCTCGGCCGTCGGGCGCAACTCATGGCCGTGCTCGACAAAGCCATGGACCATGCCCAGAAGATGCAGCGGGACGCCGAATCTGGACAACACGGACTATTCGGAGTATTTCAGCAGGAAGAAGAACAGCCGCAGGAAGACAGACTTCCCGAAACACCGGATTGGGATGAGCACACGCGGCTGGCAAACGAAAAGGAGATCCTGGGTTTCTTCATCACCGGCCATCCGCTGGATAAATATCGCGAGAAATTGGAAGACTTGCGCGCACTCTCGACCGCCGAGCTCGCAGCCATGAAGTCTTCCACCGGAAAAGACGAGAACTTGTGCACGGCCGGAATCATCACCAACCTTCGGGTGCTGAAATCCAAGAAAGGTGATTTCTACGCGCAGGCTGCGCTTGAGGATCTAGCCGGTTCGATTGAAATGCTGGTTTTCCCCGACGCCTACCGCAAACTTCAGGACAAAGTGAAGATGGAAGTTCCCGTCCTGGTGCGCGGCGGCGTGCGCATCGAGGAAGGCGCCAATCCCAAGCTCACCGTGAACGACATTACTCCGCTCGAACAAGCCAAAGTTCCTCTTCCCCGCTCCCTGCGCATCCGCATTCCTGTAGATCAAGCTTCTGAAAATACGGTGGACGAACTGTATCTCCTTTTCTCTCAACGAAAAGGCGAGGCTAAGGTGTTATTTGACGTGGAGCGCGAGGGAGATTTCATGGTGGTAATGGAGGCAGAAGGCTATAATGTCCTTCCGGATCGCACTTTCATAGGACGCGTGGAAGAACTCTGCGGACGCGGCGCGGTTCGAATCATCGATTGAAATTGCCGTCTGGGCGTACGATGCGAGCGGCTGCAATCGCCAAACTACAAACGATGAAAACGGCTGACATCAGCGCAGTGCTGAGTAGCGCCCAACTCCTGGTCTCAATGGTCGAGACGCGCCGGGCGGCCCGCAACGGCGATGCAAAGCTCGATTCGACCGCACCCCGCGAACTCGAGAAGGTTGAGCAGCAGATTGTCAAGATCGAGTCTCTCGACGGCCAGAGCGAGGAGACCCGCCGCCAGATTGAGGAGTTGCGTGAGCGCGTCGATGCGCTCCGCAAGGAAATGTCGCACCGCGAAGCCTGGATCAAAACAGAACTTGCCCGCCACCCGCAGCGGCCTTATTTCCTTGATTACGTAGAAAAAATTTTCACCGACTGGAGCGAGATCCATGGCGACCGCCGCTATGCGGATGATCCGGCCATGGTCTGTGGCATGGCACGTTTTCATGGCGAGGAAGTCCTGATCCTGGGAACACAAAAGGGCCGGGACATGAAGCAGAAGGTCCATCGCAACTTCGGACTGCCGAATCCGGAAGGCTATCGCAAGGCCCTTCGAGCGATGCAAATTGCGGAGAAATTCTCGCGTCCCGTCTTCACATTCGTGGATGTGACCGGCGCTAATCCAGGGCTGGGTGCTGAAGAACGGGGACAGGCCGAGGCCATCGCCCTTAACCTTCGCGAGATGGCCCGGCTTCAAGTGCCGATCATTACCGTCATTACTGGCGAAGGCGGCAGTGGCGGCGCACTGGCCATCGCTGTTTCAGACCGCGTGCTGATGATGGAGAATGCGATTTACTCGGTCATCTCTCCCGAAGGCTGCGCTTCCATCATGTGGCGCGATGCTGCGAAAAAAGAACTTGCCGCCGAGGCGCTGCGCATCACTTCTTCTGATCTGAAACACCTTGGTTGTATCGACGCCATCGTTCCCGAGCCAGACGGCGGCGCGCATACCGACCCTGATGCCGCGGCCAAGCTGCTCTTCGCAGCGCTGGAACATAACTTTTCCGAGATCAAGAGCCTACCCGTGAAAGAGCTAGTTGCGTCGCGGTACGACAAGTTCAGGAAGATGGCGCGGTTCTTTACGGAGCAGTGACCATGTCGCCCCCGATGCCCTCGTCCTGGTGCGGCCGAGATGGTTCGGCCTACGTCACGCAACGAGATGCAAGACTATGCCCAAAGACACCAAACGACTCGACATCTCGCTTCTCGAATCGCAAGTAGTCTTGACGATAAACAACATCGGCTGGCACGCATATCTCTAGCCTACTTGGGTTGCGACCCCGAGTGGAGCCCGGCTCCAGGCGTTCTCGAAGCCGCACTCGAGAACAGGAGGAGATTGCCCGATCTCGCGATGTTCGGTTCCCATCGACCAGACGGAAGATGTCCATGCTGCTTGGGTCAGCTTGGTGCGCAAGGGTGCCCTTGTTTGTAAACAAGAGAAATGGGGACATATTCCCGAATGGAATCTGGCGCCAGGAGTTTTGAAAACGGCAGGTTTCATAGGACTCGGCGGTCGTAAGATTTGAGCGGTCCGGGGCGGGCGGACGAGGACTGTCCTCCCCTACTCGAGTCGTGGTTGATTCCAAAACGTCCCTAGTTCCTACTCGGTAATCCTCCCCGGCATCCACCCGTTACCAACCATCAACCCCTGCCGTATAATTTAAGAATCCCCCACATCTCATGGACGGTGCGGGCGAAGCCTTTAGTCTTTTGCAAGAACGTCATGGCAGGAAGGATTCCTTAGTTAATGGCTACAACTGATGTCGGGCTGCACGAGTCCGCTGGGCGGGTTCCTGTGGCGCCGGTTGTCAACAACATGAGCATCCAGGTCGCGACGGTGAACGGCAGCGGCTCGCAAAGTTCTAACACCGTGCTCCTGAGAAGCATTTTTCAGATGGGCGTGCCCGTCTCAGGGAAGAACCTTTTTCCTTCAAATATCGCGGGGCTGCCAACGTGGTATACCATCCGCGCCAACAAAGATGGCTACGTTGCCCGCAAGAAAGAAATTGATTTTCTGGTCGCGATGAATCTGGAGACTGCGCGCGACGACGTGATGTCGCTGGCCCCAGGCGCGGCCGTTCTTTATGACGAGCCGCTGAACCTGAGTGGACTGCGCGACGACCTGGTGTTTTATTCCGTCCCTTTTGACAAGCTGGTTGCGCCGGTCTGCCCGGAGGCCAAACTCCGCAAGCTGGTCAAGAACATGATCTACGTCGGTGTCGTTGCGAGGCTTCTCGACATAGAAATGGCGGAGATCGAGATCGCCGTTCGCAGACAATTCGCGACGAAAGTGAAAGCGGCGAACTTGAACCTGGCTGCGGTGCAGGCGGGCTTCGACTACGCGACGGCAAGCCTGACTAAGCGCGATCCGTATCGCATCCAGCGCATGGACAAGAACCACGGCAAGATCATCATTGACGGGAACGCCGCGTCAGCCCTCGGCTGCGTGTTCGCCGGAGTTACAGTTCTGAGCTGGTATCCGATCACGCCATCGTCGTCGTTGGCGGAAAGCATGATCGAGTATCTGAAGCGTTTCCGTATCGGCCCGGACGGGAAGGCGACATTTGCAGTCGTGCAAGCCGAAGACGAACTGGCGGCAATCGGAATGGTCCTCGGCGCGGGATGGGCCGGAGCTCGTGCTATGACCACAACTTCAGGTCCCGGAATTTCTCTGATGTCCGAATTTGCCGGGCTCTCTTACTACGCGGAAATTCCTGCAGTAGTGTGGGACATCCAACGCGTCGGCCCATCGACTGGCTTGCCCACCCGTACCTCGCAAGGTGACATTCTTTCGACCGCCTTTCTATCGCATGGCGACACCAAGCACATCATACTGTTCCCGTCGTCGCCGCAGGAATGCTTCAGCATGGCGATGGAAGCATTCAACCTTGCGGAGAAATTTCAGACGCTCGTGTTCGTGCTCTCAGACCTCGACCTGGGCATGAACAACTGGATGTCTGATCGCTTTCCGTATCCTGAGAAGCCGATTGAGCGCGGCAAAGTCCTGACCAAAGAAGATCTTGACGAACTCGGCAGCTTTTCCCGGTACAAGGACGTCGAGGGAGATGCCATCGGGTACCGCACACTCCCCGGCACCCAGCATCCCGCAGCGGCTTATTTCACGCGTGGCAGCGGGCACAATGCCGAGGCCCAGTACAGCGAGCGCCCAGCCGACTACGAAGCAAATATGGACCGCCTCAGCCGCAAGTTTGAGCAAGCGCGTTCCTCGGTACCTGCGCCGGTGCTCGAGAAAATGCCGAAGGCCGAAGTCGGGATTATTGCTTTCGGGAGCTCCCATTGGGCGCTGACCGAATCACAAGACCAGCTGCGCGACGAGCACAAACTGGCGACCGACTATTTGCGCATCCGCGCCTTTCCCTTTTCTCCGGAGATCGCCGACTTCATACGCGAACACAAGCGCGTTTACGTAGTGGAGCAGAATCGCGACGCGCAAATGCTCAGCTTACTCAAGCTGGACCTGGACGTGGAACTTGTGCTCAAACTACGCAGCGTTGCGCACCTGGATGGACTGCCGATGGACGCACGCTCGGTAACCGACGAAATTGCTGCCATGGAGGTAAAGTAATGGCGACCACACCAAGCGGCGCTCCCAAGACAAATCGCCTCGGGCTTGCAGTCCTCGATTATCGTGGGGGAAAGACTACTCTCTGCGCAGGCTGCGGCCACAACGCGATTTCCGAGCGAATTATTGACGCCATGTACGAAATGGGCGTTCAGCCCGAACGCGTGGCCAAGCTGAGCGGCATCGGATGTTCGTCAAAAAGCCCAGCGTATTTCATGGCACGAGCCCACAGCTTCAACTCCGTCCACGGACGCATGCCGTCGGTTGCGACTGGCGCGGTGCTGGCAAATCGGACCCTAATGGCCCTCGGTGTGAGCGGCGACGGCGACACGGCCTCGATTGGCATCGGACAATTCGTTCATCTCATGCGGCGCAATCTGCCTATCATTTACATCATCGAAGACAACGGCGTCTATGGTCTGACCAAAGGACAATTCTCCGCCACTGCCGATCTCGGCTCGAAGCTCAAGACCGGAGTCATCAACGAGCTTCCGCCCATCGACACCTGCGAGCTGGCAATTTCTCTGGGCGCAACTTTTGTTGGCCGTTCGTTCTCCGGCGATAAGCGCCAGTTGCATTCCATGTTGAAGGCCGCAATCTCGCACAATGGCACAGTTCTTCTCGATGTGATTTCCCCCTGCGTCACCTTCAACGACCACGAAGGGTCGACCAAGTCTTACAAATACGCGAAAGACCATGACGAACCTTTGCAGGAGATCAACTTCATTCCCGTATTCGAGGACATCGCGGTCGAGTACGACCCAGGAACTACTGTAGAAGTCACCATGCACGACGGATCGCGGCTGCGATTGCGCAAGCTGGAAGAAGACTACGATCCAACAGACAAGATTCAGGCGATCACCCGACTCAATCAGGCAAAACAAAAAGAAGAAATGCTGACCGGGGTTCTCTACGTCAACACGCAAGCCCCAACGTTCCTGGACATGCTGAATATTACGGATGAGCCCCTGGCCACGCTCCCAGCGTCAATAGTGCGTCCAGGCAGAGAAGTGCTGGAGCAAGTGATGGAAGAGCTCCGGTAAGAAGTTCTCCGCCATTCATCTATAATCCAACCTGTTTTCAAAGAACCGGGAAGGGCACGGCTTTCAGCCGTGCCGATGCCTAACCTTGAGCGTTTTCACGGCACGACTGTAAGTCGTGCCCTTCCCAAATTTGATCACGGACGATTTCTTTCGCTCTTCAGTTCAGATAGCTTGAAAAAACTTCTCCTTATCATGATCGCCCTGCCGGTCGCGGCGGGGCTTGGGTGGTGGTACTTTCACCAGCGAGAGCTTCCCAGTTCCTACCCTGCCTACCGCGAGTATGCCTACATTACCAACGGCAAAAGCAACACGGTCTCCGTAATTGATTTGCGCACATTCCGGCCGGCGAAGACGCTACGCATCGGCGCCGCGCCGACTGGAATTACAGCGAATAGCAAGAAGAATGAAATTTATGTGGTCAATAGTGGTTCAGCCAACGTCAGCGTCATCGATGCGGAGCGAAATGCAGTCGTCGCTACCATTGGTGTCCAGGGAACGCCATATTTCATCGACGTTTCTTCTGACGGAAAGCGCGCGTACGTAGCCAACTCCGGTTCGGCCAATGTTTCGGTGATTGACCTGGAGCAGCGCAGGGTGCTCGCGAATGTGCGCGTGGGAGCCTCGCCGGGGCTGGCGCGAGTATCGCCGGACGGCAATACGGTGGTTGTGAGCAACCGCGGAAGCGATTCGGTTTCGTTGATCGGGTGGTTGTGAGCAACCGCGGAAGCGATTCGGTTTCGTTGATCGATGGGAAAACTCTCTTCGTGCGCGGCACCATCCCGATCTGCCATCAGCCTCAGGACATTGCCATCCTGCCGGACGACAGTAAAGCGTTTGTTGCGTGTTCGGGGTCGGCCCAAGTTGCTTCGATCGATCTGAAAACCGACAAGCTGCTGGCTCTGCTTGACGTAGGGAAAACGCCAGTGAATCTCGCTCTCAAGCCGGATGGGGGCGAACTCATCGTCTGCAACTTCGATTCCGACAGCATTTCGATCATCGAAACCACCACCGACGAGGTCAGCGGCAGCTATCTGATCGGAACCCATCCGGCGCGCGGAGTGGTCTCCAGTGACAACTCACGGCTCTACGTGAGCAACTTCGGTTCGGATGCGGTGGCAGTTTATGACATCGACCTAGGCAAGATCGTCGCATCGCTCTCTGTAGGAAGCCAACCGGATGGACTGGCACTCTCGGCCACGCAAGACTATCTGCTGGTGCTGGATTCGCAATCAGGGGACGTGACTGTGATCCAAAAGCGCAAGTCACGCAAGCTGGAGCCCGGGGAATATGGACTGCTGACGATGATTCCGGCAGGAGTGCAGCCAAATCAAGTGGTGGTGAAGTCGTTCATGCTGAGTGAGGCACAGCATTGATGCCCGTCGGTCCTGCAACACCTCGACATCTGCACGCTTTTCGATGTTGGCAGCCAGAATGCACGTTCAAAAAGAAATCGTGTTGGTTTTGGATTTTCCGGTTGCATGATCGGGATTAGAGGTATAATCCGCGTAAGTCGCGCCATTAGAAAGTACACGATTTGTTTCGGTGACCAGCTTTTGACACGTAAATTCCTGGCATCTGACGTCTGCGCTGGCGTCGATAGATAGTGTTACTCCCGGCTGGTCCGGCTCGACCCCTGCAATTCCCCCTGAGGCCTGTTCGGGTATTCAAACACCGTACGTCACCGGTGTGAGGTTGTTGTGTGAAGAGAATTTCTCTGGCCGTTTTGTTCTCATATTTTCCTGTCCCAGCGCGAGCCTTCTGGGTTGCACAAGTCAAGGGTCCGTCTGCAACAAGACGAGGAGATCTTATAGGTGTGGCCGCCTATCTGAAACTGTCGGTACTGTGTTTCGCCTTAGTCTGCCTTAGTCTTCCTCGTTGCGGGAACTGGCACTGCTGAGGCGGGAGGGCCGCCGGTCATCCTATCATCCAGTTCGGTGTCATTCTCAAGCCAGATTGTGAACACCACTAGTAGCGCGAAGACGGTAAGCTTGAAAAACCGTTAAGCCGTACCTCTCACGATTACGTCAATTTCTGTCGCGGGAGACTTTGCGCAAACCAACAATTGTCCATTGGCGCCACTTACGCTTGGAAAAGGCGCCTCCTGTACTTTCTCGATAACTTTTACTCCGACGTCTCTTGGCACACGAACGGGAACGCTCGTCATAGCCGACGACGCATCCACCAGTCCTCAGTCTGTATCACTTTCCGGCGCCGGAACTCTCTCTGGACTGTCTGCAATCAGCGTGACCCCCGGTAGTGCGTCAATTAACACAGGATCTCAGCAACAGTTCACAGCCACCGGAACTTCGCGCTGGTAGGGGTGAACGGCAACACCACTCCGGGGATGATTTACGCGACTACCGGAGCCGTAACCGGTCCGGCTTTTACGGCTGTCGGGGTAAACAACGTGCAATCGCTGCCGTGGCAGGGTGGCCCAATAACGCTTCCGGTGGGGATGTACATGGTCGTGCTGGGCACGACATGCTCGACTTCCTGTGCCCAACTTTTTGGCGACGCTAACTGGGGCCACTTCTATTCTTTTATTTACCCGAATACCTCCGCCAACACGCCCTGGACTTTTAACTCCGCCGGCTTCTCGGGATTCTCTTCTGCGAACGTGCCCCAGGTGTCGCTCAGTCTTAGCTCCAGCTTCACGCAGACGATCGCCGGCACTACAGCTACGGTAATTCCCACGGTTACGAATGTCGCACACGTCTACGTGGGCGGGGTAATTACGGTGCAGGGTGTGACTACGAGCGGAGCAACAGCGATGAATTGTACGGGGTGCGTGGTTACTGCCGTTAACACGTCCACTGGAGCCATCAGCTACACGGTACCTTCGACAACGCCGTTTTCCGGTCAGATCAATGGTGGTGCAACATTGTCGGTGTCACCAGTGATGGTACAGCAGGCGAAGTTCGTGGCGCCCACGGCGCTCATTTACTAAAAATTGTGTGGCCGTGAGCACGGCAGATAGTGGGAGAAGAACTGATAGCTGATAGCCGAAAGCTGACAACTGAGGTTACGCATTCGCTCCGCAGCATTTCTTGTACTTCTTCCCCGAACCGCAGGGACAGGGATCATTGCGTCCAATTTTTGCGCCGCTGCGCACGACTTGTTGTACCGGCTGTCGGTCTCCGGCGCCGGCCATGCGGGCCTGCTCCAGTTCGCGGCGCTTGCGGCGCTGGAAAGCTTCTTCGAGATCATCCATCGAAGTGGCGACTTGTGGTGGACGGCGACCGTTACCGTCCGTGCCGCCGCCGGAGCGAACTGTGGGAACGCCTGAGTCTGTGCCGCCCAACTCTTCTGGGCCTCCGCCGCCACTCGAAGCAACTCCACCCGTCTCGCCACGGCCGATGATTTGCATCAGGTAGAGATAGCGGGTCGTGTCTTCCTGAAAGCGCTGCATCATGGCTTCGAACATGTCGAAGGACTCACGCTTGTATTCGACCAGAGGATCCTTCTGCCCGTAACCGCGCAGGCCAATTCCCTCTTTCAGGTGGTCCATGTTGAGCAAATGGTCTTTCCACTGCTGGTCGAGCACGCTCAACATGATCATGCG
>WNFC01006627.1_pt1 | contig 12745 bp, 15 predicted proteins | sample 5400541 | NCBI WGS metagenome assembly WNFC01 (sample SAMN13153342, study PRJNA577476) | soil metagenome | isolation source: 120 cm saprolite under Douglas fir tree site 2 hole 2 replicate 1 | place: USA:California | collected 2015-04-18
CACTTGGTAAGTAGACACGGTGGGGACATGGGTTTAGAATGGCCATATGGGCAGGGGAAAAAACAGACGGACTGCGAGGAGAGTCACCATGGGGCAGGTCGAGCGCGTCGAAGTGGTCGAGTATACTGACGTCATGTGCTCATGGGCTTGGGGGTCTGAACCGAAGCTGCGGCTGCTCCGCTGGCGCTACGAGGACTGGTGCGACTGGCGGCTGGTGATGGGTGGACTGGTCGGCGACCGGACGACAAACCCCGCCTGGGACCCGGTGGGGGCAGTACCCAAAACGATTGCCTTCTGGGCGCAGGTCGCCGCGTACACCGGCGCGCCCTACCCGGTGCACCTCCAGTGGATAGCGAGCTGCAGCGACGCCTCCGGCCTTGGCCTGTGCGCGGTGCGCTTGCAGGGCGACAACGTGGCACTAGCCGTGCTGCGTCGCATGCGAGAAGCCATCTTCGTCTTCGGCCGCCCGCCCGACACGCTAGCGCGGGTGCTCGACGCCGTGCAGGGGACCCCAGGGCTGGACGTTGAGCGCTTCGCACGCGACCTCCCTGGGCCGGAGGCCCTGGCGGCCTACCGCGCCGACTGGGAGGAGACCCGCAAGCCAAACGCATCCGTGCGCAACCTCCAGGGCGACTGGCCGGGGATTGGCAACCTGAAACAGACGGATGGCCTCGAGCGCTATGCGTTTCCCACGTTGCTCTTCCGGGGTCCGGGCGGGGAGCATACGGTCCCCGGTTGGTGCCCATTGACCGCCTATCTCGAGGCCATGGAGCAGGTCGTGCCGGGCTCGACCGTCGCGCCACGCCCCGATCCGACCCCTAACGAGGCCTTCGCGCGCTGGCCCCTGCTCACGGCGACTGAGCTCGCCATCCTCTGTGGTCCCAACGCTGCACCGCCGTCCGGCGCCACGCCTTACGACTGGGGCAACGGCGGCGTCTACCTGCGCCCGGAACTCTACCCGGCGATCTGCATACCAAGGGAGCATGCGCATGCGCGAGACCAGACAGCCGACCCTCTTTGGCAGAAGCAACCCACCACATGAGGCGTGGCTGGCCAAGCAGCCGTCCGAGCCGATTCTCGATCCTGACCTGCCCATCATTGATACCCATCATCACCTGTGGCAGCGGCCGCAGCATCGCTATGTGCTGGATGAACTGCTCGCCGATCTGCGCAGCGGCCATAACGTTGTGGCCACGGTGTTTGCGGAATGCCACTCGATGTACCGCGCCGACGGACCAGAGGCATTCCGCCCAGTGGGCGAGACAGCGTTCGTCACTGGGATTGCGGCGATGAGCGCTAGCGGCCTCTACGGCCCGATACGCGTTGCCGCCGGTATCGTCGGCTTCGCCGATCTCACGCTCGGCGACCGGGTCGAGCCGGTGCTAGAGGCGCATATCCGGGCCAGCGGTGGGCGGTTTCGTGGTGTGCGTCATTCGGCCGCCTGGGACGCCAGCCCGGTAATTGGCAACAGCCGCGTGGATGGACCGCATCTACTGCGGCAGGCGGACTTCCGGGCTGGCTTGGCCCGACTGACCGCGCTCGGCCTGTCCCTGGATGCCTGGGTGTTTCATCCACAACTGGCCGATGTCATCGACCTGGCCCGCACTTTCCCGACCGCCACGATTATCGTCGGCCATGTTGGCGGGCCGCTGGGTTATGGGCCGTATGCCGGCAAAAAAGAAGAGGTGTTCGCAGCCTGCAAGGCGAAGATCACGGAACTAGCGACCTGTCCGAATGTGTGCATGAAGCTCGGCGGAATGATGATGCGGCTGGCCGCATTCGACTATGGGACCGCGCCGGTGCCACCGTCCTCGGCAGAGCTGGCAGGCTACTGGCGCCCCTATATGGAGAGTTGCATTGAGCTGTTCGGGGCGGACCGCTGCATGTTCGAGAGTAATTTCCCCGTCGAAAAGATGGGCACCGACCGGACAGTGCTGTGGAACGCCTTTAAGCGGATCGCCGCGGGCGCGTCCGCCACAGAGAGAACTGGTTGCGAGTTTTCTGTAGCGTAGAGGATTCTCGGGTAGTGTTTCACAAGTGGAGGGGATGACTCCTATGGCTTTGATCTACAAGGTGTTCTTTCCAGCTCTATCCACGTGTGAAACACCACCCCCGTGTTCACGACCTGTACGGCTCCTCCACTATGAGCCACAACAATGTGCGACTGAGCTCTCAGGCTCCCCGGGAGTACCACGACCCAGGCAAATCGCCTGGACAAGGCAACCGCTCCGACCGTATGGTCGGAGCTTTGGCCCATGTGGGCCACACCCCTACGCATGCACATGGAGAGGGCAGCCATGCAGACCGCGATGCGACCGCTCGGCCGAGGTGAGAGAGCGCCGGATTTTGTCCTGGCCTGCCAGGATGGCACGCCGACCCGTTTCTACGCCTACGCGGGCGGGAGACCCGCGGTCCTCCTCTTCTATGACGCCGAGGGGGTGGACGCACTGCTGCGCTTCGCTGAGGCCCTCACCGACGGCGCCGACAGCGCCGTCGCGCTCTTCGCGGTGCAGCGTGGCACCCTGGCGCTGCCCCCGCAGGTTGTCCCCGGACGCGCGCGCCGCTTCCTGGTCTTTGCAGACCCCCAGGGGACGGTGCGGACCGCATATTGTCCGGGCGCGACCGACACGACCCCCCTCTTTGTGCTCGATCCCAACCTGCGGGTGCTCGCGTCGCTCGTCCTGCAGGACGCGCAGGCCACGGCGCACCAGGTCCTGGCGCTCCTCGACGCCTGCCTGCCCCCGATCGCCCCCCTGGCGATCACGGCCCAGGCGCCGGTGCTCCTGATCCCCTACGCGCTTGACCAGGAGCTCTGCCAGTCCCTGATCCACGTCTGGGAAACCCAGGGCAACGTCGCTACCGGCGTCGAGCAGTCCCGCGGGGACCGGCGCGAGGCCACCCTCAATCCCGCCAGCAAACGCCGACGCGACCACACGGTGCGGGATGCGCCGCTCGTGCGCCATCTTGCCGCCACGATCGGGCGCCGGGTGATGCCCGAGGTCTCCAAGGCCTTTGCCTTCCGGGCCACGCGCTTTGAAGGCTTCACGATTGCCTGCTATGACGCCGCCACGGGGGGCGTTTTCCGCGCCCACCGCGACAACCTGAGCCCGGCCACCGCGCACCGCCGTTTTGCCCTGAGCCTGAACCTGAACGCGGGCTACGAGGGCGGGTACCTGCGGTTTCCGGAGTACGGCCCCCACCTCTACCGCCCGGCGGCCGGCGGCGCCATCGTGTTCGCCTGCTCGCACCTGCACGAAGTGACGGAGGTGCGCCAGGGACGGCGCTTCGTGCTGCTCTCGTTTCTCTTTAGCGAGGGGGAGAGCCGCCCCTTCCGCGCCCGGTCCACGGAGAGCGCGTCCCCGCCCCCACCGTCATCGCGGTAACGGCGCTTACGGCCCCGCCGCTGCGTCTCCTGCGTACGACTCGGTGTGCCCGCAGTGTCCGCAGCGCCCCTATGGGTCGTACACGCGGACAGGGCGCGTCTGCATGCACTGCGGCTATGGCGAGCGGCCCCGCAGCCGCTCACGCGACGCCGCGCTGGTGGGTGTCTGCCTGTCCTTCGGAGGTGCTCACAGATGCTCGGGGGCACGCGGAGCAGCGTCGCGCGGGCACGCGGAACGGGCGCCACCGCTCGGTGGGTGTACCGTGAGGCCTCTCTGGGAGCGGATTGGTGTCAAGGCATGTCTCACGATGCACTCTTGCCCTGAACGCGTGGAGGGTGTGTTCACCCCCATAGCCATGACCCCGTTTGTCTGTTAAGTTCTTCGCACGTGGTACCGATAGGAGACCGCAGACGTCTGGCGCTTGGCCAATCCTTACGCCTCGTTCTACGGGCTACCGCGCATGACGAGATTTTCCCCGTCCTCCAGCGATGAAGGAAGGCACGTGCCGCTCCTCGATTGTCCGGTCTCCCTATGGCACGCACACCATCGTGACACGCCTGACCGCGGCGCACGGCAGCCGCAGCCACGAGCGTGCCCGGGGCTGCATAGCCTGAAGGTAGCGCCTCTGCAGGAAGGTTCCCCGACGCATGTCTGAGCCGATGAGCCCACCTCAGTCCACGCACGTGTGGCTCTGGCACGTGGGGAGGTACTGGCTCCCGCCACTCCTCTGGATGGCGGTGATATTTGTGTTGTCGACGGATACGTTCGCCGCCGAGCACACAGGTGGTGTGCTGTGGTACGTGTTCAGTGAGCTGGCGCCTCGTGTGCCCTATGAGCAGTATACGCTGTTCCACCTCCTGACACGCAAAGCGGCGCATCTCACTGAATATGCGATCCTGGCGTGCCTCCTGCTGCGGGCATTTCGGGCGGGTGCTACGATAGCGTGGCGCTGGCGCTGGGCGACCCTCTCCGTACTGCTCGTGGCGGTGCAGGCGGTCCTTGATGAGTATCATCAAGCGTTCACGCAGTATCGCACCAGTTCCGTGGCTGACAGCATGCTCGACATGTCCGGTGGCCTGATAGCGCTGACGCTCCTCTGGCTGAGCCGGCGCAAGCCGGCCGGCCTGGACCGTCACGGCTCGGGATGACGCTCCACCATTATCTTGCAGAGAAAGCCGGCACATCCCTGCGCCCACCACCGGTGCGTGATGCCCCACCTCCCACTGCACACATAGACCTACTGTATCTTCTGCTAAAAATGCTCTCGTGCATTTTATATCAATAGCTTCCACAGATCATCCAGTATGGAGAAGCCATCGCGAGGAGGCGAAAAGAGGAGCGCCGTTTGGGCAGCGCATCACGAGGCATTGTGAAGCGCTGAGGTCGTTGCTCCTCCCGTAGGCGACCACAGGGTTGTCCCTCATCGCTGGGTGGTGTGTGATCGGGGCAACCCCTCGGGGGCAGCCGCGGACGCCGGCCATGAGGCTGCCGCACGAGTGCGAGGGGCGGCGCGTGCAGCAGATGACGGTGTTGTGGAGGTTCCGCAGGCCCTGCATGGGTCGCCCAGTGCCCCGCCAATCCCTGCGCAACACGGTGCTCGATTTGACCACTCTCGTGCCCGCAACCGCTTACCACCGCAGAAGTTACGCCAAGAGATACAGTAGGTTGAGCGAAACGGCGAAGGTATTGTTCATAGGCATGAGTATATAACGTAATATGTCTTGGACATTATGAGCGACCGGGGCTACGCTGGATAAGGAGCATCGGCATGGCGTGGGCAGCCGTATCTTCCGCCAGCCGCCAGCGCGGCGGCTGTGTGCCGGCGTGCACGGAGAGGGAACCATCATGGCACACCAGCGCCACCAGCCACACAGCGCTCTGGCGTCGGCCGTCAGCGGCTTCGTTGCCCGCGTCGCAGGGCACCGCCGTCGCCGCCTGGAGGCCTCTGGCGCCGCCAGGCGTGCGCGCCCGACGCAGCGCCCCGGACGACGACTCGTGGGCGCGGTGCTGGTGGGGACGCTGCTGAATCCGCTCAACTCATCGATGATCGCCGTGGCGCTGGGGCTGATCCAGGCCGACTTCAGGGTCAGCATGGCCACCGTGTCGTGGCTCCTCTCGGGCTTCGCGCTGGCAGCGGCCGTCGCACAGCCCATGATGGGCCGGTTCGCCGACCTGTTTGGCCCCCGGCGCATCTTCTGCGCTGGCCTGCTCGTGGTCGGGATAGCGAGTGCGCTCGCACCACTCGCGCCGGCCTTTGGGTGGTTGATCGCCTGCCGGATGCTGCAGGCGTTCGGCACCTCGGCCGCCTACCCGGCGGGACTCGCTATCCTGCGCGCCGTCTATCCCCAAGGTCAGGCTCCTGCTGGCACGCTCGGCGCGATCTCCATCGCCTCGTCGGTGAGCGTGGCGCTGGGGCCGGTGCTCGGTGGATTTCTGGCGGCGCGCGCGAGCTGGCCCGCCCTCTTCCTGGTCAACGTCCCGATCACCGCTGCGGGTCTCGTGCTGGCCTTACGCTGGTTGCCGGCCGACGCCACGCACGGGCTGGCGAGGCTGGGGGCTGCGCCGTCGCCGCGCGCGGTCGTACGCGAGGTGCTGCGTATGGTCGACGTGCCCGGGATCGTGCTGTTCAGTGGCACACTCGCCAGTCTCCTCGCGTTCCTGTTGTCACTCTCCAGCGGCCCGCGGTGGCCCTTACTGCCAGTCGCAGCCATCGCCGCTGCCCTGCTGGTCCGCCGCGAGCGCGGGGCGGCTGAGCCATTTCTCAACGTCCGCATGCTCGCTGCGCACCGCTCGTTGGTCGGCGTCTACGCCCAATTTGCGGGCGTCAACATCGTCTTCTACGCCGTCTTCTTCAGCCTGCCACTCTGGCTGGAACGGGTCCGTGGCTTCGCGAGCGGCGTGTCTGGGCTGCTGCTCCTGCCGGTCGCTGGCGTGGGTATCCTGGCTACGCCCGTCGCCGCGCGACTCATCAGCCGAGCCGGCCCCGGCCCAGCTCTCATCACCGGCGCCGGCATGCTCATCGTGGGCTCCCTCTTGCTGCTGGTTTACAACGCGACCACTCCTGTGAGCGTGCTCTTGGCGGTCGGTGTCGTCCTCGGCATCCCCAATGGCTTCAACAACCTCGGCTTGCAGGCGGCTCTCTACGAGCATGCCCCGGCCGCACACATGGGCGCGGCGAGTGGCCAGTTCCAGACCTTCCGCTACGTGGGAGCCATCCTCTCCACCAGCCTGCTCGGACTGGCCTTCGGTACGACGGTCACGAGCAACGGCTTGCACCTCATCGCCTCCGTCCTTGCCGGCATCAGCGGTCTGCTCCTCGTGGCCAGTGTCACGACACGTCGGCTGCGACGCGCCCGAGGCGAGTGAGCCCTCGATAAACGCGCCACCGGGAGGATGATACGGAACGCAAAAATCCACATTCCATCGCATTTCGTGGTAACGTCTTGAGTCCCCCATGATTGTCGCACGATTTCAATGTGTTACCCTCCTCGTCTTGCATCCACTTACGAGCATCGAGGACTTGAGGGCGACACATGAGCACAGCAGACAAACAGACCCGCGCAAACCGCACCATCACTGTCGATTTGCGAGACGACGCAACTTATGTGCAGCTGCTTGGCAATGGCAAGGCCTTTGTGGAATGCGTGTGCGCGTTCCTCCTCTCCCTCGGCTTTCCGCTCGCCCACAAGGCGACCTGTCGCGGCGGCGGGTGTCTCACCGGCTCTGTCGCAAACTACCGAAAACAGGAAAGTTTAAGCTCGCAAGCTATTGATTTTCCAAAACCTGATTTTCCGATTTGACCTCCAAAACCCAACTTTGCGACAGAACTCTCATGCCCCCAGGGGCACCACAACCCATGAAAATGACCCGGCCCTACTCCATACCTAGGCAACGCGTTACAATGCCCTCCAAAGGGCTGGTCGTGAGGTCGTGTTCGGATTGGTGCCCCGAGCCTGCGACAGCACTGGACCTGGATACCTGCCGGCACCACGAACTGTTGCCAGCTTCCTCCCGGAAGCCAAGCACGCAAGGCAGCCTCTCTTGCTCAGGGTATCCCGCCAGCCCCCAGCGTGTATGGAGGTGTGCCATGGACATCGTGTTTACCCGGTGCGCAGGATTGGATGTCCATAAGAAAAGAATTACTGCCTGCCGGATAGTCTCTGATCCAACGGGTCAGCAGGCCGAGGGGATCACAGCACTTCAGCCATTTGGCACGATGACCCGCGACCTACTGGCTTTGGCCGACTGGCTGACTGAGGCGAGCATCACCCATGTCGCTATGGAAAGCACCGGCGAATACTGGAAACCCGTCTACAATCTGCTCGAAGACACCTTTACCGTGTTTTTGGTGAATGCGGCGCACGTCAAGAATGTCCCCGGGCGGAAAACCGACAAGGCCGATGCCCGCTGGTGAGCCAAACTGATGCGCTTTGGCCTGCTCCAAGCCAGTTTCATTCCCCCGAAGGGGCAACGCGACTTGCGTGATCTCACCCGCTACCGGACGAAGTTAGTCCAAGAGCGGGTCCGCGAGGTGCATCGGGTCCAAGGCGTGCTGGAACGCGCCAATATCAAGCTTGCCTCAGTGATTGCCGATATTATGGGCGTCTCGGGCCGGGCCATGCTGGAGGCGCTCATTGCCGGACGAGCAGATCCCGCCACGATGGCTGCACTGGCGAAACGACGCATGCGATCGAAGATTCCCTTGCTCGAGCAAGCCCTGACGGGCATTGTCCACGACCACCATCGGCAGTTACTGGCGATGCAACTCGCCCACATCGATTTTCTCGATGAACAGATCGAGGCGCTCAACGCTGCCATTGAGACCTCTCTGCAGGCTCTCAGTACGGCTGAGCCCTCCCGGGAAGCACCACCACCGCTTATCGCCGTGAGCAGTGCCCCGTCGGTCGCGGTCTCTCCGCCTCTCACCTTTACCCGTGCTGTCGAACTCTTGGACACCATTCCTGGGATCGATCAACGTGGTGCGGAAGTGATCGTGGCGGAGATCGGGATCGATATGTCGCGCTTTGAGACCGCGCCGCGCTTGGCCGCATGGGCCGGGGTGGCCCCAGGGAATGATGAAAGTGCGGGCAAGCAACGCTCGGGCAAAACCCGCAAGGGCAATCGCCCCCTCCGGGCGATCCTGACCCAACTCGCCCATGCTGCCGTGCGGACCAAGGACACGTATCTCTCGGCTTTATATCAACGCCTCGCCGTCCGCCGTGGGAAGAAGCGGGCCATCATTGCCGTGGCGCACTCCATTATGTGTAGTGTCTTTCACATGCTCTCCCGCAATGAAGGGTACCGTGAACTGGGGGCCAATTATTTTGACGAACGGCGGCGGCAGTTCACGGTCGATCGGCTCACCCGGCGGATTGAACGCCTGGGGTATCGGGTGCATCTTGAACCGGTGGCAGCATCCGCAGCGTGAGAAATTTTCAAGGCAACCGTTGACCGTCCCGGCTGAAGCCTGCACGCTCGTGGCCGCGACCGAGGAGCGGTGGTGGGAGGCCGAGGTGTATCGGCTCCAGGGGGCCTTGCTGTTCCAACTCCCGCGTCCAGACGTCCCCCAGGCGGAAGCCTGTTTCCAGCAGGCCCTCGCTGTCGCCCGCCGTCAGGAGGCGAAGTCGCTGGAGCTGCGCGCCGCCATGAGCCTGGTGCGCCTCTGGCAGCAGCAGGGCAAGGGCGCTGAGGCCCATTCGCTGCTGGCACCGATCTGTGGCTGGTTCACCGAGGGCTTTGACACGGCGGACCTCCGGGAGGCCAAGGCGTTACTGGAGGAACTCGGGGGCTAACACAAGCCTGCCCCATCCTCCGCTGCCACCCTGGCGTGTGGCCAAAAAACTCATGCGGCTTTGCACTCGTAGTATTTCAGGAGCCCGCCAAGCCGCTCACGACACTGCAACGGGCCTGCACGTACCGTGTCTTGGCTGCTCGTAGGAAAGAGCAGCACATTGTCCTTGCCCTGATGATTGCGCTCGTGATGATAATGCTCCACGTACTCCTGGAGCGCATGCCTGAGCGAGGCTTCCCCAAACAGAATGAGCCGTGACAAGGCTTCGTCCTTCACCGATCGCCCCCACCGCTCCGCGTACGCATTCAAATTCGGTGACCGCGGTGGCAGGACCACACGCTCCACACCAGTCTCATCGATGATCTGTTGAAACGCAGCGCAGAACTTGGTGTCACGATCATGGATCAGATACTGCCCTGGAGCCGGCAAACCCCACTCCTCCATCGTCACGTTGCGGGCCACCTGCATCATCCACGCTGCATTGGGATGGGGTGTCACGCCGGCCACATAGATTTGCCGACTGCCCAGGTGGATGAAGAAGAGAACGTAGTAGGTCACCAATCCGCCCAGTGTCCAGACCTCAGCGGTGAAGAAGTCGGTCGCCACCAGCACCTCCATATGCGTGCGGATGCACTCCTTCCACGTCGTGGTCTTTTTCCGCTCCGGTGCTGGGGGAATGCCGTGGCGCTTCACAATGTTGCCGACGGTCTGATCACTGACCATCAAGCCCAGATTGGCCAGCGCGCCGACAATCCGATCGTAGCCCCAGGAGCGGTTTGCCTGGGCCATGCGGACCACCAAGGCCTCGAGTTCTGGGTCAATTTTTGGGCGCCCTGGGGACTGTCGCTGGGTGGAGCCGTCAAACTTCTGGGCCACGAGTGTGCGGTGCCAGCCGAGAATGGTGTCGGGCTTGACGATCGTCGCCACGTCCTGTAGAGCCTGCTTGCCCAGCCTGTAGCCAATCTCCGCGAGGGCCTGGCGTTCGCCGTCGTTCAGCCGGACGCGTCCTTTGAGCTGGTTGCGCAGGATGCGATTTTCCGTCACCAAGTACTCATTACGCAGGAGTAATTCCTGATCGACCGTCCCTGTGATATAGGCCAGCAGGTGTTTCCAGTCCATGACCTCTCCCCCACAGCTTTTCCCGTCCATATGGCCGATGAGTATCTGTGATAGGGGAGCAGAAGACAAGCCAAAGTGCGGGTGATGGTAGGAAGCATAATCTCTTGTGAAAAGATGAGTTCGAATATTTTGGCCATACGGGAGAAGGCCGTATGACGATGGCAACAGCGGTGCTGCGACACACCAGGGTTAGCCTTTAGTGTGTCCGGCTCTCTCGATTATCCGTAAGTACGCGGTCAGTTTGGCTGTGATCTGCGCGAAGACGTTTTCTACCGCGGCCACACCCTCGACCATGCGACTCCACTCGAGCTGAAACCCATAGCTATGCAAGGCCACATGTCGAAAACGGCGATACGGCGCCAGCGCCACTTCCAGAGACGCATCGAACAGCACCGGCAAGCGAGGATGCGCCGGGGAACAAAAACGGCGAAAGAGGTCCACATGCCAGGTCTCACCCGTCGGCACGGGCACGTTATGGTAGGCGCTGATGCGTTTGAGGATGTTCTCCACACCGGTGTAGAACTGGACCAGAAAGGCGGCCGCGGCCGTTTGCTCTCGGACGGTGGGCTCGCGGTCGGCGACGTCAGCCTGAAGCGCAATCAACTCCTGCACGATCGCTTCCAGTGCCTCCAGCTCGACCCCTACGTCCTCACGGAGTTCAGCCGGGGTCACAAGAGCACCTTGCCTCTGCGCTCGATCAGCCGGGTCAATCGGGAGGGAGGCGTCAAAGGCACGAGATCGAGCGGCACCCGCAGTTCCTCTTCCAGGCGGGCCCCGAGCTCATACAATTTCCAGCCCGCGACGCCATCGCAGGCCAGATCCAGGTCGCGCGCCTGGTCTGGGTGACGCAGCGCACTGCCAAAGAGGATCAGCCGTGTGGCACCATACGTTTTGGCGAGGGCAATTGCCCGGTCAAGGTGTTTTTGCTCGATCGCCATAGTCCACCAGATGCAAGAAGCGCTCCCAGAAGGGGCATTGCGACCCACTTGATAAATCCTCTCAAGTGGGCATGATTCATCTGCCAAGCAGGGTTTTGATCTTACATCATTCTACCATGACATGAGGCCGTCCAAAACGGCAAGCAGGACGAGCGGTAAGATGCCTGCTATCCCTCACGACCGGTTTCTGCGCAGGGTGGTGTAATGGAGGTACGAAATAGTTGCGGAGCACAAGGGCTGAGGAAGCAGCCTAACTCGCCGCAGCTATCGCGGCCATGGTACAGTGACGCGTGGCCATACGCATCCATAACAACTCGTCCCCTGCGTCGAGCAAAGAAAGGAGGGACAACATGGGCATTTCAGAAATCTTCTGGGGATTTTTCATACTCTCCATGCTCCAGCCCGTCCTGCGGAAAAAGATGCAGGAGATCGCGCGACGTCGGATGATCGCCCAGATCGAGACCACACGGGGGTCACGCGTAATCTTGCTGGTGCACCGCCAGGAGACCATGAGTCTGCTGGGTTTTCCTGTGCTCCGCTATATCGACATCCATGACTCGGAAGAGGTGCTGCATGCCATCCAGATGACCGACAGCCATGTGCCCATCGATCTCGTGCTCCACACGCCCGGCGGCTTGGTGCTTGCCGCTGTCCAAATTGCTCGCGCTCTCCACGAGCACACGGGCAAGGTAACGGCGTTTGTCCCGCACTACGCCATGTCCGGTGGCACGCTGATTGCTCTGGCTGCAGACGAGATTGTGATGTCCAGACACGCCGTACTCGGCCCCGTGGATCCCCAGTTAGGCCAGTCGCCTGCGGCCTCGATTCTGAAGGTCTTGGAAAAAAAGCCCATGGCGGAGATCGATGATACGACCCTCATCCTCGCGGATCAGGCAGAGAAGGCCATCCGACAGGTGCAGGAGAGTGTCCTCGAACTCCTGGAGCAGCACTACCCAGCCGAGCAAGCCACCCACCTCGCGCGGGTGCTCTCGGAAGGCACCTGGACGCACGATTATCCTATCAGCGTCACGAAAGCCCACGAGCTTGGCCTCCCGGTCTCAGACAAGATGCCCCCGGAGGTGCTCCACCTCATGCAGCTCTTTCCCCAGCCAGCCCAACACCGCGTGCCGTCGGTCGAATACCTCCCAGGCCCACGCCATGCCCCGGAAACGCCGGGGAGCCGGAGGAGATAACGGTGGGGCATTGCGCCTTTGCCATGCCCCATGTCCATGCTCCATCCACAGGCAAGAGGAGGAAACGCTCATGGCTATGACCACGATCAATCCTGCCACAGGAGACCCGATGGTCATGTTGCACACGTGGAGATTGACGGCGATTGATGTCGCCCTGGGCTTGTGTGTACAGCGTCCCAAAGCTATAGATCTTCAGAAAATGAATTGGAAATTCAGGGCTGGCTTCCATGAGCACACGGGTGTATCTCTCAAAGAACACTTGCCAAACAACCCCATAGGAGGATACACCCGTGTGCATCAGGATACAGCTCAGTCGCGCCA
>WNFC01020615.1_pt1 | contig 12745 bp, 12 predicted proteins | sample 5400541 | NCBI WGS metagenome assembly WNFC01 (sample SAMN13153342, study PRJNA577476) | soil metagenome | isolation source: 120 cm saprolite under Douglas fir tree site 2 hole 2 replicate 1 | place: USA:California | collected 2015-04-18
AACTTCACATGTTCAAATTGTTCCGGTTTGCGGCGTTCCGGTTGTGATGTGAATTCTTCGGTGTTCACAGGCTCAATCATTTCCCGCGCTCCTGGGCGTCCATCGCCCTGCTGACGTGAGAAGATCATCAGAAAGGACCAATTTTGATGCTAGCACGGCAGGATGAATGACCCGGAAAGAGTGCAACCCAGAGTGCGCAAAAAGTTCGCTGGCCCTGAGAGCGGGTCGTCGAGGATAAGATTGATGCCATTGCAACTGAAAAAACTGGCGCTTCGTTATCCAGTTTTTTTCTTGTGCATCGGCGTGCAATGGCTATTCTGTGAGGAGCCTCGGGGATTGAGATCCGGGGAGCGAGAGAAACCATCCGGAACGATGCTTGTGGACGACAACTTGACTGATGAAAAAACTGCCGTGGCAGCTCGAATGACCGAATTGCCCGATGCCGAGGGATTCCCAAGACCATCTTCCTGGGAGCTTGCGGCGCCACTACGCTTCGATGCTGATTGGCAAGGTAGAAGCGCGGATCCCGAAAGGGAGACGGAAGTACGATTACTCTGGACTCAGGGAGCACTCTTTCTGCGATTCCGCGCGAAATATCGCGTCATCACCGTTTTCTCTGATGCTGGGCCAGATGGGCGCCGCGACCAGCTCTGGGACCGGGACGTCGCGGAGGTTTTCCTTCAGCCTGACCCGTCGCAGCTCCGCCGTTACAAAGAATTCGAAGTCAGCCCCAATGGTTTTTGGATCGATCTGGACATTGGATCGGGGCAGAAACACGATTTGAAGAGCGGGTTGCGGCGCCGCGTCATTTTGAATGAAGCCGCTAAGACCTGGGTCGCGGAGATGGCGCTACCGATGAACTGCCTGGTTGATCGCTTCGATCCCGCGGCCAAGTGGAAAGTGAATTTTTACCGCGTCGAAGGAGCTACCGAACCGCGATTTTATTCCGCCTGGCAACCCACACGAACACCAGCGCCCAATTTCCACGTTCCGGAAGCGTTTGGGGAATTGGTGTTTGCAGCATCCGCTTTGCCGCGAAAGTAGCAAAATTTCCCCAGCCGGAAAAACAGATCGGAGCTGGCTTCGCTCCTGTATTTTCCTTATGCTTTCCCCGTGAATAGAAAGCCCCGGCACTTTCCCTATTTTGCAGCAGAGCATTTACTCCGCGCCTTTTTGCTGATTCTGTTCGTTGGCGCATTAGGTGGCGGCACCGCGGTCCCGCAGGCCGAGCAGCAGCAGAAGGCCAACGACGCTGCTATTGCCGTCGCAAAAGTCGAGCCTCCGAATTGGTGGGTAGGACTCACCCCGGAAGTAATGCTGCTGCTTTCCGGGCACGACCTGGAAGCGACGCACGTCGGGTGCAATCTGGAAACGCTAAGTGTCTCGCACACCCAGGCTACGGCAGGCGGGAAGTATCTTTTCATCTGGCTGAAGATCGGGGTGGACACGAAGTCTGGAACTGCCGTCTGCCGGATTACCGCGTCAAAAGGAACGACTTCTTTCGAACTGCCTCTTGCTGCGCGATCCCCGACGCTCGGAAAGTTTCAGGGGCTCTCGCAGGACGACGTGATGTACCTGATTATGCCGGACCGCTTCGCGAACGGCGATCCGACGAATGATGAGCCCGTGGAAGCACGCGGTTCGCACGACCGAACAAAGCCGAGGGCTTATCACGGCGGGGACCTGCTGGGGATTCAGAATCACTTGACGTATCTAAAAGATCTCGGCGTAACTACGCTGTGGCTGACGCCGATCGTGAAGAACGGTGCTACTCAGGACTACCATGGATATGGCGCCGTGGACCTCTACGGAGTTGATCCGCATCTCGGAGCACTAAAGGATTATCAGAACCTGGTAGCTGCAACGCACAAGCAAGGAATGAAGATTCTTTTCGACGCTGTGCCGAACCATGTCGGCCCGAAACATCCGTGGGTTTCGAATCCACCTTTGCCTGATTGGTTTCACGGCACGCTACAACATCACCTGGATTCATTTTCACCGTTCAAAGCAAGTTTTTACGGCAAAGCGGGCGTTCAAGCTGTCGCGAACGATCCATTCGAACCGCTGATCGATCCGCACGCGCCGGTGCGGATGAAAAGAAATTTCACGGAAGGATGGTTCTTTGGAATTTTGCCGGACATGAACACGGAAAATCCAATGGTCGAGCAGTATCTCTTGCAGAACAGCATCTGGTGGGCGGAAATATCAGGGCTGGACGGTTACAGGGTAGATACGTTTCCGTACGTTGGACGAAAGTTCTGGGCCAACTGGCATGCGGGATTGCGCCGGATTTATCCATATCTGACCACGATTGGCGAAGTGTTTCATCCCGATCCGAGCGTGACTTCGTTTTTTGTGGGAGGAGTGCGGCGCTATGACGGCATCGATAGCGGACTCTCCACGGTCTTCGATTTCCCGATGTTCTTCACGCTGCGCGATGTTCTGCTGCGAAATGCTCCGGTTGGCCGCATCGCGGATATGCTGCGTCACGATTCTTTGTATCCACGCCCCGATGCGCTCGTTCCGTTTTTCGCGAACCACGACGTGCCACGTTTCGCGAGCGCGGAGGGCAGCTCGCCCGCAAAACTGAAGCTGGCGTTCGGACTCACGCTCACGCTGCGCGGCATTCCGGAAATTTATTACGGCGACGAGGTCGGGATGCCGGGAGGCGGCGACCCAGACAACCGGCGCGATTTCCCCGGCGGATGGATTGGAGATTCGAACGATGCATTCACACAATCCGGGCGAACGCGAAACCAGCAGGAGATTTTCGCTTACGTGCGGGCACTGCTCCGGCTTCGTCGCGAACACGCCGCGCTGCGCACCGGCAAGCTATGGCATATGGCGTCCGACGAATCTTCTTATGTTTTTGCGCGCGAGACAGAGGAAGAACGGATTGTCGTGGCGTTCAACAATGCCGATCAGCCGCGAGAGTTGCATATTCCGTTGGCGGACACTCCGGCGCAAAGAGCGGCAGAAATTGCAATTCTCTACGGAGAGGCAAAAGCGGAAATTGCGAGGAGCGAAATCCACATTACAATGCCGGCGCAATCTCTCTCGATCTTTTTGCTGAATTGAGCCGGGGCAGATGGCCCTCTAGAAAGCGACTCGCACGGTCCAATTATTCACCGCTTCAGGAATGGCCAGCGTGACGGAGTGTGTCTGGCTGTCGTAGCGCCATTCGTGATTGACGTCCGCGCCGATGCGAACTTCCTTTGGGGCTGATGCGACACCGTACAATTTTAATTCGGCGCTCTTCCACCACGCCTGAAAGCCATTTTTGCGAATGGCGCTGGTCACCGTCACTAGATTTGATGAAACCTGGCAAGAATAACGAGCGCGCAGAATCTCTTCCCTCTGATAAGCAAACGTGTGGCCGTCATCCTGATAGAGCGATCCGCCACACTCGCTGGCGGAGGCGCTGGAAGGAAGATAGAGGCGTAGTTCAAGCGGCCCATTGGGCTTCTCGCCGGTGTACTGCACCAGAGGCTGCATAGGCACGATGGCGCCGGCCCGAACGTAGAGTGGCACTTCGTCAATGCGCGGATGAAGGTTGATCTGGTCTTTGTTGGTGTGCTTTTCCATGGTCCAAAAGTCGTACCATTCGCCGGGAGGCAGAAACACTCCCTGGGCATCCGTCGATTCGGAAACGACCGGAGCCACGAAGAGATCGGGGCCGAAAAGAAAATCGCGATCGTCGCCATAAAATTCCTCCGCGTGGGGATACTCAAGGAAAACGGGGCGCATGAGAGGAATTCCGGTGCGGGTCGTTTCTTCCGTGACGGTATAGATGTAGGGCAACAGCCTGTAGCGCAGCTCGATGTATTTCCGGCGAATCGCTTCCTGCTCCGGGCCGTTGACCCAGGGTTCGTGATCGGCGGTGCCTTTCGCAGCGTGATTGCGGAAAATGGGATTGAAAGCGCCGAGCTCATACCAGCGCGTCAACAAATCCGAGGGCGGGGAACTGCCAAAACCTCCGATGTCGTCACCGACGAGCGGATATCCAGAAAGACCCATGCTCAACAGCGTTGGCGTACTCATGGAAATGTGATTCCAGGTCGCCAGGTTGTCGCCGGTCCAGGTGGCCGCGTAACGCTGCGCGCCAGCGTACGCTGCACGGGTGAGCACGAACGGCCGCTCATTGGGCTGGAGCTTTCGCAGGCCATCGTAGGTAGCGCGGGCATTTTCCATCCCGAAAATGTTGTGGACGGCGCGGTGATCGAGAGTCGTGCCGTCATCCAGGCGGTGAACGACTTCAAGGGGCATAGTCTTCTGCGGATAACGGAAGACGGCAGGCTCATTCATGTCGTTCCAGAAGCCGGCCAAGCCCATTGCCGCGAAATCTTTGTATAGAGCGCCCCACCAATCGCGCACACGGGTTAGGGTGAAATCAGGGAAAACGCTTTCTTGCGGCCAGACGGGTCCAACGTAGACGGAACCGTCCGGATTCTTGACGAACACGTCATTTTTTGTTCCCGAATCGAATGGGGCATAGCCGTGGTCAGGAAATCTCTTGATGTGGAGATCCGTGATGGCGATGACGTGAAAGCCTTGTTCTCGCAGGTCAGCGACCATTTTTTCAAAATTCGGGAAATACTGGCGATTGATCGTGAACGGGGCGTAGCCTTCCTGATAGTCAATATCGAGGTAGATGGTATCGGCAGGAATTCTCTTTTCGCGTAAGAGCCGGGCAATCTCCCGCACGCGCGCCTCCGGGTAGTAGCTGTAGCGGCACTGCTGATAACCCAGCGTCCAGAGTGGCGGCAGAGGCGGACGCCCCGTGAGGGCGGTGTAGCGCTCGATGATATTTTTGGGCTCCGGACCAGCAATGAAATAGTAGTTCAGGTCTCCGCCTTCCGCGCCGAAAGAAAAATAGTCCGCGGATTCCTTTCCGAAATCAAAACTACTCCGGTAAGTGTTGTCAAAGAACAGGCCGTAGGCCAGCCCTTTGCGCAACCCGATGAAAAAGGGAATGGTCTTGTAGAGCGGATCGGTCGATTCTTGCCAACCGAAGGCATCGGTATTCCAGTTTGTAAACGCGCGATTCCGGCGATTCATGGGCCCGGCTTTGTCGCCGAGGCCGTAGTAGTTTTCCTCCGACGGCATCTTTTTCCAGGCGTGAACCCGCTGTCCGTTCCAGGCCATCGGGAGGCTTTGTTCATCGGCGAGCAGAACGTTACCAGCGGTATCGGAGAAATTGATCAGCAGCGGCGACTTCTCAACGATAGCGACGGTGTTTCCCGCGGAGACGCGCACTTCTTTCTGATCTTCATTGACAGTGAAAGCGGGCGCTTCCGACGATTCAATCACGGCCCAAGAGAAATCCTTGGGAAAAGCACCGTTGGGGGCGACACGCACGCGGAACACACCCTCGCGGAAGACCGTGAGGCGCACCTTTGCTGCACCTGCGGTCAATTCGACGCCATCTTTCTTCCGACGCGTCGAGCAAACGTTTTCATTTCCATCCTCCCGGAACTCGAGAAAGAGCGAAGAACGATCGGGCGTGATAGCTCTTTGGGCAGCGACCTACCGAACTGTTCGCGAAGAATAATGAGCTTATAACAGCGGCCATTCAGGCTCAATGACCGTTCCCGAATACTGGGGAATAACTGAAATACATGAGCGGTCTGGTAGGGTACGCCAGTGGCAGGTCCGAATCGGATTGCCGCTAGGCATGGAACAGGGTAAAAGATACAGGTGGAGAGGACCATAATGAAAAGACTGATTTGTTTGCTGTTCTGCGCGGCCGCGGTGATGGCTGCCGCCAAGACGGTGCACGACTTTACTTTGAATTCGATCGATGGGCAGCCCGCGCCGCTGGCGGCTTACAAAGGAAAAGTCGTGCTTCTAGTGAACGTTGCCAGCCGTTGCGGCTTTACGCCGCAGTACACCGCACTTGAATCCATTTATGAGAAGTATAAGGACAGCGGCTTTGTGATCGTGGGGATCCCGGCGAATAATTTCGGCGCGCAAGAGCCGGGCACGAATCAGGAGATCAAAACGTTCTGCTCCTCGAAGTATCACGTGACCTTCCCGATGATGGCCAAGGTGTCCGTAAAGGGCGACGACATCACACCGCTCTATCAGTTCCTGACGGACAAGGCCATGAATCCGCAGACGGGCGGAGAGATTCAATGGAATTTTACGAAGTTCCTGATCGGCCCGGACGGGCATGTCATTACCCGCTTCGAGCCTGACGTGACGCCGGATTCGCCACAAGTTACGTCTGCCATCGAAAAGACTCTGGCCTCACTCAAATCCTGAGCGAAGCGAGCCTGGCGCAACTGTCCGATGACCAGAGCAGGAGTCATGCGCGGCGAGACTGGTGCAGGAACTCGCGAAAACGGCTGCTGGCGCACCAATTCCAATGCCGATACTTTCGTTGCAAGAGGTCTCGAAAGATTATTTGACTGATGGCCAGCCAGTGCATGCGCTCAGTGGTCTTTCCCTGGGCGTTGACCGCGGCGAGTTTGTGGCGCTGGTGGGGCGCAGCGGCTGCGGAAAATCGACACTGCTCAATCTTGCCGGAGCCATGGATTTTCCGACGTCCGGTAAGGTGGTGGTGGACGGAGTTTCGACCTCGTCGCTGAAAGACAGCGGTCTGACGCAGCTTCGGCGCGAGAAGGTTGGCTTCATTTTTCAGTCGTTTCAGTTGCTGCACACGCTGACAGTGTTCGAAAACGTAGAACTGCCACTGCTCCTCGCCGGGAAACGCAACCCGAGGGAAGCGGTCCGGGAACGGTTGGCGTGGGTGGAGCTTGAAGGCCTCGGCGATCGCTATCCTCACCAACTTTCGGGCGGTCAGATGCAACGCGTGGCCATCGCGCGTGCGCTTATCCATTCACCGAGCATCCTGCTGGCCGACGAACCTACGGGCAATCTCGACACGACGACGAGCAACGTAATACTTGAATTGATCCGGCGCCTCACGCGAGAGCAGAACACCGCGACCATCGTTGCGACTCACAGTCTGGAAGCCGCGACGCTCGCGAACACGGTCGTCAAGTTGCGCGACGGAAAAATCGAAAAGATCACGCGGCATTGAAATGTATCTTCTTCTGCTCTTTTATCGATTGATGGTGCGTCCGCTCTTTCGTGAACCGGTGCGCACATTGCTGACGATCTTGGCCATCGCGTTGGGAGTCGCGGTCGTTCTAGCTATCGATCTTGCGGGTGACGCCGCTACGGGCTCATTCCGCAGTTCGATGGAAACGCTTGCCGGCGATAACGATTTGGAAGTTACGGCGTCGGGAGGCGTACTGGAAGACATTGTTGGCACTCTCGCCACGCTGTCTTATACGATTCGAGTTTCGCCGCGCGTCGAAGATTACGCGGTTATCGTTGCGACGAAGAAGTCGCTTCCTCTGATCGGACTGGATCTTGTCGCGGACGGCAGCATTTACGCGCAAAGTGATGGGGGCAATACTGGCGCGACCTCGATACAGAGTACGTCGGATAATGTTTTCGAGCATCTCGGCGATGCGGACAGCATCTGGGTGGGCTCGAGCGGCGGCTACAAGACAGGCGACCACGTCGAACTGCTTATCAACGATCAAGTCCGCGATTACATCGTGCGAGGCGTGTACCCCGATTCGAACGGGAACGAATCGGCAGTTGTGATGGACATCGCGGCAGCGCAGCGTGCGCTGAATCGTTTTGGCCGCGTCGATCGTATCCTTCTGAAAGTGCCGCAGACTCCCAGTCTCGAGGAGTGGCAGCAGCGCTTGCGCACCGTGCTGCCCGCGGCCGTAGAAGTTCGTCCGCAAGGCAGCGGAACAAACGAGAATCGCCGCATGCTTGCGGCGTTCCGCTGGAACTTGCGCCTTTTGAGCTACATTTCTCTCGTTGTTGGTGCTTTCCTCATTTATAACACCATTTCCGTCTCGGTCGTTCGCCGGCGCCCGGAAATTGGAATCGTGCGCGCCCTCCTCGTTATCGAAGGTAAGCTCAAACTTGGTGAAATGCTCTTGAGTGGAGTGGACCATGCGGCGAACGGGGAAAGTCTTGTCCGCGGCACCTGGAAGCCTGCGGACGGAGGCGTTCGCGAAACCGCGGTGACCTCGACCGATGGCGGCAAAACATGGAACCCGTGGTTTGATCTTTTATTCCGGCCCCACACGGAGCTTGCAAAATTCAATGCACCGGTTGCAGGGAACGCGAGGAACATTCCAATTCACGACGGTCAGAAAATCGTCGCCGAACTGGATACCCAATATCAAGCAGCCGTAAAAAAGAACGACGCAGCCACTATGGATCGCCTTTTGGCTGATGATTTCGTACTTGTGACAGGCTTCGGAAAAGCCTACACGAAGGCTGATTTGGTCAACGATGCGCGGGGTGGGCATGTGGTCTACGAACACTAAGAGGACACAGCCCAGACAGTTCGCGTTTGGGGCAATACGGCGGTTGTCACCGCTAAATTGTGGGAGAAAGGGACAGACAACGGAAAGCCATTCGACTATACGGTTTGGTTCAGCGACACGTATGTTCGCACTCCGACAGGATGGCGATATGTGTTCGGCCAGTCTTCTTTGCCATTGCCCCAAACCCCTTAGTCGGTACTTGCAGTTATGACGAAAGGACGGGCATGAATCGCTGCGCAAGTTCGCGGAAAACGGCAAAAGCAGCTCCTCAACTGAACATTTGTCGGGCATGGTCGCCGAGTTAAGAACATCGCTCAGAAATCGTCGCCAGTTCCTAGCCGGCGACTCTGGCTGAGGCTGCCCCCAGAATGTGCAAACTCTTTCGTTCCTGCACAAAAACTACGATCCGAAGGTTTCCCCGCTTCCAGTTCGATTTGAACTTAACCTGCTGATCCAAGACGAATGGGGACGAGCCCCTGGCTGGAATGGCTCCGATCTTGTGCAAGGAACGCAGGATCGTTGCATGCTGCAAATTCCTGCCGGCATTTTCCCCCGCTTTCACGGCTGTTTCCAGACCGTCCTCCGTTACCGCGATCCAGACATCGACAGGCTCCTCGTCTGCGATTCCGGCGACGCTGCGAACTCGCACTTCAAAGCGCCCGGCGTCACTCTTTGAGGGAGTTTCCGCTGTAATGGAGACTCGCGTTTTCGTCCGGTGTGCGGCATCTTGAATTGCATCTTGCGCGTCGCGTGCACTGTTGCCCACGAACTGGCGTTGACCGTCAACAATCATCTGCGGAGTAAAGGGACTCTTACCCTTGAACCTCGCGACGTACTCTTGTTGCCGCAAAGTCCAATCCGGCGAAGAATACGAATCCACCCAACCGTCATGATTCCAATAGTCCACGTGTTCTTCGAGGCCGATGATCTCAGCGCCTCCAATGGGCTGCTCTGTTTCGAGCTTGCTCAGCAACACGTCTGCTGGTGGACAGGTGGAGCAACCCTCCGAGGTGAACAGCTCGACGACAACTGGAGTTCGATCGACCTGCGCTTCGGCTGCCTGTGCCACCGCTTCACAGGGCTGATTAGCTTTGGGTGTCACGAGCAAGAGCGCCCCCAGGGCTAATAGTGGCAACGCGTTTTTCATGTCCTCACCTCCTTTGTTCGCACCCGACTATCTTCGTTGGCGGTCCTGACGGAAACGAGGTTCTCAGTCGGCGCCGAACCCATCCGTCCCGAACCAGAGCGGGGCGATGGAATGCAGATTCTTCTTGTAGGTGCGAGAAACATTGAACTCCTTTCCTCCCCTAATGCGCAGAACATATTCACCTGTGGTCCAGGGATGGATCTCTTCGACGAACGAAGCGTTGATAAGCACGGAGCGATGAATGCGGACAAATCCGTATGGTTGGAGTTTCTCCGCGACTGTGGACATGGACTCGTGAAGAAGATCAGAACCCGACACCCGCTGGAGCAAAACGTAATTACCCTGAGCCTCCACGGCAATCACATCGGCAGGATCAATAAACAGAATCCTGCCCTTGGCCTTGATCGCGATTCTGGACGGCCTTGTTAGCATTCCTTCGATCTGAGGGAGAAGGTCATACATGCGCGATAGAGTCTTTTCAGACATGCGGATGATCTTCTTTTGGGAGAGCATTCGCCAGAACCAAAGCAGCTCCGCTGAAGAGCAGAGTATCCACAAAGTAGTTGAGCCCATTGTTGAGCCCGTTGCTTATCTCAGAGGGAATGGCGATTACGATGGGCAAGTAGATAAAGAGACACAGAAGCAGAATCATGAAGCCTAGATATGTTGCTGCCAAGCGCGCTTTCTTATTGACGATGATGCTTACTCCGGCAGCCACAAGGACTGCGCCCGCAAGATACGCCCAGAGCAGGCGGACTGGAATCCAGTCTGGCGTAATTTTTTTAAGAGGAACGCCGGGCGCGAACTCGGGATGTAGAAAGTGCTCCACGCCGAAGAATACTGCTGGTATGGCAACGAAGAAGCGCCCGAGGGTTACCAGGCGCGGCACGCCGTCTATAGGCCGATCCTTCATCTGAGCTCCAGCGAAGGCAAATGCGCCCCCGCTAAAGGCGAGATCTCTTAGAGCAACCGCCCACGCAAATCTATCGCCGGGGTTGGCCACTACCCTTGGGATATGTAGCAGCACCACGAATAGAAAGAGCATGATTCCCAAGAGTGTTGCCGCCAACTGTGCCTGCCTTTTGAGAATGATGCTCAGGGCCGCAGCAATGAGAGCTATACCTACGAGATAGACCCAAAATAAGTGCGCAGGAATCCAGGAGGGCACCACGAGCACGACGAATTTGGCGGACGCAAAGTGCTCCGCAGCGAAGACCACTATTGGGATGGTAAAGAACAACCGGCCAAACGGGAGGATCTTGTCCAGTCCATGTGCTGGCGTCAGTTCGTTCTTGATGATTATTGGGAGGCCAATTGCTAACAGGGCTACTCCGGCGAAATACGGCCAAAACACCGCCCCCGGAATCCAGAAGGCTACAGACGCGTGTGCATGAGTGAATTGTTGGAGGTTGCAGTCTACCATGTGCATTTCAGAACCCAAGGCTCCTTGTCGACTCTCGAGGCGAGTGGTTTGTCATGGGCCAGAGCCATCCTCGACGTGACCTAAGACGGGTACTTAACCGCCAATACTTCAAGTTCAACCGGCACCCCCTGACATAGGATGGGCAGTCCGCTGAGGGGTTGACGGATCCCACGATCAATTCATTCAATTTCCGGCAAAAAGTGGTCGAGCACAATAACCACTTGAAGCAAGATCCTTATGACCACTATGATTAGGAGATGAAGAAGACCGCTGGCGGTTTTTCGCTTCTTATTTGTTTGGATCGGAAGACCGGCAAGCCTCTGTATTCGCAGGTTTACGACGAGTTCCGTGCAGCGATTGTCGGTCGCAACTTGCGGGCAGGGGAGCGAATTCCGTCAACTCGATCTCTCGCTTCAGAACTGGGAATTTCGCGAATCCCAGTACTGAACGCGTATGCGCAGCTTCTGGCTGAGGGCTATTTTAGAAGTCGCGTAGGTGCGGGAACCTTTGTGTCGAGCTCCCTGCCAGGTCTAGTCACACCGGCGGAAGAGCACAGCGCCGGGTCGGCCCGAGTGCGTCCGAAGCCTCGGCGGATCGCGCACCGCTCTTCGCTAATTCCTCGGTACCAGCGACCTGCGTGGGTGAGTGGCCAGGGAGCATTCAGCCTCAGTCAACCCGTGGTTGACGCCTTTCCGTTTCACGTATGGTCGAAACTTGTCGCGCGCTATTGGAGAGACCTACATCTAAGTGCGATGCAGTACGGCGATCCGATGGGTTTAAAAGAATTGCGCGAAGCGATTGGCACGTATCTCAGAGCGGCGCGCTCGGTGCGGTGCGAATGGCAGCAGATCATGATTGTCAGCGGGTCACAACAGGCGCTGGACATTTCGGCCAGGACTCTGCTTGACGTTGGAAGCCCCGTGTGGGTTGAGGAACCTGGATACTGGCTAGCGCGGCACATGGCTCACGGCGGCGGGATGTCGTCTGGTACCTGTTCCTGTTGATAAGAATGGGTTGGACGTAGCTCTTGGCATCGAGCGGTGCCGCAACGCGCGCGCCGCTTACGTTGCGCCATCTCACCAATATCCACTCGGAGCGACGATGAGCGCTGCGCGTCGTCTTCAACTGCTCGAGTGGGCCCAAAGCTCGGGATCCTGGATTGTCGAGGACGACTATGACAGCGAGTATCGCTACGACAGCAAACCCATAGCATCGTTGCAAGGCCTCGACCGTTCGTCGCGCGTGATTTACATCGGCACATTCAGCAAGGTCTTGTTTCCGTCGTTGAGAGTCGGCTATATCGTGATTCCCTCCGACCTCATCGATCACTTTGTGGCGGTACGCCATGTTATGGACGTGAGCCCGCCACACCTATATCAGGCAGTGCTCGCCGATTTTATCAATGAAGCGCACTTATCGCGGCACATCCGGAGGATGCGGCTGGTGTACGGCGAGCGCCGAGAGGTCCTTGTTAACGGCATCAGGAATGAACTCGATTCCGTCCTGCAGGTGCACGGTGCCGAGGCGGGCCTGCATTTGACTGTGACACTGCCAAAAGGATACCGTGACCGCGTTATATCCGCACGAGCCGCACGCCAGAATTTGTGGCTGTGGCCACTCTCTCCTTCCTATGTCGGGACGACCCCTCGCCAAGGGCTCATCTTGGGCTTTGGCGGCACCACAGTAGCGGAAATCCCCGACGCGGTGCGCCGATTGCGCGCGGTTCTCACGTCCGACCGAGCGCGATGACGACAATCAATCGGGGCACGACGAAATGCATTTGGTCGTCACAGCAAGAATTAACTTTTTGCG
>WNFC01006628.1_pt1 | contig 12744 bp, 8 predicted proteins | sample 5400541 | NCBI WGS metagenome assembly WNFC01 (sample SAMN13153342, study PRJNA577476) | soil metagenome | isolation source: 120 cm saprolite under Douglas fir tree site 2 hole 2 replicate 1 | place: USA:California | collected 2015-04-18
CAGGATGAAGAGATGCGTTATTCTCTCGGCTGCTTCGCCCTTGCTTGCTGATGTTGCTACGGTTCTATCCGACACTGGCATGCGACCGGATGAGTGCTATCGCTTGTCTTGGGAACACGTGACGTGGGTGAACGGTCGGAATGGCAGTTTGCTAATCACTCACGGGAAGACAGCAGCCGCCCGTCGAGTTCTGCCCATGACTCCCCGAGTGCGAGCTGTTTTAGAAGCGCGCTGGGATCGTGCGGGAAAGCCGCTAGAGGGCTGGCTGTGGCCCGCACCGACCGCCAGTGGGCATATAGACCACTCCAGCCTTAAGAAGCAGCATGCGAGGACGTTTCGGACTTTGAATACCGAGGCAAGGAAAAGCCAAATATCGACGATCATGCCGTTCGTGCTGTACTCGTTTCGTCATACATTTCTAACCCGGCTAGGGCAATCCGGCTGCGATGCCTGGACGCTGGCCCGTATCGCCGGTCATAGTTCAATCGCAATTTCCAGCCGTTACGTTCACCCCTCAGAGGACACCATACTCGCCGCATTTTCTCGGCTAGGTGGGCACAGTTCTGGGCACAGTCGCTCGCTGACGAGTGTTCAAGCGAATGGCGAGAAACTTCTAAGTGGCGGTGATATGTATAATTAGCGAGGTCGCGCCCGTAGCTCAGCTGGATAGAGCGATTGCCTCCGGAGCAATAGGTCGGGAGTTCGAATCTCTCCGGGCGCACCAGTTTCCCGCCAATAGTCGCTGTCGGCAGCATCTCGCCCCTTCTGAAAGCGATCTGCGTCACCCAACGATATAACCAGCGGGATCCGAACGAATACATCCTCCACTTATGAGATCGCCATCTCAGACAGGTGACGAAATTCGACTTCAGGAGCCTCAAATGGCAGACGATAGGGATGAAAGCCACCAATCTGGCGGGGAGCAGGGAACGCAAGATCCTTCGAAAGAGAAGCAACAAAACCCCTTTGACGAGCAGGAATCACAGGGCAACGAACAAAAACGACGCGCGCCCGGAAGTGGGGAAGAATTTCAGGGCGATCCGGAAAAGCGCCGTGCACCTGGCGAAGATCACGATGATGAGAGCGATGAGGACAGAAAGATCGCTTAAGCCTTGCCAAGCCTTGACCCCTTCATCTCAATGAAGGGGTCTTTCTTCTCCGGTCTATCCTGAGCACATAATTCCATCCCATCCAGCCCGTTCTGACAAGCGCCTGTTCATTCTTCCGTTCATCCACCATCTGCCTGGAGCTACTGGTACGAGTGCTTTCGTAATCTCCCGCTTATTCCTACCCCATGACATAGTCACAATCGCCGATGATCGTTCTCCCCAACCACGCCCCGTTGATGCGCGCCGCTTCGTATTCTCATGACAGAATTCATGGTTTTAAACAATACAGAAACCTGACGACGCTCCTAATCGTTGCTTTGGCGTTACTGTCGGCCAATTGTGGGAGCGGGCTCGGGCCTCAACCCAAGAGCGACTCGAGTGTAGGTAGCTCAGACACCAGCGGAAGTGGAACGTCCAGTGGAACAACATTCGCCGACTTGCAACGGAGCACTTGGTGGAATGGATATGCTCTTTTGCCCTCGTCTTATAACATTTGTACTACCTGCACCCCGGCGGGTCCGCTGGCTACCTGGGCAACGACTCAGGGAATCAAGTCGCCTGCACTGAGTAGTGGCGGCTCCATGAAGTTCGACATTGGCGGCACTATGCCGTTCGCGGATATCCTCTGGAATGTGAAGTTCACCAAATATTTGCCGGATCAGAAAATGGTGCCTACCCTCAGCAATTTCACTTACGATGTCTATTTTTACGGCACCGACCTGGAGAGTTCCCAAGCCTTGGAATTCGATATCAACCAGTTCTTCAACGGAATATCCTTCATATGGGGACACGAGTGCCGCATTGCCAGCGGTCATGAGTGGGACACTTGGGACAACGTCCATATGCACTGGGTGAAAAGTGGAATTCCATGCAACCCGGTAAGTAACGCGTGGAACCATCTAGTGATTCAGGTGCAGAGGACTTCAGACAATCGTCTGTTGTTCAAGTCCATCACGCTGAATGGAAAAACTAACACCCTGAATCGCTACGACAATCCGTCGCCAACCACCTGGTACGGGCTGACCATCAACTACCAGATGGACGGGAATAGCAAACAGCAGCCTTATTCTGTGTATTTGGATAAGCTGAATTTCACTTACCAATGAGTGAAGAAGGGGCTGGATGCCTTTTTCGCTTCAAGCGGCAGCCGTAGCGGAATTGCCGACAATGGGCAACCGCGCTACCACAACCGTACCCTTGCCATTGGAGTTGATATCCAAACTGCCGCCCAACTGACGCAGCCGTTCCCGCATTCCTCTGATTCCTACGCCCGGGGTTCCTAGGGCCGCCATTTCCTCTTGCTTCTCGGGTGATATTCCTTTCCCGACATCGGCCACTTCCACTCGAAGATCGCTCGATGTCCGAGCTACGCTGATCTTCGCGACGGGGCTGTCGGCGTGACGGTGGATATTCGTTAGACATTCCTGCACGGTCCGGAAAATTGCGGTCTCCAACTCGCGGGACAAACGTCCAAAATCGTCGGGAAACTCCAGATCGACTTTGATCTTGCTGCGCTCCGCAAATCCCTCGATGTACCAACGCAAGGCCGACGCAAGGCCAGCTTCATCCAGCAGAGGGGGATGAAGCAAATGTGAGATGGTGCGCACTTCCTTATTTATCTCGTGGACCAAAGCAGCACTGTCGGTAACCATGTTTGCGGTCTTGATGAGCCGCTCAATATCGGCGCCGACGGCGGACAGATTCATGGTTAGGCCTGCTAATAGCTGACCCACGCTGTCATGCAGCTCGCGAGCGATGCGCCGTCTTTCATCGTCTTGTAATTGGAGCAATCGTGCCGTTAGCTCACGAAGACTCTGATTGGCAGAATCGAGCTGTGCCGTCCGCTCCTGGACCCGTTCCTCCAGCTCGCCTTGAGATTTGCGCAAAACTTCATCATTGCGGCGTCTTGCTTCTCCCATTGCGACGACTACGATAGAAACCAACGTAAACGCCACGATGCCAGCGAGTTGTTCCGTGTTGAGAACATCCAGCGAGTGGGGAGGCGGGATGAACCAATACTGGGCCGCAATTAGCGAAGAAATAATAACAAGGACGGATGGAATGACGCCGCAGTACCAGGCCGAGAAGGCAACCACCGGAAAGAAAGTAATATAGGGCAGGTAGTCGCCAAGAACGGGATTCAATGCGAAGCGGGCGAGAACCGCAATCGCCGTAGCCAACAGCGCAAATGCATACTGCGCCCAGGCACGGCTCAAGATTCGTGAGGAAAGCACAACACTCTTCGACATTCGTATTAACCTTGCCGAGCCAGAGGTATGCGCCTCAACCGACCATCTTAATTGCTTCCAAAACCGGCAGTCAAGAAGGGCTGATCTCCGTCATACGCTCATCTTTAACTACTGCCGCAACTACTGCCGCGAAGGCAACGTTACCGCAAAATGAAGGTGCTGGGGGGCACCTCAGCATTCTGCGGGGGGAATACTAGTTTCCTGAATAGCGGCTGCCAAAGTCGATGGCTCGCAATGCCCATTACCTCTGCCAACCGGCTCGCGTGCAGGTCCAGGCGTGGTAATAATTCCGTTACGGACAGCATACAGGACCAGGTCGGTGATGGAGTGAAGGTTCAGCTTATGCATAATGTGGGCACGATGTGTCTCTGCCGTCTTTACCGCCATATCCAATGCCACGGCGACTTCTTTCGTACTCTTGCCCGCCCCGAGCAGATACACGACCTCACGTTCGCGAGCCGTCAAACTGATCACCGAAGGTGACGATGCGTTCATAGCACCATGCGGACGCAGGCTTGCATCCACGATAAGGTGACCAAATCGGGGCGTGAAGAAGGTTTTGCCATTCCTCAATGCTTCAGCGGCTTTGACCAGATATCGGGATGCATCGGACTTCAGCAGATAACCGAGTGCGCCCGATGTCAGAACTTCCTGGATCATCCGTTCGGACTCATAGAGTGACAAAATAAGCACTTTTGCTGTCGGCAGCGAAGCCAGGATTTGACGGGTTGCCTCCAGTCCATTGAGCTTGGGCATGCCAATATCGAGAACCACCAGATCTGGTTTCATCTCGATTGCTATGACCACCGCTTCGCCTCCGTCGGAGGCCTCGCCGCATACCGTCCAGTTCGGTTGAGATTCCAGAAGGGAGCGCAACCCGTGCCGCACGACTTCATGATCATCCGCAACCAAAATCCTGAAAAGGTTCAGCATTATGTCCTCCAAAACCAGAGTAGAACCTGCGCTGGAAGACTGACTTAAGCTTCTACTCTGGTCCATACATTGAATCCTGTAGATAAGAAACTGGGCTCAGGTAGACAAAAGTCTCCGCCAGTTTATGATTCACGGAGAATGCAACACCTCAAAGCGCTGGCACAGCCTTGGTGGGTCAACCTGCTCGCTCTGATTCCGTTTATCGCCTGGGCGGTGTGGAGACGAAAGCGTCTGGTGATAAGTGGGCGGCAGCTCATTCTCTTGGCGGTTTTTGCGGGCGCTTTTGGTTTCGTGGAATCCTCGGTAGTCATTTATTTACGGGCGGCAACCGGTTTGCTCCCGGGCTATCACGGAACATTGTCAGACATTCGCCGGTCCTCGGCTGAAAGTTATGAGCAAGAAAAATCCATTAGCGAATTTCCAGAAAGCCTACTCAAGATTGAAGTCTTTCGTGAGGTGGCCACTATGGTCATGCTGACGACAGTGGTATTGCTCGGCGGGATTGGGACAAGAGAATGTTGTGCAATCTTCTTGTGGACGTTCGCAATCTGGGATCTCATGTACTATGCGGGCCTGTGGGCCACCGTTCGCTGGCCATCATCACTCAAAGATTTGGATGTGCTGTTCCTGATACCCGTGCCCTGGGTTTCTCAGGTTTGGTTCCCGATCTTAATAAGTGTCCTCTCGTTGGTCGCGGTTTTCGCCGCACGGAAGTGAGGAGGTTCAATTGGGCCGTTCATTTGACTTGCGCAGGGGACGAGGCTCTAGCTTGACCCTCGGAAAAGTAACTCTCTTCCGCGTTACTGACGAAAGTAACCATCGTCATCTTGCTATGAAGCATCCGCGCGTTCACACTGATGCAGGGCGATGACTGCCTTTTTTCGTTCAACCCTATGAGCGACGCCAAAACCTCTGCGCGGGGGGCGGACTGGACTCAGCTTCTGTCCGATCCCGACGTGGTAAAGCATCTCCGAAAGCTGCTCCAGACTTATCGCGATGCTTCGCCCGAGAAGCGCGACCAGGCCCTGTTTGAGGCCATGCGGGAGATTAAGGGTGGCGCAGGAAGTACGGTCGCCGCTCAAGGACGGGGGAAAGCTTCGACTGGATCCCTAGCCGCACCCGTGGCAACCTCGCCCGAAGCCTCACCTCCTTTTGAACCAGACATCTTTACACCATCCTGGGGACAGGACCGTAGACAGTATCCCCGGATGAAATGCTTTGTCGCGGTGGAGTTGAGAGTGCAGGGCTCGGCCACACCGATCTGGGGCAATCTATCGAACACCAGCCTGGGTGGATCATTTGTGGAAACCGCCACTCCCGTCCCTAGCGGTGTCCCTGTGGAAGTGGGTCTGTGGGTGGCCAATGGCAAAATCTGGGTGAAAGGCATCATCCTTAACGGCGTTGTCACCAAGAGCAATCCTACCTTCGGCATTCGTATCCGATTTGCACAAATGGAATCCACTGAGCGAGAGAGCCTGCGCGAATTCCTGAAATTTGTCGAAACCACCACCAAGGGCTATTCCAGCGAGCATGGATACTTGGCGCAGATGAAGCGCTAGTCTTCTCCTGATCCACAACGTTTCGCGTTTCAAACCACCCTTTGAATCCTCCCCGTGGTCTCATCATCCGATAAAGGGAGGCGTTTCGACGTGCCGTGCTGAATCCGTTCCGGCCGGAGGCGCGTCTTAGCAGAACTTGGTAAACTGATTGAAGAGAACCCGTTGCGGGTTCTGTCATATCTTCCAGCGATCCGCCTTGTGCATCCGTCGCGTTTCCTACCGGCCGGATGCCATCGAAAGGGACACGCCTATGGTGGCAAGCGAGCAGACTTTGCTGACCAGTAAGCAACTGGACACGCTAAGCATTAACACTATCCGCACCCTGGCCATGGACGCCGTGCAACAGGCGAACTCGGGACATCCGGGCGCCCCCATGGCGCTGGCGCCTGTTGCGTATTGTTTGTGGCAGCAGTTCCTGCGTTACGACCCGCAAGATCCGCTCTGGCCCAATCGCGACCGTTTCATACTTTCGAATGGCCATGCCTCCATGCTGCTGTATGCACTACTTTACCTGGCCGGCGTCCGTGCGGTGAATTCCAAATATGCGCAGCGGGATGAATTCGCCGTCACTTTGGACGACATCAAGAAATTCCGGCAGATTAACAGCAAGACGCCGGGACACCCCGAATATCGCTTGACCTCTGGTATAGAAACTACAACCGGGCCATTGGGCCAAGGTGTAGGCAATAGCGTTGGAATGGCGATGGCCGGCATGTGGCTGGCGGCAAATTACAATCGTCCCGGCTTCGAGCTTTTTGACTACAACGTGTATGCGATGTGTGGCGATGGCGACATGATGGAAGGCGTAGCCAGCGAAGCAGCATCGCTGGCTGGTCATCTGAAACTCCCTAACTTGTGTTGGATTTACGACAACAATCACGTGACTCTGGATGGTCCCGCTGAGTGGTCTTTCAGCGAGGACGTGGGATTACGTTTCCAGGGGTATGGATGGAACGTCACTCACGTGACCGATGCCAACGATTTGGAGATGCTCAACGACGCCTACCGCAATTTTCTGCAGACCAAAGATCGTCCTACTCTAATCATTGTTGATTCTCATATCGGCTACGGCGCTCCGCACAAACAAGACACCAGTGCAGCTCATGGCGAACCGCTGGGCGAAGAAGAAGTTAAGCTGGCGAAGAAGCTCTATGGCTGGCCTGAAGATGCCAAGTTCCTGGTGCCGGGCGGAGTACGCGAACACTTCCGCGAAGGAATCGGGAAGCGTGGCTCGGAACTGCATCAGCAGTGGGTGAGACGGTTCGACGAATATGGCACAAAATATCCAGATCTCGCGGATCAACTCAATCGCATGCAGCGCCACGAGCTGCCGGATGGATGGGACAAGAATCTGCCGACATTTCCCGCGGATGCAAAAGGTATAGCAACCCGCGAAAGTTCTGGCAAGGTTCTCAACATGGTGGCGCAAAATGTGCCGTGGTTGATCGGCGGATCAGCGGACCTTGCAACTTCCAACAAAACCACTCTCAAGTTCGAAGGCGCGGGCGATTTTCAGGCTGGTGACTATGGCGGCCGGAATCTTCATTTTGGCGTCCGGGAACATGGCATGGGTGCCGCGTTGAGCGGTATGGCTCTTTCGCTACTGCGGCCCTTTGGCGGTACATTTTTCAACTTCAGCGATTACATGCGGCCTGCCATTCGTTTGGCGTCCATCATGGAGCTTCCCGTCATATACGTTTTCACGCACGATTCCATCGGGCTCGGCGAGGATGGCCCCACACACCAGCCTGTGGAGCAGCTTCCTTCACTGCGGGCGGTTCCGGGACTGGTATTGCTGCGTCCCGCGGATGCCAATGAGGTAGTAGAGGCGTGGAGAGTGATCATGAGGCTTCGCGAACAGCCAGCCGCGTTGGTGCTCACACGTCAAAATGTGCCGACACTGGATCGATCGAAGTATGCTTCCGCGTCGGGAGTGGCCAAAGGCGCTTATATCCTGGCCGACACGTCCGACGGGCTGCCACAAGTCATCCTGATGGGCAGCGGTAGTGAGATTTCCTTGTGCGTGGACGCCTACGAACAACTTAAGTCCGAGGGCATTAAAGCACGCGTGGTTAGCATGCCTTCGTGGGACATCTTTGAGCATCAAGATGAGGCCTACAGGAACAAAGTGTTACCGCCACAAGTGAAGGCACGAGTCGCCGTGGAGCAGGCTTCCACTTTTGGATGGGCGCAATATGTCGGCCCCACTGGCAAAATTATCGGCATGAAAACGTTTGGAGCCTCGGCTCCATTGAAAGAGCTTCTGAAAAAATTTGGCTTCACGCCGGATAAGGTAGTCGAGGCTGCCCGGCAGGCAATTTCGCAGTCGAAATAATTTTAAAGTCGATTTTGGTCAAAGGCAATCTGTCGACAGAGGGGCATTTTATGCAGTCCACCGGAATTCTCGAAACCGCCAAGGCCACGAATCCAGTAAAAGATCTCCAGAAGTTCGGTCAATCGGTTTGGTTGGATTACATCCGGCGCAACCTGATCACCAGTGGCGAACTGCAACGGTTAATCGATGAAGACGGCTTGCGGGGCATTACGTCGAATCCCGCTATCTTCGAGAAAGCAATCTCGGGCAGCAACGATTACGCCGACCTGCTGAAATCGCTGCAATCCAGAACCGATCTTGATGCCAAGGCACGCTACGAAATTCCTGCAATTCGTGACATTCAGGATGCTGCAGACCTTTTGCGTCCGGTTTATCAGGAAACCAAACGTCGCGACGGATACGTAAGCCTCGAGGTCTCACCTTATCTGGCGCACGACACAGAAGGGAGCATCCAGGAAGCGAGAAGGCTCTGGAAAGCGGTGGCGCGGGAAAATGTAATGATCAAAATTCCGGGCACACCAGAAGGGCTTCCGGCAATTCAGCAACTCATCAGTGAAGGTATCAACATCAACATTACCCTGCTCTTCTCTCAGAAAGTTTATGTGCAGGTTACCGAAGCCTATCTGGCGGGTCTGGAAAAATTGGCAGCAAGCGGAGGCGATGTTAGCAAGATGGCCAGCGTTGCCAGCTTTTTCATTAGCCGGATCGATTCACTGGTTGATTCAGAAATTGAGAATCGTCTCAAGCATGCTAAAGATGCGGGCGAGCAGGCACAATTGAAGAGCCTGCTGGGCAAGGTAGCGATCGCAAACGGAAAACTGACTTATCAGCTTTATCAGTCGATCTTCAGCACTACGCGCTGGAAGAAGCTGGCTTCGCTGGGAGCCAAGACTCAGCGAGTGCTTTGGGCGAGCACCAGCACCAAGAATCCAGCCTACCGAGACGTTCTCTACGTGGAAGAATTGATCGGGCCGGATACGGTCAACACGATTCCTCCGGCAACGTTGGATGCGTTCCGCGATCACGGACATGCGCGACTGAGCCTTACGGAAGACGTGGATGCTGCGAAAGAGACGATGGAAACGCTGGCCAAGGTTGGCATTTCCATCGATCAGGTAACCAGTAAGCTCACCGAAGACGGGGTTCGCCTGTTTGAAGAAGCTTTCGACAAACTTCTGCAGGCGGTAGAGAAGAGCACGAAATCCCAGACCAGTCCCAAGATAAATCGGCAAAGCTACAGGCTGCCGGAGACACTCACTGCTTCGGTAAAACACCATATTGATGATTGGCGCGCGGGCGGTAAAGTCCGCCGCTCGTGGCAGCGGGATGCATCGCTTTGGACTGGGACTGATGAGGCCAACTGGTTAGGCTGGCTCAACGTTACAGAAGAGGAGCTCGGGCAGGAGCAGAAACTTCGTAGTGTCGCGGAAGAAATTAAGAAAGAAGGATTCCGCGATGTACTGGTGCTGGGCATGGGCGGATCGAGCTTGTGTCCCGAGGTGCTTGCCTTCACCTTCGGTCGGATTTCTGGCTATTCCAAGTTGTATGTTCTTGATTCCACCGATCCCGCTCAGGTCAAGGCATTCGAGCAGAAAGTAGATCTTGCAAAAACGTTGTTCGTTGTCTCCAGCAAATCGGGAAGTACGCTGGAACCAAATATTTTCAAACAATACTTCTTTGAACGCGTAAAGCACACTGTGGGCGCGGATAAAGCTGGCAGCCGTTTCATCGCTATCACGGATCCGGGATCGAAGCTGCAGCAGGTAGCGGAAGCAGATCACTTCCGACACATTTTCCATGGCGTACCAAGTATCGGAGGACGATACTCCGCACTCTCTAACTTCGGATTAGTTCCCGCCTCATTGATGGGCGTTGACCCGGTTAACTTCCTCGATCGCACAGAGGAAATGGTCGAAGCATGTGCTTCCTGTGTGCCGGTCGAAGAGAACCCTGGCGTTGTGCTGGGAATCATTCTTGGTACAGCTGCAAAAGAAGGACGCGACAAAATTACAATCATCGCCTCTCCTCGTATTTCGGATCTTGGGGCTTGGCTGGAGCAACTGCTGGCCGAGTCTACAGGTAAGCAAGGTAAGGGCATCATTCCTGTCGATCGCGAAGAGCTGGGATCGCCTGAGATTTATGGCAAGGACCGCATCTTTGCCTATGTGCGCCTGGAGTCGGCGCCCGATGCTGCGCAAGATGCGAAAGTTGCTGCGTTGGAAGAAGCCGGCCAAGCTGTGATTCGAATCTCGGTTGAGGATATTTACGACCTGGGTCAGGAATTCTTCCGTTGGGAAATTGCCACGGCGGTCGCGGGATCCATTATCGGGATCAATCCGTTCAATCAACCGGACGTGGAGGCCAGCAAGATCGTCACTCGAAAGCTGACTGAAGAGTACGAAAAGACCGGTTCGCTTCCGGTTGAGAAGCCCGTGCTCGAAGACAGCGGCATCAAGCTCTTCACTGATCCGAAAAATACCGACGCATTAGCCAAGGTAACGGGTTCGGAGAGATCCTTGGTCGCATATTTACGAGCCCACTTGAACCGCTTGAGCGATCACGATTATTTCGCTCTTCTCGCCTTTGTTCCGATGAATGACGAAAATGAAGCGCTGTTGCAAAAAATACGTCACGCTGTCCGTGATAAAAGGCGAGTGGCGACATGCCTAGGATTTGGCCCGCGCTTCCTGCACTCCACGGGCCAGGCATACAAGGGTGGGCCAAACACCGGGGTCTTCTTGCAGGTAACGTGCGATGACGCCGTGGATTTGCCAGTGCCCGAACAGAAGTACACGTTCGGAGTAGTCAAAGCGGCACAGGCGCGTGGGGATTTCCAGGTTCTTGTCGAGCGTGGACGGCGAGCATTGCGAGTCCATCTCGGTCGGGATCTCAAGTCCGGCCTAGGCGCGCTGTTGAAAGCGGTCCAGCAAGCGCTGCAATAGCCTCGTTTTTTGATTTCGAGTTGGATAAGCCGGAAATCGGCGGCGCTGTATTGGTGCCGAGGAGCACAAAAATGCGTTTGGGGATGGTCGGTCTGGGCAGGATGGGCGCGAACATGACGCGCCGTCTGGTGCGAGGCGGTCACGAAGTCGTCGTCACCGATCTGAGTCCAGACAATGTAAAACAAATTGCCGGCGAAGGCGCGATCGCTTCCGCTTCGCTGGATGATTTCGTCAGCAAACTAGGCAAGCCTCGCGTCGCTTGGCTCATGGTGCCGGCTGGCGGTCCCACCGAGCAAACGGTTCAAGCTCTCGCTCAGCGTATGAAATCTGGGGACATCATCATCGATGGCGGTAATTCCTATTTCAAAGATGACGTCCGCCGCTCCAAGCAACTGAGTGAGAAGGGTATTCACTATGTGGATGTCGGGACCAGTGGTGGTGTCTGGGGCCTTGAACGTGGTTATTGCATGATGATCGGAGGACCGAAAGAAGTTGTTCAACTACTCGACCCGATTTTCAAAACACTTGCTCCGGGACGCGGGAACATTCCGCGCACACCAGGCCGTGAGCGTATGGCGGGTACAGCCGAAGATGGCTACATCCACTGCGGTCCTGCCGGCGCTGGACACTTCGTTAAGATGGTGCACAACGGTATTGAGTACGGGCTGATGCAAGCCTACGCCGAGGGCTTCGATATTTTCAGGAATGCCAGCAGCGAACAATTGCCGGAAGGTTATCGCTATGACTTGAATCTCGCTGACATCGCCGAAGTATGGCGACGTGGCAGCGTTGTAAGCTCATGGCTTCTCGATCTAACCGCGATGGCGCTGACAGAGAGTCCGACACTCTCCGAGTACACCGGCTTCGTTCAGGATTCGGGCGAAGGACGGTGGACGATCCAGGCGGCAATTGAAGAGGCGGTACCAGTCGATGTTCTATCCGCCGCACTGTTCGTGCGCTTCCGCTCTCGACAGCAACACACTTTCGCGGAAAAGGTTCTCTCCGCCATGCGGCAGAAATTCGGCGGACACGTCGAGCCAGCCGCGAGCGCGAAGAAGACGGCTTAAGACTTCCGGCCCATTCATTCATCAGGAACAGGACAAATGCCCCAAGCCGAGGTGATGCCAGTCACGCAGCAGCAGCGAATCGGGAAACCGGGCGATCCTTGTGTGATGGTGATTTTCGGGGCGGCCGGCGACCTGACCCGCCGCAAATTAATCCCCGCGCTCTACAATCTGGCTAAAAATGAGCTGTTATCGCGGGAGTTTTCGGTGCTGGGCGTGGCTCGCGCCAAAATGAATACGGAGGAATTCCGAAAAAAGGTCTCCGACGACCTGAGCGAGTTTGCCACCGGCAGTGTGGATCCGGATTTGCGCGAATGGTTCGTGCGCCGCATGCATTACCTCCAGGGAGATTTCAAGGATAAGAACCTCTACTCGCAATTGAAAGAGCTTCTGGAGAAGATCGATAAGGATCACGCCACGCATGGCAATTATTTTTATTATCTAGCCACTGGTTCAGATTACTTCGGCCCCATCGTGGAACAACTGGCGGAAGCCGGGCTAATGGAGACGGAGAATCGGCGCTGGCGCAGGATCATCGTTGAAAAGCCCTTTG
>WNFC01007654.1_pt1 | contig 12744 bp, 11 predicted proteins | sample 5400541 | NCBI WGS metagenome assembly WNFC01 (sample SAMN13153342, study PRJNA577476) | soil metagenome | isolation source: 120 cm saprolite under Douglas fir tree site 2 hole 2 replicate 1 | place: USA:California | collected 2015-04-18
TGTGTTCACCTGCTTCGGCTCGTCCAATCTCGGTCTTCCCAAGAACCCCAGGAACTCCTTTTATTACGAGAACACGCCCGATGCCTTCGGATTTACGCTCAATCCGGCAGGCTTTGCCTACACCGATTTCGGATTAGGAACCTTCCTCAGAAGCGGTTTCGGCTCCGCTCCCAACCCGAACGTGTCCTGGAGACAATTCGCGTCAACTACCGACGGCAAAATGCAGGTGTCTACGGCACGCGATGTGGCGCTCACGCCGCCGCAGTGTCCAACCACCGAGGCCCCAGGCCCTTACTTCCAGAAGGAGTTCTTCCATAATGGCTACATCAAGAGTCTGAAGCAACTCGTACATTTCTACAATACGCGCGACGATTTCAAGTTCCCTGTCGAGTCCGGAAACTGCCCTGCCGGAACCATCGAAAAGGTAACCTGCTGGCCTACGCCTGAGGTTACGCAAAATATGACCGGGACGATCGGTCATCTCGGCTTGTCGGATACGGAGGAGAATCAGATCGTCGCATTCCTGCAAACACTCAACGACGGTTTCACGGTACCTTTCCCCGACATCAACACCTATACCGGGTCTTGCATGTTCGGCGGTACTGCTGCAACTCAAGGTAATTCCACAATAATTCCCGCCAATTTGTTAAGACAACGGGCGGCGCAGCGGTAATGCGGATGTGAACAAGGCGCATGGAGTCGTCTCCATGCGCCTTGTTGCCCTTTCCGTGACCACATGATTGAGGGAATTTTTTTGAGGTCTGCAAAATGAATAAGCTCCATCTGAAACTGGCGACTACGGCTGCGGCCGGCAGCCTGCTCTTCTCAAACTTCATCGCCGCTCAGGGAGGGCCTTACAGTCCTAAGCCACTTCCTCCTCTTCTTCCCACCTCGCACGTCCGGATCACGCACGGGCCAGAGCTCGAACAGGCTAACGTTCACGACAATTCGGCCATCATCAGGTGGACAACCAACAACCCTGGGGGCACGGACGACCATGACGGAATCGTGCATTATGGTACGAATCCCAATGACCTGAAGCCAAAAACGACCTATTACTACACCGTAGACTCGACGCAGGCGACTGGTAAGAGCGATGGCGTCAAGAGCCCCGTACGACATTTCTCCACCCCTTGAACACAAAAAACCCAACCGGGTGCCCCATGATCCCCGAAGGGTATCGTGGGGTTAGTCACTAACAGCTGCAAGCCGCGCACCCAGCAGAAGGCCTTCCTTCTTGCTTGTGGCAGCCGGCATGACCTACCGTCTCTTCACCCGCGATACCCCCGCCGAACCCAGCACCGTACAGTAGTCTTCTCCGCCGTACTGCTCTTCGCCCCAGCAGCACTCCTAAAGATCGTCCCCCTCTTGTAAGGGCCGCGGAGTGATCCCATCCGATTCGCATGAGTGGGCATTCAAGCGAAGCCGGCCGCATTTCACCGGCCAACACTTGACAAAAGGTGCCCCCGATCAAAGGGCCGTCAACCAGCCAGCCTCTGGACTCCTCGCAAAAGGCACCAGTCGACAACTCGAAGTCCAAACCTAACCCTTTTCCTTCGAAGACTTTGTGCACTTTTGACCGGATGGGGGGGTACCGCAGGCAAAGTGGAAGTCGCGACCAGCCGCGTCTAGGAATCGTGTTGCGAGCCTTCCAGAGCCGTCATGGTTTTCGTCAGGATCTGATACGGAGATAAATGACAACGGCCAGCGTCGGTCAAGCGGACATCACCACCCGTCTCGCGGGCCTTTGATTTTGAGTCCACATCGCGCGCGCGTTATATCCGGCATCTCAATCATTGTCGTTAAGAACGTGGCAATGCTCTTTCATTCTTTCAACTCAAGGCTCTACGCAGGATGCTTCTGGCACGTAACAAACGAGACTTAGTTGCGGCAACAGAGATGCCTGCGAGTTCGGCGATTTCCTTTACCGAACCATCATTCGATTGATGAATCTCAACCACATCTCGCAGAGCTGGCTGTAGACGGCAGATTGCTCGCCTCAAGCGCTCTGCCGTTTCGTGCCTTGCATAGAGTTCTTCAACGTCCTTCGCCGGGTCTGCAATCTCTCGTGGCTGCCAGGTCTCACCGTCCGTGATCTCCATGGAAGTCTCCGGGTGAGCACGCCTCCTGCGTAGAATCATAAGCGCCGAGTTGATCGCAATACGCGTGAGCCAAGTCGAAAATTTTGCTCTGCCATCGAAAGTGTTCAAATGAACATAAGCTTTCATCCACGCATCCTGAATCACGTCTTCTGCATCGTCACGGTTTCCCGTGATCCGATAGGCCGTCTTGAACGCTGTGTTCGAGTATCGCTTCCATAGCTCCACAAAGGCCGGGTGATTCCCTGACTTGGCAGCCGCAACAAGGACTTCATCAGTTGCAGCAGGAACCACGAATTCCACGTCGATTTCGTCTTGCAATCTGCGCGTCTCTGTGAAATGACTTTCCCGCGGAGCGTCACTAACGTCGGGAAGGGCAGGGTCGCGAAGTTGCCGAAGCGATCGGTTCGCTTCGCGCGGAGATTCGCCGTGTGTTCGTTGACGCGGTGTGCCATTTCCCGTCGCTCGCTTCTGTTCCAGCGGACGCTCGGCGCGGTCAGCGAAAGGATCCCGGTCGCGATCTTCTCGGAGTCCATGGAGTTCATCGCACTCTTGGCCGACCATGGCGGAATAACGGTGCCCAAGGGATCGCCGCCGTGAGAAGGGCAGCGCCTTCGCCGAGAAGGGCGGTACGACATGCTGATGAACGTCAATGCGATTATGCTCCATGCTCAGATCCCCTTGTCTGCTCAATCATCGATTTACAAAGCAATTCGCCTGCCACGGTTCCTCCAGAATGGACCAATATCCATCTTCATGACTTCAAAGAATTTGTCGAAATCAGATCGAGCACCGCACCACTTGGTTAAGTGTCGAAATTCCGACATCGAGACCAAATACGGACACCAAATGCGGCGCTCGGACAGCGGCCCGGAGTTCACCTCGCGGCGATGATGGGCTGGGCCGAGGACTGGAAGCTCGGGCTGGTTCACATCCAGCCCGGCAGGCCGATGCAGAATGGGCATGTCGAGAGCTTCCACGGAAGGGTGCGCGACGAGTGCTTGAACGCGAACTGGTTTTCCGCACGCTCAACGACGTACGGAGCACCCTGGCAAACTGGCGGCGCGAATACAACTGCGAGCGTCCGGACAGTTCGCTCGACTACAGGACGCCTGAGGAGTTCCGGCAGAGAGCAGGCTATGCAGAAGTGGAAAGCAAGCAACGCTTCCCACATCCGCACGGCCTCGACTACGACGGCTGCGAGATAATCTCAAAGCAAAATCAGAACTGGGAAACTCCAGTTCGGTACGGCCTATACGCGACATGGTTAGTTGACGACGCCGCTGTACCTGGTCAATCGCCAATCGTTGCCCACCGCGCGATGACAAGAGCGATGTCGAAAACGTTCAGCCTCTGTCGAGATTTCGACGGAGACCCTGACGCGTTCAAACAGACTGAAACCTCTACAGAACAACACTCCTGAATTCAGTTACATCGCAGATGTTCATTTGCACGAGTTCTGGCAATGCAAATGCATTCAAGCTATTGAAGAGCTAAATCAGCCTTCAATGCTCCAGGAGGACACAATGCGTTCTGAGCTGGTCTTCGGCGCAATGGCGCACATTTCAAACAGTTTTCTACTTACGAAGCTTGCCTCGAAGGCAACGCGCAAATTTCACAGGCCAAATACTCGCATCCAGGACACGACGAACGATGTATTTGTGCACTTCAGTCGTGCCAACCCAATAGCAATCGTGCGATATCTCCCGCAACGGACAGCCATTCCGCTGCGCCGCGCAAGCTGAGAGAGAAAGAGGTGAAAATATGCTGGAGCCTATGCATATCTTTGACAAGAGAGCCGCAACATACGCAACCGGCACCGACTGCTGGAATATCTTGACCGACGAGATGCACAGTCTGTACCTGTTGTCGTTCCTGCTAACCGCTGACCTTGATAAAGCCGAGCAGTGTTTTGTCAGCGGGATGGGAGAATGCGAAGAGGAAATCGGTGTTTTCATGGCTTGGGCGCAAGCATGGGCTCGGCGCACGATTCTCAAGCGTGCGATCCGGATAATCATGCCTGCGCCGGAGCGCGCGGATGACTTTTCGTTTGCCCTTCTCAAAGGATCGGCAGCATCCGGAAAAACCAATCTCTTTGACGCGATTGTCGCACTCAATCCGTTCGAACGTTTTGTCTATGTGATGTCGGTTCTCGAAAGGCAGTCTGATCACGATTGCTCTGCTCTCCTGAGATGCTCGCGGCGGGATGTCATAATTGCGCGCGAGCTGGCACTCGAACGTCTGGCAAACACTCACAATCCCTACGATCAACCCCTGGAGGCCGTGGGAACCTGGCGAACAATGTTCGCGAATCATCACGCCTGACCTGCAAATCATCTTCCGCGAAGACAAGTGGCAGTCAGCAACCTGCGATCTTTTTTGCAGACTCCTCCGACGATCGGCCAAAATCTTGGGAGGGCGCGCCTCTTATCAGAGGCCACCGCCCGTTTTGGATTGGCCGCTCCGATACACTCACACAACAGATCTGGCCAATCATTTGGAATCGCTGCTCACAAGCCTTCCGCAGCATTCCGGCCGCTCCGGTAGACTTAAACGGTTCCATCCGCCACCGAGTGCCTGGATCAATAAGACGGTATTCGCCATCCGCCGTCCAAGAATATTGACCGCCGTGACCTCATCCATGAGAGCGGCATTTTGAGCTGTGATTACCTCAAGATAGCTCGTGACCCCTCCCTTGTAGCGTTTGATGGAAAGGTCTAAGGAACGCTGGGCCGCCACGACTGCTTCATCCTGTACCTTGGCCTCGTTTTCTAGAATGCGCACAGCCGCAAGATTATCTTCCACCTGTTGAAATCCGGTCAGTACGTTTTGTCGGTAGGCAGCGACTTGATAGTCATAAGCCGCAACCGCCTGGTCTGTGAGGGAGCGGCGTCTTCCCACGTCGAAGACGGTCATCACAGCCGATCCCCCAACGGACCATAGGCCGCTTGGTCCAGTGAGCAATGTCGTGATGCTGGAGCTTTCAAAGCCTCCCGAAGCGCCCAAATTGATCAACGGATAGTAAGCCGACTTCGCCACTCCGATCTGGGCATTGGCGGCCGCCACCCGCCTCTCTGCGGCTGCGATATCCGGGCGTCTTTCCAGCAGTTCCGAAGGCAGGCCGACAGGAATGGGTGGAGGTGGTGCGGTGAGAGGCAGTGGTGGAAGGCTGAACTCCGCGGGAGGTTTCCCAATAAGAATTGCAACCGCGTGTTCGTATTGCGCTCGCAGCACTCCTACGTCGATCGCTGCTGCCTGGACAGTTCGCAGCTGGGTCTTTGCCTGCTCCACTTCTACTTCCGAGGCCGTCCCTCCCTTGAAACGGCTTTGAGTCAACTTGAGTGCCTGCTCGTACTGCGTAACTGTAGAGTTCAGGAGTTGTTCCTCAGCATCGAGGCTGCGAGCCTGAAAATAATCAAGGGCTAGATCCGCGTGCATGCTCAGATTGACCGTCGCCAAGTCCGCCGCACTCGCCTGCGCCTGTTCTCGATTAGACTCCACCGTGCGTCGAACTCGTCCCCAGACGTCGGCCTGGTAAGAAAAGTCGAATGGCAGCACAAAATCGTTATAGGTGATGCCATCGAAGATCGAACTCGGTGGCGGGCGGTTGGAGGATACCCGCGTTCGCGTCGCCGATGGCCCGGCTGTCACCGTCGGATAATAGTCGGCCCGAGAGTAGCGTAAAACGGCTCGCGCCTGCTGATACTGCGCGTCTGCGGCCTTCAGGTTCTGGTTCGATACATTGACCTGGAGTTCTAGCGCATCAAGCAGCGGATCTTGAAATATCGTCCACCACGTGCCGCCAAGATTCTGGTCATTGGGTTGGGCGGGCTTCCAGTTCCCTACCTCTTTATAGGCGGGAGGAGCCTGCACCACAGGAGGGTGGTACTTTGGTCCAACCTCGCATCCATTCAACTGGAGCACTGCTATCGCAAGCAGAACTGCCAGCCAAGGTGCTTGCGTCGGGTTCTCGGCCAAAGACATCTTTCGTGAGCGTTTCACTTGATATCTCCCGGCAATGTCGCCTGAACGATTTCGACTGCCTGCCCGGAGACGATGGAGTCTGGCGGGTTGATAATGACCTGATCGTCTGGCTTGAGGCCGGCGACAATCTCTATCTCATTGCCGAAATCGTGGCCAGGAGTTACAGCAGAGAGCACGACTTTCCCGTCTTTCACAATGCCGATACGTAAACCCTCCGAGCGGAATATCAGAGTATTGACTGGAAGCAGGTAGGTGGAGGCTTGCGCCGGAACCGCCAGGTGGACCTCTGCGTAAGAGCCAGTGAGCAGCGTGCCGGCAGGATTGTCTACATCTATCTCAATCAGCAGGGTACGGGTTGTCATATTGATTGCATCGGCTGTGCGCACCAGCCTTCCCTGAAACTTGCGCCCGGGAAACTCGGCCAGACTGAGATCTGCGGTCATGCCGGCTTTAACACCTTGTGAGTACTCCTCTGGGACGTTTACGTACACGCGCAACATTCCAGGTTGAGAGATGTGAAAGAGATCGGTTTTCACACCGCCGCTGCTACCGGAATTGACGAGGTCGCCAATATCGATGTTGCGGGCCGTGACAACTCCGTCGAATGGAGCGTAGATCTTCTCGAAAGACTGTAGAGCTTGGAGTTGTCTGACGTTTGCCTGATTAGCTTCAACAATCGCTTTGTTGGCATTGTAGGTGCCCACGGCGTTATCCACGTCTTGCTGCGAAACGGCATTGTCCTGCAGTAGCCCCTGATAGCGGTTCCTGGTGGTCTCGGCAAGCGCGAGGTTCGCTTTTGCGGTATTGAGGTTGCTGATCGATTGCTGCAGTTGCTGGTCGACTTCAGGAGTTTCGATCACAGCAAGCAGTTGCCCTTGAGTCACCCGTGTGCCTATGTCCACATACCACTTCTTCAGATAGCCGTTTGTGCGGGAATAAATCGGTGAAGCGATGAATGGTTGTACATTTCCAGGAAGGATAATCTCCTGAGCGGGCGCGGTTCGTTTTGGCGATACGACCGACACCGCTTGTCGAGCCAGTTGAGCCGTCTCCGAGCTTAGTGCCGTGCGGGCCCTGACACGGGACCAGACGCCCCATCCAAAGAGGGTGGCAACCGCGATCAACGCAATCCCCACGACAAGCCGTGATTTGTGCGGACGCTTCCCCACTCCCGCATCATTCAAGGGTGCTGTTTGTGCGTCGATCCGTCTTGTATCTTCACTTTGAGGCAACATATCGACTCCCCATGGCTTGGTGCTTACTGCGCGTGTGTCGTTTGGGCCGGATGCCGACGTGAACCTTTCAGTAAGCTGAAAAATGCTGGGACAAAAAACACCGTCGAGCCCGTCGCGAAGAGCAACCCACCAATGACCGCCCGTCCCAGGGGGGCATTTTGTTCGCCGCCGTCTCCTAGTCCGAGAGCCATTGGGACCATGCCGATGATCATGGCCAGAGCCGTCATCAGCACGGGGCGAAAACGCGTGAAGCCGGCCTCCAGCGCTGCGCTGACGGAATCACTTCCTTCCATCATTTTCTCCGTAGCAAAGCTCACCACCAGGATGCTGTTTGAGGTTGCGACGCCCATGCACATAATGGCTCCCATGAGCGCAGGTACGCTCAAAGTTGTGTGCGTTATAAACAAGAACCAGGCAATTCCGGCGAGTGCTGCGGGTAATGCGGAAATCATGATGAATGGATCCAGCCAGGACTGGAAATTGACTACGATCAGCAGGTACACCAGTACGATTGAGAACGCCAACCCGCTCAGGAGACCAATGTAAGAGGCTCGCATCGTCTGAACCTGCCCACGGACAACGACTCGAGAACCACGTGGTAATTGCTGCCGTGTGGCGTCAATGATCTTGTTGATGTCGCTGGCAACGCCACCCAGGTCGCGTCCCGCCGCAGCGCCAAAGATGTCAATCACGGGCGCAACGTTGTAATCGGAGACCACCCCCATTCCCGCTCCCCGTTGCATGGATACCAGACTGGCCATGAGGGATGGAGGAGCGGTCGGATCAGTACCTGTGATCGGAATGTTCTCCATCTCCTGCAAAGTGTCCGTGCGATATTGCGGCGTCTGAGTTGCGATTTGGTAACTAACACGATTCTTGGGATCTACCCAAAACGTGGGTGAAGTCTGGAAGCTCCCACTCAAAGACACCAAGAGATTTTGCGCTATGTCGTGGGCGCTGAAACCAAGTTGTTCGGCCTTTGTACGTTCGACCCTGAAGCGCAGGTACGGCTCATCGAAGGGTTGCTGGATCCGCAGATCTGCTGTTCCTGAAACATTTCTCATCTTCGCGAGCACTGCATTCGCGTAACGCCGGTTCCCTTCCAGGTCGTTCCCTACAACCTGAACGTCGATGGGAGCGGGCAGTCCAAAATTGAGAATCTGGGCAACCATATCGGCGGGCAAGAAGGCGAACGAAACACCCGGGAACTGCTTCGGAAGTGTCAGGCGAAGCTGATGAATGTAGTTGTCCGTGGGATGGTGATTGGCGGAAAAGCTCACAAGAATATCCGCATCAGACGTTCCCACCGGTGCGGAATTGCTGTAGGAGAGATTGATGCCGCTGTAGGGCAGACCAATGTTGTCAATGACGCTCTGGACTTCGCCTGCGGGTATCTGCCGTCGGATCGACTGCTCGACCTGATCGCATAGGTTGGCTGTTTCTTCAATGCGCATTCCGGTCGGAGCACGCATATGGAGCTTGAAAGTGCCACTGTCAACGCTGGGGAAGAAGTCCCGGCCCAACCAGGGAATCAGAATTACAAGAGAGCCCAGGCAAGTTGCAAAGAACGCAATCAGGAAGACGCGCCGGTGATGGAGACATATCTCCAGTAATCTGCGATAGCCGCCATGAAATCTCTCAAAGACCTCCTCAAAGCGCTTCTGAAGCCGCACCAGCGGATTACGGACGACGGTATCCCGCGCCTCCATTTTTTCTCCGCGCAACAAGTATTTGGCCATCGTCGGAACGATGGTCCGCGAAAGGAAATACGAGGCCAACATGGCGAAAACCACGGCTTCGGCTAGCGGCACGAAAAGGTAGCGCGCAACGCCGGAGAGCAGGAACATGGGAGCAAACACAATGCAGATTGAAAGCGTGGCCACAAAGGCCGGAGTCGCGATTTGCGACGCGCTTTCCAGGACAACTTCGTCCATGTCCTTCCCTGGTTCTGCCTCCCGGTTGCGATTTATGTTCTCTACCTCGACTGTAGCGTCGTCCACCAGGATGCCGACCGCCAGAGCGAGTCCACCGAGGGTCATGATATTGATCGTCTCTCCGATCGCACTGAGCACAATGATGGAGGTCAGGATCGCCAGAGGGATCGAGGTCGCAATGATCAAGGTGCTGCGCCAGCTGCCCAGGAACGTGAGAATCATGAAAGCGGTCAGAGACGCGGCAATCAGTGTCTCCCTGACCACTCCGCTGATCGCACCACGAACAAAAATCGACTGATCGCCCAACAGTCCTATCTGCAGCTGGGGTGGGACCGTTGTCTTAATTTGAGGCAGAAGCGCTTTGATGCCCGCGATCACGTTCAGCGTTGACGCATTCCCCGCCTTTTGGATCGTCAGCAATACCGAGCGCTGTCCGTTCACGCGAACGATATTGGTCTGCGGCGGAAAGCCATCGCGTACCCATGCAACATCTTTGATGTAGATCGTAGTGCCGCCGATCGTCTTGATCGGGATTCGATTTAGGTCCGCTATCGTCTGCGGTGCTGCGTTGGGAATAGAAACATCGTATTCCCTGGAACCAATCTTGGACGTTCCTGTCGGCAGGATCAGATTCTGTACGCTGATCGCATTGACTACATCCAGCGCGGACAGCCCCTTCGACTGCAACGCTGTTGTATTCAGATCCACCCCTGGCGTTGTTTCCCGCCATAGGGATAGGGCACAGACGCCCCGGGCACCGTGATGAGCTGCGTCCGAATGAAATTCAGACCATAGTCGTTTAGTTCTTGCTCTGATAGATTTTGCCCCGAGAGGGCCAACTGGAGGACGGGGACACTCGATGCACTATAGGCAAGAATGAGCGGCGGCGTCGTACCCGCAGGCAACTGCCTGAGCTGAGTCTGAGAAATCGCTGTAATCTGTGCAATACCCTGTTGAATGTTCGCGGTGGGCTGCAGGAATACTTTAACAACAGCAATTCCATACAGCGACTGCGACTCGATGTGCTCGATGTTATCAACGGTGGTGGTAAGCGCTCGCTCTGTAACGCTAACGATGCGGTCGCTCATGTCTTCAGGAACGAGACCGTTATAGTTCCAGATGATGCTGACAACCGGAATGTCGATGTTCGGAAAGATATCCGTCGGGGTGCGAACGATTGCCAGCATCCCCATAATGAGGATTAGTACGGCCATCACCACGAAGGTGTACGGCCGCCGTAATGCAAGTCGAACGATCCACATAGAATTTCGTTCCTTTAGTCAATTACCTACCGACGGCGGTCAGTTCGCCGTCCGTGATCTTGTTTACCCTCAGGTCCGCAGCTTGCGACGACGCTGCAAGAGCTCACGGCCAATGCCTGCGTAAAATCCTGAGGTGCGGGAAATAGTGCTCCATCGCGACATTGCACCGTGTTCGGCGCGTCAGAGCCTGACGCTCGTTGCTTACTTCCTTGCCACTACAGGCGAAGCAGTGTAGGTCAGAGCTGAACGAGGTTGTACGTCGAGCGCCACGCGCATCAGCCGCTTGAGCTTCGCGCGGGCCCGTGATACCTGGGCCTTCACCGTTACGTCCGCCACTCCCAAAATTTGTGCTGCTTCGTGCGTGGTCAGCCCATCCAGGTCACGCAACTGTACTACCTTGCGCAACGAAGGCGAAAGCTCCGCTACGAACTGCATGAGACGCTCGTGCAGTTCCGACTTTATGCACTCATCTTCGGGACTTGGTCCGCAGTCCGCCAATCGTTCGGACACGCAATATTCCTGCTCCTCCCCGAAACGTTCATCTAGCGACAAGTGGGTCTGACGTAACCGTCTGCGCAATTGCGTCAGCGCAGAATTAGTGACAATCGTGGTTAACCAAGTCGACATTTGCGCCTGCCCCTTGAATTGATCCAAGTTCCGGTAAGCGGACAGGAGTGCATCCTGAACCGCATCCTCCGCGTCGGCTGCATTGCCCAGGTATCGATAAGCCCTTCTGTAAAACGACGGCAGGGACCGTGAGAGAACGCCCTGAATTTCCCGAGTTTCTTTTTCTTGAATGCGGACGTCGGCGTTCTGTTCGCTTCCCACGTATGCCTGAGTCGTTTGCATTTTTGTCTGTGCCTCCTGGTCGCGACTGCAAGATGCACGCCGCTTGCCAAATAACCGTCAGGTAATTTAGCTGCGTATTTTCAGCGGCATGAGCCAACTGGATGGTGGGGATGGCTTATGAAGCTCAGACAAAGCGTCCTGGGGTTGACACACAAACGTCGGCATTTCGACTGACGTCGGGGTTTCAACTGGGCCACACAGACCCCAGAATCGCGGAGAGAGCAGCAGACAGATTGGTGGGCCTTGCTTTGGCCATGTGTCGAGACGGTCCTCCAAAGGACCTCGCCGACCCGGGACGTTGCTTCTGCTCCAGTAACACCTCGCCCTCCGAACGGAGAATGCACGGACACGGGAGCACGGCGAGCAAGTCTAGTAGAATTCAGACCTATCGAGGATCAAAACCATGGGACTATCCATCAGCTGGTCCATCGTTGAATCGCGCGGCGGCCGCTTGGGGGCTGCCGGCAACTCTCCGCACGGCGCAAGCTTTTACTTCACCCTGCCCACCACAATGGAGCCCTGGGAATGACACCTGAAGACACGCTCACGGTGTTCGTCATCGATGACGATGCGGCTGTGCGTGCGTCGATCCAAGGCCTGCTAAAGTCGGCGAACTTGCGGTCCGAAGCCTTCGGGACGGCGGAAGAGTTCCTGCACAGCAAGCGACCGGATGGTCCAGGTTGCCTTGTTCTCGACGTGAGCCTTCCTGGAGTCAACGGTCTGGACTTTCAGCGAGAGTTGGCTGACGCGGGCATTCGGATTCCCATCATTTTCATCACCGGTCATGGAGATATTCCGATGACGGTGCGTGCCATGAAGTCCGGCGCGGTGGAGTTCCTGACCAAGCCCTTCCTGGACCAGGACTTGCTGGATGCAATTCACCAGGCACTGGAGCGCGACCAAGTGGCGCGCCAACAGCAGAGTGACCTTGCCGGGTTACGCAAGCGTTACGAGTCGCTGACCGCGCGCGAGCGCGAGGTCATGGGCCTGGTGGTTTCGGGCATGCTCAACAAACAAGTAGCTTCCCAGCTCGGAACCAGCGAAATCACCGTGAAGATCCATCGTGGGAACGTGATGCGGAAGATGCAGGCTGAATCACTGGCGGATTTGGTCAGAATGGCAACGAAGCTTTAGCTTCTAGTCGGCGAGTAATGCCGGCCTCTGAAATCTGCAGCTGCCTCCCTGATCAAAGTGCCATTGGAGCCCATATACCTAAGTATGATTGCGCTTTGTTGGTCCCGCTACTAATCTTCTGCTATGGCGGTTCAGGCAAAGGTCAAGCTGGTTGCGATTGTCGACGATGATGATTCGGTGCGCAGCGCATTGCATGGCATGCTAAAAGCGGTTGGGCTGCCGGCGCTCGCGTTTGGGTCGGCGGAAG
>WNFC01006631.1_pt1 | contig 12743 bp, 11 predicted proteins | sample 5400541 | NCBI WGS metagenome assembly WNFC01 (sample SAMN13153342, study PRJNA577476) | soil metagenome | isolation source: 120 cm saprolite under Douglas fir tree site 2 hole 2 replicate 1 | place: USA:California | collected 2015-04-18
GCGTCGCTGCGATTGTACCAGCCGAAGGCGCCATCGGGCGACATGGCAAAAGCCTTCGGCGCAGGGGCCCGGAGATATTCCTCGAAACTCTTGCGCTCGCGAGAACGCCCGCGCGGCAGCAATGGAACGTTGTCAGGGGCGAACCGTTCGGTCCCGGCGACGAACGTGATCCTCCCGGTTCCGCCCCCCGCGACCTCCCGCCACGGCGCGGGCAGGTCGGCGAGCGCCGGACCGAAATAGGCTTGCGGCTCGGATGGCGTCTCGCGCATCGCGCTCTCGCGGGTGGCAACGCAGCCGCGCGTGCGCTCGAAAACGACCCGCCACGTCGCGGCGCCGTCGAGCGAGCCGAGCAGGCATTGATCGAAAACAGTATAGGTATAGCCGGTGCCGCAGCCGAATGACGGGCGATCGGGCCGCGCGGCGGTGAGAATGATGCGGTTGGCGCGCGCCATCGGCGACTTGGCGAAGCTACCGGAGAAGCAGCCCGAAACGATGACGATTGTCGGCGCGCCGCCACAACCGGCCGAGAGCATCCGGTCGAGTTGTGCTGGGCTAAGAAACTCGCGCGAGCGGGCGAGAACGAGGCCGGATTTGGCATGGCCGTGCGACGAAAGGAAGACGAGGCAACCCTCGCTAGCGGCGGGCTTGAGCTCGGCAATCCGCTTACCGACCGCGGCGAGCGATGCGGGGTCGGCAGCGCTGCGCGGATGATCGGCCGCGCTCAGCCGGTGGATGTCCTCTTCCGCGATCCCCGCCGCGATCAGCCGGTCGTGAAGGTAGCTCGTCGCATTGTCGAAGACGGGCTGTGCATTGTCGCCGGCCACCAGCACGACCTTGAAGCGGCTTGTCGCGAGCGACGCGGGATCGAACGCAATGGGCGGATCAGCAGATCGCTCGGCTGCGACTTCGGTGAGATCCTGGCAGGCGGCGAGGACGAGCAGCGCAAGGCCGATTTTCCAGCGGCGGCGGACTGCCATCGATCCCGTTGTCATGACCTACCCTTGCGCCTGCGGGAATCCGTAGCGTCATGTAGTCTGGCCGATCGGGATTGGCTAGTCTGGATAGCTTCCGGTATAGCCGGTAGAGCGTTCCGGTTGCTTTGTCAGGAAGCAATCGACGACGGCCAGCGTGCGATAGCAGTGAGCGACATCGATCGGCGGCGGTGGTGCGTCGGCCGCTACAGGCGAGCTTTGCGAGCCGAGCGGCAGGTCTTTCGGCAAGATGGCCTGCGGCCACTGCGTTCCCGGCCGACGGTCTTCCGGCGGTGCGAATTCGGCGCGGTTCTGCCACACATTGCACCCGGCGAGCGCCAGGGCAAGGCAAGCGAGGGCGAGCCTTGCAAATCTTTTCCCGATCATGACTTACCTTGTAGTGGTGAGCCGGTTAATCTTCCGTTTATCGCGTGGCGGGCCGTGGAGGCGCGAGATGATGCGCGCTGGTTTTATAACGGCGATGCTGCTCCTCGCCGGATGCGAGAGCGGCGTCAACTGGAGCAAGCCGGGCGTTTCGCCGGATACGGCGGAGACAGATTTATCCACCTGCCAGCGCCAGGCGCGCGATGCCACCGCGCGCGATGCGGCGATCGACGCCGATATTCTGGCGAGCCGTGGCCAGGATTGGCAGCGCACCGGCACGCTCGCCATGCGGCGCGACGACATGGCGGACTCCAATCGCGGACGCGCCCGGCTGATCATTGCGCGCTGCATGGCGGCAAAGGGCTATACCGAGGCGCCGTGAGTCTCTCTCGTTCTCGGTCTTCCCGTTCTCGAGGGTGGATCGCCGAGGGTTGACGCGACCTCGCGTCGAAGCGCATGGAAACAGCGGCCGATCTTCACCCCGAGCGCCTTGCCGAGGGCGTGGGTTTGCCCGAGGACCGCAGCAATGGATTTCTCCCTCTCCGTCGAGCAGCAGAGCATCCGCGCGGCGGTGGCGCGGCTGTGCGCCGACTTTACACCCGAATACTGGCTCGCGAAGGACGAAACGGGCAACTTCCCGCACGAGTTCCATGCCGCCATGGCGAGCGCCGGCTGGCTCGGCATTGCCATGCCGGCGGCGTATGGCGGCGCCGGACTCGGCATCACCGAAGCGGCATTGATGATGCAGGAAGTCGCGGCGTCGGGAGCGGGATTTTCCGGCGCCTCGTCGATCCACATGAACATCTTTGGACTGAACCCGGTGGTGGTCTTCGGCAGCGCCGAGCAGAAGGACCGTTTCCTGCCGCCGCTCATCGCCGGCAAGGAGAAGGCCTGCTTTGCCGTCACCGAACCCGATGCCGGGCTCGACACCACGCATCTTACGACACGTGCCGTGCGCGCGGGGGCCGATTACATCGTTTCGGGACGCAAAGTGTGGATCTCGACCGCGCAGGTCGCCGACAAGATGCTCATTCTGACGCGCACGACACCGCTCGAAGCGACCGCCAAACCGACCGACGGTCTCACCCTCTTCTACACGAATGTCGATCGCGACAAGGTCGAGATCCGCGAGATCGCCAAGATGGGACGCACGGCGGTCGATTCGAACATGCTGTTCATCGACGGGCTGCGTGTTCCCGAAGCCGACCGCATCGGCGGCGAGGGCGAGGGGTTCAAATACATTCTGCACGGCATGAACCCGGAGCGGATCCTGATCGCCGCCGAGGCGATCGGGCTTGGCCAGGCGGCGCTTCAACGGGCCTGCGCCTATGCCGGGGAACGCGTCGTCTTCGGCCGCAAGATCGGGCAGAACCAGGCAATCCAGCACCCGCTTGCGCAAAACTGGATGGAATTGCGCGCCGCCGAGTTGATGATGCTCGATGCCGCCGGCAAATACGATCGCGGCGAGCCGTGCGGGGCGGAGGCGAATGCCGCCAAATATCTTGCCGCCGAGGCCGGCTTCCGTGCCTGCGAGACGGCGATCATGACGCATGGCGGCTTCGGCTACGCGCGCGAATACCACGTCGAGCGTTATCTGCGCGAAATGCAGATCGCCCGCATCGCGCCGATCACGCCGCACCTCATTCTCTGCCACATCGCCGAGAAGGTGCTGGGCCTGCCGCGCTCCTATTGACGCGGCATTCATACGCTGTCGTGCACGGTTTTTAAGCAAATGCGCCATCATTAAGCATGTGCCGGGCAGCGCGCGCTCCCGCAACCCCGGTGCCACGCGGCTGAAATTCTTGATAGGCCACGCTTTGGTGCCCCCTCCCCGCCCTGTCGCGGTTGGCACCCGATTTGCGTGGTTGCCCGTACAAGCGAACAGGGCAGATGAATGATTGACGGACCGGGTTTCACGGCCGAGCAGAAGCAATATCTCGAAGGGTTCCTGAGTGGTCTGAAGCAAAAGCTCGCTGCCGCTGGGGGGTTGACCGTCGGGCCTGCCGCCGGCGCCGCAGCGGGCCTTCCCGAGGGGCCGGAAGATATCCATCGCGTCGCGCAGGATCGCTTCCTGGCCGCCGGGCGCAAGCTCGTCCCCGAAGAAGAAGCGAAACGCCGCAAGGACCCGTTCGCGATGTGGGACGAAATCAGGGCGAACGGTGCGGCGCAGCGCTTTCCCAAGGGGACCGACGTCTTTCTTCACAAATATCACGGGCTCTTCTATGTCGCGCCGGCACAGAACGCCTTCATGTGCCGTCTGCGCATGCCCGGCGGAATCCTGTCGGCGACGCAATTCGCCGGTGTCGCCGACGCCGCCGAACGCTTCGGCGGCGGCTATGCCGATGTAACGACGCGGGCCAATCTGCAGATCCGCGAGATCACCGCCGCCAACGCCGCCGACCTGCTGATGACTGTCCAGGAGCTCGGCCTGACCTCGCGCGGCGCCGGTGCCGACAACATTCGCAACATCACCGGCAGCCCGACCGCCGGGATCGACGGCCGGGAGCTCTTCGATACGCGGCCTTTGACCCGTGCCTTGCACCACTACATTCTCAATCACCGCGAGCTCTATGGCCTGCCGCGCAAGTTCAACATCGCCTTCGACGGCGGCGGCGAGGTTGCCGTGCTCGAAGACACCAACGATATCGGCTTTGCCGCGGTTGCCGTCGACGAGGGCCGGTCCGTCGCGCCCGGCGTCTATTTCCGCCTCCTGCTCGGCGGCATTACCGGGCACGGCGATTTCGCGCGCGACACCGGTGTCCTGCTCACGCCGGAGGAGTGTCTGCCGGTCGCCGCCGCAATCGTTCGCGTATTCATCGCGAATGGCGATCGTACCGATCGTACGAAAGCGCGTCTCAAATACGTGATCGACCAATGGGGCCTGGACAAGTATCTCACCGAGACCGAGGCGCTCTTGCCGTTCACGCTTCAGCACTTTCCGCTCACCGATTGTCGGATGCCCGCCGATAAGACGAAGCACGGTCATCTCGGCGTCCACGCCCAGCGCCAGGGGGGGCTGCATTATATCGGTGTCGCACTGCCGGTCGGCCGGATGACCAGCAGCCAGATGCGCGGCCTCGCGGCGATCGCCGCCCGCCATGGCAGTGCCACGCTTCGCCTGACCGTTTGGCAAAACCTCATCATCTCGGATATTCCAGCGGCGGCGCTCGACGCCGCGCAGGCCGCGATCAAATCCCTCGGCCTCGATTGGGCGGCAAGCCACCTGCGCGGCGGTATCATCGCCTGCACCGGCAATACCGGATGCAAGTTCTCGGCAAGCAACACCAAGGGGCACGCCGCCGCGCTCATCGAGCATCTCGACGCCCGGCTGACGCTCGACCAGCCGCTCAACATCCATCTTACCGGCTGCCCGCATTCCTGCGCGCAACATTATATCGGCGATATCGGCCTGCTCGGCGTGCGCATACCTGAGGGTGAGGACATGGTCGAGGGCTACGCCGTCAACGTCGGCGGCGGCGCCGGCGAGCGGCGCCGTATCGGCCGCGAGGTCTGGCCCGCCGTTCCCGCGTCGCAGCTACCGAATCGGATCGAGACGATGTTGCGCGTCTATCTCGCTGAGCGGCACCCAGGCGAGACCTTCCAAGACTTCGCAAATCGCCATTCCGTCGATGAGCTGCGGCGGCTCTTCGACGCCCGCGAGGCGGTCGCGGCGTAACGCCATGAGCTACATCGCCCCGAGCATCCCCGACAACGCGCCCTTCGATGCGGCGCAACGCGCCTGGCTCAACGGTTTCCTCGCCGGCCTGCTGAGCCCCGGCGACGGCAGCGGCGGGGCACCGAATGCGATGGCGCAAATCGGCGATGCCCCCGCATCCGCGGGCGCGGCAGACGAGCCGGAGGAATTTCCCTGGCACGATCCGACGCTCGAGCTCGACGCCCGGCTTGCCCTCGCCGCCGGAAAGCCATTCGAGCGGCAGCTCATGGCGGCAATGGCGCAGCTTGATTGCGGCCAGTGCGGTTATCTCTGTCAGACCTATGCCGAGGCGATCGCGCGCGGCGCCGAGACAAGTCTAACGCGCTGCGTTCCCGGCGGCCGCGCCACCGCGCGCGTGTTGAAGGAGCTGCTCGCGGAGCCGCCTGCCCGCGCCGCGGTTGCCGCCGCGCCGGTCGCACCACCGGCACCAGCCGCGGAGGCTATGACGCCGTTCATGGCACGGCTCGGAGGCGCAACGCGGCTCAACCACGACGGTTCGGAGAAGGACATCCGGCATATCGTCTTTCATGCCGCCGATACTGGTATCGACTACGAAGTCGGCGACAGCTTCGGCGTCCACGCCAGCAATGCACCCGAGGACGTCGGCGCCATCATTGCCCGGCTCGGCGCGTCGCCCGACGATCAAATCGATTGTCCCGACGGCAGCCGGCGCAGCCTGCGCGCGGCGCTGAGCTTCGCCTGCGATATTGGGCGCCCCTCTGATGCGGCGATCGAGGTGCTGGCCTCGCGCGCGCCCGATAGCAATGAGTCCGAGCGCTTGCAAGCGTTGGCCGAGGGCTATCCCGGCGCCGGTCCCGAGGGCGCAGATCTGCTCGAATTGCTCGACAGCTTTCCTTCGGCAAGACCGCCTGTCCAGGAACTCGTACTTGCCCTCGACGCGCTGCAGCCGCGCCTTTACTCGATCGCCTCCTCGCCCAAGGCCAAGGCCAATGAGATCCATCTCACGGTCGCTCAAGTTCGCTATCAACGGCGCGGTCGGCTGCGCAAAGGTCTCGCCTCCAGCTATCTGACCGAGCGGGTCAGTCCGGGCGAAGAAATTCCCGTCTTCGTGAGACCCTCACACGGCTTCCGCCTGCCGCGCGAAAATGATGCGTCGATTATCATGATCGGCCCCGGTACCGGGGTCGCGCCATTCCGCGCCTTTCTCCAGGAGCGGCGCGCGATCGGCGCGCGCGGGCGCAACTGGCTGTTCTTCGGCGACCAACGGCGGGCGTTCGACTTCCTCTACCAGGAGGAGCTCGAGACCTATTTCTCGGACGGGCTGCTCAACCGCCTCGACACTGCCTTCTCGCGCGATCAAGAGGAAAAGATTTACGTCCAGCATCGCATGCGCGAGCAAGCAGCGACGCTATGGTCGTGGTTGCAGGAAGGCGCCTACGTTTATGTCTGCGGCGATGCGCAGCGCATGGCGAAGGACGTCGACGCTGCGCTCGTCGCCATCGTCGCCAAGAAAGGTGGCATATCCACCGCCGCCGCCAAGGCCTACCTCGCCGAGATGGCCCGCAATCAACGCTATCAGCGCGACGTTTACTGAAACGGCAGCCGGGGTTCGGCCCAGCCGTTGACACCACCGCGGCGAACGTCCCGCTTGTATAGAGCCGGGGTAGCGCTCCGGCTCGAGAACTCTCATGCTCGAAGGCGTTCGGAAACGGTCTTTGGGTCACCCGAAAGGGTATAACCCATTGGTCGCGCTCGGATTCCTCTTGAAAACTTTACAAATCGGCCAATTTTCTACCACAAAGCGAACATACCAAATAGGCGGCGCCGATTGTCGAGGCCGCAATTACGGTTGGAGGAAATCAGCATGAAACCCTTTAGGCTTATTCCATTCCTGGCCGCGGCCCTTCTCGTCGCCGGCTGCTCGAGCTTTAGGGTCGGACCCGACCAGAACGCCGCCAACGCGCTAGGACCGGGACCAGATCCTTTCCACACCGCTCTCGTCAACGGCTACAAGTCGCTCGGCGCCAATCAGTATGCCGAAGGCGACTATGTCTCCGCCGATATCTATTACCGCAAGGCGCAGGCCGCCGCCGCTGGCGGACCCATCCCGCTCGAGGAGCCGGCGAACTGGACACTCCAGCCCGCGGATCTACAAGATGTTCTCGCCGTTCGGCCCGGCCTGCAGTCGTGGATCGATGCGAATAGCCAGCGCGATCCGCAAGGGACGGCGAACCAGCAGCTCAAGTTCGATTGTTGGATCGAAGAGCTGCATGAAGGCGAATATGCCGATGCCGCAGCCTGCAAGCCCGGCGTTCCCGTCGCCCAGGCGCCGCCGGTCGTGGGCTGCACGGCGAATCCAAATGGTTTGGACGCAAATGGCAAGCTGTGCCAGGAAGGCGTCGTCTACTTCGCCTGGGATCGCTACGACCTGCTCAACCCGCGCGAAACTGACCGCAATCAGACGGTCGACGCCCAGGCTGCCGCGCTCGACCTCATCGTGCGCCAGGTCAACACGATCAAGCCGGCCCGCATCGATGTCGTCGGTCGCGCCGACGCCTCCGGTCCCGAGGACTACAACTATGGCCTCTCGGAGTGCCGTGCTCGCTCGGTTGCCGACGCGCTCAAGGCCCGTGGCGTGCCTGCCGGGATCGATATTCGCACCATCCCGCTGGGCAAGACCGATCTGATCGTTCCGACCGCTGATGGCGTGCGCGATCCGGCCAACCGTGTCGTCATGGTCGCCTATCAGACCGACCGCAACGCCCCGCCGGCACGGCCGCCGGCAGCGGCGCCGAAGAAGGACCTCTTCGGCTGCGGTACCCGTCATCCCTACCCGCCGAAGAGCTAAGCGGCGACGGGGCCAGACCATTGGCTCGCTGGGGTGTGCCGGTCACCGGCACACCCCTTTCCTTTTCACCGGATGGAGAGCGCCTTGACGAGAGACGACATCCTTTCCGCCCCTTCGATGCCGGTCTTTGGACCGAGCTACCCACGCGGTCCCTACCGGTTCATCCATCGCGAATACCTCGTAATCAGCTACGAGAGCGATCCCGAGCTCATTCGCCGCGCCCTGCCTGAGCCGCTCGAGCCGGCGGGCAACATCATCAATTTCGAGGTCATGAGCATGCCGGACAGCTCCGGCTTCGGCGACTATACCGAGAGCGGGCAGGTCATTCCCTGCACCTTCCAAGGCAAGCCCTGCAACTTCACCGTGCAGATGTTCCTCGATGACGAGCCGCCGATCTCCGCCGGCCGCGAAATCTGGGGCTTTCCGAAGAAGCACGCCGCGCCGAAGCTCGAGGTCATTCACGACACGCTGACCGGGACGCTCCACTATGCCGGCCACCTCGTCGCCCTCGCCACCATGGGCTACAAGCATGAGAGCCATGCCAGCGACCACGGCGAGACGCTGGCCGCTCTCGGCAAGCTTGGCGTCAATCTGAAGCTCATCCCCGATGTCGACGGGCGGGCGAAGATCGCGCAGCTCGTCGGCTACAACATGGAGGACATCACCGTGAAGGGCTCATGGACGGGGCCTGCCCGGCTGCACCTGGTGCCGCACGTCAACGCGCCGCTCGCCGATCTGCCGGTGCGGCGGGTGATCGGCGGTCGCCATATGATCGCCGACATGACCCTGCCCTTCGGCCGTGTCCTTTACGACTACCTCGCCTGAGGCGAGGCGGATTATTTCTTATGCGACTTCGCCGCGGCGCCTGGCGGCTTGGCGAAGGCCGATACCGCACCTGGCTTGGTCTTTCCGGCATCGGGCGTCTTCTTGGGCTTCTTGGCTTCCCGGTTCGAGCGCATCTGTCCCTTGGCCATGATCGTCTCCCTTGTCACGATAGCGACGATCTAACGTGTAGTTGATTGTCGCGCCTTCCAACACGAAAATCAGCAAGGGACGATAGGGCAAAGGAGGGGACGATGCTTTTCATGGTGATCGAGCGGTTCAGGGATCGCGATGCCAAGGCGGTCTATCGCCGCTTCCGCGACGAGGGGCGCGGCGCGCCCGACGGGCTCGCCTATGTCGGCAGTTGGATCGAGACCAATTTCGACCGCTGCTTCCAGATCATGGAATGCGACGACGCGCGACTGCTGCAGCAATGGGTCGCCTTCTGGGGCGATCTGATCGAGTTCGAGATCGTGCCCGTAGTGTCCTCAGCGGAGACGCGCGAGACCATCGACAAGCTGCTCTGAGCCACCGTCAGACGCCCGATGCCGTCAGCAGGAGAACGACGGCGATGAAATGCGTCAGCGAGCCGGTCAGCACGCAGCCATGCCAGACCGCCGCCGTCCAGCGGCCGATATCGCGCGCATAGATCAGCGCGCCGACCGTGTAGGCGACGCCGCCGATCGTCAGGAAGACGAGCGAGGACGGGGTGATGGTCGCGAGAAACTGGTTGAGCGCCGAGACGAAGAGCCAGCCGATGCCAAGGTAGATGCCGACGAAGAGCCGGTCGTAGCTGCCGAAGAGCAGCAGCTTGAGCACGATCCCGACGATTGCCAGTCCCCACACCCATTCCAGCAGAGCGAAACCGAAGGGACCCTGGAAGCCGGCCGCGAACGGCGTATAGGTGCCGGCGATCAGCAGGAAGATCGCCGCATGGTCGAAATAGCGCAGGAGCCCGCGGCGCCGCGCCGTCTCCAGCATGTTGTAGAGATAGGAACACAGCGAGCAGAGGACGAGGCAGACGCCGTAGATCAGGCTGGCGCCGGTGCCATGGCTGGCGGTGCTGGCGAAGGCGAGGGCGACGAGGCCGATCAGCGCGCCGCCGCTGAAGGCCAGCGTCGCGGTCAGGATCGCGCGGTCGACGAGACGCGAGAGTCCGATCGTCAGAGACTTGGCCATCGGACTATCCAGTCACCGGCGGACGTGAAGCCGCCCCGCTGGGTGTTAAGGCAGCTTGACCTTCACCGCCGAGGTCGCCGTGCGCGTCGGCGCCTCGCAATAATCCATGGCCGGCAAGCCGCGCGGCTTGTGCTGCTTGGAAAATGCCGCCAGATCGCCGACCGGCAGCGCCATGACATTGTCGAAGAGCGCCGTCGTCGCGGCGCAGAGATCGCCGGTGCCGCTGCCCTCCACGAAGGAGTTGTTCGCGATCTGCGTCACGAATTCGTCGAGCGCCTTGTCGCCGCCCTTGCCGTAGGTCTTCAGGTAGTAGCTGCGCAGCTCGCGCCCTTCCACCGTCAGCTCGCGGCCGAATTTCGTCGCGAAGACATTGAAGCGATCGGTCATCCGGCAGGATTGCGCGCCGACCAGTGCCTCCGTACGGAGGGCATAAACTTCGTAGGCTTGCCGATCGCGCTGCGAGATACAGGCTGAAATCGCCGACCCTCCACACGCAGTCATGGCAATGACAAAACACGTGGCGTTCAGCACACGGCGCGCTTCCGACATCGCGGTAGGCCCCCCAAAGAATGCAACGCCGACCCGCGAGTGGGTTGGCTACTTGCAGTATACAGCAAGTCTGCGACGATTTCACTGTGAACGTGGTTGATCGATCCTCGGCGGTCCGATCGCTCAGCGGCCCTTCCAGGCAGCCGGCGCAGCGGTCACAATCTGCAACTTCGGCAGGCAATCCTTTCCGGCGAGGCGGACAACAATGGTCGAGGCGTTCCCCCATCAGGCGCGGGTCGTCATCATCGGCGGCGGCATCGTCGGCTGCAGCACCGCCTATCACCTGGCGCGCTTGGGCTGGCGCGACATCGTGCTGCTCGAGCGCCGGCAATTGACCTGCGGCACGACCTGGCATGCCGCCGGGCTGGTCGGCCAGCTGCGCGCCACCTACAACATGACGCGGCTCGCGCAATACAGCGCCGAGCTCTTCCGCGGCCTCGAGTCGGAGACCGGCAGCGCCACCGGCTTCCGCCAGACCGGTTCGCTCGCCGTCGCATCCGATGACGAGCGCTTCGAGGAGCTGAAGCGCGGCGTCTCGATGGCGCATTCCTTCGGCCTCGCCGCCGAGGTGCTGAGCCCGGAGGAGTGCCGCGGGCGCTGGAAGCTCCTCAACACCGACGATCTGGTCGGCGGCGTCTTTTTGCCGACCGACGGCAAGACCAATCCGGTCGACACGGCGCAGGCCCTCGCCAAGGGCGCGCGGCAGCGCGGGGCGCGCATCTTCGAGAATGTCACTGTCACCGACATCGGCCGCAAGGCCGGCAGAGTCACCGGCGTCGAAACCAGCGAAGGTGCCATCACCGCGGAATACGTCGTGCTGTGCGGCGGCATGTGGTCGCGCGCCCTCGGCCGGCTCGCCGGGGTCAATGTGCCGTTGCACGCCGCCGAGCATTTCTACGTCGTCAGCCAGCCGATCGCCGGCCTCCCGCCCGACCTGCCGACCCTGCGCGACCCCAGCGGCACGATCTACGCCAAGGAGGATGCCGGCAAGCTGCTCATCGGCTGCTTCGAGCCGGTCGCCAAGCCGTGGGGGATGGACGGCATCCCGGAGAGCTTCTGTTTCGACCAGTTGCCCGCCGATCTCGAGCATATCGAGCCGATGCTGAGCCACGCCGTCCACCGCATCCCTGTTCTCGGCGAGACCGGGCTGCAGGTCTTCTTCAATGGGCCGGAGAGCTTCACGCCGGACGATCGCTACCTGCTCGGCGAGGCGCCGGAGCTCAAGAACCTCTATGTCGCCACCGGCTTCAACTCGGTCGGCATCCAATCCTCCGGCGGCGCCGGCAAGGTGCTGGCGGAGTGGATCGCCGGCGGCCATCCGCCGATGGATCTCTGGGATGTCGACATCCGCCGCATGATGAAGTTCCAGAGCAATGCGCGCTACCTGCGCGACCGCACGGTCGAGACGCTCGGCCTGCTCTACGCCATGCACTGGCCGTTCCGCCAATACGAGACGGCGCGCGGCGTGCGCAAATCGCCGCTGCACGATCGTCTCGCGGCGCAGGGCGCCTGCTTCGGCGAGGCGGCGGGATGGGAGCGCCCGAACTGGTACGCGCCGGACGGCGTCGCACCGCGTTACGAATATTCCTACGGACGGCAGAACTGGTTCGCCCATTCCGCCGCCGAGCACCGCGCCGTGCGCGAGCGGGTCGGGCTGTTCGATCAGACCTCGTTCGGCAAATTCCTCGTACAGGGAAGCGATGCCGAGCGCGTGCTCCAGCGCCTCTGCGCCAACGACATCGCCGTTGCGCCGGGTCGCGTCGTCTACACGCAATGGCTCAACGAGCGCGGCGGCATCGAGGCCGATCTGACGGTGACGCGGCTCGCCGAGGATGAATTTCTCGTCGTCACCTCGGCGACCAGCCAGGTGCGTGACTTCCACTGGCTGCGCAGCCATATCGGAGCGGAGGAACGCGCAATCGCCACCGACGTGACCTCCGCCTATGCCGTTATCGGCGTGATGGGGCCAAAAGCGCGCGCGCTGCTGCAGAGCCTGACGCGCGACGATCTCGGCAATGAAGGCTTCGCCTTCGGGGCCGCGCGCGAGATCGACCTCGCCTATGCCCGGGTGCGCGCCTCGCGCATCACCTATGTCGGCGAGCTCGGCTGGGAGCTCTATATGCCGACCGAGTTCGCGCTCGGCGTCTTCGACGCGATCGCCGAAGCCGGCGGCGAGCATGGCCTCGCCATGGCCGGCTATCACACGATGAACTCGCTGCGCATGGAGTGCGGATTTCGCCATTGGGGCCACGATATCGGCGACGAGGACACGCCGCTCGAAGCCGGTCTCGGCTTTGCCGTGGCGTTCGACAAG